>Ga0308157_10000330_pt1 | contig 169138 bp, 156 predicted proteins | sample PhyBR1_FD_201035 | JGI IMG/M metagenome (GOLD analysis project Ga0308157, IMG submission 201035) | Phyllosphere microbial communities from UC Gill Tract Community Farm, Albany, California, United States - DLSLB.R1 | ecosystem: Host-associated > Plants > Phyllosphere > Unclassified | place... | reverse complement strand
CGATGTTCTGATCGCGGTGCCCGCTCCACCCCCGCGCCGGAACGGCGGGGTCGGTGACCTGGGTGAGCACGGAGGTGCGAGCCCCCGGCGGTCAGGGCAACCACGGAATCATAGCTCAGATGCCCGCAGTGCAGAAGGGGAGGGCCCGCCGCGGGCGCTGTGGATTCCCTCACGATGTCCCAGCGCAATGGCACGATGGGGGCCGCACCAGCACTGTACGGGACGAGGGGACGCCACGATGGCCAGGAGGACCAGGAGCACGCGCGGCTCGATGCCGCTGACGGAGCTGCTGGTCTCCAAGGAGTCCAAGGCGATGGCCTCCTTCGGCGTGCGCGATCTCGGGACCATGCTCCGCTTCACCCCGCGGCGCTACGTCGTGCCCGCTCCGCTGCGCTCCCTGCGCGAGATCTCCGAGGGGGAGGAGGTCAGCGCGATCGTCCAGGTCGACTCCGTCCGCTCCCGGCAGATGCGCAGCCGCTACGGCTTCCTCCTCGAGGCCGCGGTCTCCGACGGTTCCGACGTGCTGCCCCTGACCTTCTTCCTGCCCAAGCAGCACCATGTCGAGTGGTACGAGAAGCGCCTCCCCGTCGGCGCCACGATCTGCGTGCACGGCGCGGTGGGCAGGGACCAGTACCGCGATGCGCTCCAGCTCACGCACCCCTCCTTCGAGCCCGTCGAGGACACCGAGGAGGGCCGCGCCTGGGCTCAGCGCCCCCGGCCCGTCTACCCGCTCCGTCAGAACATCTCCCTGGCCACGATGCGCTCGGCGACGGAGAAGGGCCTCGAGTTCGCGGACACGATCTCGAGCCCCCTCCCCGAGGAGCTCCTCGCACGGCGCGGCCTGCCCTCCTTCTCCGAGGCGGTGCGCCTCGTCCACGCCCCGCTGACCATGGAGGACGCCCGGCGCGGCATGGCCCACCTGCGGTTCGAGGAGGCCTTCGTGCTGCAGGCGATCTTCGCCCAGCGCCGCGCCCAGGACGAGCGCACGCCCGCCCCGCGGCTGCGCGCCGAGGGACCGCTCCAGGAGCTCTTCGACGAGCGCCTGCCCTTCGACCTCACCGACGGCCAGCGAGAGATCGGCGACCGACTCGCCGATCGGATCGGCAACGGCCACCCCACCAGCGCGCTGCTGCAGGGCGACGTCGGCTCCGGCAAGACGGTCATCGCCCTGCGCGCCATGCTGCGCGCCGTCGACTCCGGGCATCAGGCCGTGCTCCTCGCCCCCACCGAGGTGCTCGCCGAGCAGCACCACCGCACCCTGCTCGACCTCCTCGGCGCCCTCGGCCGCGCCGGCCAGCTCGACGCCCCGCCCGAGGCGACGCGAGTGCGGCTGCTGACCGGATCCCAGCGCACCTCCGCCCGCCGCGAGACCCTCCTCGACGTCACCTCCGGCGAGGCCGGGATCGTGGTGGGCACCCACGCGCTGCTCACCGAGGGCGTGGAGTTCGCCTCCCTGGGACTGGCCGTCATCGACGAGCAGCACCGGTTCGGGGTGGACCACCGTCGGCGTCTGCGCGCGAAGGGCCCCGAGGGCATGAGCCCGCACGTCGTGGTGATGACGGCGACCCCGATCCCGCGCACCGCGGCGCTCGCCACGGTCGGCGACCTCGACGTGCTCACCCTGGCCGAGAGCCCCGGCCGCCGCGCCGGGGTCGAGAGCTTCGTGGTCCACGAGAGGCTGCCCGCCTGGGAGCAGCGCATGTGGCAGCGCGCCGGCGAGGAGGTCCGCGCGGGCCGGCAGATCTTCGTGGTCTGCGCTCGGATCGACGAGGACGACGCCGCCGACGACGCCCCCGCCCCGCCCGTCCTCGACGAGGACGGGACGCCGAAGGAGCCCGCCCTCGAGCCCGCGCGCGGCGTCACGCAGACCGCCGAGCGCCTCGCGGCTCGTCCCGAGCTCGCCGGCGCCCGGATCGGGGTCCTCCACGGCCGGCTCAGCGGCGAGGAGAAGCAGCACGTCATGGAGCAGATGGTGCGCGGGGAGCTCGACGTGCTCGTCTCCACCACCGTGATCGAGGTGGGCGTCGACATCCCGAACGCCTCGGTCATGATCGTGCTCGACGCGGAGCGCTTCGGTGTCTCCCAGCTGCACCAGCTGCGCGGCCGCGTGGGACGCGGAGAGCATCCCGGCATCGCCTTCTTCGACACCAGTGCGGTGGTCGACGAGGAGCACTCGCGCCATCTGCGCGCGATCGCGGACGCCGCCGACGGCTTCGCCCTGGCCGAGCTCGACCTGCGCCGCCGCGGTGCGGGCGACCTGGTGGGGGAGGCGCAGTCCGGGCTGCAGCGCACCCTGAAGCATCTCGACGTCCTGCGCGACGCACGCTGGATCGAGCTGGCCCGCGAGGACGCCTTCGCCCTCGTGGCCGACGACCCGGACCTCGAGAGCCACCCCGACCTCGCCGGCGCCGTCGCGAACCGGCTGCAGGATGCCGACCCCGATGTGGAGAGGAGCTGACATGCCGCGGATCATCTCCGGCACCCTCGGAGGACGCACGATCCCGGGGCCGCCCGGCAAGGGCACCCGTCCCACCTCGGACCGCGTGCGAGAGGCGCTGTTCAGCCGGCTCGCCGGCTGGGACGCGCTCGAGGGCGCCCGAGTGCTCGACCTCTACGCGGGCACCGGCGCGCTCGCCCTCGAGGCCCTCTCGCGCGGTGCGGCGCACGCCGTCCTCGTCGAGGTCCATGGGCCGACGGCCCGACAGCTGCGCCGCACTGCGGCGGATCTCGGCCTCGCCGCGCGAGTCGAGGTGCGTGCCGGGAAGGCGGCCTCGGCCGTCGCGGGCCTCGCCGGGCATGGCGCGGCCCTCGTCTTCCTCGACCCGCCCTACGACGTGGCGACCGAGGAGCTCGAAGGGCTCCTGCTCACGCTCCGCCCGGCCCTGACCGATGATGCCCTCGTCGTCCTCGAACGCTCCTCGCGCAGCCGCCCCCTCGTCTGGCCCGACGGCTGGGCCGACGACGGCACGAAGACCTACGGCGAGACCGTGCTGCAGTTCGGCGGTCCGGAGGTCGCCTGAGCCCTCGCGCTCGCGCTCGGCGTCATCCACATTTTCGCTGCCCCCTTGCCTCGGTGCTCATTCTGTGCATCTCGAGAACGAGTCGCGGAATGCGGCGAAGTGGCCTGCGAAGCAGTCGTCGAAGGGGGTTTCATGCCCTCCCTCGGTCGATGCCGTCGCCTCGCAGGCATCCCCATGTCGTCCACCATTGTCCCAGGTTAACGCCCGGTATCCACAGAATGTGCGGCCAGTGTGCATAACGCCCGACCTTTCCTCCCCGGGCCTGATCCATCCACAATTCCGCGGAGATCGGCGGGGCGTCTGGTATTTGCCGGAAGTGGGTCCTAGAATGGCATCAGAGAGCGGGTCGGAGACTTGTATGAGAATGCTGAGGGGAGGGGTCATGGGAGACGAGGCAGCCACCGCGACGTCATCGCTGCCCGCGCCCACCGACCCGATCCCGCCCGCTGCCGGGACCGAGCTCCCGCGGCGCACCGTCCGCGCTCGTCGGCCGCTCACTCCGCAGTCGCTCGTCGAACGGGCGGATCTCGCCCCGCGCACCGTCTCGGCCGAGACCGTGCTGCGCATCTACCGGCGCCGCCGCGAGGAGCACGCCGCCCTCTACGTCGCCGAGATGCGGGACCTCGCCTCCCTCTGGCGCGAGGAGGACGAGGACGACGAGAAGGCGTTGCATGCCCTCGCCGCCGCGGCCGGACTGCGCACGAAGCTCGGCCGCGGCGAGGGTCGCCTGCGCGACGCCCGCACGGCCCTCACCGAGCTGCCCGAGTGCTTCGACCGCGTCGCGGCGGGGGAGCTGCCGGTCGACTGGTTCGAATGGCTCCTGCGCAGCGTGACGAGGCTGACCTCGCATCAGCGGCGTCAGGTCGACGAGCGCGTCGCCGGCTGGCAGCTCGACGCCATCGACGTCGAACGCTTCTACCGTGAGCTGCGCCTGCTCATCGACTGGTTCGGCCGTGCGGCCGCGCGAGAGACGCCGAGGGAGCAGCGTGCCGTGCACCTGCGCCCCTCCCCGGACGGTGACGGCACCGCCTGCCTCACCGTCGTGGGCCCGGCGCCCGAGATCCTCGCCCTCGGTCACCGTCTCGACGCCGCCGCCCGCGCCGTCCAGGACGCCCAGCGCCATGCGCTCGAGTCCGGAGCGCCTATCCCCTTCGACCTCGACGGGGACGTCGTCCGCGACGGTCGCCACATGCCCTTGGCCTCCCTGCGCTACGCGATCATCGCTCGCTCCGTGCTCGAGATGGGCACGGTCGAGGTCCCCGAGCCGGCCTTCCGCCTCTCCGTCGTCGTGCCCGTGCTCTCCCTGCTCGGCCGCTCGCACGCTCCGGCGATGCTCGACGGCACCATCCCGATCCCGGCCAGGATGGCCCGCGAGCTCGTCGCGAAGGCTCCCGCCTTCGAGCGCGTCCTCGCCGACGCCGCCACCGGCGACTACGCACCTGCCGCGTCGAGGACCTACCGCGTCAGCCGCGCCATGGCAGAGAACCTGCGCCTGATCGACCCGATCTGCGCGGTCCCCGGCTGCGCCTGCAACGTGATGACCGTCGGCGAATCGGACCACATCGAGGAGTTCGACCTCGAGCATCCCGCCCGCGGCGGCCCCACCGAGATCGGCAACCTCCATCGGCTCTGCCGCAAGCACCACCGCATGAAGACCGCGGGCCTGCTCGACCCGGAGCGGGACGAGTCCACCGGGGTGACCCGGTGGAGGATCGGCGGCCTCGCCGTCTGCGACGCGAGAGCCGATGGCGACCTCGTCACCCGCGAGCTCGCGGAGCTGCTCCAGCAGGCATGGGATCAGTACGAGAACGATCTCGAGCTCGAGGCGATCCTGCGCAGCGGCGCGCTCGACGACTCCCCGCTCGACCACCTCGAGGAGGCCGAGAGGCAGCGCTGGGGCGCGCATGTCATGGAATACTGGTCCCGCCCCGACACCGGCGGCCCCGACGACCCCGGTCCGCCCGGCCTCGACCCCCGTGACGGCCACGGCCCGCCGCCCTTCTGACGCCGGGGCCGCTCCGGGACCCGTACCCTGGCGCGATGCCCCGCACCCTCGACGACCTCGACTGGCCCCGACGCACCGATCTGCTCACCCTGCGCCGAGGCCGCAGCGAGGACGCCGAGGCGGTCTGGCCCTGGTACCGCCTGCCCGAGGTGCAGGAGTACACCACCACGCTCAGCCCCACGCTGGCCGACCACCAGGCCTGGTGGGATCGCACCCTCGACAGCTGCGTCGTGGGGGAGCAGGAGGGCCGGATCGTCGCCGCCGGGAAGCTCGAGCGACAGGACGCCTGGTCCCAGGCCGACATGCGCGAGCACGCCGCCGGGCAGCAGGCCGAGATCGGCTGGGTGCTCGACCCCGCCGTCCAAGGCCGCGGTCTCGGCACCGACTTCGCCGCCGCACTGCGCGACATCGCGCTCGACGGGCTCGGCGTGCGCCGCATCGAGGCCTCCTGCTTCGCCGAGAACCACGCCTCCCGCCGGGTCATGGAGAAGATCGGCATGCGGCTCGAGGGCCTCTTCCGCGAGGAGTCCCTCCACCGCAGCGGCCGCTGGCTCGACGGGGCGAGCTACGCCCTGCTCGCGAGCGAGCGGAAGCACATACTGGGGCCATGACGAGTCACAGCGCCACCTTCACCGTGCAGATGACCCCCGACGCCCCGATCCCCGGCGCCGTCGACCGCTTCACCCTGACGAAGACCTGGAGCGGCGAGGCCGAGGGCACCTCCCGCGGCACCATGCTCACTGCCGGCGACCCCGAGTCAGGCAGCGCCGGCTACGTCGCGAGCGAGCTGTTCGAGGGCCGCCTCGGCGACCGCACCGGCACCCTCGCCCTCCAGCAGCTCGGCACCATGACCGCGGGCGAACCCGTGCTGCAGTACCTGATCGTCCCCGGCTCCGGCACCGGCGAGCTCGCCGGCACCACCGGCATGCTCGAGATCGGCGTGATCCACGACGACGGCCGCCACGAGGTGCGCCTCGACCTCGGCTGAACCGGCACCGGCCGCACTAGAGTGGCTGCCATGAGCACCGTCGTCCTGCCCGGCTCGTTCGATCCCTTCACCTCGGGCCACCTCGACCTCACCCGACGCGCGACGGCCCTCGGCCACCGCGTGATCGTCGCCGTCTCCCACAACCCCTCCAAGAAGGGGCTGCTGGACCTCGAGGCGCGTACCGCCGCGATCCGCGACTCCCTCGAGCAGGCGGGCCTCGCCGAGAGCACCGAGGTGCGCACTCTGCCCCGGGGCCTGCTGGTCGACTTCTGCCGCGAGGTCGGCGCCGGCGCGGTCGTGCGCGGGCTCCGCTCCCAGCTCGACCTCGCCTACGAGGAGCCGATGGCGCGCATGAACCACCATCTCGCCCGGATCGACACTCTCTTCCTGCTGACCGACCAGGCCCTCGCCCACATCTCCTCCTCGCTCGTGCGGGAGGTGCACGCCCTCGGCGGTGACGTCTCCGACATGCTCCCCGGCCCCTCCCTGGACGCGCTGCGCGCCGCCTCTGACCTACGCTGAGCAGATGACCACCGACGCCACCCCCACCTCGCCGCTCGACGACGCCCTGCGCTTCGACGCCGTCGACCTCGTCGGCCGCACCGGCACCCACCGCCGCGTCGAGCGCACCGTCCCCGCCCCGGCCCGCGAGGCCGGCGGCCTGGCCATGCAGGTCGCCGAGGGCGACGACATCGCGACCGAGCTCGAGCTCGAGTCCGTGGTCGAGGGCATCTACGCCCACGGCACCGTCACCGCCCGCCTCGAGGGCGAGTGCTCGCGCTGCCTCGACCCCCTCGAGCAGGACGTCACCACACGCTTCGACGAGCTGTTCCTCTACCCGGAGAAGGTCAAGGCCGAGGAGCGCGAGGACTCGGTCCTGCTCGAGGACGACGAGGTGCCCCTCGGTCCGCTGGTGCGCGACACCCTCGCGATGGAGGCCGACGAGCGACCCCTGTGCCGCGAGGACTGCCCCGGCCTGTGCGCCCAGTGCGGCTTCCGGATGGAGGACGACTCCGACCACCACCACGAGGTGATCGACGAGCGCTTCGCCGCGCTGAAGGGCCTGTTCGACGACGACTCGCAGGACGGGAAGGCCTGATGGCGCGCAGGCGCCGCGCCACCGAGGCCGCCGCCCCGCAGGGCCTGCTGGACACGCTGCCGCTCGACGCCGGTCAGGCCGCGGACCTCGAGGGCTCCGGGCTGCTCGAGCTCGCGCTGACCCACCGCTCCTACTCCTACGAGCACGACGGCCTCCCGCACAACGAGCGCCTCGAGTTCCTGGGCGACGCGGTGCTGCAGCTGGCCGTGACCGAGCACCTCTACGCCGCCCACCCCACCCTGCCCGAGGGGGACCTGGCGAGGCGCCGCGCCGCGACCGTCTCCACGCGGGCGCTCGCCGTGATCGCCTCCCGCCTCGACCTCGGCGCCTACGTGCGCCTCGGCCGCGGCGAGGACCTCACCGGCGGCCGCGCCAAGGCCTCGATCCTCGCCGACACCACCGAGGCCGTGATCGGTGCCGTCCACCTCTCCCTCGGCCAGGACGTCTCGCGCCGCTTCGTGCTGGACCTGCTCAGCCCGCTGCTGGACTCCGACGAGTTCCTCGAGGCCGGCTACGACTTCAAGTCCCGCCTGCAGGAGATGGCCGCCGCCGAGGGCCAGAACGTCACCTACGCGATCACCGAGGCCGGGCTCGAGCACTCCAAGACCTTCACCGCGACCGTTTCCGTCCCGGGCCTCGTCAGCGCCCGCGGCGAGGGCGCCTCGAAGAAGGACGCCGAGCTCGCCGCCGCCCAGAACGCCGTGCGCGGCCTGCTCGCCGAGCGCGGCGAGTCCCTCATCCCGAGAGGCTGAGCCGATGCCGGAGCTGCCCGAGGTCGAGGTGGTGCGCCGCGGTCTCGAGCCCCGCACCGTCGGCCGCACGATCACGGCGCTCGAGGTGCTCGACCTGCGCATCATCCGCCGCCAGCGCGGGGGAGAGGACCGCCTGCGCGCCGCGCTGGTGGGCTCGACGCTCAGCGCGGTGGTGCGTCGAGGGAAGTTCCTGTGGTGGCGGCTCGCGGACGCGGACGGCGCCGAGGCCGGCGAGGCGCTGATGGGCCACCTCGGCATGAGCGGGCAGCTGAGGGTGAGCACCGCGGACGCGGCGGTCGCCGCCCCTGCGGCGCCGTCCGAGGGACCGGCGTCCGACCCGCTGCGGCATCGTCGGCTCTCCCTCCACCTCGACGACGGCGCCCGCGTGGACCTGATCGACCAGCGACTCTTCGGCGGGCTGTGGACCAGCCCGCTCGTCGAGGCGGCCGACGGGGCTCTGCTGCCGGAGGACGCGACGCACATCGCCCGCGACCTGCTGGACTCGGCGATCGACCTGCCCGGCGTCGCCCGCGCCCTGCGTGCTCGCCGCAGCGCGATCAAGTCCCTGCTGCTGAACCAGGAGATCGTCTCCGGCATCGGGAACATCTACGCGGACGAGGCGCTGTGGGCGGCACGCACCCGCTTCGACACCCCCGGCATCGCGCTCAGCCAGCGCCGGGCGCTCTCGATCCTCCGCGCCGCGCGCGACGTCATGGAGCGAGCGCTCGAGATGGGCGGGACGAGCTTCGACGCGCTGTACGTCAACGTCGACGGGCGCAGCGGCTACTTCGCACGTTCTCTGCACGCGTACGGCAAGGACGGCGACCCGTGCGACCGCTGCGGCACGCTCGTCGTGCGCGTGCGGTTCATGAATCGCTCGAGCTTCTTCTGCCCCGCCTGCCAGCGGCGACGCTAGCCCGGCGAGGTCGCGGAGGGGTCGCGACGCCTCCGTGCAGCACTGCGGGGGCATCCGGGACGGTCCCGCCGCGGCGCTCATGAACGCTGTGATCGCTCGGCCGTCGCGACCCGGCCCACGAGGAAGAGAGGCGCCATGACCTTCACCGCGACCGCTTCTCGGCTCTCCGGCGGAGCTTCGCCCGGATCTTCGTCAGCTGCTTCCGCACCGGCACCGGGGTCACGATCACCTCGTCGTCGTCTCCATCTCGCGGCTCCGTGATGAGCAGCCACTGGTGCTCGGTGTCCTCGCCCGCCGTCTGCGAGACGGGCAGGTGGAGGAAGAAGTAGCCGCCCGTCGCCGCAGAGCCGAAGAGCGACTCCGAGGAGAGGGGTCCGGAGCCCGACGGGGGCAGCCCCGCGAGGCGGAGCCACTGCTCGAACGCCTCGTGGATCCGCGCGGCGTGCCGGTCCTCGAGCCGGTGATCGAGCGCGATGTAGGTCGCCCAGCCGCCGGCCTCGCCGTCGTCGTAGTCCACCGAGGCGCGGTGGATCGAATGCGCGATGCCGCGCTGCAGGATCCACTGGTTCTCGACCCCGAGGTCTCTCCAGACGCTCTGTCGCAGCAGGAGGACACCGACGGCGACGAGCAGCCAGACGCCCACCGCGACCCAGACGAGCCAGAAGCTCCACGGCTGCCCGTCATCGGGATCCGTGACGACGCCCCAGATCAGGAATCCGAGCGCGACCACGGGGAGCGCCACCCAGAAGACCGGGGCGTGAATGAACTGGGTGCGCCGGAAGTCCTCGCTGCCTGCCCATGCAGCGACCTCGTCGGCCGACTCCGGGCGGGGTACGGGGCCCGGGCGCTGGACGGCACGTGGACGGTCGGTGAGAACGCGTGCCCAGATCTCGGCGTAGCCGCCCGTCGTGGTCCGCATCGCAGCCCACCGCCCCTCATCGGTCAGGGAGTGCCACAGTGCAGAACACCTGTGCCCCCTCCAGTCCCTCGCAGTCTCCCATGATCTCTCCTGCACCTGCCGCTCTCGCTGCCGAACAGTCGCGATGCGATAGATTGCCTGGTGAAGGTCGAGAACAGGAAGGTCACCCGTGGCAGCGACTCAGCAGGACGGCCCGATCCGCGTGATGCTCGTCGACGACCACGAGGTGGTCCGCCGAGGCATCGCCACCGCGATCGACGCGAACGAGGCGCTGAGCGTGGTCGGCGAGGCGTCCTCCGTCGCCGAGGCGAACCGTCGCCTCCCGGCGATCCGCCCCCAGGTGCTGCTGGTGGACCTGCAGCTGCCCGACGGCACCGGCATCGAGGTCATGCGCACCGCACGGAGCCTCGACCCCGAGCAGACGATGCTGGTGCTCACCAGCTTCGACGACGACGCGGCGCGACGCGAGTCCCGCGCCGCGGGTGCCGCAGGGCTGATGCTGAAGTCGGCCCGCTCCCAGGAGATCGTCGAGGCGATCAAGGCCGTGCACATCGGCCGCTCCGTGTGGCCGGCCGATCATGTCGAGGACGGCCCGGAGCTGTCCGAGTCCGATCAGCGGATCGTCGAGCTGATCGGCGACGGTCACTCCAACCGCGAGATCGCCGAGGCGCTCGGCATCGCGGAGAAGACCGTGAAGAACCGCGTCACGGTCATCCTGCAGACGCTCGGGATGCAGCGCCGCACCCAGGTCGCCGCGATGGTCGCGGCCCGCCGTCGGGCCGGCTGGAAGCCGCAGTAGGCGTCACGCCACCGGCAGCGTCACCCGCCAGGAGATCATCGTCCCCGGCTCGAGGGTGATCGCGTCGACCCAGCCGGAGTGGCGCCTCGCCCGGGAGGACATGTTCGCGAGCCCCGAGCGGCGCCGCACCGTCGGGTCGATCCCGCGGCCGTTGTCCGAGACGTTTACCTGCACCACCCGGTCCACGCCCTCGGAGTACACGCTCACCGAGACCGCCACGGCGCTCGCATGGGCGTGCCGTGCCGCGTTGGCGAGGCACTCCCGCACCACCGCGACCACGTCGTCGGCGATCTCCGGCGGGAGCTCCGCTTCCATCTCCGCGGGATGCGGGGGCAGGCGCAGCGAGGGCACGAAGCCGAGCCCGGCGGTCGCGAGTCCCACCTCGCGACGCAGCTGCTCGGTGAGCGTCGCCTCGGACCGCTCCCGGCGCAGCGACTGCACGATGAGCCGGATCTGCGCGACCGCGTTCTCGACGCCCTGCACGGAGGCCGCGACCGAGGAGCGGATCCGCGCCTTCGAGGGCGTCACGTCGGGGGAGCCGAGCGAGTCCACCAGCCCCTCGAGCTCCATCCCCACCGCGAACAGCTCCTGGATCGCGAGATCGTGCAGGTCGCGGGCGATGCGCCCGCGCTCGTCGTCGATCTCCGAGTCGTCGCGCAGGGTCGGGGCGCGCAGGGTGAGGGCGACCAGCCCCGCGAGGGCGTCGAGTCGCTCGCGGTCCGCGTCGGTGAAGGGCTCGGAGCCCTCGGGACGCAGCACCCCGAGCATCCCGGTGCCGTGCTCCGCCGCGTCGACCACGGCGAGCAGCACGGGGCAGGTCTCCCCGTCGAGGGGGAAGGCGCCGATCCGCTCGAGCGCGTCGGCGTCGGCCTGCTCGAGCGCCGCGCCGACGGGATGGTCGGCGGGCACCGGGTCGCCGAGCAGGGCGGGAGCGTCCGGCCCGTCGACCATCTCGACCGCCCAGGCCTCGCGGTCCAGGGGCAGCACGAGCACGGCGCTGCGGGCCCCGAGATCGGTCCTCGCCGAGCGGAGCATCAGCTCGAGCAGGTCCTCGGTCTCGCCGCCTGCGAGGACGGCGCCGGCGAGGTCCTGGATGCGGGGTCGGTCTCTCATCAGGCCTCCTCGAACCTCAGCACGGGCGTCCCGGAGGGTATCGCGGCCTCGCGATGCGTGACGACCACGACCGTGGACGTGGCCGGCACGAGGGTCTCGTCGCCCGGAGCGAGCAGCGCGGCGAGCAGCGCGTCGCCGCGCGCGGTGTCCAGGTGCTCGGTCGGCTCGTCCAGCAGCAGCACGGGGCCGCGGCGCACCACGGCGCGGGCCAGCAGCAGGCGTCGCCGCTCCCCGCCGGAGACCGTGGTCCCGTCGGGGCCGAGCATCGTGTCGAGCCCGTGGGGGAGGGTCGCGACCCAGTCCGCGAGGCCGACGGCGGCGAGCGCCGCGAGAGCCTCCTCGTCCCCGAGGTCGCCGCGGACCACGCGGAGGTTCTCGCGCAGGGTGGTCGCGAAGACGTGCCCGTCCTCGGCGAACAGGGTCACCGCCTCGCGCAGCGACGCGGCGTCGGTGCGGACCTCGCCCTCCAGCGGCGCGAGCAGCCCGGCCAGCGTCGCCAGCAGGGTCGACTTCCCGCTCCCGGAGGGGCCGACGACGGCCAGCCGTGCGCCGGGCGGGAGGTCGAGGTCGAGGTGGCGAGCGCTCGGGGCGTCCGCGGTCCAGCCGGCGGTGAGGTCGTCGGCGGTGAGCCTCGCCTCGCCGGGGCGCTCGGCGGGCACCGGCGGCGCCGGGGCGCCGACAGGGTCACCGACCAGTGCGTCGAGGCGCTCGGCGGCGGCGCGGGAGCGGGCGTGCTGGGTCGCGGCGGCGGGCAGGGCCGTGGCCGCCTCGAAGGAGGACAGCGGCAGCAGGAGCAGGATCCCGATCTGCCCGGCGGAGAGGTCCCCGGCGGTCCAGGCGGTCGCCGCGGCCAGGAGCGAGCCGATCACGGCGAGGATCATGCTCGCGGGCACCGCGGCCCTGGCGAGAGCGGCGGGGCGGGCGGCGCGGTCGATCGCCGCATCGTGCGCGGACTGCGCGGCGGCGAGTCGGGCGAGGGCGTTCTCGAGCCGCCCGTCGACCCGCAGCGCGGTCGCGTCGTCGAGGATCTCGAGGGACTGCGCGGTGACGTCGCCGCGGGTGGTGAGCACGGCCTGCTCGGTGAGCAGAGCGGCGCGGTGCGCGAACCAGGGCGCACCGAGCACGGCCAGCAGCAGGGAGAGCGCCATCGCGGACGTCGCGGTCAGGGACAGCGGCGCGAAGGTCGCGAGCACGGCCACGAGCATCACCGCTGCCACGATCGCGGGCACCACCGCCTTGATGACGTGGTCGCCGAGCTCCTGCGCGTCATCGCCGAGGCGGGCCAGCAGCTCGCCGCGCCGCAGCCGGGTCAGGGCATCGTCGGTGCGGGCGGCGAGCGCGGTGAACAGCGCGGTGCGCAGCGAGACCACGCCGCGCAGGGCGACGTCGTGGGTGAGCATCCGCTCCAGCCAGCGGAACACGCCGCGGGAGACGCCGAGCGCCCGCACCATCACCACCGCGACGGTCAGGTCGAGCACGGGCGGCATGGTCCACGCCCGGGTGACCAGATAGGCGGAGACGGCGGCGAGAGCGAAGGCGGAGCCGAGGGTCGCGCTCGCGGCGAGGACCGCGGCGAGCAGGCGCGCGGGCGGGATCTCGAGGGAACGCAGGGTGCTCATGCGGCGACCTCCGCGAGGGCCTCGACGGCGACGACGTCGTCGGCGGCCTCGACCAGGCGGGAGCGGTGCGCGATGACCAGCACGGTGCGGCCCTGGGCGCGCAGCGCCGCGATCAGGTCGAGCACGATCTGCTCCGTTCCGCCGTCGAGATGGGCGGTCGGCTCGTCGAGCACGACCAGCGGGGCGGGGGAGAGCAGGGCGCGGGCGAGGGCCAGGCGCTGCCTCTCCCCGAGCGAGATGCCGCGGCCGGACCGGCCCAGGTCCGCGTCCCCGCCGCGTCGCGCGATGACGGGATCCAGGCCCGCGGCGGTCGCGGCGGCGGTGATCTCCGTCTCGCCCGCGCCGGGTCGGGCCTCGGCGAGCACCTCGCGGAGCGTTCCGGGCGGGAGGACCGGGCGCTGGGGGAGCAGCGCGACCTGGTCCCAGAGGGTGCGGCGAGCCAGGTCGCGCACATCCGTGGCGGTGCCGTCGGCCGCGATCACCTCGGCGCGACCGGCATCGGGCTCCACCAGGCCCAGCAGCACCTGCACGGCGGTGGTCTTGCCCGCGCCGGACGGGCCGGTCAGGGCCGTGACCCGGCCGGGGCGGACCTCGAGCTCCGCTGCGTGGGGGGCGAGGCCGTCGCGCGAGGCGACGCTCGCCCCGCGCAGGGCCAGGGTCGCCCCGTGCAGGTCGGGCGCCTGCCGGGTCCCGTCGGCCGGGGCCTGCTCGTCGAGGACCTCGAAGGCCGCGCCGACCGCGGCGAGACCGTCGGTCGAGGAGTGGTACTGGGAGCCGACGTTGCGCAGCGGCTGGTACACCTCCGGCGCCAGGACCAGCACCGCGAGCGCCGGGGCGAGCTCCATCTCGCCGTAGACCAGGCGCATGCCGATCGACACCGCGACCAGGGCGACGCACAGGGTGGCCAGCAGCTCGAGCACCATCGAGGAGAGGAAGGCGAACTTCAGCGAGCCCATCGCGGAGGCGCGGTGGCGGTCGCCGAGGGTCTCCACGACCTTCTCCGGGCCCTTCTCACGGCCGAGGGCGCGCAGCGTGGGGAGCCCGTCGACGAGGTCGAGCAGCTGCGCCCACAGGGAGCGCATGTCCGCGAGCAGCCGCTCCGAGCGGCCGACGGTCATCTTCCCCACCAGGATCATGAACAGCGGCACGAGCGGCAGGGTGACCACGGCGATCACGGCGCTGAGCGGATCGAGCAGCCCGATCGCGAGCAGGCACAGGGGCGTGACGGTCGCCGAGAGCATCAGCTGGGGCACGTAGCCCACCAGGTAGGGGCGCAGCTTCTCGATGCCCGTGGTCGCCAGGGCCGTCAGATCGGCGCCGCGGCCCGCCCCGGCACGGGGGCCGAGACGGGCCGCATGGGTGAGCAGCCGTGAGCGCAGGTCGCTGATCGCGGCGGTCGCGGCGCGATGCGCGGTCGCCTCCTCGACCAGCACCGCCCCGGCGCGGACGGCGAGAGCGGCGATCAGGAGCGCCAGCATCTCCGGGGTCTCGGTCGGCACCTCCTGCTCGACCAGCAGCCGGGCTCCGAGATGCGCGATGACCAGCGCGGTGACGATCACGCAGGCGGCCTGCACCAGCCCGAGCACCACCGTCCGCGCCACATGGGCGCGGGCGGCGCGCACCTCCCGCACGAGGCGGGGGTCCAGGGGGGCTCTCCGCGCGCGCTCCTCCGTCGTGCTCACTCCTGCTCGAACGCTTCCCGATATCCCGCCCGGGCCTTCTCGACGAGCCCTGCGCCGGGGGCGGGGGAGTCCTCGTCGGTGATGCGGTGACGGAAGACCCGGTAGGTCCAGATGGTGTACGCGATCACGACCGGCAGCAGGATGGCGAGGGCGATGAGCATCACCGTCAGGGTGTGCTCGGTCGAGGAGGCGTTCGCGACGGTGAGCGAGTTCGCGGGATCGTTCGAGGCGGGCATCACGTACGGGAACAGGCCGCCGAACAGGGCGATCGTCGCCGCCGCGACCGCGGTGGTGGTCGCGCCGAAGGCGAGCCCCTCGCGACGGGCACGGCCCAGCGGGACCACGGCGATCAGGGCGAGGGCGGCGATCGCGACCGGGATCAGGGTCAGGAGCGAGTTCGAGTGGGCGAGCTGGAACCACACGAGGTAGGCGGCGCCGGCCACGATCGTCGGCCACACCAGCACCCCGGCGAGGCGATGGGCGTCCTCGCGCAGCGGACCCTCGATCTTGAGCGTCAGGTACAGCGTGCCGTGCAGCCAGAACAGCAGCACGAACACGAGCCCGCCCAGCAGCGCGAAGGGGTTCAGCAGCCCGAGCAGGGAGGTCATCACCCAGCGGTTCTGGTCGATCGCGACACCGGCGACGATGTTCGAGAAGGCCACGCCCCACAGCAGCGCCGGCGCGAAGCCGCCGATCACGTGCACCACGTCCCAGGCGGTGCGCCATCGGTCGGACTCCTCCTTCTCCCGCCACTTGAAGGCGCACACCCGCACGATCAGCACGAGCAGCAGGAGCAGCAGGGCCAGGTAGAAGCCGGAGAACAGCGTCGCGTACCACTCGGGGAAGGCCGCGAAGAGCAGTGCGCCGCCGGTGATCACCCACACCTCGTTGCCGTCCCAGACGGGGCCGATCGTGCGCAGGATCGTGCCGCGGGTGCCGACGCCGCGGCGCCAGAACGCGGCGACGTTCATCTGCACGCCGAAGTCGAAGCCCTCGAGCACGAAGTAGCCGAGGAAGAAGAAGGCGATGAGCGCGAACCAGAGGGTCTGCAGGACCGTGGGGTCGAGCATGGCGTCCATGAGCAGGTGGGTCCCTTCTCAGTAGTCGAAGGAGAGGGTGGGCGTGTCGAGCTCCTCGGTCTCCGGGTCACGCTTCGGCAGCGGAGCGCCCTTCAGCGCGGCCTTCTGCATCATCCGGAACCAGATCACGGCGAGCACGCCGTAGACGAGGGTGAAGGCGGCCAGCGAGGTGAGCACCATCCAGGAGGGGTGGGCCGAGACGCCCTGCAGCGTCATCAGTCGCACCGTCGGGTCGTCGGGATTGGGGTGGACCACCCAGGGCTGTCGGCCGATCTCCGTGAACACCCAGCCGGCGGAGTTCGCCAGGAACGGCATCGGGATGGACAGCACGGCGAACCACTGGAAGGCCTTCGAGCCCGTCGTGCGGGCGTTCTCGCCCCGGCCGCGGGTGACCCACAGCGCCCAGAAGGCGAGGATGCCGCTGAACGCCGCGAGGCCCATCATGAGGCGGAAGGACCAGTAGGTCACGAAGAGGTTCGGGCGGTAGTCGATCGCGACCACCTCGCCGTGGATGGTCGTCGCGGTCTCGCCCCACTGCTCCTTGTACTGGGCGTTGAGGTCGTCCACGCCCTGCAGCTCGGCGTTCGGGTCGTTGGTGGCCAGGATCGAGGTGACGTACGGGATCTCGATCAGGTGGGTGACGCCGTCGCAGTCGGTGCTGAACGCATCGGGACCGCCGACGGTGAGGATCGAGAAGGGCACCTGGGAGCCGGTCTCGCAGTGCGCCTCGGCCGAGGCCATCTTCATCGGCTGCTGCTCGAACATCAGCTTGGCCTGCGCGTCGCCGGAGATCACCAGCACGATCGCGGAGAGGAACATCGCGATCACGCCGAAGCGGACGGTGGGTCGGTACAGGTCGCGGGCGGCGAGGTGGTGCTCCTGGCCCTCGGGGGTCTCCAGGCCCGCCTCCCGGGCGGCCCGGTGGTGCCGCACCATGTGCCAGGAGGCGACGCCGGTGAGGAAGGCGCCGGCGACCAGCCAGGCGCCGGAGACGACGTGCGGGAAGGCCGCGAGCGCGGTGACGTTGCTGAGGACGGCGAGGATCGAGCCCTGGGAGGGGTCGAGCTCGGCGCGTCCGGTCTCGGGGTTCAGCACCGCCCCGACGGGATGCTGCATGAACGAGTTCGCGGCGATGATGAAGTAGGCGGAGAGCGTGGTGCCGATCGCGACCGCCCAGATCGTCAGCAGATGGATCTTCTCGGGCAGACGGCCCCAGCCGAAGATCCACAGTCCCAGGAACACGGACTCGAGGAAGAAGGCGGCGAGGCCCTCGAGCGCGAGCGGGGCGCCGAACACGTCGCCCACGAAGCGCGCGTACTCCGACCAGTTCATCCCGAACTGGAACTCCTGGACGATGCCGGTGGCGATGCCGATCCCGAAGTTCACGATGAGCATCGAGCCGAAGAACTTCGTCATCCGGGTCCATGCGTCCTTGCGCACGGGGTCCTTCGCGAACACCGCTCGCGTGTTCATCACCGCGACCAGGAGCGACAGCCCGATGGTCAGCGGCACGAAGATGAAGTGGTACACGGTGGTGATGCCGAACTGCCACCGTGCGAGGTCGAGGGCTTCCATGGATCCTCCCGAATGGACGACGCGCTGTCATGAAAACTAGGCCGGTCCTGGGAGCCGTCCCGGGGACCATGGTCCCCCGTTCCGCGTGCGCTGTCCTCCCCGGTCCGTCCGCGCCCCTGTGCCATACTGGCCGAGGCACTCTTCCGCTCCGCACCGGGCGGGGGAACCTCCCGGCGTCGTGACGTCGAGCACCGGCCACGCGGACTCACCGCGACCGCAGTGCTCCCCGCGATCGGCATCGCAGCGCTCCCGAGGGAGCTGCGCGACGGCGAGGGCCAGAGACTTCCGTCCCCAGGGACGATGACCAGACGGGGCCAGGGTGCGCTGGCCCTCCAGAAGGAGACGGCCGCATGGCTGACAGCACCCAGAATCCCGAATCCACCGCGCCGCGTCGCCGCCGACGGGCCGGAGCCCCCGCCGGAGCGCCCGCCGTGACTCCGGAGCCGGTCGCGGCCCCGGAGGAGACCGCACCTCGCACCGTCGTGGCCCAGCAGTCGGAGGCATCGCCCGAGCCGGCCCCCGCCACGACGCCGCGACGGCGCCGACGGGCAGGTGCCCCCGCCGGGGCGCCGACCTTCCAGGAGCCGATCGCCGCGCCCGAGCCCGACGCGGAGGACGACGGCGAGAACCCCGTCGTCGACGACCTCCGCGCCCTCGCCTCCGCCCGCGGGGCCGATGCCGAGGTGGAGAAGGCCCCGGCCGACGAGGAGGAGGACCGCGCGCGCCGCCGCGAACAGGTCCAGATGGACTTCGCCTCCCTGCTCTTCCAGGCCCCGACCCCGCAGCCCCGCACCACCGTCGCCCCGCAGGACGACGAGGAGGGCGACGACTCCGAGACCTCCGAGGACGCGGACACCGCCGAGGACTCCGGCTCCGGCTCGCGCCGCAGCCGGTCCCGGAGCCGCTCGCGCCGCTCCTCCGCGCGCGAAGAGGACCAGCGCACGGACAGCTCGGAGGGCGAGGACGCCGACTCCGACGCCGAGGCCGATGCCGACGCGGAGGAGCGCTCCGACGAGGGCTCCTCCGGCTCCTCGCGCCGTCGCCGTCGCCGCGGGGGACGCGGTCGCCGCGGCCGCGGTCGCGGCGACGACGAGACCGGCGGCTCCGACGACGACTCCGCCGAGCAGGAGGACGGCTCCGGCGAGGACGAGGAGGACCGCTCCTCCGGCGAGGAGGGCTCCGGCTCCTCCTCGGGCGGCTCCAGCTCGAGCTCGCGCCGACGCCGCCGCCGGCGCCGCTCGGGCAGCGGGGGCGACGACGGCTCCACGACGGACGATCCGCCGAACACCGTGGTCAAGGTGCGCGAGGCGCGCGACGAGGTCAAGGCCGTCAAGGGCTCGACCCGCCTCGAGGCCAAGCGCCAGCGCCGACGCGAGGGCCGCGACGCGGGCCGCAAGCGCAATGTCATCACCGAGGCCGAGTTCCTCGCCCGCCGCGAGTCGGTCAAGCGCTCGATGGTGGTGCGCGAGCGCCCCGGCAGCACCCAGATCGCGGTGCTCGAGGACGACGTCCTCGTCGAGCACTACGTCGCCCAGAAGTCGCAGACCTCGATGGTCGGCAACGTCTACGTCGGCAAGGTCCAGAACGTGCTGCCCTCGATGGAGGCGGCCTTCGTGGACATCGGCAAGGGGCGCAACGCGGTACTCTACGCGGGCGAGGTCAACTGGGACGCCGTGGGCCTCGAGGGCCAGCCGCGCCGCATCGAGCTCGCGCTCAAGAGCGGCGACCCCGTGCTGGTCCAGGTCACCAAGGACCCGATCGGCCACAAGGGCGCCCGCCTGACCAGCCAGATCTCCCTGCCCGGCCGGTACGTCGTGTTCGTGCCCGGCGGATCGATGACCGGCATCTCCCGGAAGCTGCCGGACACCGAGCGCAACCGCCTGAAGAAGATCATGCGCCAGATCATCCCCGAGGACGCGGGCGTCATCGTGCGCACCGCCGCCGAGGGCGCGAGCGAGGAGGAGCTGACGCGCGACGTCGAGCGGCTGCGCGCCCAGTGGGAGAAGATCCAGAAGTCCCAGAAGTCGAGGTCCGCGCCCGTGGCCCTCTCCCAGGAGCCGGACATCGCCATCAAGGTGGTGCGCGACGTCTTCAACGAGGACTTCACCTCCCTGATCGTCGAGGGCGCGAAGGTCCATGACGATGTGCACGCCTACGTCTCCGAGGTCGCCCCCGACCTGCTCGAGCGGGTCACCCGGCACGTCGGCGAGAAGGACGTCTTCGCCAAGCACCGCATCGACGAGCAGCTGCTGAAGGCCATGGACCGCAAGGTCTACCTGCCCTCGGGCGGCTCTCTCGTCATCGACCGCACCGAGGCGATGACCGTCGTCGACGTCAACACCGGCAAGTTCACCGGCTCCGGCGGCTCCCTCGAGGAGACCGTCACCAAGAACAACATCGAGGCGGCCGAGGAGATCGTGCGCCAGCTGCGGCTGCGCGACATCGGCGGCATCATCGTCATCGACTTCATCGACATGGTGCTCGAGGCGAACCGCGACCTCGTGCTGCGCCGACTGGTCGAGTGCCTCGGCCGGGACCGCACCAAGCACCAGGTCGCCGAGGTCACCTCGCTGGGCCTGGTGCAGATGACCCGCAAGCGCGTGGGGCAGGGGCTGGTCGAGACCTTCTCCACCACCTGCGAGCACTGCCACGGCCGCGGCATGACCGTGGACATGGACGGCGAGGGCGGCCACAGCCACCCCCAGGGCGGCGGCAGCGGCGGCGACGAGGGCTCCAAGGGCTCCTCGCGGCGTCGCGGCCGGCGCGGCCGCGGCGGGGCGAAGGACGAGGACGAGCCCGGCGGCGAGGACGGCCCCGCCGAGGAGAACGGCGATGTCCACCGCCTCGCCGACGACGAGGACAGCCGCGCGCTGACCCGGGCGACGATCGCCTCGATCGCCGCTGCCTCCGGCAGCCAGGCGCAGCCCGAGGTCGTCGTCGACGGCCAGGTCGTCGAGGTCGAGGACGACCAGTGACGTGTTCCACAGGGTGTGACCGCGTTCTCGCAGGTCGGGGCGTGTCCTATGGTTGACCGGCCGTTCACGGGATCGTAAGCTGTCCCGTGGCGCAAACGCGTCGCAGTCGTGGCCCGGTGGACAGCGCGCGACCGCATCTCCCGCCCGGCACGTGCCGGGACCGGTTGACGGTCGCAGGTCCGCGGTGGACACCCGACAGGGCGCATGACTCGATGACCAGATCAGATTCACAAGATGGAGCAGTGACGTGGTGTACGCAATCGTCCGCGCAGGCGGTCGTCAGGAGAAGGTGTCGGTCGGTGACACCATCGTGATCAACCGCGTGGCAGGCGAGGCGGGCGACAGCATCGATCTCGCTCCCGTGCTGCTGGTCGACGGTGACAAGGTCACCTCCGCCCAGGCCGAGCTCGCGAAGGTCAAGGTCACCGCCGAGAAGGTCGAGGACCTCCGCGGCGACAAGATCCGCATCCTCCGCTACAAGAACAAGACCGGTTACAAGAAGCGCCAGGGCCACCGCCAGGAGCTCACCCGGCTGAAGATCACGGGCATCGCCTGAGCGATCCCTCGACCAGACAAAGGATTGATCCCAGATGGCATCTAAGAAGGGCGTCAGCTCCTCCAAGAACGGCCGTGACTCCAACGCCCAGCGCCTCGGCGTGAAGCGCTTCGGCGGCCAGGTCGTCGGCGCCGGCGAGATCATCGTCCGCCAGCGCGGCACCAAGATCCACCCCGGCGACGGCGTGGGCCGCGGCAACGACGACACCCTGTTCGCGCTCACCGCGGGCACCGTCGAGTTCGGCCGCAAGCGCGACCGTCGCGTGGTCAGCGTCGTCGAGACCGTCTGACACGCGGCCCCGGCTGCCGGGGCACCCAGCGTCCTTCGAGGGGCGGAGCCGATCGCTCCGCCCCTCGATGCTCACCACCACCCTCGGAGGGCTCCCATGGCCACATTCGTCGACCGCGTCCGGCTGCAGGTCGTCGGGGGATCCGGCGGGCACGGCGCCGCCTCCATCCGTCGTGAGAAGTTCAAGCCCCTCGCGGGCCCCGACGGCGCCGACGGCGGCCGCGGCGGGGACGTGATCCTCGAGGTCGACGCCTCCACCACCACCCTCCTCGAGTACCACCACAAGCCGCACCAGCGCGCGACCGGCGGCGGCTTCGGCAAGGGCGACATGCGGCACGGCGCGAACGGGGAGGACCTCGTGCTGTCGGTGCCCGAGGGGACCGTGGTGAGCACCGAGGACGGCACCGTGCTCGCGGATCTCGTCGGCCTCGGCACCCGCTTCGTCGCCGCGCGCGGCGGCAACGGCGGCCTCGGCAACGCGGCCCTCGCCTCGAGGCAGCGCAAGGCCCCCGGCTTCGCGCTGCTCGGCGAGCCCGGCCAGGAGCGCACCCTCGTGCTCGAGCTCAAAACCGTCGCCGACGTCGCCCTCGTCGGCTACCCGAGCGCCGGCAAGTCCTCGCTCATCGCGGCGATGAGCGCGGCCCGGCCCAAGATCGCCGACTATCCCTTCACCACGCTCGTGCCCAACCTCGGCGTGGTCGAGGCGGGTCAGCACCGCTACACGATCGCGGACGTGCCGGGCCTGATCCCCGGGGCGAGCCAGGGCAAGGGCCTGGGCCTGGACTTCCTGCGCCACATCGAGCGCTGCCACGTGCTCGTGCACGTGCTGGACGCCGCCGCCCTCGAGTCCGACCGGGACCCCGTCAGCGACCTCGACATCATCGAGGCGGAGCTCGCGGCCTACGCGGGCAGCCTCGACGAGGAGGCCGGGACGCGGGTGCCGCTCATGGACCGGCCCGCCGTGATCGTGCTGAACAAGACCGATCTGCCCGACGGCGCCGACATGGCGGACCTCGTCCGCGAGCGGCTCGGGGAGCGCGAGGTGCCGATCCTCGACGTCTCCGCTGTCTCCCGCAAGGGCCTGCGGGAGCTGTCCTTCCTGCTCGGCGAGCTGGTCGAGCAGGCGCGCGCCGCGCTGCCCGCCGCCGAGCCGGCGCCCGTCGTGCTGACGCCTCGCGCGGTGGACCGGGTCGACTTCGAGGTCGTCACCGAGCAGTACGACGGAGGCACCGCTTTCCGCGTCCGCGGCGACAAGCCCGAGCGCTGGGTGCGCCAGACCGACTTCAGCAACGACGAGGCCGTCGGCTTCCTCGCCGACCGGCTCGCGAAGCTCGGCGTCGAGGACAGGCTCTTCTCCGCCGGAGCGGTGGCCGGCTCGACCGTGCTCATCGGCCCCGGGGACGACGCGGTCGTCTTCGACTGGGAGCCGACGATGGTGGGCGGCGCCGAGCTGCTGGGCCGCCGCGGCACCGACGACCGGCTCGAGGACCACCACCGCCCCACCCGCGAGCAGAAGCGCGAGGACCAGCGGGCCCGTACCGCCGCCCGCATGGGCCGCCTCGCCGCGATGGAGGCGGAGCGGAAGGCCGGGCACTGGTCCGATCCCGCCGCCGAGGGGGAAGGGCCCCGGTGAGCGTGGCCGAGCTGCGCCAGCCCTCCCGCCTCACCTCCCGCGCCGAGCTCGCGGACGCCCGACGCATCGTCGTGAAGATCGGCTCCTCGAGCCTGACCGACGAGCGCGGACGGCTCGACCAGGCCCGCATCGACGCCGTCGCCGAGGTCGCCTCGTCCCTCGCCGCGCGGGGCACCGAGCTGGTGATCGTCTCCTCCGGGGCGATCGCGGCCGCGCTCGGCCCGCTCGGGCTCGCGGAGCGACCCACCTCGGTGCCGCTGCAGCAGGCCGCGGCGAGCGTCGGCCAGGCCCTGCTCGCCACCGCCTGGTCGCGGGCCTTCGCCGCGCACGAGCGGACCACCGGTCAGGTGCTGCTCACCGAGTCCGACGTGATCCGTCCCCAGACCTACCGCAACGTGCGCAGCGCCCTGGAGGCCCTGCTCGAGCTGGGCACGGTGCCGGTGATCAACGAGAACGACACCACCGCCACCCACGAGATCCGCTTCGGGGACAACGACCGCCTCGCCGCGCTCGTCGCGCAGCTGCTCGGCGCCGATGCGCTGGTGCTGCTCACCGACGTGGACGCGCTCTACACGGCGCCGCCCCGCGAGCCCGGCGCCGAGCGGATCGGGCTGGTCGAGGACGTCGCGCGCCTGGCCGGTGTGAGCATCGGCTCGGTCGGCTCGAAGGTCGGCACCGGCGGGATGGTCACCAAGCTCTCCGCCGCGCAGCTCGCCTCCACCACCGGCACCGCGGCGCTGATGACCTCCGCCGAGCGCTTCGCCGAGGCGGTCGAGGGCCAGGACGTGGGCACCTTCTTCCCCGCCCACCACGGCCGACGCCGCTCGCGCCTGGTGTGGCTGCGCTTCGCGACCCGCGGGGCGGGGACCCTGCACCTGGACGAGGGCGCGGCCGGCGCCGTCCGCAGCCGTCGGCGCTCGCTGCTGGCCGTCGGCGTGACCCGGGTCGAGGGGACCTTCCCCGCCGGGGTGCCCGTCGACGTCGCCGCCCCGGACGGCACCGTGATCGGGCGCGGGCTGACCTCGTTCAGCAGCGACGAGCTGCGGGCCATGGCAGGGCGCGGCACCGACGAGGCGCGCGAGCTGCTGGGGGAGCGGTACCGCCGCCCCGCGATCCATCGCGACCAGCTGGTGGTGCTCTGAGCACGGCGTGAGGCCGCGCTCGTAGACTCCGGTCATGGACGTGAAGACTCTCCCCGTCGAGGAGGCCGTGCGCGATGCCGCCCGCGCCGCCCGGGACGCGCAGCCGGTGCTCGCGCGGCTGCACCGCGCGGACAAGGACGCGCTGCTGCTCGCCATGGCGGAGGCGCTGGTGGCGCGCGCGGACGAGATCGTCGCCGAGAACGCGCACGACCTCGCCGCGGCCGATGCCGCGGGGATGGCGGCGGGGCTGCGCGACCGCCTCTCCCTGGACAGGACCCGGATCTCCGCGATCGCGCAGCAGCTGCGCGACGCCGCCGCGCTGCCCGACCCCGTCGGCGAGGTGGTGCGCGGCTCCGTGCTCGCCAACGGCCTCGAGCTGCGCCAGGTGCGGGTGCCGATGGGCGTGATCGGCATGGTCTACGAGGCGAGGCCCAACGTGACCGTCGACGCCGCCGGCCTCGCGCTGAAGGCCGGCAGCGCCGTGGTGCTGCGCGGCGGCTCCGCGGCCCTGCACTCGAACACCGCGCTGATCGCGGTGCTGCGCGACGTCCTCGTCGAGCGCGGCCTGCCCGCCGATCTCGTCGTCGGGATCGACGCGCACGGCCGGGAGGGCGCCGACGTGCTCATGCGCGCTCGCGGCCTGATCGACGTGCTGATCCCCCGGGGCGGCGCCGGCCTGATCCGCCGTGTGGTCGAGAACTCCCTGGTCCCCGTCATCGAGACCGGCACCGGCACCACGCACGTGCTCGTGGACGCCTCCGCCGACCTCGAGCAGGCGGAGCAGATCGTGCTCAACGCCAAGACCCAGCGGGTCGGGGTGTGCAATGCGCTGGAGACGCTGCTGGTCCACCAGGACGTGGCCGCCGAGGCCGTGCCGCGGCTGGCCGCGTCCCTCGCCCGGGCCGGGGTGCGCCTGCACGTCGACGAGCGCACCGCCGCGCTGCTGCCCGCGGGCGTCGACCACGTGCCCGCGACCGAGGAGGACTGGGACCTGGAGTACCTCGCCCTCGAGCTCGCCGTCGCCGTCGTCGACGACCTCGACGCCGCGCTCGCCCACATCCGAGCCCACTCCTCGGGTCACACCGAGTCGATCCTCACCCGCGACCTGGCCTCCCAGCAGCGCTTCCTCGCCGAGGTCGACTCCGCCGTGGTCATGGCCAACGCCTCCACCCGCTTCGCCGACGGCGGCGAGTTCGGCTTCGGCGCCGAGATCGGGATCTCCACCCAGAAGCTCCACGCGCGCGGCCCGATGGGGCTGAGCGAGATCACCGCGACCAAGTGGCTCGTGGTCGGCCAGGGGCACGTGCGTCCGTGACCCGACTCCCACCCGGCGGGTTCGGTCCGGTGCCCGGCCCGCGCTGTGGGATGATGGGCCGGTCACCCGAGGAAAGGCCTGAACGCACATGATCGACCAGCTCATGATCCTCGCCGAGTCCGGCGCCGGCGCGAGCGAGGGCGTCCCCGCGCCCTTCGTCGGCATCGGCGCCTTCATCATCCTGATGATCCTGCTGGGCCTGACCTGGCTGACCGGCGGCGCCCATCACCCGAGCCTCGACGCCGAGACGACGCACGAGCACGACACGGACACCGTCGCCGGCTCCGACCGCTGAGACCCGTGGAGCTGCAGCGACGACGGATCGGCGTGATGGGCGGGACCTTCGATCCCATCCATCACGGCCACCTCGTCGCCGCGAGCGAGGTGCAGAGCGTCTTCGGCCTGGACGAGGTCGTGTTCGTGCCCACCGGGCGGCCCTGGCAGAAGGAGTCGGAGGAGATCTCCGATCCGGAGCACCGCTATCTCATGACGGTCGTCGCGACCGCCGCGAACCCGGTCTTCACCGTCTCGCGGGCAGACATCGACCGCCCCGGCGCGACCTACACCATCGACACGCTCCGCGACCTGCACGCCGAGCACCCCGAGGCCGACCTCTTCTTCATCACCGGCGCCGACGCGCTCCAGAACATCCTGACCTGGAAGGACACCGAGGAGATCTTCGAGCTCGCGCACTTCGTCGGAGTCACCCGGCCGGGGCACGAGCTGGACACCTCCGGCCTGCCGGACGACGGCGTCACGCTCATCGAGGTCCCTGCCATGGCGATCAGCTCCACCGACTGCCGCACCCGCGTCGCCGCGGGCGCCCCGGTCTGGTACCTGGTGCCCGACGGGGTCGTGCAATACATCAACAAGTACGCGCTCTACACAGGAGGTGACGGCCGATGACCGAGCCCGAGACCACCCCGCGGCGCGGCCGCCGCGCCCGCGCGCTGAGCCCCGAGGAGCTCGCCGTGCCCGGCCCCGAGGAGATCGCCGAGGTCCCCGGGCGCCGCGGTGCCGTGCCCCCGCCGGACGCCGACGCGCCGGTGCCCGCGCTGCGCAAGTTCGGCCGCCGCGCCCGGATCATCGAACTCAGCGAGCAGCCCGCCCCCGAGCCCGTCGGCGCCCCCGCGCCGCGCGCCGCGGAGGCCGAGGTCGTCCGCGACCACGACGGGGTCGAGCTCGGGGAGCTGCCCGTCACCGAGGCGCCCGATCCGCGTCCGGCACCGCGCTTCGACGGCAAGGTGCTCCACCGCCCCGAGCGCACCGGCGGCCGCCGCCTGCTGTGGCTCGTGTGGGTGCTCATCGCCCTCGCGCTCATCGCCCTCGTGGCCCTGCTGCTGACCGGCGTGCTCACCCCGGCCGAGGCCTCGGCCTCGGGCCTCGCCACGGTGCTCGACCTCTCTCCCGCCCATCCCGTCCTGGAGGACCCCGCAGCGTGACCGCTCCCGAAGAATCCCTCGACCTCGCCCGCGTGGCCGGCCAGGCCGCCGCCGACAAGCTCGCCGAGGAGGTCATCGGCCTGGACGTCTCGGAGCTGGTGGTGATCACCGACGTCTTCCTCGTGTGCAGCGGGGACTCCGAGCGCCAGGTCTCCGCCATCGTCGACGGGGTGGAGGAGGCGCTGCTGACCGAGCGCCGCCGCAAGCCGCTCCGCCGTGAGGGCGAGCGCGACGCCCGCTGGGTGCTCCTGGACTACGGAGACATCGTCGTGCACGTCCAGCATGCCGAGGACCGCGCCTTCTACGCCCTCGAGCGGCTGTGGCGCGACGCGCCGGTGCTGGACCTGCAGATCGACGAGGACCGCTCCGCGTGAGGCCCGCCCATCGCACCCGGCTCGTCCTCGTGCGCCACGGCCAGACGGACCACAACCGTGAGGGCCGCCTGCAGGGGCAGGTCGACATCCCCCTGAACGACCGGGGCGTGCTCCAGGCCGAGACGCTCGCCCGCACCGTCGCCGCCGCCCCGCCGGACCTCATCGTCTCCTCACCGCTCGAACGCGCCCGCGACACGGCGGGTGCCGTCGCGCGCGCCTGCGGGCTCGAGGCCACCACCGATCCCGCCTTCCTCGAGCGGAGCTTCGGGCAGTGGGAGGGCCTGCGCGGCGAGGAGATCCGCCGCCGCTGGCCCGCCGAGCACGGCGACTGGCGGGCGCACCGGACGATCCGCGGCCTCGACATCGAGGACCGTCCCGAGGTGGGGGAGCGCGTCGCCGCGGGCTGCCGCCGCCTGCTCGCGCAGCACCCGGACCGGACCGTCATGGTCGTCGCCCACGGCGCCGCGATCACGCTCGGCATCACGGCCCTGCTGGGCCTGGACAGCAGCGGTTTCCGCGGCATCGCGGGGCTCGAGAACTGCCACCGCTCGGTGCTCGAGCCGGTGCACGCCGAGGGTGCGGAAGGCCTGATGAGGTTGGTGTCACACAACCTGCCCCCGGATTTCATCTGAGGTCAGAGGCGGGGTAGTATCGTCGAGTCGTCCTGCGGGACGGCACCCGACGAGGGGCTATGGCGCAGTTGGTAGCGCGCTTCCATGGCATGGAAGAGGTCAGGGGTTCGAATCCCCTTAGCTCCACTCGAGAAACCGTGAGACAGTGACTCGTCAGAAGTGCCCCGGCAGACGCCGGGGCCCTTCTGCTGTCGATGAGGGCCACCGGTCCGGGGCCACGACCAGTGATGTTGTGCGGCTCGCTGATCTGGAGCAGCGAGTGCGTGAATTGCGCCGGACGAACGCGAACCAGGAGTCGGCCTCGGCCTCTTTCGCAGCGGTGCTCGACCCCTCACCGCGTTGATCGTGACGCTCATCGACCACAGACAAGCAGGAGCTCGGCGCCGAGCACCTACTACGTCTTCATCACCCGCTCTCCCTCGAGACGCACACTGCGAGCCGGTGAGCTGCTCGCGCAGATGCGGCACGTTCATGCGAAGCTCTTCGGGGGTCATAGCGAGAGGCAGCTCCACGCTGAGTGACGCAGGGAGGGCGTCGCGGTCACGTGCTGCACCGTGGAACGACTGATGCGAGCGGCGGGGCTGCGCGGGATCACAAGTGGGAAGGGGACGCGGACCACGTGCCCCGGCGACAGGCCAGAATCTCGTCCCGTCCTGCTCGAGCGGGACCCCACCGCGACCGCCCTGAACCAGCTCTGGGGCGCGGACATCACGTACTGCCGCTCGTCCGTGGGAGTACACCGACTGGTTCACTCAGCGACGGCTCCACGGGGAGATCGGTATGGTCCCGCCCGTCGAGTTCGAGGACATCGACCATCACTACCAGACCGTGCTGACGACGGCCGACGCAGCCTCCAGCGCACTCGGGGCGATTCAGTCCTCAGACGATCAGCGCACCCATCGTGCGGTTATGGTCCCGGGTTGATACCGACGTGCTGACGGAAGAGTCGGGCGGCGTGGGATCGGGAGTGCCAGCGCGCTTGCTGCATCGCGGAGGTCACCGTCAGATAGGTCTCTCGTAAGAGTTTGGCGCGGATCATCGTCAGGAGCGCCAGCGGGGTCCTGCCGTACGCCTTTACACACACTGCTCAACTGCGACGGTTCCAAGTGAACCTTGGCGGCGAGGTCTTCGAGAGTCCATCGTCGCTCGGTGTTCTCCCGAAGCAGAGCAGCCGCCCGGCGCACTTCGCCGCGCAAGGGTGCGGAGCGGCGATCCCGAGGGAGCGTGGGCCGGATACACGCACGCTGGGATGGCGGGATACGCACCGGGGAGACTTTGATGAACAGGACGATCACGTAGGCGATCTGGAACCACAGAGCTTGTATCCGCAGGTAGTGGCGCATGGATTCCCTGTTCACGCTGAGCGCTACCAGCTCGTCCAGCCGTGGCATGAGCATCCCGGTCCGACCTTCGCCGAGGCGAAGGATCTGTGCGGGCCCGGTGTCGAGCACCTCAGAGAGACCTTTCGCATCTCGTCGATCAGAGATGAAGGCGGCACATTGCCAGCGGACCTGGTCCAGCATGTAGTCGGTGTCGAGACAGATTGCGGTGACAGTGATGTGCCCCTTCGGCTCGCTCCCACAGAGAACGTTCGCGCCCAGTAGGATCACATCCCCTGGTCTGACCGATCGCTGTCCGAACTCGTTGTTGAGGATCGCGCCGCTGTCTCGAACGACAATATGATTCACACAATCGTAGGCAGGTGGTTCGGCCGGTTTGTGAATGGTCTGGGTTCGCGCCAGTAGCACCTGATAGCCGATTTGTTCTCCTGCTGTCATCACGGATCTTCTGAACTCGTGACCGCCTCGACGCGCAACGACCGCTCGATGGATCTGTACTCTGCCATCCTTCGAGTGATTCCGCGATCAAGCGTCGGGGAGTGGGTTCTATGCCCCAGGCACGCGCTGGTGGAATTGGCGAACAGGAGTTGTGGCTATCGTAGTTTCCGTATATAGAGCAGTGCGAGGGTGAGGCGGCGAAAGCGCGAAGCCGTCATGCGGCGTAGACATACAGTATTCGCGTCGCCGATGACAACGATCTCGCTGCAAGAACAGGCATGTCGTGGCGAGTGCACTTCAGCGCGTTGGCCGCGGTCTACTAGCGTGCATTGCTGTTCCCGATGTAGACGTGCTTCACCGCAGCACAAGCCACGAATCCTGCGTCGGTGCGCCGTCGTCACCGTTCGTTCCCTCACTGCTGGGCAATCTTCCCTACTTCGAGCGGTGGCGGGTCGCTGAAGCTGCGAAGAAGGCCATGAACTGCTTAGCTGCCTTGAGTCTGCGTGCGCGAGTGAATCCGATGCCTCGGATGCTGACGGCCATGCGTGCGAGGTCTCCCGCGCTGATTGTCATGCTTGTCGTGCTGGCGGGCACTGCCTTGTTGTCGGGGCCGACGATCGCGGTGAGATTCGTGAGGTCGCGAAGCAGCCGCCAGGGTGTTCGTCTCGTGATGGTCTTCGTGCCGGTGAGAGTCCACGATGATCCGGTGTCGTCGTGGAAGGTCAGTTCGTAACGCATCGCCTCCGCAGCGTGGTCAGGGAATAGTGCGAGGGTTCCCGACGCGAATGCTGCATCGACCACGTCGTCCACGTCGATCGATCCCTGAACCGTGAGTGTGTGCTCGGGGTCGGCGAGGAAGGCATCGATGCTGGGAGTCGAGATCGCCAGGCGCATGGTGATGCGTGTGTCGGTGTTTCTCGTGGTAGTCATGCGTTCGCGGAAGCTGACGCCGTCTCCGCTGGTGGTGTTCTTGAGTTCAGCGGAGAAGTCGGCTGCCGCGTCTTCTGGTGCTGGTGTGGGGGTCATGGTGGTCCATTCTGGTGCTCGCCATTGCTGTGTGCCGTCGCCGCGGATGATCGTTTCGATGGACCGTTCGGCGGCGGCGAGGATGGTGGCGGAGGGATTGACTCCGGTGGAGGAGGGAAGCGTGGACCCGTCCACGACGAACAGGCCAGGATGTCCGTGGACTTCTCCGAGATCGTTGACGACGCCGGAGGTGGCGTCTTTGCCTGCGGGTACGCCTCCGAGGGGGTGGACGGTGGTGGTCTTTCGGAGGACTGACCACGTGAAGGGGTGCGCCAGGCGTGCATCGAGGAGTCGGGCGAGGAGCGGTCCGATGCGCCGTTGGGATTTGTAGAGGCTGGCTTGCCATCGGTTACGCCATGCCAGAGAGGCGCGTCCGGAGTTATCAAGTTTGAGGGTGCCCTGTCCGGAGTCGTGGCCCATGGCCAGGACAGTGAACACTCGGTGCGGGTCGTGCGTGGCGATTCGCTTCCGCCACCAGTGTCGTGCGCGCTGTCCGGGAACGATCGCGTCGAAGAGCTGATGCAGCACGACGGGGAACGCGCCGTCTTGCACCTGGTACCAGACCGAGCCACGCCCTTCGGGGACGTCGAGCACCGTGTTGGTGGTGATGGTGGGGCCCGTGGTCATGTCGCCGTGGGGTTTGCGCAGTCGGGCGAGGGTGAGGAAGTCGCCGTTGCCTGAGAAGCCGTGGCCGAGCAGCGGAGAGAGGTGCGGCAGTGTCTTGTCGATGTCGCGTGATCGCAGGAGCAGTTCGGTGCTGGCAACCGCTCCTGCGGCGAGGAAGACGCGGGGTGCTCTCCAGGTGTTCGGTGGGGCTGTCGGGTCGCTCGGGGATCGCGTGGTGACGAGGTAGCCGTCGTCGCCGAAGGTGATCCGGATGGCCTCGGCGTCGGTGACGCTTCGTGCTCCGTGTGCTTCGGCGACGGCGAGATATGTGACATCGAGGGAGTTCTTGGCTCCCTGGTTGCAGCCGATGACGCAGTCACCGACGAAGCTGCAGCCCTGGCGCGGCACCCCATGTCGGTTCGGCCGCCACACGCCTGGGTCACCGAAAGTGACAGCGAGGTTCGGCCGCACGGTTGCCTCGGGCCGGTCGCTCCCAGCCATGAGCTGCTCGATGAGTGCCGTACGTGGCGGTGGTGCGCCGGTACGGGGGTCATTGCCGACGGGGGTGACCTCGAGCATGTGCGCGGCGAGGTCGTAGTAGGGGTCAAGGGTCTCTCGCCGCAGGTGACCGGGCCACCGCGGATCCATGGCAGCGTCGGACGGGCGGGCGAAGACGTTGGCATAGGCGAGGGAGCCGCCTCCGTATCCTGCGGCCTGGACGGCGAACATGCCGCCCAGGCCGCGGATGTCGTACAGACCGTGGTCCACGGCCCATAACCATCGTCCTTCCAGCACGGGGTCGCGCGGGAAGTCTCCGGGGTTCCAGCGCTGCCCGCGTTCGAGGATGAGGACCCGGTATCCGGCTTGGGCCAGGCGGGCGGCAGCGACTGCTCCGCCGAACCCGCTGCCGATGACGATTGCGTCGGTGTCGTGGGTGTCGGACATGATTTCTCCTCTCGTGTGTGGTGCGCTGCGGCGTGCGTGGCGACTGGTGTCAGAGCCGTCCGGGGACTCCGCTGCCTCGGTAGTCGTCGATGGCCTCAACCAGGCTCAGGATGTCCGGGTGGGCGTCGAAGCGGCGGCGGTGGATGTCGGCGATCTTCGCGCCGATCTCGGGGTCGGGATCGTCGGTGATATCGATCGAGTGGAATCGATCGACCAACGACAGGCCGACACGGTCGACCTCGAGGTGGGCGGGGTGGTTCATCAGTGCTTCGTACGCGGCGAGGTCGGCAACCTGAGAGACCGCAGCGAAATCGAAGGTGTCTCCGTAGTCCCGGCCGAACACGCCGGCTTCGGCTCCGGTGTCGGAGCCCATCTCGGCACCGGCATCGGCCATGCGTTGCAGCGCTGCATCAACTTGTTCTTCGGAGACGTCGGGCCGAACGGACATGCGAACAATGTGGGTGATCATGAAGGTCAGCCGTTCTGGGTGGAGAGGTTTACGGGCGGGTGAAGGCGGCCGCGTAGTCGCGGGCGAAGTCGGCGACGTCACGGGCAGGACGTCCGGTCAGTTCCGCGATGGTCGTGGTGACGCTTGAAGCCTCACCGCGCGAATAGTGGGCGTAGTCCTCGACCAGCCCTTCGAGCTGCCACTGCGGGACGTAGCTCCCCAGTGCTGCCGTGAAATGCTCGGGCGGGAGATCCTGAAAAGCGATGGAACTGCCTGTCGCGGTGCTCAATGCATCGGCGATCTCTGCATGGGTGATCGCTCGAGGTCCGGTCAGCGTGTAGGTCTCGTTGTCGTGGTTGTTGCTTGTGAGAACGGCGGCTGCTGCATCGGCGATATCGCGGGTGTCGATCGCACTGACAGCCGCGGTACCGATCGGGGCGGCGAGTGTGCCCTGTGCGATGGTGTCGGCGAACGCGAGGAGGGATTGCAGATACAGGTTGGGGCGCAGCACGGTCGCGCTGATGTTCAAGCGTCGGATGTGGCCCTCGACCTGGGCGTGCCAGCGCAGGAATCTGACGGGAGAGCCGTGTGCTGCGCCGTACTGGGACAGCACGACCGCGCGGGCGATGCCCGCTTGCGCCGCCAAGTCGAGGAATCTGATCTGGAGCTCGGCGGCGTCCGCCGTCGATGGTGAGTTGAGGAAGACCGCGTCGACGCCGTTGAACGCCGTCGTGATCGAGTCCGGATCGTGCAGGTCGGCGACGACCGCCTGTGCGCCTTTCAGGGCGTAGTGGGGGTTCCTGGTCATCGCTCTCACCTGTGCGCCGGAGTCGCGCAGGGCGGGGACGAGGGCGGATCCGACGGTGCCGGTCGCGCCGGTCACGAGGATCGAGGGGTTGCTCATATCGGGTTCTCTCTTTCGTGTTCTTGAGTGTCAGTGGGTTGTCGCTGGCGTGCGGCGTGTGGTCAGGGCGTTGACGCCCGAGATGGCGATGGCAGCGGCCACGAGCGTCGCTGCGCCGATGAACGCCGCGGTGAAGTTCATCTCCCCGGCACTCCCTGCGGTCAGGGCGATCCCCGCAAGGACCGCGAGCCCGATTGCGCCGCCGAGGGATTGGGCGGCATTGACCACGCCGCTCAGCAGTCCTGACTCGCCCTCGGCGCTGTCGCGGACCGCCATGGTCATACCTGTCACGATGCCGAGACCGAGGCCCAAGCCGAGGAGGATGAACGCACCGATGTGCTGCCAGGTGAAGGACGTCGCAGGGTTGATCGCGATCCACACGAACCCGGCCAGGAGCGCCGTCAGCGATGTCGGCAGGGCGCCCTCGAGGCCGATGGACTTGCTCAGCACGGGTGCCAGCAGGCTGCCGACGATAAGCATGACGGCGATGGGTACTTGGGCGAGCCCGGTCTCCAGCGCGCCCATACCGAGGACGCCTTGCTGGTAGAGCGGCAGGAAGAAGAACACGCTGGTCAGGGTGCCGCCCAGCAGCATCATCACCGCAGATGCGGTGGACACCGAGATATGGCGGAACACGTTCAACGGAACGAGCGGATGCGGTGACCTCCGCTCGACCGAGATGAACACCAGAAGAGCTGCTAGTCCTGCCGACAGGGCGATGAGCGTGATCGGGCTGGTCCAGCCGACCTCCGCGGCGTTGACTGAGCCGAGGGCAAGCGCGGTAATTGCGGCGGTGATGCTCAGCGCGCCCGCGACATCGAAGCGGCCAGCCTTTCCAGGAATCGGCGGAATCGTCTTCCACACCATCGCCATGGCGATGAGGCCAAGAGGTACCGGAACCCAGAACACCGATTGCCAGCCGAGCGCCTCGGTGAGCATGCCGCCGGCGAAGACGCCGATGAGGCTTCCGGCCGCTGTGACCGCGCCCCAGACGCCGAGCGCTCGAGTTCGGTCGGCGGCCGTGGTGTAGATCACCAAAACCAACGCGAGCGCCGCGGGAATGGTCATCGCCGCGCCCACACCTTGACCGATGCGCCCAACGATGAGCATGGGGCCGCTGAGCGCCAGTGCGCACAAGGCTGATGCTGCGACATAGACCGACATGCCGATCAAGAACATCCGCCGCGCCCCGAGAACATCGGCCAAACGACCACCGAGGAGGACGAGGCCCGCGACGGCGATGAGATAGCTGTTGGCGACGATCGCCAGCTCCGCCGATGCAAGGCCCAGGCCCTGACGGATGGTTTGGGCAGCGAGGTTCACCATTGCGCCGTCGAGCACGATGAGGAACATCGAGGAAGCCAGAACAGCCAGGGCTGAGCCACGAGGGATCCGCAGCCCGGTCAAAGATGGATGGATAGTCGTGGTCATCGTTTCCTTAGTGAGTGGTCACTACCGAAGGGTCAAAAAGAGAGGCCGCCCGGTCGGGGGCGCGAACCGTCACGCCCCCGAGGCCAGGAATCGGGCCGCCCACGTATCCTCTGCCGCGCGGGTGGGAAGATCCATGGCTGTGGCGACCATGTAGAGCATGCCCGCGGCGAAGAAGTCGTGAGAGGCGTCCTCGCCGACGCCGGGCAGGGCCTCCATTCGCTCGAACACCTCTCGCGTCCAGTCGTGCATGAGATCACGGATCATGGCGTCATCGGAGGCGGCGTAGCCCTGCAGGAGCATGAACATGACCTCCTGCTCTTCCATGAGCTCACCCCATGCATCCGACATGGCCTGCAGGGGTTGATCCGGGTCCGACTCCCCGGCGGTGAGCATGGTGGCCTCGATCTTCGCGAACACGCGCTGCAGCACAGCGACGAAAAGCTCGTGCTTGGTCGCGAAGATCCGGAAGATGTTCGGCTGCGAGATGCCGACCTTGCGCGCAATGGCCATGGTTGATCCGCCATGCAGCCCCTTATGGCTGAACTCGAGCAGCGCCGCCTCGAGGATCTGCTCGCGACGCTCCTCGAGGGGCACGCGCTTGATCGCGCCGGATGTGGTCATAGCTGATAGTGAACACTCACTACCGTGATAGTGTCAAGCCCGAACAGAGGAACGGGAGAGCCTGATGGAACATGTCGTCCTGGTGCCGGGGTTCTGGCACGGCACCTGGTGCTGGAGTCACGTGACTCTCGAACTCGCCCGACGTCGGATCGCGGCCGTAGCCGTCGATCTGCCGGGGCAAGGACTGCGTGGCACATCTCCGGCAGCGCAACGAGTGCGGCCTTTCGACGCCGCGGAGTTCGCTACCGAGAGGTCCGAGGTCGCGTCGGTCGACGCAACGAGCGCTGCCGAGGCACTGATAGCCCAGTTGGAGCACATCGGGTCCGATCGGCCCCATGTGGTGGTGGCGCACAGCATGGGCGGGGTGGCCGCAACCCTCGCTGCAGAGATGGCGCCGTCGCTGATCTCGCACCTCGTCTACATTTCCGCCCTCGCCCCGGTCTCGGGCCAACCGGCGGCGGCTCTCGTCGCACACCCCGCCAATGCGGGAGAGCTGGGCACGGAGTTGCTCCGCGCCGACCCGTTCGCGATCGGCGCTTCGCGCATCGATACCGCTGATGCGGCCTCGCGCGAGCGCATCCGCGAAGCGCTGTACGCCGACGTGCCGGTCGAGGTCGCCGACGCGGCGACGAGCATGTTGAATGCGGACGCACCGGTCGGGATGGCCGCCGAAGCCATCGCCGTGACTCGCGAGCGGTTCGGATCGATCCCGCGCACCTATGTCCTCTGCACCGAAGATCGCATGCTCATGCCTGCGTTGCAGCGCGAGATCGTCAGGGATGTCGACACTCGTTCCGTCGAGCCGACCCGGGTCGTCGAACTGCACAGTTCGCATTCTCCGTTCCTCTCCCAGCCGCAACGCGTCGCTGACATCATCCACGCGGCTGCCCGCCCGCTCGACTCAGCAATGGCCTCAGATGGCCCGACCGTCAGCTCAGGTCCTTGAAGAGACTCGCGACCAGTCGTTCCCGCCGCCCTGTCCACAGGACGAAGGTGCTCCCCATGTCATTCACTCTCGATCCGGTGATCGCCTCCCGACTTGAGGCGATGCGGCCCGACACGGTGGTTCCCAGCCCGTCACGAGGAGACATCGCCGCCCGCCGGGCAAGGTCTGCGGAGATGTTCGCCGGCGTCGCTCAGATCTTCCCTCCCACCGATGACATCCGCGTCTGCGAGTACCTGGTGCCGGTCAAGGAGGACGCGATCATGGTGCGGTGGTACATGCCGCCGCAGCCGAATGCTTCCCGCACTCCTGGCTCCGCGGTGATCTTTCTGCACGGTGGCGGCATGATCGCTGGCTCCGTCGAGGAGCACCATCCGATCGTCTCCGCATACGTCCGGTCATCCGGCGTCCCGTTCCTGTCCGTGGACTACCGGCTGGCACCTGGCTCGCGGGGGTCCGTTCCTGTCGACGACTGCTTCGCTGCTCTATCGTGGCTGCGTGAGCACGCGGAAGTCCTCGGCATCGACTCGCAGCGCATCGCGGTGATGGGCGACAGCGCAGGGGGCGGCCTCGCCGCCGGAGTAGCCATTGCGGCGCGCAACGCGTCGATCCCGATCGCCCGGCAGATCCTGATCTATCCCATGTTGGATGACCGGACCACCGACCCCGATCCGCACCTGCTGCCCTTTGCGACATGGACGTACGACGACAACCACACAGGCTGGCACGCGCTGCTCGGCGATCAGATCGGCGGGGCCGACGTGAGCCCATCGGTGGCGCCCGGGCGGCAGGAGGATCATGCGGGACTCGCCCCGGCATACATCGAAGTCGGAGAGCTCGACATCTTCCGTGACGAGAGCATCCGCTACGCGCGCGACCTTGGTCGTGCGGGCATCTCAACAGAGCTGATCGTGCGCCCAGGGGCACCTCACGGCTTCGATGTGATCGCGATAGGCGCCGACCTCTCCGATCGTGCCTTCGAAGACCGGCGACGAGCGATCATCTCGTTCTGACCGAGGTGGTGCGAGCGCCGGACCATGGTCGGGGGATCGAGGCATCGAGGTGCGGCGGCAGGATGTCGAGGAACCAGCTCGTCATCATCCGATGAAGGTGCGCGCGGGGATCCTACGACTCCATGTCGTGCTCTGCGCTCTCGATCACACCGGCCCTCAACTGGTCGTAGACGCTGCGTAGCATCCGCAGACTGCGGCGGACGCTACGCAGCGTCCGAATTCGGGATGTGTGGTCGATCAGGAGGCGGAATCGGGGACGGCGTTAGCGTATTCCTCGATGCGTTCGATCAGGCCGTCGTTGAGCCGGAAGTAGACAGCTGCATAGACATTCATTCGCGCGCCATCGACCGTCTCGACCCGGACGACGTGCTGCTGCAAGATCTCGTCGCCTTGACTGATCTGGCGCTGAATGTCATAGCGCATGGAGGCGATCGAGCTGATCTGCTCCTTCATGCCGGCGATGTTCTCGTCGATTCCGGAGTCGCCTTTGCCGTCGCTGTGCCAGACGGTGGCGTCGGCCGTGCACATGCTCCGTGCCTGATCCCATTCGCGGTTCTCCAGGTGCTTGAGATACGTGGCGGCGGTCTGTTCTGGGTTGCGGCTCATGATTCAGTTCCTTTGCTTCTTGCTTTCGGGGGTCATTCGGTGTCGGGCTCGCGCCGCGCGTCGCGGAGGAGGCTTCGTTCCCCGGCTTCGATCCGGAGTGGAATATGGTTCCCGGCCGGTGGCAGCGGGCAGGTGAAGACCGTCGGGGAGATGTGGTGGTACGACACGACCACCTTGTTGAGGTCGACGGCCACCTCGGTTCCCGCTGGCGCGAGGGGCAGCACGAGCCATCGCCCGATGTCGGGCGTCTCTCGGCCGCTGGTCTCGTCGGTGAAGATGATCAGCCCCTGGCCCGGGATCTCTTCGACAACGGTCAGTACGACCTCGGAGCCATCGATGGTGAACGCAAGGTCGACGGGGGCCGGCATGTGATCGGTGGTGCGAGGCTGGGTCAGGCGTTCGACCAGCGTTCGGCGTTCCGGCTCGACTTCCTTGAAGACGCCTCGCAGGATCCAGCGCGAATCGTACGGGTAGGCGTCGATGCCGGTCAGGCCGGAGCGGACGATGGCTTGCTCATCGAGGACGACCAGGCCATAGGAGCCATCCGCCCCACCGACCATCCCGACCTGTCCTTCGGCGAAGGTGAGCGATCGCCCGGGGGGCACGACGACTGCTCCCTCGACGAGGCTGGTGTTGACACGGATCCCATCCGCTGCCTTGGCGGTGACGGTCAAGTCTCCTTCATCGTTGATGCGCCACGTGCCGGGTATGCCCTCGACAGTCCGTACTTCGGATCCGGAGATCACGGTCTTCGCGGCGACGGAGGCCTTGCCGCCCGGGCCGATGATCTCGGTCCAGCGGTCCTGGCGCCATGTTCGGAAATCCTCTTCAGTTCCCGCGTGCGTCGTGTTGCTGCTCATCATGGTGTCCTCTCTATTTCGGTGGTCATCGCTGGGTTGGCAATTGATGGCGAGCCTCCGCTCTGTGGCTGTGGGGGAAGGGCGCAGGCCCCGTCCGCGCAGGCGTTCTCGATGTCATCGCCTTCGGGGTTCTCCGGGGTGGGCGTGAGGAGGGCGAACGTCGTGTCATTCATGCGGCGGCTGCCCTCTCGAGTGCGTCGAAGTAGGTCTGCACCGGCTGAGCGCCGGAGATGCCCGGCTGTCCGTTGATGACGTAGAGCGGCACGCCTCGTGCGCCGAGCGCGCGGAGCCGGGCGTGGTCCCGCTCGACGGACTTTCTGTGGCGACGTTCCGTCAGGACGGCCCGTGCCGTCTCACGGTCGAGTCCGACCTCGTGGGCGAGAGCGAGGAGCTCGTCGATGCGTCCGATGTGACACCCTTCGCTGAAGTGGGCACTGAAGAGCCGGCTGGTGAGCGTGGCCCGTTGCCCCGCCTGGTGGAGCAGTTCAAGGGCGAAGCGGGAATTCGTCGGCTGGCTCAGGTCGGGCCGGTAGCTGAGTCCTTCGGCTTCGGCGAGTGCGGTGAGCTGGGCGTTGATGGCGTCGACACGCTCGCGGTTCGCGCCGGCGTGCTGTGCGGTCTGCTGCTCCTTGTCGATCTCCACGGGCGCGTCGGGGCGGAGCTCGAAGGACCGATAGGTGACCTCGACCTCACCCTCGAATGCGGCGACGGCCTTCACGAACCGGGGGTGGGCGATGAAGCACCACACGCACTGGGGAACGGACCAGGCCTCGAGGCGAACAAGAGACTGCGGGCGCTTGTCATGAGACGGGCTCCTTGTTGTCGACTGCATCGGCTCGGGGTGCGTTCTTGGGGCCGCGGATCATGACGAACACAATCAGGACGGCCATGACGGCGACGCCGACCCACATGGCTTGCTGCCATCCGGCGATGAACGCGTCCTGGGCGGCGGTGATGATCTGTCCGGCGTGTTCGCCCGCGTGCTCGCTGGCGGCGCTGGCGTTGGCGATGCCCTCGCTGGCTGTGGCGGCGAGATCTGCCGGGACGCCGTCGAGGCGTTCGCCGATGGCGGTCTGGTAGCCGGCGACGAGGAGCCCGCCGAGGAGAGCGACGCCCAGGGCGGCGCCGAGCTCGCGGGTGAGGTCGTTGAGCGCCGATGCCACGCCTTGCTGCGTGCGGGGAAGCGACGAGGTGATGGCCTCGGTGGAGGGGGTCATCGCGAGGCCAGCCCCGAGGCCCATGGCGATCAGGCCGGGGAGGACGGTGAGGTAGCCGCCGTCGGCGGAGACGAATGCGGCCATGAGCGCGAGCCCCGCGGTGGCACCCGTGAGTCCGATGACCATACTGGCGCGAGCGCCGATACGGGCGGCCAGGCGTGGGGCGAGAACGGAGCCGAGCATCATCAGCAGTGCCATCGGCATCAGTCCCGCGGTGGCGAGCAGTCCGCTCCAGCCGAGCACGACCTGGAAGAACGGATAGAGGACGAGCGAAACCCCGCCCTGTACGCCGAACAACACCACCAGGAGCGTGGTGCCCGATGAGAGACCGCGGGTGCGGAAGTGACGGATGTCGAGCAGCGGGAATGGTGTGCGCAGCTCCCACGGGATGAACACGACGGTGGCGAGCACCGCAGCAGCGAGGGTGACCAGGACGATTGGGGCCGTCCACCCGAGCGTCGGAGCCTCGTGCAAGGCGAAGGTGAACCCGACGGCGGCGACGATCGAGGTCAACGCCCCGATCACGTCGAAGCGTCCCGGCGCTGACTCACGGGAATTCGGCACGGCGTGGAGACCGATCACCGCCGATGCGACGGTCAGGACGATGGGCAGGGCGAACAGCCACCGCCAGGATGCGACGTCGACGAGCAGGGCGGAGAGGAACATGCCCAGGACGCCACCGCCTCCGGCGACTGCGCTCCACATTCCGATTGCTTTGGAACGTTCCTTGTCCGGGAAGGACGAGGTGATCACCGACAGCGTGACCGGCATGATCATCGCCGCACCGACGCCGCTGAGGAGCCGGGCAGCGAGCATGACCTCCATGGCCGGAGCAACGGCGCCGGCGATATTCGCGATCCCGAACACCGCCAGCCCCACGATCAGCACCGGCTTGCGTCCCAGTCGGTCGCCCAGTGCTCCCAGCGGCAGCAGGAGAGCGGCGAGGGTGAGGGTGTAGGTGTTGATGATCCACAGCACCTGCCCTTGGGAGGCATCGAACGTCATCGCAAGGTGCGGTTGCGCGACGTTCAGGCCGGTCACCGAGGCGACGACGGCCATCAAGGCGATACAGACTGCCCAGAGAATGGCACGTCTGCGTCGCGGATCGTCGATAACGGCTGCATCGTCTTCTGCACCGGTGAGAGCGGTGGAAGTCATGGCTGGATGTGATTCCTCTCAGGAACTGTGGTGCTCGGCAGTGATCGCGGGCAGGTCGAAAAATCGCTCAGGACGGGAGAGTCTTGGCGCGAGAAGATAGGCGACGCCTCAGACGAGTCGGCGGGTGCGGACGACCACGTCACGCAACTGCACCGGAGAACCGCCGGGGTGCACGGTGCGGGTGTGCTCATAGCCAGCCTCAACTTGCCATTCCGGGGCGGCGAACTGGTTCGTGATCGCCGCCAGCGTCGCTGTCGCACCCTCGGAGTGGACGTGTCCCGGATGATCGTCATGAGGGTGCCCGTGGAGATGTCCCACAATCAGGAGGGTTCCGCCCGGGGCGACCCAACGTGCGATACGCCGATAGAACGAAAGCTGTCCGATCTGCGCGTGGGCGTAGCTGGTGGCCACGAGGTCCCACGTCCGCTCCGGTTTCCAGTGGGAGAGGTCGGCCTCTATCCAGCCGATGCGATCGTTCACATCACGGGTAGCAGCGCGGGCCTGTGCCGTCGCCAGTGCGGTCGCGGAAATATCGGCTCCCGTGACCTCCCAACCCATCTGGGCGAGCCAGAGCGCTTCACTTCCTGTTCCGCAGCCAGCATCCAGGGCGGTGCCCGTATGCAGATGCGCGGTCTCGGTCACCAGATAGGGGTTGACCGGCAACTCGCGCTCGCTATCGGAGGTGGCGGAACTCCAATGGTCCTCCCAGTAGCCCTTATCGAACTCAGCCATCACGCACGCACCGGACGGCCGATGTCCGCGGTGGCGCGGTCGGCGCGGGCGAACACCATCTCGGTGTTGATCGTCATCGCCACCCGCGCCCCGTTCGCTGCGGACTCACTGACCTGCAATCCCGCATTCACGACATTGCCTGCCGCCCACACGCCAGGAACAGTGGTGTGCCCAGCGGGATCAGTGACCAGGGCGACACCTGCAGCGTTCTCTTCGACGTCCAGACCCAGCCCTTCAAGCCCAACGAGGCGGGCGCGGGTCAGGGCGGGCACGGCCAATGCGTCCAACTCGATCCTCTTTCCATCGCCCATGACTGCTGCGGCGAGGTGATCGTCAATGATCTCGACAGCACCTACCTCCTCCGGCACGATCGCGATACCGAGAGCGCGGACCTTCTCAAGCTGCTCGGCCGGGAACTCCAGCCCGTTCGGGAAGAACGTCATGTTCTCGCTCCATTGGTGGAACAGCAGTGCCTGCATCGCCGACATCGGTCCCGTCGCGAGCACACCGATCCGCTGGTCACGGATCTCCCAGCCATGGCAGTACGGGCAATGCACCACATCCCGACCCCACCGCTCGGCAAGCCCAGAAACCGAAGGGAGCTCGTCACGAACGCCGGTCGCGATCACCAGTTGGCCAGCGTGAATCGTCGAGTCGTCGTCGAGTTCGAGCACGAAACCGTCGTCAGCGGCTCCCGAGGCGCGCTCTACGGCCGTCTGCACGATACGAGCACCATATGATGTCGACTCTTCGCGTCCCCGCTGCAGGAGTTCAAGCGGGTTCACGCCTTCCTGTCCGAGCAGCCCGTGCGCTGCGGCTGCGGGTGCGTTCCTGGGCGCTCCACCGTCGATCACCACGACACTGCGACGCGCACGCGCCAGGATCAGTGCTGCGCTCAGCCCTGCCGATCCGCCGCCGATGATCGCGACGTCGTATACCGGATCCGGTGTGGTTTCCATGGCGTTGTCCTCCTGGCACTCTGTGATGTCCATACCAGGGTCACCCAGTCCGAAGCTGCTGGCAATGTTCGTTGCCGAATGGCAAAATGGTGGGCATGGATGACTCTGCGGACCAGACTCTCGACACGGTCGGACCACGCCTCAAGCACTTGCGACTGCGCCGCGACGTCACCCTCACCACCCTCGCCGACGAGACCGGTATCTCCACGAGCACTCTCTCCCGACTGGAGGCCGGCCTTCGGCGGCCGACCTTGGAACAGCTGCTCCCGCTGGCCCGCTACTACGGCGTCACCCTCGACTCCCTGGTCGACGCGCCCCGCACAGCCAACCCCCGTATCGATCTGCGCCCGATGTCATGTACCGACGGGTCGATCATCATCCCCCTCACACGCCGCCCCGGCGGTATCCAGGCATACAAGTTCGTCCTCCCCACCGGCAACGACAACGCAGTGCCAGACCTCCACTCCCACGAAGGGTTCGACTGGGCCTACGTCCTCAACGGCACCCTCCGCCTGGTGCTCGGCGACCAAGACCTGCTCCTGCAGGCAGGAGAAGCAGCAGAGTTCGACACCCGCACCCCACACTGGTTCGGAGCCACCAGCGCAGGGCCAGTCGAGTACCTCAGCCTCGTCGGCAGGCAAGGCCAGCGCGCCCATGTACGCGCTTCCGACAGCGACCGCTAGCAATCGCGCCCCACGCTCCCATCTGCGCATGTGGCCCCCTGCTCTCCACAAGCGGAATCATCATTCCGGCTGTGGTGCGAGATGGCCCAGGCGGGCAGATATGGTATTCGGGAGGGGTGTCAGAACGACGGCTATCCGCTGCTGCAAAGCGACGACCTGCTGATTCCGACTGGAACCGCGCTTCCTATCTGATTCACTAGCGCATTCAAGTCACTGTCCACCCGGCCGTATGGAACCAGCTCCGTTCACTTTGCGGCCGTCGGTCGTTGAGAGGTCAGGTCGCGGGTGGGAGGAGGAGGCCGTCGATGAGCAGGCCCGCGAGTCGGCGTGCGTCATAGCGGGGGTCCTGGTCGGCAAAAATGCAGAGATTTCCGATGCCGCGCATCAGCTCGTACGCACCGACATCTGCTCTGATCTCGCGTGAGGCGATCGCGGCGTCAAGTATTTGCGCACACACCGGCACGAGGCTCTCGACGAAGTAGGCATGCAACGTATCGAAGCTCATCTGGTCGTTCCGCAGGGCGGCGGCGAGCCCGTGCTTGGTGACGAGGAAGTCGACGAAGATGTCGCTCCAGCGAGCAAGCGCCGCGTATGGAGAGGTGCACTCCGCCAGTAAGGCGGGGCCTGCGGAAGCGCATGCGTCGACCTGGTGACGGTAGACGGCCACGATCAGGTCGGCCCGTGTCGGGAAGTGGCGGTAGATCGTTCCCATTCCAACGCCCGCCTCCGCCGCGACTTCGCGCACCGGAGCATCGACCCCCGACCTGACGAACACCGCGGCAGCGGCGCTGAGCAGCGCCTTCTCGTTCCGCTGGGCATCGGCGCGCTTCGCCCGGGGCGTTCGCTTCTCACTGGCAACCATGGAGCCTCCTGACGACGACCTTGCAAAGCGGAGCGGCGCTCCGTATAGTCGATACGGAACCGCGCTCCACTTCAATTCTGCCAGAGGGGGAGCACCCGGGTGGAGTAGATCAGTCCGACGGAAGGAAGGCACCACTCATGCAGTACCGACCTCTTGGGCGCACCGGCGTCCAGATCAGCACCCTTTCGCTCGGCGCGATGAACTTCGGCCGCATCGGCCGAACGAACCAGGATGAGGTCTCTGCTCTCATCGGTTCCGCGCTCGATGCGGGAATCAACGTCATCGACACCGCCGATGCCTACAGCGGCGGACAGTCGGAGGAGATGATCGGCAAAGCGCTCGGCACCCGTCGCGACGATGTCGTCCTCGCAACCAAGGCGGCACTCCCCATGGGCGAAGAGCGCAACCACCGCGGCAGCTCACGCCGGTGGCTGACTACAGCCCTCGAGGACAGCCTGCGCCGGCTCGGCGTGGACCACGTCGACCTGTACCAGATGCACCGGTGGGACCCGAGCACCAGCGACGAAGAGACGCTGTCAGCGCTGACGGACCTGCAGCGAGCCGGAAAGATCCGCTACTTCGGCAGCTCCACCTTCCCCGCCCACCGGATCGTGCAGTCGCAGTGGGTCGCACGCGACCACCGACTCGGCCGCTACGTCACCGAACAGCCGGGCTACTCCATCCTCCAACGCGGCATCGAAAGCCACGTGCTGCCCGCGACCGAGGAGCACCACCTCGGTGTGCTTGCATGGAGCCCGCTGGCCTCGGGGTGGCTGTCCGGCGCCGTGCGCGAAGGCCAGGAGACCACCACCAACCGCTCGACGTTCATGCAATCGCGTTTCGACCTCACCGTCCCTGCAAATCGCGCCAAGCTCGACGCCGTCGAGCAGCTTGCGAGACTCGCCGATGACGTCGGCCTGACCATGATCCAGCTTGCCCTCGGCTTTGTCACCGCACACCGGGCGGTGACCACAGCGATCATCGGACCACGCACCCTGGAGCACCTCGACTCCCAGCTCGCCGCCGCAGACACCATCTTGTCGCCAGAGATCCTCGATGCGATCGACGAGATCGTCCCCCCTGGGGTCGATCTCGCGCCGGCTGAGAAGAACGACACACCGCCCGCGCTGCTCGACCCGACGCTTCGACGACGCTGAGGCGGGGGCCCTCGCTCGGCTCGACCGGAGCCACCAGTGCATCACCGGTCGAGCACCTCGGCCTCGTCGGCAGGCAAGGCCAACTCGCCCACATATGCTCCTCCGGCGGCGACATTAGCTCCATGTTTCTCGGATCCGGCACGCAATTCGCACCGGGGTTGCTCGACTTCTTCACAGGGGTAGCCGACGGCCCAGCTGTGATCGCGCGGGGATTTTGCGTCGGATGCGAGTGCGCGAGCTCTAACTCCTCAGATGGTGACGACTCACATGTGCGTCCGGACAGTCAATCGATGCACGCCGAACCGCTTGGTGATCGTCACCACGCTCTCACCGTTCATTCGGCAGTTCCAATTGCGTCCACTCGGCCGTCCGCCAGGGGTGCTCCAGCTCGTGTCCTAGACCTCGGCTTCGGTATTATGCCCGCCTCACTGTCGGCGTCTCCGTACGGCTCGTCCTCGACACCGGGTTTCGCCTTTCCTGCGCGGAACCGAGTTGCTCGAACCTCTGTCAGGTGTTCGGTGTGATTCCACCCGCGTCCACTCGAGAAACCGTGAGACAGTGACTCGTCAGAAGGGCCCCGGCAGACGCCGGGGCCCTTCTGCTGTCGAGCGCCTGTCGGCTCAGCGCTCGCTGTCGAGCTGGTCCATGAAGGCGGTGGGGTAGCGGTCGCCCTGAGCGGACCCGACGGGGAGCGCCGCGTCGATCCGGGCGAGGTCCTGCCCGTCCAGCTGCACCGCGCTGCTGCCGAGCATGGAGGTGACCTGGTCGACGCGCCGGGAGCCGACGAGGGGCACGATGTCGTCACCCTGGGCGCTGACCCAGGCGATCGCGAGCTGCGCCATCGAGCAGCCCTTCGCCGCGGCGATCCCCTGGATCTGCTCGAGCAGGGCGCGGTTGCGTACGAGGTTCTCGCCCTGGAAGCGGGGGAAGACCTCTCGGGCGCCGCCGGCGCGGCCGGCGACGAGCCCCTTCACGAGCACGCCGTAGGCGGAGACGCCGATCCCGAGCTCGCGGCACGTCTCCAGGATCCCGTTGGCCTCGATTCCCCGGCTCAGCAGCGAGTACTCGATCTGAAGATCGCTGATCGGGGCGGTGGCCGCGGCGCGACGGATCGTCCCGGAGCCCACCTCGCTGAGTCCGATGTGTCGCACGTATCCGGCGTCGACCTGCTCCTGGATCGCGCCGACGGTCTCCTCGATCGGGACATCGGGATCGAGGCGCGCGGGTCGGTAGACGTCGACGTGGTCGACTCCCAGCCGACGCAGCGTGTACGCGAGGGAGGTGGCGACGTGCTCGGGGCGCCCGTCGAAGCCCAGCGGCATGCCGGTCGGGGAGAGCGTGGCCCCGAACTTCACCGAGAGCACCACGTCCTCCCGGGATCGCTCCCGCAGCGCACGGCCGATGAGCATCTCGTTGTGCCCGGCGCCGTAGAAGTCGCCGGTGTCCACGAGCGTGCCGCCCGCGTCGAGATAGGCGTGCAGGACCTGCAGGCTCTCGTCGTCGTCGACCGGGCCGTAGGCGCCGGACAGGCTCATGGCGCCGAGGCCGGGCGAGGAGACCGTGGGGCCCGTCGTGCCGAGGCGGCGTGCGATCGGGGCAGCGGGATCGGGGGCGGTGTGTTCTGTGGTGGTCATGACGACCACTCTGGATCCGCGGAGCGCGGCGCACGAGGCCCGGTCGATCCGGGGAGAGGGCGTCCCTGGATAGTCGCCGGCCGACGGAGCAGGATGGAGCGATGATCGATCGACAGGGACTGGCCGACTTCCTGCGGCGCCGGCGCGAGCAGCTGCGCCCGGTGGACGCCGGGCTCCCCGAGGGTGCGCGACGGCGTACGCCGGGGCTGCGCCGTGAGGAGGTGGCGAGTCTCGCCGGGGTCTCGGTCGACCACTACACCCGCCTCGAGCAGGGGCGGGGCTCTGCGCCATCGGCCGCCGTCGCCTCGTCCATCGCCCAGGCACTGCACTGCGACCGCGAGCAGCGCGACCACCTGCTGCGACTCAGCGGCCACACGCCACCGCCCCGACGCGCTGGTCACCATGTGCGCCCGGGACTGATCGCCCTCGGCAACCGGCTCGTCGACGTGCCCGTGGTGATCGTGACCGATCTGGGCGAGGCGCTCTGGGCGAATCCGCTCGGCCATGCCCTGATCGGCGGAGTGCTCGGCGAGACCGGCCGGGAGCGGAACATCGTGTGGCGGTGGTTCGCGGACCCGTCCCTCCGCCCGATGCCGGCGGAGCACTGGGAGCGGATCTCCGCCGCTCACGCGAGCGACTTGCGCGCGGCGTTCACCCGACGCGACGGCGATGCGGAGGTCTCCGCCCTGGTCGCCGACCTCGAGGAGCGCAGCCCCGAGTTCGCGAGACTGTGGGCCCTGCACGACGTCTCGCGGGGCTCGGTCGACCGGAAGGTGATCCTGCATCCCGAGGTCGGGGCGATCGAGCTGCGCTGCGAAGTGCTCCTGACCCCTGAGGAGGACGTGTCCCTGCACGCCTTCTTCCTGCTCGAGGGCACGGACAGCGCCCAGAAGCTCGAGCTGCTGGCGGTGATCGGCACCCAGGTGATGCAGGACCGCTGAGCCCTGCTGCCCCGCTCAGCGCACCGGCTGGCGGAGGATCGTGCGCAGGCGCTCGGGGGCGGCGCGGCGCGGGTCGCCGAGGTAGATCTCGTGATGGAGGCCCGTCATCGCGAGGCCTCGGGCGGGGATCTCCTCGTGGTGCATCCGCTCGAGCACCGGGCCCTCCTCGTCGTAGGGGCCGACGTGCAGGGTCTGCAGGCAGCGGCCCTCGTCGAACCGCTCCCAGCGGACTCCGGAGCCGTCGCGCACCGCGTCCACGTCGTCTGCCGTGATCCAGTCCGGGGTCATCAGCATCATCCGCCACCGCCAGCAGTCCTTGTCGCGGCGGGAGGTGAAGGCGTCCATGTCCTCGGCCCACCACAGCCCTTCGAGCGGTGGGACCGCGTAGTCCCTGCCCAGCTCCCGCTTCGAATGGAACTTCAGGCGGTAGGCGAGGGGGTAGAGCGCCTCGAGCGCCGCCTCGTAGACCGGCGAGGTGTTGGGGTCGCCCGCGCCGTCGACCTGGAGGACGCGCATCGGCGGGACGTCGAGCAGGTCGAACCTGCCGCGCCGGGCGCGGTACGCAGGCAGGTCCTTCTTCGCGTCGAAGCGCGGGGGAGGGGTGCTCGTCATCGGTCCGGCTCCTGTTCGTGGGTGATCAGCGCCTGGTCCATATGGTGCAGGACCCGCAGGGTGCCGTCGAGCTCCGAGGCGGTGAGGTCGCCGCCGACCCGTGCGAGCAGGGACAGCTCGCGCTCGATCACGGCCGTGATCGCGGTCTCGCCCGCGGGCGTGAGACGCACGAGGCGCGAGCGGCGGTGGGCGGGATTGTCGACCAGCTCGACGAGTCCGTCGGCGCGCGCCCGGTCCACCATCCTCTGGGTGTACTGACGGCTGAGCTCCTGGGTGCGCGCGAGCTGCGGCACCGTGCGGTCCCCGTCGCGGCGGAGCTGGTCCAGGACATTGCGCACCCCCACCTGCAGGCCGCTGATCTGCTCATCCTGCTCGACGATCCGGGCGACCCGGCGGTACACGGGGCCGAGCGCGACGTACACCTCGGCGAGCCGGGCGGCGAGGGTCTCCGGGGTGAGGGGCGCGTCGTCCATCGCACCAGTATGACACTTGGGTTGTCATGGTGTCGGCGACATGACACCCTGGGTGTCATGAATGCTGCAGAGACGCTCCCGGCCCTGAACCACCTCGACCTCCCTGACCAGCGCATCGCCTACCGAGACCGCCCGGGCACGGATCCCGATGCCCTCCCGCTCCTGCTGCTGCACGGAGGGGCGGTGGACTCCCGGATGTGGGGGCCGCAGCTGGGCGCCTTCCCCGAGCGGCGGATGCTCGCCCCCGAGGCCCGCGGACACGGCGGGTCCTCCGATGCGGACGCCCCCTACCGGCTCGTGGACGACGTGGTGGCCCTGCTCGATGCGCTCGAGATCGCGCAGGTGGTCGCGGTGGGCATCTCCATGGGGGGAAGCACCGCCGGTGACCTCGCCCTCGAGCATCCGCAGCGCGTCGCCGGGATCCTGGTGGGCGGTACCGGGACCAGCGAGATCGAGTTCACCGACCCCTGGGCGGTGAAGGCCTTCGCGGACTGGAAGGACGCCGAGTCCGGCAGCTCGACACAGGCCTGGATCGACGTGCTGCAGCGCTTCACCGCCGGCCCGCACCGCACCCTCGACCAGGTCGATCCCGCCCTTCGGGATCTGGTCCAGGAGATGGCCCGGAGCACGCTGGACCAGCACCTCCGGCTCGACGAGCAGGGGGTTCCCGTGCCCCCGCATCCGCCGACCCCTGTGACCAGGACCTGGGAGCGAGTCGGCGGGCTGCGCATCCCGGTCCTCGCCCTCGGCGGGGAGCTGGACGGCGACGACCACCGTCGCAATGGTCGTCGCCTCGCCGAGGCGACCCCGCGGGGACGCTACGTGGAGCTGCCGGGCGTCGCGCACTACCCGAACATCGAGGATCCGGTCGCGTTCAACGCCGCGGTGCGGGAGCTGCTGGGCGCGCTCTGAGCTTGCCCTCCTCGACGATCAGGCCGTGCAGCTCTGCGAGCTCGGGGACGGTGAAGGACGCCTCCTCGAGCGCGGGAGCGAGGGTGCGGGCGAAGGCCCGGTAGGAGCCCGGGACCTCGGCGCCGCGCTCGCGCAGTGCGCGCCGTGCGTACTCGTCGCACAGGAAGGCGGGACGGCCGAAGCAGTACAGCGAGATCGCGTCGGCCGTCTCCTCGCCGACGCCCTCGACGGAGAGGAGCTCGCGGCGGAGGGTCGCGTCATCGAGCTGCCCGGCGTCGTCGGCGCGCGCGGCCCACCAGGCCGCGAGCGCCTGCACCCGGCGCGGCTTCGTGCGCGGGAAGCCGGCCGGGCGCACCAGCTCGCGCACCTGCTCCACGTCGGCCGAGGCGAGCGGCGCGGGATCGGCTAGTCCGGCGGCCGTGAGGGCGGCCAGGGCCTGCGCCGCCTGCTCCCACCGGCTGCGCTGGACCAGCACCGCGCCGAGCGCGATCTCGAAGGGCTCCTGGCCGGGCCACCACCATCCCTGCGCGCCGTGGCGTGCGAGCAGCTCCCGGTGCAGGGCGCGCAGATCGATCATGCCCGGTAGGTTGTCACGTCCGCGGCCGGGACCGCGAGGCGCACCCGCGAGCCGGGCTCGAGATGCCGGGCGGCGACCTCCTGCGGGGTCAGGTCCGCGGCGAGGTCCTCGGTGCGCACCCGGACCAGATCGCCGTGCGGGGCGAGGGTGCGCACGGTGCGCGGCAGCCCGTCCTCCCTGTGCACGAGGCGCACCGCCGCGGGACGGAAGGCGGCGAGGACCTCGGTGTCCGGAGCGAGGTCGCTCCGGGCCGGGACGCCTTCGCCGCCCGTGAGCCGGATCTGCCGCCCGTCCCATCGCCCGGTGACCAGGTTCAGACCGGCCAGGCGGGCTGCGAAGGCGGAGCGGGGGCGGCTGAGCACCTCGGCGGTCGGGCCCGAGTCGACCTCGCGCCCCGCCTCGAGCACGGCGACCCGGTCGGCGAGCGCGAGGGCGTCGAGCACGTCATGGGTGACCACGATCGCGGTCCGCTCGGCGAGGAAGGCCCGCAGCTGCTCGCGCAGCGCCGGCGCGACGTCCACGTCCAGGGCGGCCATCGGCTCGTCCAGCAGCAGCAGGCGCGGGTCCGCGGCCAGGGCTCGTGCGATCGCCACGCGCTGCGCCTGCCCGCCCGAGAGCTGGGAGGGGCGGCGATCGGCGAGGTCGGCGAGGTCGAGCTCCGCGAGTCGGGCCCACGCCTCGGCGCGGGCACGGCGGCGCGGCATCCCCTGGGCGCGCAGCGGGAAGATGACGTTGCCGAGGGCGCTCAGGTGCGGGAAGAGCACGGGGTCCTGGCTGAGGGTGGTCACGCGGCGGTCGTGCGGGGGCACCCAGGTGCGTGCATCGGCGAGGATCCGGCCGTCGAGCTCGACGCGCCCGCTCGAGGGGTGCAGCGTCCCCGCGATCAGTGACAGGGCGGTGGACTTGCCGGCGCCGTTGGGGCCGACGAGGGCGAGGGTCTCGCCGGCGGCGACCTCGAGGTCCAGCTCGACGTCGCGCTCGGCGACGGCGGCGCGCAGGTGGAGCGTCATGGGCTCCTCCTGCGGTGCGCGAGGGCGATCACGGCGATCGCGACGAGCATGAGCACGAAGGACAGCGCGACCGCCGCGTCGGGGTCGCTCTCGCGCTGCAGGTAGATCTCCAGCGGCAGGGTGCGCGTGGTGCCCTGCAGGGAGCCGGCGAAGGTGATCGTCGCCCCGAACTCCCCGAGCGCCCGGGCGAAGCTCAGCACCGTCCCGGACAGCAGCGCCGGCAGCACCAGCGGGAGCGTGACGTGGGTGAGCACCCGGGAGGGGCGTGCGCCGAGAGAGGATGCGGCCTCCTCGTAGCGGGTGCCGGCCGTCCGCAGCGCACCCTCGAGGCTCAGCACCAGGAAGGGCAGCGCCACGAAGGTCTGCGCGAGCACCACGGCGGTGGTCGAGAACGCGATCTGCACCCCCATCACCTCCAGGTGCCGGCCCAGCAGGCCCTGCCTGCCGAAGGTGTACAGCAGCGCGATGCCGCCCACCACCGGCGGCAGCACCAGCGGGATCAGGACGAGGGCGCGCAGCAGGCCCGTCGCACGTGCCTCGGAGCGGGCCAGCAGCAGCGCCATCGGCACCCCGAGCAGCACGCAGGCCGCCGCGCTGCTGAGCGAGGTCTGCAGGCTCAGCCCCAGCGCCGCGAGCGAGGACTGCGAGGTCAGCAGGGACCAGAAGTCCCGCCACTCGACCCTGGCCGCCATCGCGACCAGCGGGAGGACGACGAAGAGCGCGCCGAGGCCGGCGGGCAGTAGGACCCAGCGGGGGAGGGAGCTCATGCGCCGCCGAAGCCGTATCCGGCGAGGACCTCCTGGCCCGTCTCCCCGGTGACGAGATCGACGAACTCCTGACCCAGCTCCGGGTCCGCCGCGCCGTCGACCGTCGTGATCGGGTAGGTGTTCACCGCCTGCTGCGCCTCGGGGACGTCGATGCCCTCCACGGCGTCGCCCGCCTTCGCGACATCGGTGACGTAGACGAGTCCCGCATCCGCCTCGCCGCTGGTGACCTTGTTCAGCACATCCGTGACGGACTGCTCCTCGCTGACGGGATCGAGCTCGAGGCCCGCGGCCTCCTCGACGGCCTCGGTCGCCGCCCCGCACGGCACCTCGGGGGCGCAGACGACGAGGTTCAGGTCCTCCGCGGCGAGGGAGGCGAGATCCTCGACGCTGGCGGGGTTCCCGGCCGGCACCGCGATCATGAGCGTGTTGGTGGTGAAGTCGACCGGGTCGGAGGCCGCGAGCCCCGCCTCGGTGAGCTCGTCCATGTTCTCGGTGTCCGCCGAGGCGAAGACGTCGGCCGGGGCGCCCTGCCGGATCTGCTCGACCAGCGTGGAGGAACCGGCGACGGTGAGCTCGACGATGACGCCCTCGTGCTCCGCCTCGAACTGCTCGCCGAGCTCCTCGAAGGGTTCCTGGAGCGAGGCGGCGGCGAAGACCTGCAGGGTCGACGGCTCGGTGCCGGGCTCCTCGACGCCTCCGCAGCCGGCGGCGATCAGGGAGATCGCCGCGGCGGCGGCCGCAGGACGGATCAGGGTCCTCATGCGGGCTCCGCCTCGATGACGACATGGGTGGCCTTGACGACGGCGCTCGCGACCCTGCCCGGCTCGAGACCCAGGTCCCGAGCGGCCTCGCTGCTCATCAGCGAGACGACGCGGAAGGGGCCGCACTGCAGCTCGACCTGCGCCATCACGGTGTCCATGACGACGCGGGTGACCAGGCCCGTGAAGCGGTTGCGGGCCGAGGTGGCGGTCGCGCCGTGGAGCTCCGGGGCGACGGCGAGCTCCCGGGCGAGACGCGCGACCTCCGTCCCCTCGAGCACTTTGCGGCCGGCGCCGTCGAGGACGGCCTCGAGGGTGCCCTTCTCGATCCATCGGCGGACGGTGTCCTCGCTGACGCCGAGGAACACCGAGGCCTCACGAACTCGCAGATGCGTCATGGAGGACAGCTTAGCGCCGCAGATGCGACTCGTCGGGCCTCTGCTCCTCAGGTGACGAGCAGGACCCCGCCGAGGGCGATCCCGGCGACCAGCAGGGTCGAGGCGGCCGCGAGGGCGAAGGGGCGCAGCCCCACCTCCAGCAGCCTGCGCAGTCGCACCCCGGTGCCGAGCGCGAACATCGCCGCGGCGAGCAGGAGCGTCTGCAGCAGGGAGCCGACCTCGAGCAGCCCCGCGGGCAGCGGCAGCACGGAGCGCACCACCACCATCGCGAGGAAGCCCAGCACGAACAGCGGCACCAGCGGCGGGCGCCTGCCCTCGGCCGTGCCCTCCCGGCGCTGCTGGACCGAGAGCACCGCCATCACCGGTGCGAGCAGGAGCACGCGGGCGAGCTTCACGATCACCGCGAGGGTGAGCGCCGTCCCGCCGAGAGCTCCGCCCGCGGCGACGACCTGCGCCACCTCGTGGATCGAGGCCCCCGCCCAGAGCCCGGCGGTGCGCTCGCCGAGGCCCAGCAGCGTGGCGAGGGCGGGCACCGCAGCGATCATCGCCGTCCCGCACAGCACCACCAGCGCGACGGCGGTGACCGTGTCCTCCTCGTGCTCGTCGCGGGGATCGGTGACCCCGGCGGCCGCCGCGACCGCCGCCGCGCCGCAGATCGAGAAGCCGCAGGCGATCAGCAGAGTGAGGCGTCGGCCGACGCCGAGCAGTCGACCCAGCGCGAGCGTGCCGAGGATCCCGACCGCCACCACGGCCACCACCACCGCGAGCATCCCCGCGCCGAGGGAGAGCAGGTCCCCGAGCGCGACCTGCAGGCCCAGCAGCACGATCCCCGCCCGCAGCAGCTTCTTCGAGGAGATCGCGAGGCCGGGAGCGAGGGGCGCAGGCAGCGGGGCGAGGTTCGCGAGCACGACGCCTACCGCGATCGCGAGGATCAGCGGGCTGATCCCCGGCAGCAGCGGCGCCAGCAGCATCGCGGCCGCCGCCACCCCGAGCGAGAGGGCGAGGCCGGGGGCCGGGGACGGGGTCACGGTGCGAGGGAGGGCGGGGGCGAGGGGCATGGGGGCCACCGTCCCATCGCCCGACGGGCCGCGGTAGAGAGCGGTCCGCGAGTACGGCATATGATTCTGATATGTCGACCGCGCTCCCGAACCTGCAGGCCCTCGCGCTGTTCGTCGCCGTGGTCGACGAGGGAGGGCTCGGCGCCGGCGCCCGACGGGTCGGCATCCACCAGCCCAACGCGAGCCGGATGATCGCCCGGCTCGAGGCGCAGGCCGGCACCGCCCTGCTCGATCGCGACCCGCGCGGCGCCCGCCCCACCTCGGCCGGGCTGCTCTACGCCGCCCATGCCCGGGCGCTGCTCGAGGCGGCCGACGAGTTCTCCGACTGGCTGCGGCACAGCCGTGCCGAGGACACCCGCGAGCTCCGCGTGGGCGCGAGCATGACGATCGCCGAGCACCTCATGCCCAGCTGGCTCGCCGAGCTGCGTCGGCGCAGCCCCCGCGTGCGCGTCGACCTCGAGGTGCTCAACTCCACCCGGGTGCTGGCCGGGGTGCACGACGGAAGGCTCCAGCTCGGCTTCGTCGAGACCCCGCGCCTGCCCCGCGACGTGCACATGCTCCGCCTGCGGGAGGACGAGCTGGTGGTGGTCGTGGCGCCGGATCATCCCTGGGCGCTGCGGGAGGAGCCGCTGGACCTCGACGAGCTCGCCGCGACGGCGCTGGTGGTGCGCGAGGGCGGCTCCGGCACCCGCGACGCCTTCGAGGAGCTCGTGCCCGCCGCGGGGGAGTCCGCCCCCGTGCAGGAGCTCGGCAGCAACGCCGCGGTGCGTATCGCCGTCGCCTCCGGGGCCGGCCCCGCCGTGCTCAGCATGCTCGCCGTGCGCGCACCGCTCGAGGCGGGCCAGCTGCACCGGGTCCCCGTGGCCGGGACCCGGCTGCGCCGTCCCCTGACCGCGGTGTGGAACGGACCGCGTCGCCTCAGCGGGCCCGCAGCGGATCTCGTCGCCATCGCGACAGCACCCACGCCACCGCTCCGGTGACCGCGCCGAGCAGCGCACCCGTCACCAGGCCCGAGGGCACCGAGGCGGCGCGCAGGATCACCGCCTGGAGAGCCGGGTCGAGATCGGCCAGGTTCCCGCCGAGCCGCGGCGGGGCCCCGTCGAAGGCCGCGTTCCACAGCAGCTGATGGGCCAGGACCAGCATCGCGCCGTGCAGCAGCCCCACCAGCAGGAGGGTCGTGAAGGGCCGGTCCACGCGACGCCACACCGCCACGGCGATCCACACCAGGGGCGGGACCGCCACGAACAGCATGTTCACGGCGGTGCCCTCGTGGAGCAGGTCGAGATCGTGCAGGACGACCCGCGGGATCCCCAGCAGGGCGAGGCCGAGCAGGGCGAGCAGCGGGAGGCGGCGGGGCGCTGGTGCGTTCATGCCCTCGAGGATCGCGCGGGACGCTGCGGCGCCGCATCGTCCCCGGGGTGCGAGCGGGGTACGTTCGGAGGCGACACCGAGCACCGGGAGCATGCGACATGCCGATCCTCACCAACACCGCGCAGCAGCCGGCCGCGCCGCGCCGCGGCGCCGTCTGGTCCATCGCCGAGCCCGAGCGGGAGCTGGACTCCAACCTCATCCGTCTGCCGCCCGGCGACGAGATCCCCGCGCACCTCGGTGCCGAGGTGGACACGCTCGTGCACGTCGTGCGCGGCGAGGGCGTGCTGACGACGGAGGACGGCGAGGTGCCGCTGCGCCCCGGGGACGTCGCGCTGCTGCCCCGACGCACCGTGCGCGGATTCCGCGCCGGCGCCGACGGGCTCGAGTACCTCACCGTGCATCGGCGTCGTCAGTCGCTGAGGATCCAGGGGGCGCGCGACTGAGCGCGCGTCCGCGATCCCCTCCGCGCTCGGGCAGACTGGGGCCATGGCAGAGAACCAGGACCCCCGCGTGGCCGTGTACCTCGACTTCGACAACATCGTCATGTCCTGGTACGACCGCGTGCACGGACGGCAGGCGTACAGCCGCGACCGCCACCGCATCGCCGAGGACCCCACCGAGCCCGAGATCGCCGAGCGCCTCGCGAAGGCGACCGTCGACGTCGGCGCCGTGATCGACTTCGCCGCGTCCTTCGGCTCGCTCACGCTCACCCGTGCTTATGCGGACTGGTCCTCCCCGGTCAACGCCGTCTACCGCAGCCAGCTCGTGGCCCGCGCCGTGGACCTCGTCCAGCTGTTCCCCGCCGCGGCCTACGCCAAGAACGGCGCCGACATCCGCCTCGCCGTCGACACCGTCGAGGACCTCTATCTCCTGCCCGACCTCACCCATGTCGTGATCGTCGCCGGCGACTCCGACTACGTCCCCCTCGCCCAGCGCTGCCGACGCCTGGGCCGCTACGTGATCGCCCTGGGCGTCGCCGGCTCCACGGCGAAGTCGCTCGCCGCCGCCTGCGACGAGTTCGAGTCGTACGAGAACCTGCCAGGCGTCGAGCGCCCCAGCGGCCCCGCCCGCTCCCGCTCCCGCCGCTCGGGTGACGGCGAGGACGAGGAGCGCGGGGCCACCCGGAGCCGCAGTCGGCGCGGACAGAACGGCGGGGACGGCGCCGAGACCCCGGACGCCTCCGGCGGGTCGCGCCGCGGCGGACGCGGGAGGAAGGACGGCGCTGATGCTGCGACAGCGCCCGCGGCATCGGCCGAGATCGAGGACCGGCTCGACGACACGCTCGAGGACGAGGGCGAGGAGGATCCCCGTGAGGCCGCCACGCAGCTGCTCGAGCGCGCCCTCCAGCTCGGCGGGCGCGGCGACAGCGAATGGCTCCACAGCTCGGCGGTGAAGTCCCATATGCGGCGCATGGATCCGTCCTTCAGCGAGAAGGCCCTGGGATTCCGGTCCTTCTCCGAGTTCCTCAAGGCCAACGCCGACATCGCCGTGCTCGAGGAGACCGGGCACGAGCGGCTGGTCCGCGCCCGGGACTGACCGCGCCGGAGGCCCGGCTATGACAGCCGGGGCCGGGCGGAGGGATACTGGACGGCCCGGCACCAGGAGGTCGACCGATGAACGTGTTCCTGTGGATCCTCGCCTTCGCCCTCGCCGCGATGTTCGTGGCCAGCGGCGCGATGAAGCTGTTCGTGCCGCGGGAGCAGCTGATCGAGCGGACCCCCTACGTGGAGGACTTCCCGCACTCGGTCGTCCAGGGCATCGGGCTGCTCGAGATCCTCGGCGCGCTGGGCCTGGTCGTGCCCGCGCTGACCGGGATCGCCACGATCCTCGTGCCGATGGCGGCGGCGGGTCTCGCGATCACCATGGTCTTCGCCGCCCTCGTCCACATCCGACGCGGCGACCCCACCAGCGCGATGCTGCCCTCGATGGTGCTCGCGATCCTGTCCGTGGTCGTGGCCTGGTCCCGCTTCGGCCCCTACCCGCTGTGAGCTGAACCGCGCCGATCCAGGGCTTGCCCGTGCCGCCGTTCGCGGGGAGGATCCCGGGATGGATCCCCGCGACGTCGTCTCCTGGCTGCTGGACACCGACCCCGCGCTGCGCTGGCAGGTCGAGCGCGACCTGCTGGACCAGCCGCCCGAGGTCTGGGAGGCGACCCGTGCCCGGATCCCGCACGAGGGCTTCGGGGCGCGCCTGCTCGCCGAGCAGGACCCGACGACGGGGCTGTGGGCCGGAGGCGCCTTCTTCCCGGCCGGCTTCGTCGACGACCCGGCGAACCGGGAGCTGCCCGGCCAGCCCTGGACCGCGACCACCTGGTCGCTGACCACGCTGCGGGAATGGGGGATGGACCCCGGCCCGCTGCGGGAGCGCGACACCGCCGCGAAGCTCGCCGAGCACGCGCACTGGGAGTACGACCCCTCCGTGCCCTACTGGGGCGGTGAGGTGGACTGCTGCATCAACGCGATGACGCTCGCCAACGGGCTCTGGCTGGGAGCGGACGTCTCCGCGCTCCCGCGCTGGTTCCTCGCCCACCGCATGGACGAGGGCGGCTGGAACTGCGAGTGGGAGAACGGCTCGCGCCGCGCGAGCTTCCATTCGACGCTCAACGTGCTGAGGGCGCTGCACGTCCATGAGCAGGCCACCGGCGGCTCGCCCGTGCTGCGCGCCGCGATCCGGGAGGGCGAGGAGTACCTCCTCGAGCGGCGCCTGATGCGCCGGGCCAGCACCGGGGAGATCGTCGGCCCCTGGGTCGAGCATTTCCTGTACCCGCCGCGCCACATCTACTCGGCGCTGCGCGCGCTGGACCACTTCCGGGAGCTCGGTCGGCGGGATCCGCGCATGGAGGACGCGGTGCGGTCGGTGCGCGAGGCGCAGCAGACGGACGGGACCTGGCTCCAGCAGCACCGCCTCCCGGGCGCTGTCTGGTTCGAGGTCGACGTGGAGGTGGGGGAGCCCTCGCCGTGGCTGACCCTGCAGGCGCTGCGCGTGCTGCGCTGGTGGGACGAGGGCTGAACAGGTGGTGTCGCCGTCGGGGACGCGGGTCACAGTTCGATCACCGTGAGGCGCGCGGAGAGCAATCGGGCACCCGTCGGCGCTGCGGCGGATAGGGTGCTTGCCACCCCCGGCGGGTGCGCAGGATCACAGCCGCGCCCCGCCCTCCCCACGACATCGACACCCCCGATGCCGACCGGCCTGCTGGAGGACCCATGTTCGACGCCGCCCTGACCCCCACCCGGCGCACCGCCCTGATCACTCTCGCGGGCGTCCCGGTGCTGCTGACCGCCTGCGCGCAGACCACCGATGACGGCGGCTCCGACGGCGGCTCGGGCGGCGGAGGGGGCGGCGCCCTCACGATCGGCACGACCGACAAGGTGACCGCCCTCGACCCGGCGGCCGCCTACGACAACGGCTCCTCGACGGTGTGGACCCAGTGCTACGCCTATCTCATGAACACCTCGGTCGGCTCCGAGGACGGCGTCCCCGAGCCGGACCTCGCCGAGACCGCGGAGTTCACCAGCGACAACGTCTTCACCGTCACCCTCAAGGAGGGACTGACCTTCGCGAACGGCAATGACCTGACCAGCGAGGACGTGAAGCACACCTTCGACCGGCAGCTCGCGATCGCCGACCCCAACGGCCCCTCGAGCCTGCTGGGGAACCTCGAGAAGGTCGAGGCGGTCGACGACCTCACCGTCGAGTTCCACCTCAAGGAGCCCGGCGACCAGACCTTCCCCTACGTGCTGTGCAGCCCCGCCGGGCCGATCGTGGACGCCGAGGTGTTCCCGGCCGACGCGGTGCTGTCCGACGCCGAGATCGTCGACGCCGCCGCCTTCTGCGGCCCCTACTCGATCACCAGCTGGAAGATCAACGAGCTGGCCACCTTCGAGGCCTTCGAGGGGTACCAGGGACTGTTCGGCGCGCCCGCCACCGCGAGCGTGTCGATGTCCTACTACGCCGATCAGAACAACATGAAGCTCGACATCCAGCAGGGGAACATCGACTGCGTGTGGCGGTCCCTGTCCGCGACCGACATCGCCGACCTGCAGGACGACGACGCGGTCGCCGTCCACGAGGGCCCCGGCGGCGAGATCCGGTACATCGTCTTCAACTTCCACACCAACCCGTACGGCGAGAAGACCGAGGACCCCGACCCCGACAAGGCCCGCGCCGTGCGTCAGGCCGTCGCGGACCTCATCGACCGCCAGGCGATCGCGACCTCCGTCTACAACGACACCTACACGCCGCTGTTCTCCTACATCCCCGAGGGCCTGCCCGGCGCGGGCACCCAGTTCCAGGACATGTACGGCGACGGCGAGGGCGGACCCGACGCGGAGCGGGCGCGCGGCCGGCTCGAGGACGCCGGCGTCGAGATCCCGGTGGCGCTGAGCCTGCAGTACAACCCCGACCACTACGGCAACTCCTCCGGCGACGAGTACGCCGCGGTGAAGGGACAGCTCGAGGCCGACGGACTGTTCGCGGTGGACCTGAAGTCCACCGAGTGGGTGCAGTACAGCGACGACCGCGTCGCCGACGTCTACCCCTCCTACCAGCTGGGCTGGTTCCCCGACTACTCCGACGCCGACAACTACCTCTCGCCCTTCTTCGTCACCGAGAACTTCCTGGCCAACCACTACTCGAACCCCGAGGTGGACACGCTCATCGCCCAGCAGCGCGGCACCGCCGACCCTGACGAGCGAGAGGCGCTGTTCGTGCAGATCCAGGACATCGTCGCCGAGGACATCTCGACCCTGCCGCTGCTGCAGGGCGCGCAGATCGCGGTCTCCACCGCCGAGGTCCAGGGCGTCACGCTCGACTCCTCCTTCAAGTTCCGCCTCTCGCCGCTGTCCAAGTGACCGCCGCGCCCGACACCTCGGCCCCGGCACCCCGGCGCTCCCGCACCCGCACCCGGACGTCGGGAGGCCTGGGCCGGTACGTCCTGGTCCGCTTCCTGCTGATCATCCCCACCGTGTTCATCCTGATGACGGTGGTGTTCTTCCTGATGCGCATCACGGGCGACCCGATCACCGCCGCGCTCGGCGGCCGGCTCACCCCCGCCGAGCTCGCCGCCCGGCGCGCCGAGGCCGGCTACGACCGACCCCTCATCGTGCAGTACTTCGACTATCTCGGCGGGGTGCTGCGCGGTGACTTCGGCACCACCTACACCGACCGCACCCCCGTCACCGAGATCCTCACCACGTACGGGGCGGCGACCTTCGAGCTCGTCGCCTACGCGGTGGTGGTCGCGCTCGCGATCGGGGTGCCGCTGGGGATGATCGCGGCCCGCACCCGCGACCGCTGGCCCGATGCGGTGCTGCGGATCATCGCGATCCTCGGCTACGCCACCCCCGTGTTCTTCGTCGGCCTGCTGCTCAAGCTCGTCTTCTCCGTGGGGCTCGGCTGGCTGCCGGTCGCCGGCCGGATCTCCACCCGCGGCGAGATCACGATGAGCACGATCCTGAACCCCAGCCCCTTCTACCTCCTGGACGCGCTGCGCCTGGGGAACATGGAGCTGCTCGGGGACGTGGTCTCGCACGCGATCCTGCCCGCGATCGCGCTCGGGATCCTGACCGGCGGGATCTTCCTGCGTCTGGTGCGCACCAACATGATCGGCACCCTCGAGATGCAGTACATCGAGTCCGCCCGCTCCCGTGGCGTGCCCGAGTCGCGGCTGACCACGCGCCATGCCCTGCGCCCGGCGCTGATCCCGATCGTCACCGTGATGGGCATGCAGGTCGCGATGATGCTCGGCGGCGCCGTGCTCACCGAGACCACCTTCGAGTGGAACGGTCTGGGGTACATGCTCGCCGAGTACATGAAAGCTCGCGACTACGTCGCCGTGCAGGGCATCGTCATGATGCTCGCCGTGATCGTCGCGATCTCGAACTTCGTGGTCGACGTGGTCGCCGCGCTCATCGACCCGAGGGTGAGGTACTGAGATGACGCTGTCGAACCCTGAACCCGTCGGCGAGGGCGACGCCGCAGGCACCGACCTCGCCGCCGAGTCCGCCGCCGTCGCCGCGACCGCCCGCTCGCCCTGGTACCAGCGCCTGCCGGTGGTCAGCCACCTGCGCCGCAGCGTCGGCCTGCAGCGGGGCATGCTCGTGACCGGCGTCGTGCTCGTCGCGGTCCTGCTGCTGACCGCCCTGTTCGCGCCGCTGATCGCCCCCCACGGCTTCGCCGAGACCGCGGCCGACGGGGAGGCCTTCGGCACCCAGCAGCCGCCGTCGGCCGCCCATCCGCTGGGCACCACCGTCACCGGCTTCGACGTGCTCTCCCGCGTGATCTGGGGGACCCGCACCGCCGTCGCCGTGATGGTCTGCGCCGTCGCCGCGTCGCTGTTCCTCGGCGTCGCGCTCGGTCTGCTCTCCGGCTACCTGGGCGGCTGGGTGGACCGCGTGCTGGTGATGCTGGCTGACGCGATCTACGCCTTCCCCTCCCTGCTGCTCGCGATCGTCATGTCGATCGTGATCTCCGGCGGGCAGTCCGACGCCTGGGGCGGCACCCTCGCCGCCGCCCTGTCGATCACGGTGGTCTTCGTCCCGCAGTACTTCCGGGTGATCCGCGCCGAGGTGGTGAGGCTGAAGGCCGAGCCCTTCGTCGAGGCCGCGAAGGTCGTGGGCACCGGCCACCGCCGCATCATGGGCACCCACCTGCTGCGCAACGCCACCCGCACCCTGCCGCTGATCTTCACCCTCAACGCCTCGGAGTCGATCCTGACCCTGGCGGCGCTGGGCTTCCTCGGCTTCGGCATCGAGCCGACCAGCGCGTCCGAGTGGGGCTACGACCTCAACCGCGCCATGTCGGACGCGACCAGCGGGATCTGGTGGACCGGGCTGTTCCCGGGCCTCGCGATCGTGCTCGCCGTGCTCGGGGTGACCCTCGTCGGCGAATCCGTGAACGACCTCAACGACCCGCGCCTGCGCACCCGGCGCAGGCGTCGACGCAGCGAGAGGACGGTGGCCGCATGAGCGAGGCCCCAGCACGTCTCGAGATCCGCGATCTCGACATCCGCTTCGCGACCGACGGCGGGGAGGTGCACGCCGTGGACGGGGTGAGCCTCGAGGTCGCCCCCGGGGAGATCCTCGCGATCGTCGGCGAGTCCGGCTCCGGCAAGTCCGTCACCGCGCGTTCCGTCCTCGGGCTCCTGCCCGAGACCGCGGACGCCTCCGGCTCCGTGCTGGTCTCCGGGGACGATGTGGTCCGCCTCAGCGGTGCACGGCTGCGCGCCCTGCGCGGCGAGGACGTCTCGATGATCTTCCAGGAGCCCTCCAGCGCGATGAACCCCGTCTTCCCGATCTGGTGGCAGATCGGGGAGGGGCTGCGGGCGCACCGCCCCCGGATCCGCCGCAGGGAGATCCGGGCCGAGGCGGTACGGGTGCTCGAGTCGGTGGGGATCCCCGACGCGGCCGAGCGCATCGACCGCTACCCCCACGAGTTCTCCGGCGGGCAGAAGCAGCGGATCATGATCGCGATGGCGCTCGCGCTCGGGGCCGAGCTGATCGTCGCCGACGAGCCCACCACCGCCCTCGACGTCACCGTCCAGGCCGAGATCCTCGACCTGCTGCGCGAGGTGCGCGACCGCTTCGGCACCTCGATCATCGTCATCACCCACAACATGGGCGTCGTCGCCGACCTCGCCGACTCCGTCGCCGTGATGCACCACGGGCGCGTCGTCGAGCGGGCCGCGGTGCGGGAGCTCTTCGCGCGCCCCCGCGAGGAGTACACCCGTGCCCTGCTCGCCGCGGTGCCTCACCTCGGGCGCGACTCCGCCTGGAGCGCGCTCGAACCCGCCGCGCAGCAGGCCCTCGAGGACGCCGAGCCGCTCGTCGTCGCCCGCGACCTCGTCGTGGAGTACCCGGGTCGCCTGGGCCGCGCCCCGTTCCGCGCCGTCAAGGGCGTGGACCTCACCATCCGGAAGGGCGAGGTCTACGGGCTGGTGGGGGAGTCCGGCTCCGGGAAGACCACCATCGGCCGGGCGATCGCCGGGCTCGAGCGCACCACCGGCGGGAGCCTCGAGGTGCTGGGCCACGAGATGCACGGGATGCGGGAGCGCACCTTCACGCCGCTGCGCCGACGCATCGGCTTCGTCTTCCAGGACCCGGCCACCTCGTTCAACCCGCATCTCACCATCGAGCAGTGCATCGCCGAGCCCCTCGTCGTCCACGAGCAGTCCCTCGGCGCGGCCGAGCGCACCCGCCGCGTGCGGGAGCTGCTCGAGGCGGTCGAGCTGCCGGGCGACTACGCCGGCCGCTACCCCCACGAGCTCTCGGGCGGGCAGCGCCAGCGGGTCTCCCTCGCCCGCGCCCTCGTGCTCGGTCCCGAGCTGCTGATCGCCGACGAGCCGACCAGCGCGCTCGACGTCTCGGTGCAGGCGACGGTGCTGACGCTCTTCCGCGAGCTGCAGCAGCGGCTGGGATTCGCGGCCCTGTTCATCAGCCACGACCTCGCCGTCGTCGACTCCCTCGCCCACCGCATCGGGGTGCTCTACCGGGGCGAGCTCGTCGAGGAGGGGCACGGCCCCGACGTGCTGCAGCGCCCGCAGCATGAGTACACGCGCCGGCTCATCGCCTCCCTGCCCGTGCCGGACCCGGTCGAGCAGGCGCGGCGGCGGGAGCAGCATGCACGGAACCGGGGGAGCGGCCGGGCCGGTGCCTGAACGAGTTCATCCGGAGTTCAGGCCCGCGCCCCGTTCCGGGGTGTCGCGCGTCATCCCCGGCCGCTTCGGTGGAGGAACCCCATCCCTCGCCCGAGAACGGTGCCCCATGAACTCCACCAGCCCCTCGACCCCCTCCCGCCGCGGCCTCCTGCGCACCTCGTCGGCCGCGGCGGTCGCCGGCCTCGCGACCGTCGGTGCGAGCGGCGCCGCGAGCGCCGCGCCCTCGGCGCCAGCGGCGAAGGACGGCGTCGTCCGCAACGAGCTGCGCTTCCGCTCCGACGGCACCTTCACCGTCGTCCAGTTCAACGACACCCAGGACGGTCCCCGCACCGACCGGCGCACCATCGCGCTGCAGGAGGCGGTGCTCGACGACGTCCGTCCCGACGTCGCGCTGATCAACGGCGACGTCATCGACGGCACGCCCACCAGCGCCCTCGAGGCGAAGCAGGCGCTGAACAACGTGGTGCGGCCGATGGAGGACCGCCGCGTCCCGTGGGCGCTCACCTTCGGCAACCACGACGAGGACTCGAGCGAGCGCACCGGGATGGACGAGAGCGCGTACGTGGACTTCGTGCGCCAGTACCCCCACAACCTCAACACCGCCGGCGCCGGCGGCATCACCGGCACCGGGAACCAGGTCCTCACCGTCCGTCCCTCCCGCGACAAGGGCGACGCCTTCGCCCTGTGGCTGCTGGACTCCGGCCGCTACGCCCCCGAGGAGATCGCCGGCCAGGACTTCGAGGGCTATCCGGACTGGGACTGGCTGCGCCCCGACCAGGTGCAGTGGTACCTCGAGACCTCCGCTGCCCTCGAGCGGCGCAATCGCGGCCTCGTCCCCGGGCTCGTGTTCCAGCACATCGCGCTGTGGGAGCACCGCTTCGCCTGGTTCGCGAGCGTCGACTCCCGCACCGAGGAGGACCGCGCCCGCGCCGCGGAGAAGCATTCGATCGTCGGGGAGCGCAACGAGGACGAGTGCCCGGGACCCTTCAACTCCGGAATGTTCGCCGCGATGCTGCACCGCGGCGACGTGAAGGGCCTGTTCGTCGGCCACGACCACATCAACACCTATGTCGCCGACTACTACGGGATCCAGCTCGGCTACGGCCCGGGCACCGGCTTCGGGCCCTACGGCCTGGGCGGCGCCGAGGAGCACCGCCTGCGGGGCGCCCGCGTGTTCCACCTCGACGAGAGCGTCGAGGGGCGCTACGCCGGGACCGAGCTGCGCTTCGCCTCCGACTACGGCATCGACCTCTCCGAGGAGCGGCAGCCGAGCTCGCCGGCGGCGTTCCCCGACGGCGTGAGCTGAGCGCTCAGCTCCAGGTGACGGGCAGCTCGGGGTCGGTCATGTCGACGGTCGGGACCGTGATGGTCCCGCCGGCGATCATCTCGCACTCCCCGCTCTGCCCGTCCTTGGTGCACTCGAGGGTCGTGGGGACCGTCCCGATGCTTCCCGAGCCCTCGACCGCGGAGGGGTCGCCGCCGACGAGCTCCGCCTCCATCTCGTCGATCGCCGACTGCGCCTCGTCGGTGAGCGTGCGGGAGACGGTGCCGTCCTTCGCCGCCCACCCGTCCGTGCTGGTCCCCGACAGGGGGCTCATGCCGCAGCCCGCCTCGAGGCTCGTCGCGGCGATGCACTGGTCGACCGCGCCCTGCACCGCGCCGCGGAAGGCGGTCAGGCCCTCGTCGCTCAGTGCCGTGTCGGGCCATTCGAGGGACGTGGTCTGCTCCCCGACGATCAGCGGATCGGTCGAGGACGGCTGGAAATGCTCGGCGCCGAAGACGAGCTCGTAGGCGCCGGGCAGGAGGACGAGCGGGTCGCCCGCGGTGAGCTCGACGCCGTTCAGGGTCGCCGCCAGGCCGTCGAAGTCCTCCGGGACCGTCTCGGTGGCGCCCGCGCTGGTCAGCTCCAGCTCGCCGTCGTCGTCGTAGTCGTGCACGTGGAAGGAGTCCTCGACCGTCCGGTCGCCGACGGTGAAGGTCACCGGCACCTCTCCCTCGGCGAGCCCGTCCTCGTCGATCACCGGCGTGCCGACCTCCACCGCGGCGACCGGCGCGGCCTCGAGGGCGGCGTCGTACGCCTCGATCGGCAGCGGGGTCGAGCCCTGGGGGTCGTCCACCGGACGAAGCTCCAGCGCGGTGGCGGCGTCGCCTGCGGAGAGGGCGTCGAAGTAGTCGGTGACCAGTGTCGTGGCCTGCTCCTCGAGGGGGACGCTCGCGGCGTCCGACTCCTCGCCGCCCGTGCCACCACCACCGCTGCCGCCCCCGCGCAGCGCGACGACGATCACGAGCGCGATGATCACGATCACGACGAGCAGACAACCGCCGCCGGCGAGGACCCCGGCGATGATCAGGTTCCGTCGCGCGGAGGACGCCGAGACCGGCTCCGCCGGCGGCGGGGTGAAGTGACTCGGGCCCTGCGGCGGCGTGCCCTGCGGCGGCATGGTCATGGTGGTCCCCCCGGAATCTCTGCTGACCGGATCCGCTCAGACTAGCGGCGCTCGCCTCAGGGGGCGGGGGTCTCCGGTAACGCTTCGAGCACATCCGCGCCGTACTCGGCGAGCTTCTTCGCGCCGACGCCGCTGACGGTGCCGAGCTGCTGGACGGACGTCGGCGCCGTCTCCACGATCCCGACCAGGGTCGCGTCGGAGAAGACCATGTAGGGCGGGATCTGCTTCTCCTTCGCGACCTCGGTGCGCCAGGCCCGCAGCGCCTCGAAGCGCTCCCGCTGGGCGGGCTCGAGGGAGTCCGCGGCGTGGGAGGCGCCGGAGGAGCTGCGTCCCGTGCGCCTCGCGGCCCGCTGCGGAGCGCGGTCGACGGCCAGCTGCACCGTCTCCTCGGAGCGGAGCACGGGGCCGGCCTGCGGGCCGGGGACCAGCACGCCGTAGTCGCCCTCCGCCTCGAGGACCCCGCGGGCCAGCAGCTGCCGGATCGCGGTGCGCCACTCCTTCTCCGTCAGCTCCTCGCCGATGCCCCAGACGCTCAGCTCATGGTGCCGGGAGCTCGCGGAGCGCTCGTTCTCCCGACCCAGCAGCACGTCGACCACCTGGCCGGAGCCGAAGCGCTGTCCACGTTCCCGCTCGAGCCGGATCACGGCCGAGAGCAGCTTCTGCGCCGCGACGGTCGCGTCCCAGGTCTGCGGCGGGTTCAGGCAGGTGTCGCAGTTCCCGCAGGGGGCGGCGTCCTGTCCGAAGTAGCGCAGCAGCTGCACGCGCCGGCAGTCGACGGTCTCGCACAGGGCGAGCATCGCGTCCAGGTGGGCGCGGGCGTTGCGCTTGAACTGCTCGGAGCCCTCGCCGCCCTCGATGAACTTCCGCTGATTGACCACGTCCCCGAGCCCGTAGGCCATCCATGCGGTCGAGGGGAGTCCGTCGCGGCCGGCGCGGCCGGTCTCCTGGTAGTAGCCCTCGATGGACTTGGGCAGGTCGAGGTGGGCGACGAAGCGCACGTCGGGCTTGTCGATCCCCATGCCGAAGGCGATGGTCGCGACCATGATCAGCCCGTCGGCCCGCAGGAACCGCACCTGATGGTCCTGGCGCACCTCCGGCGGCAGGCCCGCGTGATAGGGGAGCGCGGGGATGCCGCGGTCGGCGAGCCATTGCGCGGTGGTCTCCACGGACCTACGCGAGAGGCAGTAGACGATCCCGGAGTCGCCCTCGTGCTCGGCGGTGATCAGCCTCAGCAGCTGCTCGCGCGGGGAGGCCTTGGGCTCGACGCGGTACTGGATGTTGGGACGGTCGAAGCTCGAGACGAAGTGCCGCGCCTGCTGCATCTGCAGGCGCTCGGTGAGCTCGCGGTGGGTCGCCTCCGTCGCGGTCGCGGTCAGCGCGATGCGGGGCACGCCCGGGAAGGTCTCGGCCAGCATCGACAGGCCCAGGTAGTCGGGGCGGAAGTCGTGGCCCCACTGGGAGACGCAGTGCGCCTCGTCGATCGCGAACAGAGCGAGCTGCGCCCGCTGCAGCAGCTGGACGGTGCGGGGGAGCACGAGGCGCTCCGGCGCCATGTACAGCAGGTCCAGCTCCCCGGCGAGGAGCTGCTGCTCGACCGCCTGCGCCTCGTGCATCTCGAGGGTGGAGTTGAGATAGGCGGCCCGGATCCCCACGCCCTCGAGGGCCGCGACCTGGTCCGCCATCAGCGCGATCAGCGGGGAGACGACGATCCCGGTGCCCTCGCGTAGCAGGGCCGGGATCTGGTAGCACAGCGACTTGCCGCCGCCGGTGGGCATGAGCACGACCGCGTCCCCGCCGCCCGCGACCTGGTCGATGATCGCGGCCTGCTCGCCGCGGAAGGAGTCGTAGCCGAAGACCTGCGAGAGGATCCCCAGCGCGGCCTCCGCCTGCCCGGCGTCCCCCTCGCGCAGGGCGGAGATCGGATCGGCGGCAGGCGGGGTGCTCATGCCCGCCACTCTAGGCCGCGGTGCCGACGGGCCGCGAGCGGAGGGCCCGGGCTGTGGACGGCGGTGACGACGCGGGCGTGGGTCACTCCTCCTTCGCCCACACCCCGGCGTCGACGGGCCGGCCGATGGCGAGCGCGGCGAGCAGACCCACGCCGGCGAGCCCGACGGGGAGCCACATCGCCTCGGCCATCGCCGCGGCGTACGGGGCGTGCAGGAACGGGGGCAGGGTGCCCGCTGCGGACTCCGCGCCCGCGGGGGCGCCGCCCTGGTCACCGGTCGCCTCACCGAGACGCGCGGCGATCCGGTCCGCCATGAGCGTCGCGATCCCGGCCGATCCCAGCACCGAGCCGATCTGGCGCATCTCGTTGTAGACGCCGGAGCCGGCGCCGGCCTTCGAGGGCGGGAGATTGCGGGTGGCGGTCAGGGACAGCGGCCCCCAGATGCAGGCATTGCCGATGCCGATCAGCACGAAGGGCAGCAGCAGCACGAGCACGGAGGCGTCCGGGTCCATCAGCAGGGCGAGCCACAGCAGTCCGCCGCACAGCGAGGCGAAGCCGATCAGCGCCAGCGGTCGCGGGTCGTGGTTCGTCATCCAGCGGCCCACCACCGGGGCGAGCACGAGGGAGAGCACCGCCGAGGGCGCCGTCATCAGCGCCGCCTGCGTCGGCGACATGCCGAGCACCTGCTGGAAGTACAGCGTGGTGGGGATCGCGAAGCTCAGCACGGTCGCGCCCATCATCGCGATCGCCAGGTTCGCGACCGAGAAGTTGCGGTCGCGGAACAGCGACAGCGGCATCAGCGGCTCGCGTCGCATCACCGCCTGCCAGAGCACGAACACGACCAGCACGACCACACCGGAGGCGATCAGTCCCGGCACGCTGACCGGCAGCTGCGTGTCGACCGGACCGATGACGAGCGAGTCGGTGATCGTGCCCCAGTCGTAGGTGTCGCCCTCCTGGATCCCGAACACGAGCAGGAACAGGCCCGAGGCGGAGAGCACCACGCCGAGCCAGTCGAAGGAGTGCGAGCGGCGCGGGAAGCGCGGCACGTTGCGCAGCACCAGCACGATCGCGAGCACCCCGACGGGCACGTTGACGAAGAAGATCCACTCCCAGCCCGGACCGTCCACCAGCAGCCCGCCGAGCACGGGGCCGACGAGGCTCGCGACCCCGGCGGTCGCGCCCCAGATCGCCATCGCCTGACCGCGCCGCTGGGGCGGGAACATGCGGGTGATCATCGACATGGTCTGCGGGGTCATCATCCCCGCGCCGAGCCCCTGCACCACCCGGGCGAGCACCAGCACCTCGACGCTGCCGGCGAGACCGCACCACATGCTCGAGGCGGTGAACACGACCAGCCCGGCGAGATAGACCGACTTCAGACCGAACCGGTCGCCGAGCCGGCCGGTGATGAGCAGCGGCACCGCATAGGCGAGCAGATAGGCGCTGGTCACCCAGAGCAGGCCGGTCAGGTCCGCGCCCAGGTCCTCCTGCATCCGCGGGATCGCGACCGTGACGATCGTGGTGTCCACCAGGATCATGAAGAACCCCAGCACGATCGACCACAGCGCAGGCCACGGGCGGTCCAGGCGGGAATCGCGGGTGGGGGCGGCGGGCGCGGACATGCGATCCCTTCGACGGGCGACATCGCACCGAGGGATGCGACGGACGAAGGCTACGCCCGGACGGCGCCGCCGGCGCTCGGATCGCCGCCCGCTCCTCTACAGTGGTCGCCGTCACACCGCCGTGCCGTCGGCCCTTCCCCGAGGAGACCCTGCCATGTCGAGCGCCCCCGAGACCGCCGCCCGGAAGGAGGGCACCCCGCTCTCGCGGGCGATGCGCCCCCTGAACAATCTGGTCGAGCGGTTCATCCCCTCTGCCCTCGTGTTCTCGATCGTGCTGACCTTCCTGGTCGCGATCCTGGGCCTCGTGCTGACGCCCACCTCGCCCGCCGACCTCGTCGTGCACTGGGGCGACGGCCTCGCCGGGCTGCTCGCCTTCATGACCCAGATGGCGCTGATCCTGCTGCTCGGGCACATCCTCGCCAACACCGGGCCCGTCCGGCGGATCCTCGCCGCGCTGGCCTCGGTGCCGCGCACGGAGCTGGCCGCCTACGTCTTCGTGTTCGTCGTGGCGGCGGCCGCCTCGCTGATCACCTGGGGCCTCGGCCTCGTCGTCGGCGGGCTGCTCGCCCGGGAGGTCGCCTTCCAGGGCCGGGAGCGCGGGCTCAGGCTGCACTTCCCGATGCTCGTCGCGGCCGGGTTCGGCGGCTTCGTGGTGTGGCACATGGGCTACTCGGCCTCGGGCCCGCTGACCGCCGCGACCGAGGGGTCCTTCCTCACGGACTCCCTCGGCGGGCAGACCGTCCCGATGACCGAGACCGTGTTCTCGGCCTGGAACATCTTCGCCGCGATCGCGACGATCCTCGTCGTGGCGCTCGCACTCTTCCTGGTCGCGCCCCGGCGGGGCGACCGCATCGCCGAGCTCACGATCGACGCGCGCGAGCAGGTCGAGGACGGCCAGGAGGAGGTCGTCACCCCCGCGGACCGGCTCGATGCGAGCCGCCTGGTCACGCTGCTGACAGGTCTCGCGCTGGTGGCGTATCTCGTCCTGCACTTCGTCCGCGGCGGCAGCCTCACCCTCGACACCGTCAACTGGTCCTTCCTGGCACTGATCCTGCTGCTGGTGCGGAACCCCTTCGAGCTCATCCACCTCACCAAGAACGCCGCCTCCAACGTCGGCGAGATCCTGCTGCAGTTCCCGCTCTACGCCGGGATCCTCGGGATGATGGTCGGCTCGGGGCTCGTGCAGATCTTCTCCGACATGTTCGTCTCGATCTCGACGCCCACCACCTTCGGGCTCTTCGCCCTGCTCTCCGCGGGGCTGGTGAACTTCTTCGTGCCCTCCGGGGGCGGCCAGTTCGCCGTCCAGGGGCCGATCATGCTCAGCGCCGGCGCGGAGCTCGGCGTGGATCCGGCGATCACCATCATGGCCGTCTCCTACGGCGACCAGTGGACCAACATGATCCAGCCCTTCTGGGCGATCCCGCTGCTGGCGATCGCGGGGCTGAAGATGCGTGACATCCTCGGCTACACCACGATCGTCCTCATCGCCTCCGGGCTCGTCTTCGCGAGCACGCTGGTGATCGTCTCGCTCTGACCCCGAGGAGAGTCCCGCATGCAGCTCGTCGACAGCCCCGAGGAGCTCGCCGCTCTCGGCGACGCACCGGCCTGCGCCGTCGCCCGGGATCTGCAGGACCCCGTCGTGGACGCGGCCGCAGAGGCCTGGGGGATCGCACGTCCGCGCACCGACGAGCTCGCCCGTCGGCCCGTCGCCCATCTCGCCGACGGCCAGCTCGAGCTCGTGCTGCTCGTCCCGGATCGCAGCCCGCACCACCTGTCCGTGCGGATCCATGTCGACGGCGACCGGATGCTCGTGCTCGCCGAGCAGGGCGGGCTGGACGTGGTGCGGGAGGCCGCGGAGGAGGCCGACGGGGTCCGTGAGGCGGTCGTCGGGATGCTGCTGGCCGCCGCGCGTCGCGGTGAGGAGGTGCTCGAGGACCTCGAGGACGCGAGCGAGAGGCTCGAGGACGGGGCCGGCGGCTATGCCGCCTCCCCGCAGCGGCGCGTCCTCGCCCGCACCCGTGCGGACCTGTTCCGCATCCAGGAGACCCAGGCCGCGATGCACCGGCTGTGCACGCCCGACGAGGAGCTCGCCCAGGAGCTGCCGAAGGCTCTGCACCGCCGGCTGCGGCGGGCCGCGACCGTGTTCGACGCGAACCGCGCCACCGCGACCAGGCTCTACGCGATGCTCGGCGACGTTCTGGCCGAGCAGGGCGCGATCGTCAACGAGCGCCTCACCCTCGTCGCGACGATCTTCCTCCCCCTGACCCTCGCGACCGGCTTCTTCGGCATGAACTTCGGGTGGATGCAGGAGCGCACCGGGAGCCTCGCCGCCTTCGTGGTGCTCGGCGTGGTGCTGCCCGCGCTCGCGACCCTCCTCACGCTCGCGCTCGTGCGCGCCCTGACCCGCTCCTCCTGAGCCGGGCGGTCAGGCGCCCGGCACGAGCGCGGCCGCCAGCAGCGGCACCAGCAGGGCGACGACGTTGTTGCCCGCATGCACCATCACGCTCGGCCAGATCGACCCGGTGCGATGGAACATCACGCCCGAGACCAGGCCGACCACGAAGGCGGGGGCCAGCACGGGGTTGATCCCGTGGGCGAGGGCGAACACCGCGGCGCCCAGCACGATCGCGACCCAGGCCGGAAGCCTCGCGAGCAGCGCACTGGTGAGCACCCCGCGGAAGGCGAACTCCTCGCCGAGCGGGGTCAGCACGGCGCCGGCGAGGATCGAGAGCACCAGACCGAGCGCTCCGGCCGCCGCCCCGGCCTGGTAGCTGGCCTGCACGTTCTCGCTGAACCCGGTGGCCAGGACGACCAGGAGCGCGAGTGCCGTCCCCACCATGTACGCACCCGCTCCGAGCAGAGCGCCGAGCGCCAGCTGCCGCGGCCGGGCCGGGCGGAAGCCGAACGCCGACAGACCTCGTCGGCGCACCAGCCGGGCCGCGCCGAAGGCCAGGAGACCCATCACGCCGGAGACCAGCAGGCCGAGGACCCCCTGGACCGCGTCGTCGTCCACCTGCGGCAGGAGCCAGATCACGAGGCCGAGGCTGGCGACGTAGGTCGCCGCTGCTGCGGCGACCTCCGGCCACCCGGGCGGCAGGGGCGCAGTCGTCGGGTCGGTGCGGGGAGTGCTCCGGGGGGCGTCCATGTCCCCATTCCATCGGTCGGCACCGCCCCGGTCGACCGACCTCCGTCGGACCCCGCCCAGGAGGATCGTCGGCGACAGGAGCGAGAAGGCACGGCACGACGCCCGCGTCGCCTAGTCTCGGAGCATGGCAGCCCGCGAGAAGACCAGGCGCATTCCACGGCGACGACCGGCTCCGCGCAGCCGACGGCTCGAGCAGCACATCGCCGTGTTCGGCGAGAGCGGCAGCGGCAAGACCGTGCTGCTGTCCTCCTTCTACGGCGCCGCGCAGGACGCGACCGGACGCGACGGCGGCGGGGCCGCGCAGCTCTACGATCTCGTCGCCGACGACACCACGCAGGGCGACCGTCTGCTGAAGAACTACTTCCGCATGGAGAACTCCGCCGAGGTCCCCGCCGGGAACCGCTTCCGGGCCGAGCCCTACCGCTTCACCCTCTCGCTGCGCTCCAGCCCGAGCGCCGCCGAGCGCAAGGCCATGCCCGTCGAGGCGGTGCAGCTGGTGTGGCACGACTATCCGGGCGAGTGGTTCGAGCGCTCCGTCAGCGGACCCGAGGAGGAGCGCCGCCGCATCGAGGCGTTCCGCGCCCTGCTCGTCTCCGACGTCGCGCTGCTGATGGTGGACGGCCAGAAGCTGAAGGACGTCGCCGGCGAGGAGGAGCGCTATCTGAAGGCGCTCTTCCACACCCTGCGCACCGGACTGGTGCGGCTGCGGGAGGACATCCTCGAGGACGGGAAGGAGCTGGTGCGCTTCCCTCGGATCTGGGTGCTCGCCCTGTCCAAGGCGGACCTGCTGCCGGAGACGGATGTGGACGCCTTCAAGGCGCTCGTGCTCGAGAAGGCCGCGGACGAGCTGGCCCAGCTGCGCGAGGCGATCGAGTCGATGGTCGAGGGCGACGATGCGCTCGCCGTCGGGGAGGACGCCCTGCTGCTGTCCTCGGCCCGGTTCACGCCCGGCCGGATCGCGGTGCGCGAGCGGATCGGGGTGGACGTGATCCTGCCGCTCGCCGCGATGCTGCCCTTCGAACGCCACGTGACCTGGGCGCGCAGGCAGGAGATCCCCACGAAGGTCGCTCGCGAGCTCGTCGATCACGCGGGCACGATCGGCACCGGTGCCATGGCGCTGGCGATGTTCGGGGCGCGGCACCGCCTGCCGGGACGGCTCGGTGTGCTCTCCGGGATCCTGGCGACCGTGGTGCCGCTGCTGAGCAAGGACGTGGTCCAGGACGCCGCCTCGCTGGCGGGGGAGAAGCTCCAGGCCGTGCACGCCCGCGCGCTCGAGAAGAAGCAGCATCTCTCCGCGATCCTCACCGGCTTCAAGATCGAGCTCGAGCGGGCCGAGCGGGAGGGCGTGCTGCGCCGGAGCCGGCGATGATCCTGCTCTGGGCGACCCGCGGCCGGAGCTGGGGGTTCCGCTTCCTGGCCGTCGGCGAGGACGGCGACGCGATCGGGCCCGACCCGCTGCCGCTCTACGAGCGGGCCTTCGCCGGGCACGAGGACGAGACCGAGGGGTGCTGGAGCGCCGACGAGCAGGTCGCGGTGCGACTGCGGGATCCCGAAGGGCGGCGCGACGAGTCCGGTCGGGTGATCCTGCACGAGCTCGTGCTCGATGCCGTGCAGGCGCCGGACATCGCCTCCCCGGCCGAGGCGCTCGAGCACGTGTGGCCGCTCCTCGCCGAGCGCTATGCCGAGATCTGGGACGGTCCCGGCCCGCAGTAGCGTGGACGCCATGCCCGAGACCGCGCTCCTGCGCCCCGCCCGCCCGGAGGACCTCGCGCACCTCCAGGATCTCGCCCACCGCACCATCGACCGGAGCTACCGCCCCGTCCTCGGCGACGACGCCGTCGACCTGTTCCTCGGCTCGGGGGCCTCGGCCCAGCACATCGCCGACCACCTCGATCGCGGGAACGTGCATCTCCTGGAGCGCGGAGCGCGGATCGCGGGACTCGTGATCCTCGAGGGCGCCACCCTGGACCTGATCATGGTCGACATCGACCTCCACCGCGAAGGGCTCGGGACCCTCCTCCTGCGCGGTGCGGAGCACCTCCTGCTGGCCGAGCACCGACTCATCCGCCTGGAGACCTTCGAGGGCAACGAGCCCGCGCTCGCCTTCTACCGGGCCCGCGGCTGGGAGGTGACGCAGCGGCACGAGGCCGACGGCGCGCTGCCCGGCCGACTCGTGCTCCACCGCCGTCGCACGGGGCCGGGGCGCTCACCGGCGAGGTGACCATGACCGGCGTGCGTCGACTCCGTGAAGCCCTTCCCGGAAACCGGCGAACTCCCTGGTCGCTCACCGCCCACTGGCTACGGTCGGTCGCGGTCCCGACATCGAGTCCAGGAGAGCCCCCATGGCCGTCGCCCCCGCCCGTCGCACCGTGCTCACCGGCCTCGGCGCCGCCGCCGGGGGCGCCGCCCTCACCGCGGTCGCCGCCCCGGCCACCGCCGCCCCTGCGAGGACACCGTCCTCCCGCGCGCTGATCGGCCGCGCGAAGCGCGACGAGCTCCACGTGATGAGCTTCAACATCCGCTACGACCGATCCGGCAGCGGCGACACCGTCGGCGGCGACCCCGACCACTGGCCGGACCGTCGGCCGCTGCTGATCGAGCTGCTGGAGCGCGAGCAGCCCACCCTGCTCGGCATCCAGGAGGCCCTGTACGGGCAGCTCTCCGCGATCGAGTCCGCCCTCCCGCGCCACCGCGGCATCGGATTCGGCCGCGAGGGCGGCAGCGGCGGGGAGCACTCCGCGATCTACTACGACACCGCACGCCTCGAGGTGCTCGAGTGGGACCAGTTCTGGCTCTCCGACACCCCCGAGGTGATCGGCTCTGCGACCTGGGGCAACACCGTCACGCGGATCGTGGTGTGGGCGCGCCTGCGCGACCTCGCCTCCGGCGCCGAGCTCGCGATGATCAACACGCACTTCGATCACCAGAGCGAGCCCGCGCGGATCCGCAGCGCGGACGCGATGATCGACCTCTTCCAGGGTGGGGAGCTCGACGAGCTGCCCACGATCGTCACCGGCGACTTCAACTCCCACGCCCACGACTCCGGCGCCTACACCACCCTCGTCACCGACGGGCCGACGGTCGACACCTGGGACTCCGCCGCCGAGCGCGTCACCCCGGCATGGGGCACCTTCCCCGGCTACGAGGAGCCCGTCGAGGACGGCGACCGCATCGACTGGGTGCTCACCACCGACGATCTCGTGACCGCGAGGGCGGCGATCAACGTGTGGCGCGACGCGACCGGCGCCTACCCCTCGGACCACGCCCCGGTGCAGGCGCTGATCGCTCTGCCCTGAGCGGGGCGGCCTGCGCGGGCGCCAGGAGTGATCCCCGGTGTGATCAGCGCTTGTGGTAGAGCGCGCGTCGCAGGAAGCGGGGCTCGGAGGTCACCGAGATGCCGAGGTTGCGGAAGATGTCCTCGTCCACGGTCCCGAGGATCGTGGTGGTGTGCACGTCACGGCCGGCGAGACTGCGCAGCTGGTCCACGGCGCGACGCGCGTTCTCGTCGCTCGAGGCGGACACCGACAGCGCGATCAGCACCTCGTCGGTGTGCAGGCGCGGGTTGCGGGAGCCGAGGTGCTCGGTCTTCAGGGTCTGGATCGGCTCGATGGAGGCGGGGGAGAGCAGCTGGACCGCATCGTCCAGCCCGGCGAGGTGCTTGAGCGCGTTCAGCAGCATCGCCGCCGAGCAGCCCAGCAGGGGAGAGGTCTTGCCCGTGATGATCGTGCCGTCGGCGAGCTGTATCGCCGCGCCCGGCTCCCCGGTGCGCGCCTCGACCGCGAGCGCCGGCTCGACGACCGTCCGGTCGCTCGGCGTGCAGCCCGCCTTGGACATGACCATCCCGACCCGCTGCGAGACGACATCGTCCTCGTCCTGGATCCGCTCGTGCATGAGCGCCTTGTAGTAGCGGCGGATGATCTCCTGGCGCGCTGCCTCCCGGCACGCCTCATCGCTCGTGATGCAGGACCCGGCGAGGTTCACCCCCATGTCGGTGGGGGAGGCGTAGGGAGAGGCGCCCGTGAGCCGCTCCAGCAGGGTCCGCAGCAGCGGGAACACCTCGACGTCCCGGTTGTAGCTGGTGACCTGCGTGCCGTAGGCCGCGAGATGGAAGGGGTCGATGAGGTTCAGATCGTCGAGATCCGCGGTCGCCGACTCGTAGGCGAGGTTCACCGGGTGCTCGAGCGGGAGGTCCCAGATCGGGAAGGTCTCGAACTTCGCGTAGCCCGAGGGGATGCCGCGCTGATGGTCGTGGTAGATCTGCGACAGGCAGGTGGCGAGCTTGCCCGAGCCGGGCCCCGGAGCGGTGACCACGATGAGGTCGCGGCTGGTGACCGTGTACTCGTTCGCGCCGAAGCCCTGCTCCGAGACGATCCGGGCGGTGTCCTGCGGGTAGCCCGGGATCACTCCGTGCCGCGCGACGGTCAGCCCCAGCCGCTGCAGGCGCTCGACGAAGGCATGGGCGACGTGATCGTTCTCCTCGAGCTGGGTGAGGACCACGTTCTCGACCAGGAAGCCGCGCTCGCGGAAGACGTCGATCAGCCGCAGCACGTCGTCCTCGTAGGTGATGCCCAGGTCCGAGCGGACCTTCTGCCGCACGAGGTCCTTCGCGTTCAGGCACACCAGGATCTCGAGCTCGTCCCGCAGGCGCTCGAGCATCGCGATCTTGTTGTCCGGGGTGAAGCCGGGCAGCACGCGCGAGGCGTGATGATCGTCGAAGAGCTTCCCGCCCATCTCGAGGTAGAGCTTCCCGCCGATCTCCTCGCGGCGCTCCTGGATGTGACGGGACTGCAGCTGGATGTACCGCTCCCGGTCGAAGCCGATCCGGTCGCCGGGATCCTCCGGGGAGGACGGGACGGGCGAGGCAGGGGAGCGGGAGTCCGAAGCGGTCACCCCGGAACGCTAGCACCGGGCTCCGTCGCCGCGGAGGAGGCGGAGTCCTCCCGGAGGGGCGGACAGCCGACAGCGCGGCGTCGTCGCGATTCGAATCGATGAGCCCCTTGCGTTCTCCGCACGGGACGATGATGATGGGAGCCCTTGCGCAGACAGCTCTCAACGCCGAGCACGTGTGCGACGACCACGAAGTCCCCATCGTCGGCCCGACCGTGATTCTCCGGGCGATATCGATTCGAATCGATTCCCCTGGATGCCGGGGCGCCGATGCCGAGGAAGGAGCAGGATGATGACGTCCTCGTCGACGAGCCCGCCGAGTCCCCGGGTGAGCAGGCGTGCCCTGGGCGCCGCCGCCCTCGCCGCCCCGGCCCTGATGCAGCTCAGCGGCTGCGGGGAGCGTTCCAGCAGGTCCGGGGCACGGGACATCCGGATCGTCGACTACTACAACACCCCGGCCGACGACGTCGCGATCAACGGCACCTTCGAGACCTGCGCAGCAGAGCTCGGGCTCACCTTCTCCCGGGAGCGGGTCCCCGGCGACCAGCTCGTGGCGAAGGTCCTCCAGATGGGCTCCTCGCGCACCATGCCCGACCTCCTCATGCTCGACAACCCGAACGTGCAGCAGGTCGCCGCCTCCGGAGCGCTCGCGCCGCTCGAGCAGTACGGCATCTCGACCGACGGCCTGACCCCCGCCGTCGCGGACCTCGGGACGTACGAGGGCACGCTCTACGGCATCGCCCCCACCGTGAACACGATCGCCCTCTTCTACGACGTCGCCGCCCTGGACGCGGCAGGTGTCGAGCCGCCGCGGACCTGGGACGAGCTGCGCGCCGCCGCCGCGGAGCTGACCACCGCGGACCGCTACGGAATCGCCTTCTCCGCCATCGCCAGCTACGAGGGCACCTTCCAGTTCATGCCGTTCCTGTGGTCCAACGGCGGCGACGAGACCGACCTGCGCGGCGAGGGGGTGCTGGGCGCCTCCCAGCTGTGGTCGGACCTCGTGCACGAAGGCCTCGCGTCCCGCTCCGTCGTCAACTGGGGCCAGGGCGATGCGATCGACCAGTTCAAGGCGGGCAACGCCGCGATGGTCGTCAACGGACCCTGGAACATCGCCGGTCTGCGCGCCGACACGCCCGATCTCGAATGGGGCGTGGTGACCCTTCCGGTGCCCGTCGCGGGCGACGAGTCGATCGCGCCGCTCGGGGGAGAGGTGTGGACGGTGCCCGTCACCGGCGACGAGGAGAAGCAGGCTCATGCCGCCGCGCTCCTGAAGGCCTTCGTCGCTCCGGAGCACCAGCTCTTCATGGGCGGGGAGCGCTCGACCATCCCGGGGCACGCGGAGACGGCGGCGCGGTTCGCCGCGGAGAACCCCGACCTCGGCACCTTCGTCGAGCAGGTCGCGACCGCACGCGCGCGCACCGCACAGCTCGGACCCGACTGGCCCACGACGGCCAAGGCGATCTACACCGCCAACCAGCGCGTGCTGGTCGACGGGGTCGACCCGGCCGACGCCTTCGACGAGGCCGCCCGGACAGTGGACTGAGCGAGGAGGACGACAATGACGACCACCACCATCGACCCCGCCCCCCGACGCTCCCGCGACTCGGCACGACGCCGCGACCTCCTGGTCCGGGTCGGCTTCATCCTGCCGGCGGTCCTGTACATGCTCGCGTTCTTCGGGTTCCCCATCGTGAAGAACATCGTGATGAGCTTCCAGGCCTACGACTTCGCGACCTTCTTCAACGGCAGCGCGCCGTTCATCGGCCTGGAGAACTACGCCGCGACCGTGACCGATCCGATCTTCCTGCGGGCCCTGCGCAACACCGGGCTCTTCACCGTCGGCTCGATCATCGGGCAGTTCGTGCTGGGGATGGGCCTGGCGCTGTACTTCCGCAAGAGGTTCCCGCTCTCCGGCTTCCTCCGCTCCCTGCTGCTGCTTCCCTGGCTGCTGCCGATGATCGTCTCCGCCGCCGTCTGGCGATGGATCCTCGAGCAGGACAACGGCGTGCTCAATCGATTCCTCGAGGGGATCGGACTGATCGCCGAACCGATCCCGTGGCTGGTCAGCTCCGACACCGCGCTGATCGCCGTGATCGGGGTGAACATCTGGCTCGGGATCCCGTTCAACGTCGTGCTGCTGTACAGCGGGCTGCAGTCCATCCCCGAGGAGCTCTACGAGGCCGGAGCATTGGACGGAGCGACGGGATGGAAGGCGTTCCGGCACATCACCCTGCCGCTGCTGCGCCCGGTGGTCTCCGTCGTGCTGCTGCTCGGGGTGATCTACACCCTGAAGGTGCTCGACCTGATCATCGGCCTCACCGGAGGCGGTCCGGCCAACGCCACCCAGACCCTCGCCACGCGCAGCTACGAGATGTCGTTCGTCGAGTTCGACTTCGGCCAGGGCGCCGCGCTGAGCAACATCCTGATCGTCATCGCCCTGGCGTTCGCCATCGTCTACCTCCGCGCCAATGCCCGCGCCGCGACGAAGGGATGACCCCGATGAGCACCTCGCGCCCCACCCTCCACACAGTGATCGGCATCGTGCTGGTCGCCATCATGCTGTTCCCCGTCTACTGGATGGTCAACGCCTCCCTCGCCCCCGCCGGCAATGCGCTCAGCGCCCAGTGGTTCCCCACGGACCCGGACTTCTCGGGCTACTCGCGCGCGCTCGCCGACCAGGGGCAGAACCTCATCACGTCCCTGGTCGTCGCCGTCGGCGCCTGCCTGCTCTCGGTCGTGATCGCGGCGCCCTGCGCCTATGCCCTCGCCCAGCTGCGCATCCGGGGCACCGGCGTCCTGGTGTTCTTCGTGCTGATCAGCCAGATGATCCCGGGGATCGTCATCGCCAACGCGCTGTACACCGTGTACTCCCCGCTGGGACTCATCAACTCGATCCCCGGGCTGATCCTCGCCGACGCCTCGCAGGGCATCCCCTTCGCCATCCTGATCATGCGCGCCTATCTCGAGACCTTCCCGTCCTCGATCGTCGAGGCGGCGCGCGTCGACGGCTGCGGGCATGTGCGGGCGTTCTGGTCGATCGTCCTGCCGGTCTCGAAGAACTCCCTGGTCACTGCGGCGATCTTCTCGTTCCTCTTCGCGTGGAGCGACTTCCTGATGGCCCTGACGCTCACGACCGGTGAGACCATCCGTCCCGTCACACTGGGGCTCTACACCTATATCGGCACCAACGACACGGACTGGAGCGCCGTGATGTCCACGGCCGTCCTGTCCTCCCTGCCCGCGGTGATCCTCATGATCATCGCCCAGAAGTACATCGCCGCCGGAGCCACCGGCGGTGCCGTCAAGTGACCACCCCACCCCGTCCCGGAAGGACACCCTCATGACCACCGCACCCCTCCGCGTCACCGTCTGGGGCGAGAACCGCCACGAGCAGCGCGACGCCCGCGTCCAGGAGCTGTACCCCGACGGGATGCACGCCGCGATCCGCGACGGCATCGAGGAGAACCTCGGCCAGGAGGTCACCACCTCGATCGCTCTGCTCGACGATCCCGAGCACGGCCTGAGCGAGGAGGTCCTCTCCCGCACCGACGTCCTGACCTGGTGGGGGCACACGGCCCACGGCGAGGTCTCCGACGAGGTCGCCGAGCGGGTCCAGCGCCACGTCCTGTCCGGCATGGGACTCGTCGTGCTGCACTCGGGGCACTGGTCCAAGCCCTTCACCCGCCTCATGGGCACCACCTGCACCCTGCGCTGGCGCAACGAGGCGGATCGCGAGCTGGTCTGGACCGTGAACCCCTCGCACCCGATCGCCGAGGGCGTGCCGCACCCGATCGTCATCGACGAGCAGGAGATGTACGGGGAGCACTTCGACATCCCCGTCCCCGACGAGCTCGTGTTCGTCTCCTCCTTCAGCGGCGGAGAGGTGTTCCGCTCGGGCTGCACCTTCCGTCGCGGCAAGGGGAGGATCTTCTACTTCAGCCCCGGCGACCAGGACTATCCCGTGTACCACCACCGCGACGTGCGCCGCGTGATCGCCAACGGCGTGCGCTGGGCCCGCCCCGCGGTCGAGGACCGCGTGGCACCCTTCCTCGATCGCTACGAGACGGACTGGTTCCTCACCGGTGCGAGCGGACAGGGCGTCGGCGACGCCGAGGCGGCGGGGAAGGACGCATGAGCGAGGAGACCGGGGTCGTGCCCGCGGTGCCCGTGGTGGTCGTCGGCGCGGGCGGGATGGGGCGCGCCTGGATCCGCACGGTCCTGGACAGCGAGGCGGCGCGACTCGTCGGCGTCGTCGACGTGATCGACGGGGCCGCGGGACGTGCCGTGCAGGAGGTGGTGCCCGAGGCCGGGCGCGCGGGGATCGAGGTCGGCACCGAGCTGCTCGAGGTCGCCGCCCGCTCCGGTGCGGAGGCCGTGATCGACGTGACGATCCCCGCCGCCCACCACCAGGTCACCGCCGACGCCCTGCACGCCGGATACCCGGTGCTGGGGGAGAAGCCCTGCGCCGCGACCCTGGCCGAGGCCGTCTCCCTCGCCGGCCACGCCGAGTCGAGCGGCAGGCTCTTCGCGGTCTCCCAGTCCCGGCGGAACAACCCCCACCTCCGCGAGGCGCGCCGGCTCGCCGACTCCCTCGGCGGCGCCGGGATCGCCGACACGCGCTTCGCGAAGGCGCCCCGCTTCGGCGGCTTCCGCGACGAGATGGAGCAGCCGCTGCTGATCGACATGGCGATCCACGCCGTCGACGCCGGACGCGTCCTCCTGGCCGGCACTCCGTTCGCGGTCACCGCCACCTCCTACAACCCGGCCTGGAGCTGGTACGCCGGGGATGCGGCGGCCACGGTCGCGATCACCTACGACAGCGGCGCGGTGCACAGCTACTCCGGCTCCTGGTGCTCCCCGGGGGAGGAGACCAGCTGGAACGGCGACTGGGTGCTGCACTGCGAGGGAGGGAGCGTGCGCTGGGACGGCGACACTCCGCCGACGGCGCATCCCGCGGGCGGCGACCCCGTCGCCGGCCGCGTCCCCGGGCCGGAGGACCGCTGGGAGCTCGACGCCTCCCTGGCCGAGTTCTGCGCGGCCCTGCGCGGCGGGCCCGCACCCGCGACCGAGGTCCACGCCAACGTGTGGACGCAGGCGATCGTCGAGGCGGCGGTGCGCTCGGCCGGGACCGGCCGCCGCGTGGTGCTCGCCGAGCTGCTCGACGAGGCCCTCGAGGAGGCACGGGGGCTGGATTCCGCGGACGGCCGCAGCCGGGCGCTGGAGGCGTGGAAGACTGGGGCCTCGGGGCTCGGCGGCAGGTGACCGGCACCGGGGAAGGGGACGGCTGTGCCGGGACGGAAGAAGGCTCCGACGAGTCAGGACGTGGCCCGCCTCGCCGGCGTCTCCCAGTCGACCGTGAGCTACGTGCTCACCGGTTCGCGGCCGATCTCCGAGGCGACCCGCACCCGCGTCGAGGACGCGATCGCGAAGCTCGACTACCACCCCAACTCCGGTGCCCGCACCCTCCGCTCCCGGCGCAGCGGCGTGATCGGGCTGATGGTGCCCGAGGCCGACGCCGACGACGGGGTGCTGATGACTTTCGTCGCCACGATCGCCCGTGAGGCCCGCCGCTTCGGCTATGACATCCTCCTGGTCACCGCGCAGGAGGGCGCCGGCGGGATCCGTCGCGTGGTGAGCACCGGGGTGTGCGAGGGGCTCGTCCTCATGGAGCTGGACCGCATCGACGAGCGCGTCGCTCCCGTCATCGAGTCCGGTCTGCCCTTCGTCACCATCGGCAAGCCCGAGGAGTTCCCGCAGGGCTCCGTGGTGGACCTCGACTTCGAGATGCTCGGCCAGATGGTCGTCGAGCGCGCCGTCGAGGAGCAGTGCGACCGCCTGCTGCTCTTCGGCGCCCCCGGGCGCAAGCGCTCCCGCAACGACGTGGCGCGCTTCCTCGCCGGCGTCGAGCAGGCGGCGGAGGAGGCCGAGCTCGAGGTCGTGCTCGATGCGGGGGCGCTCGCCGAGGTGCCCGAGCGCGCCCTGCGCCTGACGCTGCCGACTCAGCGCACCGCCCTCTTCGGCATCACCGGGGTGCGCCAGGTCCTCTTCGCCATGGCGGCGACCGGGGCCCTCGTCGACGACACCCGCCTGCTCATCGCGCTGAGCGGGCAGGACCTCGTGGACATCAGCCCGCTGCTGGCCGCGGTCCCGCAGGTCGACCCGCGGCGCGTCGAGATCAGCGAGCTCGCGGTCGGGGAGCTGGTGCGCCTGCTGCGCACCGAGGGAGCGACCCCGAGGATCACCCTGGTGGAGCCGCGCTGGCTCGAGGGCTGAGGGCGCCTGCCCCCTCGCGGTCGGGCCGTCGTGAGCGTCCCCACACACCGCCGGTGCGAACTGACCCTTGGGTCGCACCTAAGCTCGTCATATGGCATCCCCGTTCGCACCCCACTCCGCCCACGAGATCCTCGCCGCGCTGCTGTCCCCGACGAGCGAGGAGCCGCTCGAGGCGCTCCGCCCCGAGGTGCGCACCCGCACCCGGGAGGCCTACGACGCGCTCTATCGGGCTCCCCAGGCCCTGCCGGCCTCCGTCCTGCACGCCCTCGCCGCGGTCACCGCGGACTGGCAGGGCAGCGGAGCGCTCGCCGACTGGCATCGCGCCCAGGGCGCCGATGCCGCGATCGCCGCCGTCGACGCCCCCGAGGACCCCGCCCTCGCGGCACTGCGCGACCATGTCGACCTGCTGTCCGTCTCGCCCGCCCTGGTGACCGTCGAGGACCAGCGGCGACTGGTCGAGGCGGGGCACGAGGCGACCACCGTCGTGCTGGTCAGCCAGCTCGTCGCCTTCGAGAGCCACCTCCAGCGACTCGTCGCCGGCCTCGCCGTGCTCCACGGGCTCGAGGTGCCCACCGCCCTCGCCCCCTCGCGTGCGCCCCGCTCCCGCGGACGCCGGGCCGAGCACGGCGGCACCACCCTCACCGGCCGCACGCGCCCGGACGCCTTCACCCGTGAGCAGCTGCAGTGGGAGCCATGGGTCGCCGTGCCCGCCGAGGACGAGCTCACCGAGGCCCAGCGCGACTCCTTCGCCTCGAAGGCCAGCACCAACAGCGTCTACTTCCGGATGCTCTCGCTCACCCCGGGGATCACCACGGCCCGCAGCGCACTGGACAACGCCATCTTCCTGCCCCGTGACGGGCTGCCCAAGGCCGAGCGGGAGCTCGCCGCCGCCGCGACCAGCAAGGTCAACGACTGCATCTACTGCGCCTCGGTCCACGCCCGCAAGGCGGCCGGATTCTCCAAGCGCGAGGACGCCGTCGATGCGCTGCTGGCCGCCCCGCTCGAGCGCGACCCCGACTGGACCGCGGCCGACCTCACCCCGCTCGGGGCCGGACAGGACGAGCGCTGGGCAGCGCTGATCGCCGCCGCCGCGGAGCTCTCCCGCCCCCGCCCCGCCCTCGCGGCGCACCACGTCTCCGCCCTGCGCGAGCAGGGCCTCGACGAGGCGCAGATCGTCGACGCCCTCAGCGCGGCCGGATTCTTCGCCTGGGCAAACCGTCTCATGCTCAGCCTCGGCGAGCCCTCCCACCCCGACGCCTGACCCCGCCTCCCCATCTCCCCGAGGACCGCCATGACCACGACCCTCCGCCGACGCACCCTGCTCGGCGCCTCCTTCGCCGCCCTCCCCGTGCTCGCCCTCGCCGCCTGCGGCGAGGTCACGGTCGAGGGCGCCGACGACGCCGCCGCACAGCTCACCGTCGTCGACGACCAGGACCGCGAGGTCGTGCTGCCCGGGCCCGCCCAGCGCGCCGTCGTGATCAACAGCTACGCCAACGAGTTCGTGCGCGCGATCGGCGCGGGCGAGCACGTCGTCGGCGTGGACCGCACGTCCCTGGACCGCCTGCCGTATCTCGAGCTCACCGAGGACCAGGTCATCGCCGAGGGCCTGGACCAGCTCAACTACGAGGCGATCGCCGGCCTCGAGCCCGATGTCGTGATCCTGCCCCGCAACGCCGTGTGGCAGGAGGCTGTCGAGCAGCTCGGCGCCTTCGACATCCCGGTGGTCATCGCGACGGCCTGGGACACCGAGGTCGTCGACGCGACCCTCACCCTGCTCGGAGAGGTGTTCGGCGTCGACGACGGCGCGCAGGCCGTGCTCGACTTCCGCGCGGAGATCGCCGGCGAGCTCGAGCAGCGCCTGGCGGACGTCGAGCCCGTCAGCGTCTACCTGGAGACCGTCGAGCCGTACCTGACCACGCTGCCCGGCTCGGGCTTCCACGCGATGATCCTCGCCGCCGGCGGCACGAACGTCTTCGAGGACGCCTCGGGCGGCGATGCCCAGGAGGAGCTGACCGTCGACCCCTCCGAGGTCGTGCTGCGCGACCCGCAGTTCGTCCTGCACGAGTTCGAGCCCTCCGCCGAGCCGGTGGACCGCTTCGACGCGCTGCGCGAGGAGCTCACCGCCCGCCCCGGCTGGAGCGGGATCGCGGCCGTGGCCGAAGGGCGCATCGGCGTGGCCAACGGCTGGGCGACGAGCGCCCTGGGCTAGTCACTCGGCGCCCTCTATCTCGCCTCCTGGCTCCACCCCGCCGAGCTCGAGGGTCTCGACCCCGACTCCTTCCTCTCCCGCTGGGTGACCGACTTCCAGGGCGCCGAGCTCGGGGCCCCCGCCGACTACGTGCAGGGGCCCGACGCATGACCACCACCCTCGAGCGCCCCACCCCGGCTCCCGTCGCGGCGCACGCCCGCCGCCGCGAGCTGCGCAAGCTCGTGGTCCTCGCCGTCGGCGCCGTCGTCTCCCTCGCCGCCCTCGTGGTCTCCGTGACCATCGGCACCGCCGGCGTCGGCATCGGCGACGTGCTCCGCTCCGTGCAGGTGAGCATCGTCGGCGGCACGATCAGCGCCGACTTCGCCTCCTCCTACGCCGTGATCACCCAGCTCCGCCTCCCGCGCGTGCTCCTCGCCTTCGCCGCGGGCGCCGCGCTCTCGATCTCCGGCGTGCTGATGCAGGGCCTGCTGCGCAACCCGCTGGTCAGCCCGTTCACCCTCGGCGTCTCCCCGGCCGCCGCCTTCGGCGCCGCGCTGGTGATCACGCTGGCGGGGACCAACCAGCTCCCGGCCTGGGCCACGATCGCCGGCGCCATGGTCATGGCGCTCGCGGTCTCCGCGCTCGTGCTCGGCATCGCCACCGCCCGCCGCATGGCGGTCGCGACGCTGCTGCTGCTCGGCATCGCCATGACCCAGATCTTCGAGGCGCTCACCTCCGCGCTGCAGTTCACCGCGAACGAGAACACCCTCCAGGCGATCATCCGCTGGACCTTCGGCTCCGTGAACGACGCGACCTGGAGCGACGTCCTGATCGTCGGCATCGTCACCCTCGTGGCGATCCCCGTGACGCTACTGTTCTCCAAGGACCTCAACGCGATCGCCTTCGCCGGGGACGACGCCGCCCGGAGCTTCGGCGTGAACGTCGGCCCGCTGCGGATCGGGCTGATCGCGCTGTCGGTCGCGCTGGCCGCGGTCGTGGTCTCCTTCTGCGGCATCATCGGCTTCGTGGGCCTGGTCGGACCGCACATCGCACGCCTCGCGATCGGCGCCGACCACCGGCACCTGCTGCCCTTCGCGGCGCTCTCGGGCGGGCTGCTGCTCCTGGTGGCCGACGCCGTCGGCCGCACCGTGATCGCCCCTGCGGTCGTGCCCGTCGGCATCGTGGTCGCCTTCATCGGCGGCCCCGTCTTCATCTACCTCATCCTCACGCGAAGGAACACCCTGAAGTGAGCCTCTCCGTCCAGCACCTGAGCTTCTCCTACGGCCAGCGCCGGGTCCTCGAGGACGTCACCTTCGAGGTCGACCCCGGCGCCTTCTGCGCGCTGCTGGGTCCGAACGGATCCGGAAAGTCGACCCTGGTCAAGGCGATCGCGGGCGTGCACCGGGCGACGTCCGGCACCGTCGCTGTCGAGGGACGCGAGACCGCCTCCCTCGGCCGGCGCGAGCTCGCGACCGTCGTGGGCTACGTGCCCCAGGCAGGGGATGCGCCCTTCGACCTCACCGTGCGAGAGGCCGTCATGCTCGGCCGCACCCCGCACTTCGGGATCGCCCCGCGCTCCGAGGACCGCGCGAAGGTCGAGGACGCGATCGGCCGCATGGGCCTCGAGGAGATCGCCGAGCGCTCCATGTCCGAGCTCTCCGGCGGCCAGGCGCAGCGCGCCCTGATCGCCCGTGCGCTCGCCCAGGACACCCGGGTGCTGCTCCTGGACGAGCCCACCTCGGCGCTCGACCTGCGCTATCAGATCGAGACCCTCCAGCTGGTCCGCCAGATCACCCGCGAGGAGGGCATCAGCGCTCTCATCGCGATCCACGACCTGAACCACGCGGCCCGCTACTGCGATCAGATCGTGGTCCTGCACGGGGGCCGGCTCGTCGCCGACGGCAGCCCCGCCGAGGCGCTGAGCGCGCCGGTGCTGCGCAGCGTCTACGAGGTCGACGTCGAGGTCACCGGGCACGACGACGCCGTCGAGGTGCGTCCGCGTGTCGACGAGGCCGGGTTCACCCGCACCGGCTCGCGCCTGGCCGAGCTCGACGAGCACGGCGCCGTGCGCGCCGACGCCGTCGCCGCCGTGCCCCGATGAGCGCGCAGACCTTCGACGCGGTCATCGTCGGCGGCGGCCCCCGCGGCGTCGCCACCGTGCTGCGCCTGGTCGCACGCGTCCGCGCCGAGGAGGCCGCGCCGCTGCGCGTGGCGATCCTCGACGCCCTCGCGATCGGTCCCGGCGCGACCTGGCTCATGGACCAGCCCGCCCAGTACCTCAACAACACCCAGGCGGACGCCACGACGGTCCACCCCGACGACTCGACCCGCATGAGCGGACCGCCGGCTCCGGGACCGGATCTCGTGGACTGGGCCCGACGGGTCCGGGCGGAGGGAACGCATCCGGCGGGGGAGTGGGTGGTGGAGGAGGCCGCCGCGCTGACCGGCGCGACCTTCGCCACGCGGCGCCTCCAGGGCGTCTACTACCGCGACCAGCTCGAGGCCGCCGCCGCGTCCGGGGCCGTCCGGCTCACCGAGGTGATCGGCCGCGCCGTCGACCTCGAGCACAGCGGGCAGGACCGGGTGGTCGTGCTCGAGGACGGGCGGCGCCTGGCCGCGCCCACGGTCGTGCTCGCCCAGGGGATGGTGCAGGGACGGCGCGGCGCCGAGGTACAGCACCTCGTCGACGTCGCCGCGCGCCACGGACTGCGCTACGTCGAGCCGGGCATGCCCGCCGAGCGCGAGTACACCGGCCTTCCCGCCGGGCAGGACGTCCTCGTGCGCGGGCTGGGTGCCAACTTCTTCGACGTGGTCGGGCAGCTCGTGGACGACTGGGGCGGGTCCCTCGAGCCCGTCGAAGGCGATGCACGGGGTCGGCTGCGCTACCATCCCGGCGGACGCGAGCCGCGCCTCGTCGTCGGCTCCCGACGGGGCATGCCCTACCGCTCCAAGCCCGAGGGCGGGCGCCCGGTGCGCCCCTTCGTGCCGCGCTGGGCGAGCCCGGAGTGGTTCGACTCGCTCGCCGCGCGCGGCGGCGTCGACTTCGCCGACGTGGTCTGGCCCGTGCTCGGCCGGGAGTTCGCCCGCGTCTACCTCGAGGCGCTCGGCGAGCTGCGCCCGCAGGCCGTCGGCGGGAACTGGCTCGCGGGGCTCGAGGCGGCGTCGAGCGCGGAGGAGGTCGACGCGGTGCTCGAGGCCGCGATCGGCGAGGAGGCGTGGACCTGGACCCTCGACGAGCTGCACCGGCCCACCCGCGGCGAGGCGGTCGGCGAGGCCGGCTGGGCCCGTCTGGTCCGCCGTCTGGTCCGCGACGAGCTCGGCTCGATGTCCGATCCCTGGCACCATCCCCGCGCCGCGGTCAACGGGGCGATGGCGGCGCTGCGGCGTCAGGTCGGGCGCCTCGCCGCCCGCGGCGCCTTCACGGGCGTCTCCCTGACCCGTGACGTGCTGGGATGGTTCGACGGCGACTCGCTCGCCCTCGCCTCGGGCCCGCCGGCGGAGCGGGTGCGTCTGGTGCTGGCGCTGATCGAGGCCGGGGTGGTCCATCTGCTCGGCCCGGGCATGGTCGTGGAGGCCGATGAGGAGGCCGGGCTCTTCCGCGCCGCCTCGCCGCTGACCGGCGAGGTCGTCAGCTCCGACGTGCTGCTCGAGACGCGCATGTCCAAGGGGAAGGTCCCGGACACGGAGGATCCGCTGCTGCGCGCCTTGCTGGAGCGCGGCCTGGCCCGCATCCACACTGTCGACGGCGTGCCGACGCACTCGATGGAGGCCACGGGGGCCGAGGTCTCCGAGCAGGCCGTCGGCGGGCACAACCTGGTCGCCGCCGACGGCGCGGTCGATCCGGCGGTCGTGGTGCTCGGCATCCCTGCCCAGTCCACCCAGCCCGGGTCCGCGATCGGCGCGACCCCGGGGGTGGCCTCGCCGCTGCTGGCCGGGGCGGACGTCGCGGCACGGCAGGTGCTGGCGAGGGCGCGGGTCGGTGCGAGGGCCTGAGAGGATGCACGGACCTGCCCCATGGTGACCGAGGTCACGATCGTTATCGGACCGTGACGCCTACCAATGGAGGTTTTCCCTCTCCAGGGGGTTCAATTCGGACACGGATCGATGGCGATCCGACGCTCCGACGGCGGAGCGCATCCCGAGAGGCAGGTCTTCCATGTCCGAGACTGCAGCATCCCATCTCCCCGGCGCCTCGCGCCGCCGCTTCCTCGCCGGCACCGGCCTGATCGGCGGCGCCGCCGCCCTCGCGGCCTGCGGCGGCGCCACCGGCGGGGGCGGAGGCGGGGGAGGCTCCGAGGACCTCGTCGGCGTCGGCAACGACGGCCAGGCCGGCTCCGGGCGCGCAGGCGACGGCGCCGACCAGCTGTTCATCGCCGGCTTCCAGTGGAGCCCGCCCACGAACTTCAACACCTTCGCCGGCGCCCCGGCCTGGCCGGCCTCCGGCAATGTCGCCCAGTACGTCTACGAGACGCTGCTGCGCTTCCACATCGTCACCGGCGAGCTGCTGCCGGGCCTGGCCGCCTCGCACGAGATCAGCGGCAGCGAGTCGATCACCCTGACCCTGCAGGACGGCATCACCTGGCACGACGGCAGCGAGTTCACCGCCGACGACGTGCTCTACACCTTCGAGCTCGGCAAGATCGACCCCAGCCTCGGCGTCGCCTCCTTCTGGATCGAGGTCGACGAGATGACGGCCGACGGCAGCACGATCTCGATCGCCGTCAATCAGGACCGCAAGAACGTCGGCGCCGTGCTGAACTCGCTCGCGACCCAGTTCATCGTCCCCAAGGCCGTGTTCGAGAAGGCCGCCGAGGAGACCGGGAACAAGATCGCGGGCTGGGAGACCACCGAGGCGATGGGCACCGGGCCCTTCACCCTCGAGCTCGCCGACCAGACCCAGATCATCCTCGCCCGGAACGAGGAGTACTGGGGGCAGGACTTCTACGGCGGCCTCCCCGCGATGACGAAGATCATCCACCCGATCTTCAAGTCCAACGAGGACGGCAACCTCAAGTTCCAGAACGGCGAGCTGGATGTGATGCAGCAGTTCGTCCCGCAGATCTGGAAGATGTGGGAGTCCGGCAAGCCGGTGGGCACGTACCTGCGCGAGAAGCCCTGGTTCTCGCCCGGCTCGATGCCCATGCTCCTGATCAACACCACCAAGCCCGGCCTCGACGATCCCGCGGTGCGCAGGGCCCTCGCCCACGCGGTGGACTACGCCTCGATCGCCGAGACCGCGATGAGCGGCTACTCCTCCCAGGTGCTCGCCTCGCTGATCATCCCCGACGGGGCCGAGGACCAGTGGCTGGACCGCGGCAAGGCCGAGGCCGACGGCTGGGCCTTCGACGCCGGGAAGGCCGAGTCCCTCCTGCAGGAGGCCGGCTACGCCAAGGGCGCCGACGGCTTCTACGCCAAGGACGGCCAGAAGCTCGGCCCGTGGAAGCTCATCACCCCCCAGGGATGGACCGACTGGAACGCGGCCCTCGAGATCGTCGCCAAGAACCTCCAGGCGATCGGCGTGGACGCGGCGACCAACTTCCCGCAGCAGGCCCAGACCCAGGCCGCCATCCAGAACGGCGACTTCGACTTGGCCTGCTGGTACGTCGCCGGCACCGGGCCGTCGACCCCCTGGCAGCGCTTCAGCGACGTGATGAGCAACGTCGAGATGGCGGATCTCGGCCAGACCGCCTACCGCAACTTCGGGCGCTGGGAGAACGCCGAGGTCAACGACCTCCTCCAGGCGGCGGCCGCGGCCTCGGACGACGCCTCCAAGCTCGAGGCCCTCACCGCGCTCGACGACATCTACCGCGCAGAGGTCCCCGCCTTCCCGCTCATGTACCGCCCCGACGAGTTCTTCGAGTTCAACGCGAGCAACTGGTCGAACTGGCCCGCCGAGGACAACGACTACGCGCCGCCGATGTTCCGCGGCGCCGGCAACGAATGGATCTTCCAGCTGAAGAAGATCGGCGGCTGAGCGTCCCGTGACCCTCGGCCGATACATCGCCCGCAAGGCGGGCTGGTACCTGGTCGCGCTGGTGGCAGCAGTGAGTCTCAACTTCCTGCTGCCCCGGCTCGTCCCGGGCAACCCCGTGGACGTCATCGTCTCCAATCTCGCGCGGGGCGGTGCCGTCACCGGCGAGCAGCAGAAGGCGATCTACGAGGGCTTCGTCGCGGAGTTCGGTCTGGACGCGCCCCTGTGGCAGCAGTTCATGACCTATCTGGGCAAGGTCTTCACCGGCGACCTCGGCACTTCGTTCGCGAACTATCCCGCCTCGGTCAACGACCTCATCGGCCAGGCGCTCCCCTGGTCGGTGGCCGTGCAGCTGCCCGCCGTGCTGATCGGCTGGATCGCCGGCAACCTGGTCGGGGCGATCGCGGCGTTCCGCGGCGGCAACTGGGACCGCGGCGTGTTCACCAGCGCCCTGTTCCTCTCCGCGATGCCCTACTACTGCCTGTCGATCCTGCTGCTGTACGGGTTCGCCGTGGTCGCGGGGGTGTTCCCCGTCGGCGGCGCCTACTCGCTGGGGCTGACCCCCGAGTTCTCCGTCGCCTTCCTCTGGGACGCGGTGAGCTACTACTGGCTGCCCTTCCTCTCGCTCGTCATCGTGTTCATCGGCGGGCAGGCGGTCGGCATGCGCTCCATGGCCATCTACGAGCTCGGCGGCGACTACGTGAACTACGCCCGGGCCATGGGCATCCGGGACAACAAGATCACCCAGTACATCTTCCGCAACGCGATGCTCCCGCAGATCACCGGCCTCGCGCTCGCGATCGGCACGCTCGTGGGCGGCGCGCTGATCACGGAGCTGGTGTTCAACTACCCGGGCGTCGGCCTGCTGCTGTTCACCGCGATCACGCAGAACGACTATCCGGTCATCCAGGCGGTCACGCTCATCATCACCGTCGCGGTGCTGCTGGCGAACTTCCTGGTCGAGATCGCCTACGGCATCATCGATCCGCGCATCCGCGCCGCGAGCGCAGGGGAGAAGTGACATGAGCACACCCAACGCCCCCGTCACGGACGAGAAGGAGGCCCCGCGCTCCAACCCGTTCCGCTCGCTGAACTTCTCGGCGCGCTTCTGGGTCTCGCTGGTCCTCGTCGTCGGGATCATCCTGCTCGGAATGGCCGGCTACGTGTACCCGACCTCGCCCGGGGAGAAGGTCGGGTCCCTCTACGACGCCCCGGGCGGCGGGCTCCCGCTGGGGACCGACAACTTCGGTCACGACGTGCTCGCCGTGCTGATGGCAGGGACCCGCACCTCGCTGATCATCGGTCTGGTCGCCGGTGTCGTCGCGACCACGATCGGGGTGGTCGTCGGACTGCTCGCCGGCTACGTCGGCGGCTGGTTCGAGGAGCTCCTCATGGGCGTGACCAACGTCGTGCTCGCGATCCCCTCGATCATCGTGCTGATCCTGATCTCGATCTCCCTCCCGCAGAGCAGCATCTGGTCGCTCGCGGTGGTCATCGGGATCACCTCGTGGCCGTGGACGGCCCGCGCCGTCCGTGCCCAGGCGTCCTCGGTCGCCACGCGGGAGCACATCGACGTGGCCCGGCTCTCCGGGGCGCGCCTGCCCGGGATCCTGCTGCGCGACGTGCTGCCCTACATCCTGTCCTACACGGTGATGGCCTTCGTGCTGCAGGTGGCCGGGGCGATCCTCGCCGAGTCCGCGCTGTCGATGCTGGGTCTCGGTCCGTCGGGCGCGAACTCGCTGGGGATCCAGCTGCACTGGGCCCTCGCCTTCCAGGCGGTGGGCGGAGGCGCCTGGTGGGCCTTCCTCCCGCCGACGATCGTGCTGACCCTCGTCTCCTTCGGCTTCCTGCTGCTGCAGTCCAGCCTCGACGAGGTGTTCAATCCCCGGCTGCGGCGCGGCAAGCGCAAGCAGATGAAGCAGGCCGCGGCCCGGCGGGCCGAGGAGGCGCGGCTCCTGGCGGAGCAGGCCTTCCCCGCCGGCGCCCCCGAACCCACGAGAGCAGGTGACCAGGCATGAGCGCGCTGCTGGCCAGAGCGACGAACATCCGCTGCGTCTACGGAGGCGGCGAGGAGGACTTCACCGCCGTGGACGGGGTCTCCCTCGAGCTGGGCGAGGGGGAGATCCTGGGCCTGGCAGGGGAGTCCGGCTGCGGCAAGACGACGCTGGGCAACGCCCTGGCGATGATCGCGACGCCGCCGCTGTACGTCCTCTCGGGCCTCCTCGAGATCGACGGGGAGTCCATCGACCTCTCGACCCTCTCGGTCGCGGACCTGAAGCGGCACCGTCCCTACCGCGGCCGGACCGTGTCGATGCTGCCGCAGGGGGCGATGAACTCCATCAGCCCGACCATTCGGGTCCGCAGCCTCGTCCACGACGTGATGCGGGCCCACGATCCGCGCGTGACGAAGGCCGAGGCGCTGGACCTGGCCCGGGACCGACTGAAGATGCTGGACATGCCGGTGCGCGTGCTGGACTCCTACGCGCACCAGCTCTCCGGCGGGATGAAGCAGCGGCTGATCACGGTGATCTCCACCCTGCAGAACCCCCGGCTGCTCATCGCGGACGAGCCGACCTCGGCCCTCGACGTCTCCAGCCAGCGCATGCTGGTGGAGATGCTGCTGGCCATGGTCGAGCAGCGGATCATGTCCGGGGTCGTGTTCGTGACCCACGACCTGCCGGTCCTCTCCCAGGTCTCGGACAAGCTCGCGATCATGAACGCCGGGCGCATCGTCGAGACCGGTCCGACGCGCCGGCTCGTCGAGGAGCCGCAGCACGACTACACCAGGACCCTGCTGTCCTCGGTGCTGGACCCCAGCCACGAGACCCGGGAGCGCGGCCGGCTCCGCTCCTCCGGCCATGCGGGACCCCAGGCGCCCACGAGCGAGAAGGAGGTGGGGGCGCGATGAGCGAGACCCCGGAGATGATCACCCGCAGCCGGTCCGACGGCGAGGTGCTGCTGTCCTGCCAGAACGTCACCAAGGAGTTCTCCGTCGCAGGCAGCACCGTGGTCGCGGTCGACGACGTGAGCCTCGAGTTCCCCGAGGCGAGCGTGCTCGCCGTGGTGGGGGAGTCCGGCTCGGGCAAGTCGACCCTCGCCCGCATGCTGCTGCGACTGATGCCCGTCACCTCGGGCACCATCACCTTCCGCGGCGAGGACGTCACCTCGCTGTCCGGGAAGGGGCTGCGGCAGTACTGGTCGGAGGTGCAGGCCGTCTTCCAGGACCCCTTCGCCTCCTTCAACCAGTTCTTCACCGTCGGCTCGCTGCTGCGGCGCAGCCTGGCCCTCGCCGAGGTGACCGGGGACGAGGCCGAGGCGCTGATCGAGGAGTGCCTGGGCTACGTCGACATGGCACCGGCGAAGACGCTGGGGAAGTTCCCGCACCAGCTCTCCGGCGGCCAGCGCCAGCGCGTCATGGTGGCACGGGCGCTCATGATGCGGCCCAAGGTGCTGCTGGCCGACGAGGCGACCAGCATGCTGGACGCGACCCTGCGTGTGAACGTGCTCAACGTGCTGCACGATCTGCGCAGCGAGCTGGGCCTGACGGTCCTGTTCATCACGCACGACATCGGCCAGGCCTGCTATCTCGCGGACCGGGTCGCGGTGATGGAGCGCGGGAGGGTCGTCGAGCGCGGCTCCACGGAGGAGGTCATCTTCTCCCCGCAGGGCGAGTACACCCGGCGCCTCCTCGCCGACGTCCCCGACCTGCGGGGCAGCCTCAGGACGTAGACGCCGAGGGCGCTGCAGGAGGCGCCAGCAGCACCGAGAAGGTCTCCAGGGTCCGCTCGAGCTCGACCGAGGGCTCGAGCAGCCACTGGATCTGCAGGCCGTCGGAGGCCGCGATCAGCAGGGCCGCCATATCGGCGGGCTCGACGTCGTCGCGGAGTCGTCCGGCGGCCTGCTCCTCGGTGAAGCGCCGGGTGAGCTCGTCACGGATCCGCGCGAAGCGGGCGCTGAAGAACTCGTTCGACGGCGTGCCCTCCGCGGCGAGGGCCGAGGCGACCAGCGATGTGTAGAGCTCGACCATGCCCGGCACGCCGACGTTGATCATCGCGGCCTTGACCAGCACGTCCACCGCGGACTCGGCGACCTCCCCGGAGGTGTCGCGCCGGGACTCCGCATGCTCGTAGACGGCCACCAGCAGCTGTTCGCGCGAGTCGAAGTAGTGCAGCAGCGCCGCATGGGACACGCCGATCGCCGTCGCGATCCGACGCAGCGACGTGCCGTCGGCCCCGCGCTCCCGGAACACCTCGGCAGCCCGCTCGAGGATCTCCTGCCGTCGGGCGACACCCTTCTCGTACGAGCCGGCGCGGCCGATCACTCGTGTCGACGGATTCTCCTCGCTGGTCATCCCCTGATCCTAGCGAGCGCGGGCGCGGATCCCGGTCATCCCACCGGGTGGTCGGCGACGCAGCCGCCGCCGACCGCCCGTCCACGGGGATCAGATGTCCCGGAAGGTCTCGATCCGGGCGCCGAGACGGTTCAGCCGCTCGGCGAGGTCCTCGTAGCCGCGGTTGATGACGTAGACGTTGCGCAGCACCGAGGTGCCCTTCGCGGCGAGCATGGCCAGCAGGATCACGACCGCGGGTCGCAACGCCGGCGGGCACACGAGCTCGGCGCCGGACCAGCGGGTGGGACCCTCGATCAGCACCCGGTGGGGGTCCATGAGCTTCACGTTCGCGCCGAGCTTGGTCAGCTCGGTGAGGTAGATCGCGCGGTTCTCGTACACCCAGTCATGCAGCATCGTCTGCCCCTGCGCGGTCGCCGCGATGACCGCGAAGAAGGGCAGGTTGTCGATGTTCAGGCCCGGGAAGGGCATGGGGTGGATCTTGTCCGCCGGGGCGCGCAGGTCGCTGGGGTGGGTGGTGATGTCCACCAGGCGGGTCTTGTCGTTCTCCGCGAGGTACTCCTCGGAGCGGTCGTAGCGCAGCCCCATCTCCTCCAGCAGCGCCAGCTCGATCTCCATGAACTCGATCGGGACCCGCCGCACGGTGATCGAGGAGCGGGTGACGATCGCGGCGGAGATCAGGCTCATCGCCTCGATCGGGTCCTCGCTGGGGGCGTAGTCCACGTCGGTCGAGATCGCCGAGCGACCGTGCACGACCAGGGTCGTGGTGCCGATGCCGTCGATGCGCACCCCGAGCTTCTCGAGGAAGAAGCACAGGTCCTGGACCATGTAGTTCGGGCTAGCGTTGCGGATCACCGTCTCGCCCTCGTGGAGCGCGGCGGCGAGCAGCGCGTTCTCGGTGACGGTGTCGCCGCGCTCGGTGAGGACGATCGGGCGGGTCGGCCCGGTGCCGACGGCGGTGGTCGCCTGGTAGTTGTGATCGGTCGCGACGACGTCGAGGCCGAAGTGGCGCAGCGCGGTCATATGCGGCTCGACGGTGCGGGTGCCGAGGTCGCAGCCGCCGGCGTAGGGGAGCTGGAACCTCTCCGCGCGGTGCAGCAGCGGGCCGAGGAACATGATGATCGAGCGGGTGCGGCGGGCGGCGTGCTCGTCGATCGCGCTGAGGTCGAGGGTCGCCGGGACGCGCAGCTCCAGGTCGTTCTGGGCGTTGAGCCAGGTGGCCTTCACGCCGATCGAGGTGAGCACCTCGAGCAGGCGGTTGACCTCCTCGATGCGGGCGACCTTCCGCAGCACCGTCGTGCCGGTGTTCAGCAGCGAGGCGCACAGCAGCGCGACCCCGGCGTTCTTCGAGGACTTCACGTCGATCGCGCCGGAGAGCGTGGTCTGCCCGTGGACGCGCAGGTGGCTGGGGCCCGAGGTGCCCATGCCCACGATCTCCGAGTCGAGCGCCTTCCCGATCCGGGAGATCATCTCGAGGGTGAGGTTCTGCTGGCCCTTCTCGATCCGGTTCACCGCGCTCTGGCTGGTGCCGAGGGTCGTGGCGAGCTCGGTCTGCGTCAGGCCGGACTGCTGACGCGCGTCGCGCACCAGGGCACCGATCCGGGGGAGGAACTCCGTGGTCTCAGTCATGCGCTGACAGTAACTCACAGATGAGATAACGGCAGGTGGCGGTGGGTGCGTTCCTGGTCACGTCCGGGCTGGGAAATCCCTGATCACGCCCCGAGCAGCACCGGCAGGTCCTCCACGTGGCCTCCGACCCGGTAGGAGACGGCGGGGTCGTAGGGCGCGACGCGAAGCGGCATGCCGGCCTCCGCCGGAGTGCGGTCGGCCTTGCGGTTGTTGCACTCCTTGCAGGCCGAGACGAGGTTCGTCCAGGAGGAGAGGCCGCCGCGGGAGACGGGATGGATGTGGTCCACCGTCGCCAGCAGCGCCTCGCAGGCCGGGGTGCGCGAGACGCTGCGGCCGCAGTAGGCGCAGGTCCAGTGGTCCCGCTCGTGGACCGCCCGGTAGCTGAAGCCGACGGAGCGGCGACCGGCCCCCTCGACCCACGCCCCGCTCAGCTCCCGGGTGAGCTCGAGGGCGGTGGGGACGATCCGCTCGTCGACGAGGGTGAGCTCGACGGGCGTGGCGACCTCGCGCCGGATCATCCCGAAGGCATGGCGCACGGTGGTGGTGTGCAGCAGCTCGCCGATCCCGGTCGCGGGATCGTAGCCGAGGTTGTAGACCCTCACCTGGGGCATCGTGACACCTCCTGCCCGTCGTCGTCGGAGCGTGACGGCCCGGGAGCACAGGAGCGGCTCGTGGACCGAGCACATGTATCGTCCCCCGCCGGGGCGGGAGAGTCCATCGGATTCTCGCGGCCGTCGACGACCTGCGGGTGACGACGACCTGCACAGCGCGCGAACAGCCCGTGCCTCCCTCTACGATCGGGAGCCCCACGAGCGCGAGGAGCGGACATGTCGGTCGAGCATCTGGAGCTGGTGGCGGTCGCGGCGGTGCTGTGCATCGTGGCGGCCTCCGCCTTCGCCTCGAAGCTCGGGGTCGCGACCCCGATCGTGCTGGTGCTGACGGGGCTCGGGCTCAGCCTGCTGCCGGGCATGCCGCAGATCGCGCCCTCGCCCGAGCTGATCCTCGCCGGCGTGCTCCCGCCGCTGCTGTACGCGGCGGCGGTGAACATGCCGGTGGTGGACTTCCGCCGCGACCTGCGCACCATCGGGGCGCTCTCGGTGCTGCTCGTGCTCGTCTCCGCCCTGGGGACGGGGCTGGTGCTGTGGTGGCTCCTGCCCGATCTGGGGCTCGCCGCGGCGATCGCCGTCGGCGCGGTGATCAGCCCGCCGGATGCGGTCGCCGCCACCTCGATCGGCAAGCGTCTGGGCCTCCCGCCGCGTCTGCTGACGATCCTCGAGGGGGAGGGCCTCGTCAACGACGCGACGGCCCTCGTGCTCCTGCGGACTGCGGTCGCTGCGACGGCCGGTGCCTTCTCGCTCCGTGAGGCGGCGGGCGACTTCGCCTATGCCGTGGTGGTCGCCGTGGTGATCGGTGCCGTGGTCGGCAGGGTCGCGCTCGCGGTCCGCTCGCGGCTCGACCAGCCGGCGCTGACCACCGCGATCTCCTTCGTGGTGCCCTTCGTGGCCTTCCTCCCGGCGGAGGTCGCGGGGGCCTCGGGCGTGCTCTCCGTGGTCGCCGCGGGGCTCGTGACCGGCGCCGGGGCGGTGCGGCGGCTGAGCGCGCAGGACCGCACGGCCGAGCGCACCAACTGGCTCACCGTGCAGCTGCTGCTCGAGAACGGCGTCTTCCTGCTGATGGGGCTGCAGCTGAGCACCCTCGTGGCCGATGTGCGGGGCGCCGGGCTGCCGGTCGCGACGCCGCTGTGGATCGGGCTGCTGATGGTGGTCGCGCTCAGCGTGATCCGGGCGGTGTTCGTGCTCCCGGTCGTGTTCGCGGAGCGCCGGCGCCGCAGCACCCATGAGGAGCGGGCCCGACGGTTCGGGGATTTCCTCGCACAGGTCTCCGAGGACGAGCGGCTGCAGCGGCACCCGCGCGGACGGCGGATCGAGCGGTGGCTGCAGCGCCATCGGGCCGACGCCCGCTTCTACGCGGGCAACGGCCTGGGCCTGCGGGGCGGGGCGGTCCTGGCCTGGTCCGGGATGCGGGGCGTGGTCACGCTCGCCGCGGCCCAGTCGCTGCCGGTGGACTTCCCCTACCGCTCCCAGCTGGTGCTGATCGCCTTCGTCGTCGCGATCGTGACCCTCGTGCTCCAGGGCGGGACGCTGCCGCTGCTGATCCGGGTGCTCGGCATCCGCGGGACGGACGAGGAGACCGCGCGGCGCGAGCTGTCGCTGCTGATGGCCGAGCTGTGGGAGGCCTCCCTCGGGCAGGTGCTCGACAACCCCGGCCTGCGCCGGCGCGACGGCGGCCGCTTCGACGAGGAGGTGCTCGAGCAGACGCGGGAGCGGTTCGCACGGCTCGCGGCGGGTCCGGACGGGGGAGGGGAGCAGGATCCCCTCGCGGCGCAGCGGCCCGAGCTCGCCCAGCTGCTCGCGGACGTCCAGCAGGACGCCCTCGACGAGGCGCGCTCGCTGGGCGCCTACGACTCCGGCACGATCGCCCGCGCGCAGAAGCTCCTGGACGCGGGCGCCCTCCGCCGCGACGGGCTCTGAGCGGGGCCCTGGCCTCCGTCGCGACGGGACGGCATGCTGGGGGGATGGCGCAGCAGGAGCACGAGCAGGCGGAGCGGGAGCGGGTGCTGTCCGAGTACGGGGCCTGGCGGCTCCGGGCCGACGAGGACGCTCCCGCCGCCGCGGAGGTGCGCACCCTCGAGACCCTGCTGCGGCTCAAGGCCGAGCGGCTGGGGAGCCCGCGGCCCGGTCTGTGGACCGCCCAGGAGACGCGCGAGCTGCTCACCGAGGTGGTGCCCCGCACCGTGGTCCAGCCGCGAGAGCAACTCATGGACATGGTGCCCGCCCTGCGACGCCTGTTCGGCTATCTCGTCGAGTCGGGGCGCTGGGAGGAGGGGTCGATGCATCGGTCCGAGGCCCCGGCGCTGCTGCACGAGCTCGAGTTCGCGGCGCTCGAGGCGGCCGACGACCCGACCCGCCGCTCCTTCTCCACCAATGTGCTCGGCCATGGGCTCGCGCTCGGGGTGGACCTGGAGGACGAGGAGGCGCTCGAGGACTACATGCACTGGTTCCACGCCCTGCCCGATGAGGAGCGCCTGGCCGTCTCCGGCACGGGTCGCCTCGCCGACCCGTCGGTGCCCTTCGACCCGCTGCGCGCCCGTGCGCAGCGCCGCCGCGCGGAGGAGCTCGAGGCGGAGGATCCGGACTGGCCGTGGTTCCTGCCCGCGCTCGAGGACGACGGGGAGGAGCTCGCCGAGCTCGCCGAGCAGGAGGACGTCGGCCCGTATCTCGACTGCTCGCTGGTGCGACGCGCCGTGACCGTCCTCGAGGTGGTGGGGGAGGGACGGCGGGCTACCGCCACCGGCGCGCCGGGGCGGGAGGCCACCGCGGAGCTGATCGCACGGCTAGGCCTGGAGGGCGGTGCCCGCAGCCTCTGGGACCGTGCGGAGCTGGCCGGGGTGTGGACCACGCTGCTGGACGGGGGCTGGCTCGAGCTCGCGGACGGGAGGGTCCGCGCCGTCCCCGGCCCCGTCGCCGCGGCCCGTCCGGAGGACCCCGAGGGCTTCGTCGAGTTCGGGCACGCCCTCATCACCGCCGCGCTGCTCGGCCGGCAGGCCCGTGCCGCCGAGGACGGCGGCTTCCGCGGCATGCCGGACACGATCGCGGCGCTGCTGGTGGCCTGCGGAGAGGAGGGACTGCGGCTTCCCCCGGGGCCAGGGCTGTCGGCTCCTGACGGCGACTCCCGCTCCCTCGCGCGCCTGCTGCACGTGCTGCATGACCTCGAGGACCTCGCCGCCTGCGGGGTGCTCTCGCACGTCGACGGCGTGTTCCGCGGCGGACCCGCCGTGATGCTCGCCCTCGTGGGGCTGCTGAGAAGGGGAGACGACGGCCGCTGAGCTCTCGTCGTGCACTCAGTATATGCGCAGGTGGGGGGCTTGCGGCAAGGGCCCCTCGAGGCGTCAGACTCTCCCCTCGTCTCGCGACGCCGCGCGAGACGTCGCACCGGAATCCCAGGGGAGACATGACACCGGACCAGCCCGCCGCCCGACCGTCCTGCATGCCGCACAGCCGCTTCGACCTGCCTGAGCACCTCGCCGCCAAGGCCGCTCCGCGACGGATCGCGCACGACGAGGAGCAGCTGCGCCGGATCGACCTCGCGCTCGACGCCGCCCTCGCCGGGACCGAGCGCGACCTGTCCGCGACGCTGTCCCGCACCGGGCAGGACGCCCAGGGGCGTGTGGAGCGCGAGGCACGTGTCGACCACGCCCGTCGGCGTCTGCGCGCGCTGACAGGGATCCGCGACGGTGCGGTGCTCGGGAGGATGACCCCGGCCGACGGCGGTCCCGCCCTCTACGTCGGACGGCGCGGCGTGCACGACGCCGACGGCCGGGTGCTGATGATCGACTGGCGCACGGAGGCCGCGCGCCCCTTCTTCGCCGCCACCCGCGCCGAGCCGCTCGGCCTCGCCTCGCGCCGCCGCTACCGCTGGGCCGACGGAGCGGTCCGGGACTACTGGGACGAGGTGCTCGACGCCGAGGCCTCCCCGCACCTCCCCGAGGAGCTCAGCCCCGACGGGGACTCCGCGCTGCACGAGCTGCTCGGCCGCGCCCGCACACCCAGGATGGAGAGCATGCTGGGCACCCTCGCCGCGGAGCAGGACGCGATCGTGCGGGCCCCGGCGCGGGGGCCGCTCGTCGTCGACGGCGGACCCGGCACGGGCAAGACCGTGGTGGCGCTGCATCGTGCGGCCTACCTCCTCCACGAGGACCCGCACCTCGCGGGCGGTCGGGGGAGGCTGCTCGTCGTGGGTCCGCATCGGCCCTATCTCCACCACATCGCCGACGTGCTGCCCGGGCTCGGCGAGGAGGGAGTGCTCACCTGCACCCTCGCCGACATGGTGACCGAGGGGGAGCATGCGAGCCCGGAGAGCGACCCGGCTCTCGCGGCGCTCAAGGGCGACGCCGCGATGCTCGAGGCGATCGAGCGGGCGGTCGCGCTGCACGAACGTCCTCCCCGGAGTCCGCAGCTCCTCGAGACCCCGTGGGGAGTCGTCGGCATCGAGGCGACCGACTGGGAGGACGCCTTCTCGGCCGCCGCGGGCCTGCCCCACGACGAGGCGCACGACCCGATCCTCGAGGAGCTCTCCGAGATCGTCTCGGCGCGGCTGGACGCGGAGCACGGCCGACGGGTCCCGCCCGAGGAGGTGCGCTCGGCGCTCGACCGGGACGAGGAGCTGCTGGACGGACTGCGGAGCGCCTGGCCCCTGCTGCGCGCCGAGGAGCTCGTCGCCGAGCTCTACTCGTCCACCGACCTGCTGCGCCGCTGCGCCCCCGACCTCGACGAGCAGCAGGTCCTCTCCCTGCAGCGCGCGGAGCCGCGGGCATGGACCCTCTCCGACCTGCCGCTGCTCGACGCGGCCGGACACCGCCTCGGCGATCCCGAGGCGGAGCAGGAGCGACGCCGCAGCCGTGCGCTGCAGGCGGACCTCGTCGAGGAGGTAGAGTTCGGCCTCGAGCAGATGATCGCCGCCGACTCCTCGGAGATGCAGGTGCTGTCGATGCTGCGTGGCGCCGATCTGCAGCAGGCCCTCGCGGACCGGGCGGGGACCGCCGCCCCGCCGCCGGATCGGCTCGCCGGGCCCTTCGCGCACATCGTGGTCGACGAGGCACAGGAGCTGGATGCCGCGCAGTGGGCGATGGTCACGCGCCGCTGCCCCTCCCGCAGCCTCACCCTGGTGGGGGATCCCGCCCAGTCCGGGCACGGCAGCGGCGACGGCTGGGAGGAGCTGCTGGCGCCGGCGGGGCTGTCAGGAGCACGGACCCGCCGTCTCGGCCTCAACTACCGCACCCCCTCCGAGATCATGGAGGCGGCGGTGGAGGCGCTCCACGAGGCCCGTCCCGGGGCGTCGGTGCCCCGCTCGATCCGCACCACCGGCATCCCCGTGCGGCGTGCAGGCAGCGACCGGCTGGAGGAGGAGCTGGGCGACTGGCTCGGCTCGCACGAGGAGGGGACGGTCGGCGTGCTCGGGGCTGCCCCCGTCCTCGAGGCGCTCGTGGCCCGGCTGCGGCGGGTCGGGCCCAGGGTGCGCGCCCTCACGCCCGAGCTCGCCCGCGGCCTCGAGTTCGACCTCGTGGTGCTCGTGCATCCGGACACCCTCGGGGACGGCCCTTCCGGGGCCGCGGCGCGCTACGTGGCGATGACGAGGGCGACGGCCGAGCTGCTGATCCTCACCGACCCGGCCGTGCCCTGAACGTCAGCATGCCCTCCGCCGTCGAGGTCAGCGCACCCCGCGCATCGCCAGGCCGACCGGCTTCGCGATCATCAGCATGAGCACGCCGATCGCGATGGTCACGGCGCCGAGCACGCCGAAGTAGGCGACCTCGTCCTCGGCGGAGTAGAAGCCCGCGAGCGAGCCCGAGAGCGCGGTGCCGAGCGCCACCGAGAGGTTGTACAGCGCCATCATCATCACCGGGTACGAGCGCGGCGCGAGCTTCGTGGCGAGGGAGAGCCCGACAGGGGAGAGCCACAGCTCTCCGACGGTCGCGACCAGCATGATCATCGCGATCCACAGCACCGGCACGGCGACCACGGAGGCCATCGGCAGGAACAGCAGGAAGGCGGTGCCCATGAGGATGATGCCCACGCCGAACTTGCGCGGTGTGATCGGCTGGCGGGTGCCGAGCTTCGTCCACAGCGCCGCCATCACCGGCGCCAGCACGATGATGAAGAACGGGTTGAAGGACTGCACCCAGGAGATCGGGATCGTCCAGTCGCCCAGGAACGGCAGGGAGATCACCCGGTCCAGTCGCGTGTCCGAGTAGAGGGTGATCACGGTGAACTGCTGCTGGAACAGGGCGAAGAACGCGGCCGTGCCGATGAACAGGGGGATGAAGGAGACCACGCGCGAGCGCTCGTCGGCGTCGAGCTTCTTCGAGGTCAGCAGGATCGCGAAGATGACGACGGCGCCGATCACGGCGAGGGAGGCGACGACGGTCGCGAGGTTCTGGGCGTTCAGCACGCCGGCGAGGGCCAGCGCGGTGACGAGCACGACGGCGCCGACGGCGATCAGGGCCCACAGTGGCCGCTGCGCGCGGGGCAGCGGATCGGGGACGGCGTGCACGCTCGCGGGCAGGCCCTTGCGGGTCAGCGCGTACTGCAGCAGGCCGACCGCCATGCCGACCGCGGCCAGCCCGAAGCCGAGGTGGAAGCCCCACTGCTGCTGGGCGAGGCCCGTCACCAGCGGGCCGAGGAGGCCGCCGATGTTGATGCCCATGTAGTAGATCGAGAAGCCGGCGTCGCGCCGGGGGTCGTCCCGCGTGTACAGCGCGCCGACGAGCGTCGCCGCGGTGGACTTCAGGCCGCCGGAGCCGACGCCCACCAGGAGCAGGCCCGCGGCGAGACCGGCGACGCCCGGGATCAGGGCGAGGGCGATGTGGCCCAGCATGATCATCACGGCGGAGCCGAAGAGGGTCTTCTCGGGGCCGAGCAGGCGGTCCGAGACCAGCGCGCCGAGGATCGAGAAGAGGTAGACGGAGCCGCCGTAGGCGCCCACGATGCCGAGGGCGACGTGCTCGTCGATGCCGAGGCCGCCGTCGGTCGCGGCGAAGTACATGTAGATCGCGAGGATGCCCTGCATGCCGTAGAAGCTGAAGCGCTCCCACAGTTCGACGCTGAACAGGTTCGCGAGGGGGCCCGGCTGGCCCATGAAGGTGCGGCCGCTGGGGTTGTGCGCCTCGGGCGTGTCGGCGAGCTCCGCGGCGACCCCGTCGCCGGCGCCGCCGAACGACTCGGGGGGCACGGGCGCGGGATCAGGAGTGGTCGGAGAATTCACGGTGGAACATCCTGCGCCTCGCACGTTCACGATGCAACGTCCGCACCCGGCGATGTGAGCAGGCAGTCGCACAGCACCCCGCAGAACGTCGGGCCGGACCGGTCAGATCGCGGGGGAGAGGTCCGGCAGCTCCTGGATCCCGAACTCGTGGCGGAGCACGCGGGAGGCGGCGTGCAGCCCCGCCATCCCGTGCACGCCCGGGCCGGGCGGTGTCGCCGAGGAGCACAGGTACCAGCCGGTCCCTCCGAGGCGGTACGGGTCCGGCAGGGGCGTGGGCCGCGCGATCATGCGCGCCATCGTCACCTTCCCCTGGGCGATGTCCCCGCCGACGAGGGCCGGGTTGTGATGGACCATCTCCGCCGCGGGCACGGCGCGGGAGGCGACGACGAGGTCGCGGAAGCCCGGGGCGAAGCGCTCGATCTGCGCGGTGACGCGCTCGGTCGGGTCGGTGCGGTCCCCGGCGGGAGCGTGGGCGTAGGCCCACAGCGGCCGCAGGGCGTCGTGGATCCGACCCGGGTCGACGACGGAGGGGTCGCTGACGAGGGTCAGCGGTCGCTCGGGGAACCGCCCGGCGGCGACCTCCGCCTCCGTGCGGACCATCTCGGCGCGGGTGCCGCCGAGATGCTGGGTGCCGGCGCGGCCGACATCCGGATCCCGCCACGGGACCGGGCCGGACAGCACGAAGTCGACCTTCGCGGCGCCGTCCCCGTGCGGGACGCGGCGCAGCAGGGCCTCGAGCGGACGGGGGAGGCGGTTCGCGAGGACGTCGGCGGCGACGGGGGCGGGGGTGTCCAGCAGGACCGCCCGCGCGGGCGGGACGTCCCGCCAGGTGCGCACGTGGTGGCCGGTCGTCAGGGTCCCTCCGTGGGCGCGGAGGTCCGCCACCAGCGCGTCGACGATCGACTGCGAGCCGCCGACCGGGATCGGCCAGCCCACGCCATGCGCGATCGTGCCCAGCAGCGAGGCGGTCGCACCGAGGGCGAGGGAGGGCATGCGACCGATCGCGTGCGCCGCCACACCGGTCAGCAGCGCCCGTGCCCGCTCGGTGCGGAAGGGGAGGTCCCACGCCGGCGAGCCCTGGAGGGCGAGCAGGGCGCCGAACATCGGGGCGGTGCGCAGAGCGCGCGGCGTCAGCAGCGCGGAAGGAAGGGAGCGCTTGTCGCCGAGGGCGAGCTCGACGACCAGGTCCTGGTCACGGGACAGGGTCCCCAGCAGCGTGCGCCAGGCCGGTCCGTCGGCGCCGAGCCCGTCGGCCGTCCTCTCGACGTCGCGCCAGGCGATCGCCGCAGGGGAGTCGTCGAGCGGCTGCGCATAGGAGGCCTCCGGCGCGATCGAGCGCACACCGCGTGCGGCGAGGTCGAACTCGGCGAAGAAGGGGCTGGCTAGGGCGAGCGGATGCACCGCGGAGCAGAGGTCGTGGACGATCCCCGGGGCGAGGCCGAGGTCGAGGGTGCGCGCCCCGCCGCCGAGAGTGTCCTGCGACTCGAGCACGTGCACCGAGAGGCCCGCGCGGGCCAGGGTGACCGCGGCCGCGAGGCCGTTGGGGCCCGAGCCCACGACGACGGCGTCCGCCTCCGCGGCGGGCTGAATGCTCATGGTGATCAGCCTAGTGGGCGATGTCGTCCCGAAGCATGGACCAGGTCCCGCCCCGCATTTACGTCATATGGAAGTAGCGTAATGTGGAGGGCATGTCGACCAGCACCACGTCCTCCGCTTCCCCCTCCGTCGGCGCCTCCGGCGGGCGCCCTGCTCGCGGCCCGCGCCCCCAGGCGGTGCTCGAGGTGCTGGGCAAGACGCGCATCTCGCCCCGCCTGCTGCGCCTCACCCTCGGCGGGGAGGGCTTTGACACCCTGCGTCGCAACGAGCATTCCGACGCCTATGTGAAGCTGCTCGTCGCCGCGCCGGGCTCGGGCCTGCAGCCTCCCTACGACCTCGACACCCTGCGCGAGGAGAGCCCCGAGCTCCTGCCGACCCGGCGCACCTACACCGTGCGCCGCTGGGACGATGCGGCCCGGAGGATCGAGATCGACGTGGTCCTGCACGGCGAGGAGGGGGACCACGGCGTGGCCGCCCGCTGGGCGGACGAGGCCCAGCCCGGCGATGTGATCGCGATGCACGGCGCGGGCGGCGGCTGGTCCCCGGTGCCCGGGGCGTCCCGTCATCTGATCATCGGCGACCATGCCGCGCTGCCGGCGATCGCCGCGGGACTCGAGGCGATGGCGCCGGAGGCCCGCGGGATCGCGCTGATCCACCTCGACCACGAGGAGGACCGGCTCGACCTCGACCACCCCGAGGGCGTCGAGCTGCGCTGGTTGATCGGAGCCCGCGAGCAGCTCCTCGACGAGGTCGCCGCGCTCGACCTCGCCGACCATGAGGGGCTGGACGTCTTCTGCCACGTCGAGCGCGGCATCACCAAGCAGCTGCGCCGCCTCCTGGTCACGCAGGCCGGCATCCCGCGCGAGCAGATCTCGATCTCCGCCTACTGGGCTCTGGGCCGCATCGAGGACCAGTTCCAGGCCGAGAAGCGCGAGCCCATCGGAGCGATCGACGCTGACTGAGCGACGTGCTGCGAGGGACGAGCGGCAGGAGCTCGGTCGAGAGGGTGCTGACTGAGCGACGTGCTGCGAGGGACGAGCGGCAGGAGCTCGGTCGTCCGCCCGGCCGCCACACTTCGTCACGCTTCTCGCGGTCTCCCTCCGTGCCGCCGCACGATGGTCCCCACGCCACGGGATCGGTCGACGGCAGGAGAGGGAGGCGCCATGAGCACGGCAGGAATCCATGCGGGGTGGGACAGGTCGGACTGCCATCGCGCCCTGACCCCGCCGATCTACGCCTCGAGCGCCTATGCGCAGCAGGACCACTCCTCGCTGCGGGCGCTGTTCGAGCGTCGCGCCGACGGCTTCGCGTACTCCCGCTCGGGCAATCCCACCACCGAGGTGCTCGAGCAGCGGATCACGGCGCTCGAGGGCGGGATCGGTGCGATCGCGGTCGCCTCCGGCCAGGCGGCGACGACGATCGCTCTGTGCGCCCTCGCCGCCCCGGGCGGCCACGTCGTCGCCTCCTCCCGGCTCTACGGGGGCACGACGGAGCTGCTCGACGACACCCTCGCGGACCTGGGCGTGACCACCACCGTCGTCGACCCCTGGGACCTCGAGGCCTGGGAGGCGGCGTTCACGACGGAGACCCGCGCCGCGATCGTCGAGTCGATCGCGAACCCGGGCGCGCAGCTGCTGGACCTCGACGCCCTCACCGAGATCGCACACCGCCGCGACGTTCCCGTCATCGTCGACTCGACCCTCGCCAGCCCCGCCCTGTACCGACCCGGTGAGCACGGCGCGGACGTCGTCGTGCACTCCGCGACGAAGTACCTGTGCGGGCACGGCACCACGATCGCGGGTCTCATCGTCGACACCGGACGCTTCGACCCCCGACGATGTCCCGGGCGGTGGGAGCGCCTGACCACTCCCAATCGCCGCTTCGGCGTCACCTTCGCCGACGAGTACGCACGCGGCTGCTCCGGCCTGCTCGCCTACGCCCGGGCCAAGTACGTCACGGACCTCGGCGCGACCCTCCCCGGTGCGAGCGCCCAGCAGATCCTCATCGGCATCGAGACCCTCGACCTGCGGCTGCGCAAGATCAGCGCCGACGCGACCGAGCTCGCCGCGCGTCTCGCCGCCGCCCCCGAGGTGGCCCGGGTCCATCACCCCTCGCTCCCGGGCCGCCCCGATCGGCACCTGGTCGCCCGGGACTTCCCCCGCGGCACCTCGGGCGTGTTCTCGATCGACCTGCACGGCGGCGAGGCCGCGGCGGCGGCCTTCTGCGACGCGCTGCGCCTGTGGAGCCTCGCCGTGAACCTCGGCGACGCCCGTTCGCTGGTCTGCCATCCGGCCAGCACCACCCACTCCCACCTCACCCCTGCCCAGCGGGAGGCCTGCGGCGTCGGCGCGGGCACCGTGCGCCTCAGCGTCGGCCTCGAGGACATCGAGGATCTCTCCGCGGACCTCTCCCGGGGCCTCGCCGCGGCGCGCGCCGTGCTGCCGGAGGTGCGCTCCGTCCCGGCGTGAGGCCGATCGCGCCGGGGAACACCTCGACGTCGCGGCGGGTTGGTGCGGGTATGGAGACTCTCGACGCGGTCGTGATCGGTGCCGGCCAGGCCGGGCTCTCCGCCGCCTACCACCTCCGGCGCCGCGGGGTGCACGAGATGGCGGTGCTCGACGCGGAGGACGGTCCCGGCGGCGCCTGGCGTCACCGCTGGGACAGCCTCACCATGGCCACCGTCAACGGGATCCGCGAGCTGCCGGACACGCCCGCCCCCGAGGTCGCCGGCGATGTCCCCGCCCATCGCGCGGTGCCGGCCTATTTCGCCGAGTTCGAGACGAGCACCGGCCTCGAGGTGCAGCGGCCGGTCCGGGTCACGCGTGTCGAGGACGATCCGTCGGCAGCCCCCGCGTCGTGGCGACCGCTGCTCGTGCACTCCGTCGGGCGGGACGGGCAGGAGCGGCCCGTGCTGCGCACCCGCGCGGTGCTGAACGCGACCGGCACCTGGACCCGCCCCTTCGTCCCCTCCGTGCCCGGCGCGGGGAGCTTCCGCGGACGACTCCTGCACACCGCCGGGTACGTCGCCGCCGAGGAGTTCGCCGGCCTGCGCGTCGCGGTGGTCGGCGGCGGGATCAGCGCGCTCGGGCACCTGCAGGAGATCGCCGCGGTGGGGGAGACCTTCTGGTACACCCGGCGGGATCCCGTGTTCCGCGAGAGCGAGTTCACCGAGGAGGCGGGGCGCGAGGCCGTGGCCGGGGTGTGGGATGCGGTGCGCGAGGGTCGCCCCGTCGGCAGCGTCGTCTCCCACACGGGCCTGCTGTGGACACCCGCGCTGCGGGAGGCCGCGGCACGCGGGATCCTGGAGCGTCGGCCGATGTTCTCGCGGATCGTCCCCGAGGGGGTGATCGAGGCAGACGGCACCCTCCGCCGGCTCGACGCGATCCTGTGGGCGACCGGCTTCCGCCACGAGCTGCGCCACCTGCGCCCGCTGCGCCTGCACGGTCCCCTCGGCGGCATCGCGATGGACGGCACCGCCGTCGCCGCCGATCCTCGCATCCACCTCGTCGGCCACGGTCCCGGCGCCTCGACGATCGGCGCGAACCGCGCCGGCCGCGCCGCCGTGAACCGACTGGTCAAGGACCTCGGGGAAAGGGCCGACGGGGCACTCGACCGGGAGCTCGTGCGCGCCTAGGGTGAGGCGCATGGACGCCCCCTCCGCCCTGCCCGCGCTGCCCGAGGACGGGGTGCGTCGCGTGCTCTGCGTCGTCGCGCACCCCGACGACATGGAGTACGGCGCCTCCGCCGCGGTCGCCGCCTGGACCGGGGCCGGGATCGAGGTGACCTATCTGCTGCTGACCCGCGGCGAGGCGGGGATGGCCGAGGCCCCCGAGGTGGTCGCCCCGCTACGGGAGGGGGAGCAGCGACGGGCCTGCTCCCGAGTGGGCGTCGCGGACCTGCGCGTTCTCGACCACCCCGACGGGATGCTGGAGGGCTCTCTCGCGCTCCGCCGCGACATCGCGCGCGTCGTCCGGCAGGTGCGCCCCGACCTAGTGCTGACCGCGAACTTCGAGGTCGAGGCCTACGGCGGCCTGAACCAGGCCGACCACCGGGTCGCGGGGCTGGCCGCGGCCGACGCCTGCCGCGACGCCGCCAATCCGTGGGTGTTCCGCGAGCTCGCCGAGCGCGAGGGCCTGTCCGCCTGGACGGCGCGGGCGCTGCTGGTCGCCGGGCATCCCGCGCCCACCCACGCGAAGCATGTCGGGCGGCGCGAGGTCGACGCCGCCGTCGCCTCGCTCCGGGCCCACGAGGCGTATCTCGCACACGTCACCGGGCACCCGGCACCGGAGCAGTTCATCCCCGAGATCCTGCGTGAGGGAGGCGCGGCGGCAGGGACCGACCATGCCGTCGTGCTGCGCATGCACGAGCTCTGAGCGCGGGACCGAACGGTCGGCCCAGGCCCTTGGCCGCCCGCCGCGGGTGCTCCTACGGTGGGGAGGTCAGGCAGGATCCGCCACGGAAGGACTCTCCCATGACCACCGCCATGCACGACGGCCTCGCGCTCGAGCAGGTCCCCGAGCTCGCCGCCCAGCTGCGGGTCGACTCGATCCGCTCCTCGACCGCCGCCGGCTCGGGCCACCCCACCTCCAGCCTCTCCGCTGCCGATCTGCTGGCCACTCTCATGTCGCGCCACCTGCGCTACGACTGGGAGCTGCCCGAGGCCCCCGGCAACGACCACCTGATCTTCTCGAAGGGACACGCCTCCCCGCTGCTGTACTCCGTGTTCCGGGCGGCCGGGGTCGTCCCGGAGCAGGAGCTCATGGAGGGCTACCGCCGGTTCGGGCAGCGGCTCGAGGGCCACCCCACCCCCGTGCTGCCGTGGGTCGACGTCGCCACGGGCTCGCTCGGCCAGGGACTCCCCGACGGGGTCGGCATCGCCCTGGCGGGGAAGCTGCTCGAGAAGGCCCCCTACCGGGTGTGGGTGCTCACCGGGGACAGCGAGCTCGCCGAGGGATCGATGTGGGAGGCCTTCGCGACCGCGTCCCACTACGGGCTCACGAACCTCGTGACCATCGTCGACGTGAACAGGCTCGGCCAGCGCGGCGAGACCGCGCTGGGCTGGGACACGGATGCCTACGCCGCCCGGGTCGAGGCGTTCGGCGCGGAGGCGGTCGTCGTCGACGGGCACGACGTGGAGGCGATCGATGCCGCCCTCGCCCGGGTCGACGGCGAGCTCGAGCGCCCGCTGGTGATCCTCGCCCGCACCGTCAAGGGCAAGGGGATCCCCGGGATCGAGGACGAGGAGGACTGGCACGGCAAGCCCATGCCCGAGGAGCGCGCCGAGGAGGCGGTGGAGGCGCTCGGCGGCGTCCGGTCGCTGCAGGTGCGCGGGCCGCGGCCACCGGAGATCGAGCATCCCGCTGCGTCCCGCGGACGGGTCGAGCTGCCCGCCTTCGAGCGGGGGGAGGAGATCGCGACCCGCAAGGCCTACGGTCCTGCGCTCACGGCGCTCGCCGATGCCGATCCGCGGGTGGTGGCCCTGGACGGCGAGGTCTCGAACTCGACCGGCGTCGCGGACTTCGTCGAGGCCCATCCGGAGCGGTTCTTCGAGATGTTCATCGCCGAGCAGCAGATGGTGGCGGCCGCGACCGGACTGTCCACCCGCGGGTACATCGCCTACGCCTCGACCTTCGCGGCCTTCCTCACCCGCGCGGCGGACTTCCTCCGGATGGCCCCGATCTCCCGCGCGGACCTGCGGCTCGTGGGCTCGCACGCCGGGGTGGAGATCGGCGCCGACGGCCCGTCGCAGATGGGCCTGGAGGATCTGGCGATGGTGGCGGCGACGCAGGGCTCCACCGTGCTGTACCCGAGCGACGCGACCTCCACCGCTGCCCTGGTCGTCGAGATGGCGGACCTCCACGGCGTCAGCTATCTGCGGACCACCCGCGGCGGCCGCCCCGTGCTCTACGGTCCGGAGGAGACGTTCCCCGTCGGCGGGTCGAAGACCCTGCGCAGCTCTGCGCAGGACGAGGTCACGCTCATCGGTGCCGGCGTCACCCTCCACGAGTCGCTCGCCGCGGCGGAGCTCTTGGACGAGGCCGGGGTCTCCGCCCGGGTGATCGACGCGTACTCGGTCAAGCCGATCGATGCGGCCGGGATCCGTGAGGCCGTGGCCGCGACCGGCGGGCGGGTCGTCGTCGCGGAGGATCACCACCGCGAGGGCGGTCTCGGCGCCGCAGTCCTGGCGGCGCTCGCCGAGGAGACGATCACGGGCCTGCGGTTCACGCATCTCGCGGTCGACGGGGTGCCCGGATCGGGCACGCCGGCCGAGCTCCTGGACTGGGCCGGGATCGATGCGGCGCACATCGCGCGAGCAGCCCGCACCGCGCTGGAGGGCTGAAGGGCGCAGCGGCCGGGCGGCGACGCGGCTCTCAGCCGTCGGTCGCCGCCTGCCGTCCCAGTCGCAGCTCGTCCATGTCCTCGAGCTCGCGGCCCTTCGTCTCGGGCACCCACCGCGCTACGAACAGCAGGCTCAGCAGGGCGAAGGCCGCGTACAGGCCGTAGGCGAAGCTCAGGCCGATCTCCGAGAGGGTCGGGAAGGTCGCCGAGACGGCCCAGTTCGCGCCCCACTGGGCGGCGGCCGCGACCGCGAGGGCGGAGGCGCGGATCCGGTTGGGGAAGATCTCGCCCAGCAGCACCCACACCAGCGGGCCCCAGGTGGTCCCGAAGAACATCACGAAGGCGTTCGCGCAGACCAGCGCCACCGTGGACCACGGGTCGGGCAGGGAGACGGTGTCCGAGCCCGCGGCGACCTCGCCGAAGGAGAAGGCCAGGGCCATGAGCCCCAGTGACACCGCCATCCCGGCGGAGCCGACCAGCAGCATGATGCGCCGTCCCACCCGGTCCACGAGCAGGATCGCGATGATCGTCGCGACGATGTTCATCACCGAGGTGATCGTGGAGGTCAGCAGCGCCTGCGACTCGTCGAAGCCGACGGACTGCCACAGCGTGGTCGAGTAGTAGAAGATCACGTTGATGCCCACCAGCTGCTGGAACAGCGACAGCGCGATCCCGAGCCACACGATGGGCTGCAGCCCGAAGCGGCCGCCGAGCAGGTCGCGCAGGCTCTCCTTGCTCTCCCGCTCCAGCGAGTGGCGGATCTGCTCGATCTTGAGGTTCACGTCGAGCTCGCCGGTGAAGTCGTAGAGCACCTTCGAGGCCCTGTCCCGCTCGCCCTTGCCGATCAGGTAGCGCGGCGACTCCGGCAGGAACAGCGCCATGATCCCGTAGACCGCCGCGGGGGCGGCCTCGATCATGAACATCCAGCGCCAGGCGGCGACGCCGAACCAGTAGGACTCCGCGGCGCCGCCGGCGGTGTTCGCGATCACCGCGTTGGACAGCAGCGCCGCGAAGATGCCCAGCACGATCGCGAGCTGCTGCAGCGAGCCGAGGCGTCCGCGGTACTTCGCGGGCGCCACCTCGGCGATGTACGCCGGGGCGATGACGCTCGCCGCGCCGACGCCGAGCCCGCCCACGACGCGCCAGATGATCAGGTCCCACACGCCGACGGCGAGCCCCGAGCCGATCGCGGAGACGAAGAAGAGGATCGCCGCGATCACCATCACGGGGATGCGCCCGAAGCGGTTGGCGAGACCGCCCGCGAACCAGGCACCCACGGCGCAGCCGAGCAGGGCGGAGGAGACCGCGAATCCGGTCAGCCCCGCGCCGAGCGAGAACTCGGCCGAGAGCGCGCCGACTGCCCCGTTGATCACCGAGGTGTCGAAGCCGAAGAGGAAGCCGCCGACGGCGGCCGCGATGCTGATCCCGACGACCTTCGGGTTCAGTGTCTGTGCAGGTGAGCTCATGGGGACCATCTCCTTGGCGCAGAGGGCGTCCGGACCGCGGATGTGCCCGTCACCGTACACCTCCGGGCCGCTCCGATGACCCGCGGCTCCGCCGCTGCGGCATAGGCGTCCGGGATTCCGAGGATCCCGCGGTGCTGCTCCACCGGCGGGCTCAGCCTTCCTCGGCGGCCTCCGCCTCGAGGCGCTCGAGCTCCTGCTCGGCCACGGTCGGGTCGAGCTTGACGAAGATCGGGGTGGGCTTGGCGACCTGCTGCCCCACGACCACCGGCCGGTGCGCCCACGCGGGCACGGCCGTGTAGTCGCCGGTGATGATCGGGTAGCCGGGGCCGCCGTCGAGGTCCTCGACGTCCTCGATGCGCGGCATCGGCGCGATCTCCCGGTCCCCGCCGAGCGCCCGCTCGACGGCGTTGGCCGAGTGCGGCAGGAAGGGGGCGAGCATCGTGTTGAGGTCGGAGACCGCCTGGGCGAGCACGTGCAGCACGGTGAGCAGACGCGGACGCTGCTCCTCGGCCTTCAGCTTGAACGGCTCGGTGCGGGAGACGTACGCGTTCGCCTCGCCGACCAGTCGCATGATCTCGGCGATCGCGGCGCGCTGGCGGTGGGCCTCGATGAGCTTCCCGACGGTCGTGAAGCCCTCGCGGATCTGCTCGAGCAGGGCGGTGTCGACCTCCTCGAGCTCTCCCGCGGCCGGGATCTCGCCGACGTTCTTCGCGATCATCGCCGCGGTGCGGTTGACCAGGTTGCCCCAGCCGGCGACGAGCTCGTTGTTGGTGCGGGAGACGAAGTCGACCCAGGTGAAGTCCGCGTCGTGGTTCTCGGGGCCGGCGGCGGAGATGAAGTAGCGCAGCGCATCGGGCTGGTAGCGCTCGAGCACGTCCCGCACGTAGATGACGATGCCCTTGGAGGAGGAGAACTTCTTGCCCTCCATGGTGAGGAACTCGGAGGAGACCACCTCGGTGGGCAGGGTCAGCTCGCCGAAGCGGCCCGGCTCCCCGCCCTTGTCGCCCTTGCCGTTCTGGGCGATCATCTCGGCCGGCCAGATCTGCGAGTGGAAGACGATGTTGTCCTTGCCCATGAAGTAGTAGGCGAGGGTGTCGGGATCGTTCCACCAGGTGCGCCACGCCTCGGGATCCCCCGAGCGGCGCGCCCACTCGATCGAGGCGGAGAGATAGCCGATCACCGCATCGAACCAGACGTACAGGCGCTTGTTCGGCTGGTCCTCCCAGCCCGGCACCGGGATGCCCCAGTCGATGTCGCGGGTCATCGCACGGGGCTTGATGTCCTCGAGGATGTTCTGGCTGAAGCGGATCACGTTCGGGCGCCACAGCCCGGTCGCCTCCCGCTCGTCGAGCCAGCGGCCGAGCTCCGCGGCGAGGGCCGGCAGGTCCAGGAACCAGTGGGAGGTCTCGATGAACTCCGGGGTCTCGCCGTTGATGCGGGAGACCGGATCGATGAGATCCGTCGGGTCCAGCTGGTTGCCGCAGGTGTCGCACTGGTCGCCGCGCGCCCCGGGGGTGCCGCAGATCGGGCAGGTGCCCTCGATGTAGCGGTCCGGCAGGGTGCGGCCGGTCGACGGCGAGATCGCGCCCGAGGTGGTCTGCTCGATCATGTAGCCGTTGTCCCGCACGGCGACGAACATGTCCTGCACCACCCGGTAGTGGTTGCGGGTGGTGGTGCGGGTGAACAGGTCGTAGGAGAGGCCGAGCGCGACCAGGTCCTCGACGATCAGGCGATTGTTGCGGTCGGCGAGCTCCCGGGCGGTGATGCCCTCCTTGTCGGCCTCGACCAGGATCGGGGTGCCGTGCTCGTCCGTGCCCGAGACCATGAGCACGTCGTGGCCCGCCATGCGCATGTAGCGCGAGAAGACGTCGGAGGGGACGCCGAAGCCGGCGACGTGGCCGATGTGGCGGGGACCGTTGGCGTACGGCCAGGCGACCGCGGACAGGACTGTGCTCATGGGATCCGATTCTAGGGGAGGCCGGGCGCGGCGCGGCCCGTGCCCTCCGGCCGGTGCAGCACCGCGTGCCATCCGCGGTCCGCCGCGCCCTCGACATTGCCCGGCGAGTCGTCCAGGAGCGCGAGCCGCTCGGGCGGGAGGTCCTGGCCGAGCACCCGCCCGATCCGCTCCCGAGCCCGCTCGTACGCCTCGGGCTCGGGCTTGGCCGCGCCGAGGTCGGCGGTGTTGAGCAGGAAGCGGCCGTCCTCGCCCACGACGTCCTCGAGTCCGAGCGCGGCGAGCTCCTCGGGGATGCGGTCGGTGCCGTTGGTCAGGACGAACACGGGGACGCCGCTCGCGCGCAGACGGAGCAGCTCCTCTCGCACCCGGCGGTCGACGACGGCCGGGGTCGACGCCCAGCGCTCCACGGCCCGCCGGGCGAGGGAGGGCTCGCACCCCGTCGAGATCAGGTGCGCGGCGGCGAGCTCGCGCCACCGTGCATGGGTGCCGCGTCCCCGGACCACCTCCCGGAGATAGGGATGGCCGAGCACCGCTTCGAAGCTCGTCCCCGCGGCGGCGCCGGTCATCGCGTCGAGCTCGTCCCACAGCGAGGGGTCGAACCGGCGCAGCACGCCGTCGAGATCGCAGACCACGACGCGGACCCCGCGGTCGGCGACGAGCGCGCGCAGGGCGGGCAGGGAGTCGTCGGGCGCGGTGACGTCGAGGGACATCCCGTCATCGTAGGCGCGGCTCTCCGCCGGGGCCCGGTCACCCCGGGATCTCCCGTCGGCCGTCGGCCCCTCTCCCCGAGACCTCCCCGCAGCCTCCCCGGAACCCTCCCGACTTCTCGCGGGAACCTGCGCACGGGCTGTCGAGACTGGTGGCATGACTGCGCAGCGCATGCCCTTCACCCCGCTCGAGGAGCGCATCGACCGCTGGGCGCAGCGACGCACCGCCGCACTGACCGGCACCGCCGGGTCCTGGCGCCTGCGGTTCGTGGAGCTCGTCGTCTTCGGACTCAAGCAGGCATGGGCCTGCGTGTTCGGGGCGCTCATGCTGCTGCTCCTGGTCGCGGCGCGCACGCTGCACCCGGACGACGCCGTGATCGCCCGCGCTGACGTGCTCGTCCTCGCGGCGGTCGCGGTCCAGATCGCGATGCTCGCCCTGCGGCTCGAGAGCCTGCGGGAGATGGGGGTGATCGCGGTCTTCCACGTCGTGGGGACCGTGATGGAGGTGTTCAAGACCGCGGCCGGTTCCTGGCAGTACGAGGCCGAGGGCCTGCTGCGGATCGGGGAGGTGCCGCTGTACACCGGGTTCATGTACGCCGCCGTCGGCTCGTACATGGTGCGTGTGATGCGACTGTTCGACCTGCGCTTCACCCGGTACCCGCCGCTGCTCGCGACCGTGCTGCTGGCCGCGGCGATCTATGCGAACTTCTTCACCCATCACTACCTGCCTGACGCCCGCTGGGTGCTGCTCGTGGCCATGGTCGTCCTGTACGGGCGGTGCGTCATGACGTTCCGGAACCATCGCCGGGCGCCCTGGAGGCGCATGCCCGTCCTCGCCGCCTTCCTCGGCGTCGCGCTGCTGCTGTGGATCGCGGAGAACGTCGGCACCGCGGCCGGTGCCTGGATCTACCCGCACCAGCAGGCGGGATGGCATCTCGTGCCGCCGACGAAATTCGTCTCCTGGCTGCTGCTGATGATGGTCTCCGTCGTGCTGGTCACGCTCGTGCACCGGCCCCGGGAGGCCTGAGGGCGCGGCCTCGAGGGTCAGGGATGCTCGCCGTGGCGCCCCAGGTCGGTCTGGGCGGTCGCGCCGGGGCGGGTCCACTGGGCCGACGGGCGACCCGTCGGCCCCCAGTCGGAGGTGCCGTCGACATCGGTGCGCCAGAACCATCCGGGGTCGTGCGCTGCCGAGCGCCCCGCCGGCATCTCCTGCCAGGCCTCGCGGCGCCCGAAGGCGGTGAGGTCGAGCAGGGCCAGGGTCGGGTCGGAGATCTCCGTGCCGCGACCGGTGATCGCATAGGTGAGGAACACCCGCTCGCCCACTCGCAGGTAGGTCTGCAGGTAGCCCATCTCACCGCCGATCGGCGCCGAGGCGTCCCGCACCGAGTACCACGGCTCGGTGTAGCCCATGAAGGCCACGAACGGCGCCACCTCCTCCCACGGGCCGGTGGTCAGGATCGCGAAGGACACCCCGGCGGCACGCAGGTAGGCGGCGTCGTGGAGATGCCAGGCGGTCATGGTGCAGCCCTCGCACTGTCCCTGGTGCGGTGCGCCGTCCCACCACATGTGCTGGTAGACCAGCAGCTCGTCGCGGCCCTCGAAGAGCTCGCGGAAGGGGACCGGCCCATCGGCCCCCACCACCAGGGCCTCGGCGTCGACCTCCCGCATCGGCATCCGCCGGCGCTTCGCGGCCAGTGCGTCCCCGGCTCGCGTGTGCGCCTTCTCCGCCCGCAGCAGCTCCTCGCGGGTGCTCTCCCAGGTCTCCGGGTCCACGACCTCGGGCAGTCCGGGCGGGGTCGGGCCGGCGGCTGTCGCCGGATCGGGTGCGGAATCGTCGGCCATCACGCCTCCATCGGCTTCGCGACGGACGACGGTGCCCGACGCTCTCCACGACGAGTCAAGCACCTCCGAGCGGTCACCGGAAGCCCCCGGCATTCCCGCCTCGCGCGAGGACTCGACCGGAGGGCGCGGCCCGACACGGGCACCGGCAGGCACCAGCGGCCGTCCCGAGCCCCGGCCGACCGCCTGGCCCGGCTCGATGAGCACCGCCCGGACGTGCCGACGGACCACCTCGGCACCGCAGCTTGGTATGCGGCCGAGCGGGCGGGAGTCGATACCCTGTGACCATGAGCAACGAAGGACTCGCCGCAGCGCAGCAGAAGATGGAGGACGCAGGAGTCGCACAGACCGCGATCGACGTCTTCTCCCACTACTACGGTCAGCTCGAGGACGGGGTGACCGGCACGATCCCCGAGGATACGATCGAGCCGTATCTCGACCCCACCCATCTCGACGACGTGAAGATCGACGTCGGCGAGGCGAAGCAGGTCTTCGACAAGCTCGCGATCATCAACCTCAACGGGGGCCTCGGCACCTCGATGGGCCTGGACCGGGCGAAGTCCTTGCTGCCCGTGCGGGACGGGAAGAGCTTCCTGGACCTCATCGTCGAGCAGGTCCTCGCCGCGCGCCGCGGCACGAACTCGCGCCTGCCGCTGATCTTCATGAACTCCTTCCGCACCCGCGAGGACACCCTCGAGGTGCTCGCGAAGTACCCCGACCTGCCCGTCGGCGACCTGCCGCTGGACTTCCTGCAGAACAAGGAGCCCAAGCTCCGCACCGACGACCTCGCCCCCGTCGACTGGGACGCGGACCCGGACCTCGAGTGGTGCCCGCCCGGCCACGGCGACATCTACACCGCCCTGCAGACCTCGGGCCTGCTCCAGCAGCTGCTGGACGCGGGCTTCAAGTACGCCTCCGTCTCCAACTCCGACAACCTCGGCACCGTCCCCAGCCCCGTGATCGCCGCCTGGTTCGCCTCGACCGGCGCGCCCTACGCCGCCGAGCTGTGCCGGCGCACCCCGGCGGACCGCAAGGGGGGCCACCTCGCGGTGCGGAAGTCCGACGGCCGGCTGATCCTGCGCGACACCGCGCAGACCCCGGAGGAGGAGATGGAGTACTTCACCGACGAGCACCGCCACCCGTTCTTCCACACCAACAACCTGTGGTGGGACCTCGAGCAGCTCGACGCGACCCTCAAGGAGCGAGGCGGCATCATGGGCCTGCCGCTGATCCGCAACGAGAAGACCGTCGATCCCTCCGACAAGTCCTCCACCCCCGTCTACCAGATCGAGTCCGCGATGGGCGCGGCGATCGAGGTGTTCGACGGCGCGACCGCGATCGTGGTGGGGCGCGACCGCTTCCTGCCGGTCAAGGCCACCAGCGACCTGCTGCTGGTGCGCTCGGACGCCTATGCGCTCGACGAGCGCGCGGCGCTCGTCCAGCAGGTCGACGCCGTGCCGTCGGTGTCCCTGGACTCCGGCTCCTTCAAGCTCATCCAGGACTTCGAGGCCCGGTTCCCGCAGGGCGTCCCCTCGCTCGAGGAGGCCACGAGCCTCGAGGTGCAGGGGGACTGGAGCTTCGGCGCCGACGTCGCGGTGGTCGGCGACGCGGTGCTCGGCGAGGAGGGCGGCGAAGTGCCCGAGGGTGCCCGCGTCGGCACCGTCACCACCGGCTGAGCGGGCGGGGCTCCGCGGTCCCCACCACCAGGCGGGCCCGGTCGGGACTGGCTGCCGGGCCGGTGCCGCGGGTCCTGCCAACCCACCGAGTGCTGCATCTGAGATGTCACGGCGGCTCCGTGACGTCTCAGATGCAGCACTCGGAGTCGTGCAAGCGAGGTCCCCCTCCAGCACACGGGGCAGGGGCCGCGCCGGATGGGGAGGGACCGATGAGCGAGCTGACTGACCTGGCCGTTGTGGACGGCCGGCGAGTCGGTGCAGCACGTCGGTCGATCCTGGCGTCATGGCCCGAGCCCCGAGTCCGCTCCCCGCGGTGCTGGACCATGCGGTCATCACCACCCAGGAGGTGCTGGCGGCCGGCGTGAGCAGGTCCCGGCTCCGATGCGACGACCTCCGCGCACTCGCGCCGGGACTCTGGCTGCGGGTGGATCGCGTTCTCACCGAACGCGAGATCGTCGGTGCGCTGTGCCGGAGGGACCCGCTCGCCTTCGCGGCAGGGCTCACCGCGGCGAGGATCTGGGGCTTCCCGCTGCCCGGCGTGCTGGCGGATCCGGTGACGACGGCGCCGAAGCAGTCCCGGGTGGTCGATGGTCGTGTCGTCCACCGGCCGAGCGGTCGAGGCGTCGACGGTCGGATCCACATGGCGCGCCCGTCGTCCCAGCGCCGGGAGACGGCGCTGCGGTGGAGCCGAGCGGACGGGGACACGGTCCGGCTCTCCGCGGCACGGAACGGACCGGAAGTGCGCCTCATGTCCCGCCTGCGGACCTTCCTCTCGCTCGGGGACGTGCTCGGAACGGGGGACCTGGTCGCGATCGGCGATCATCTCGTACGAAGACCGCGACCGGAGTTCGAGAGGCGCTCCGCCCCGCACACGACGATCGCGGAGCTGACGGAGGTCGTCGGTCGGTACGAGGGACGTGGTGCCCGGCAGCTCCGGGACGCGGCGTCCCAGGTCAGGATGAGCAGCGACTCCCCGCCGGAGACCGCGCTGCGGCTCGCCATGGTCGCCGCGGGCCTGCCCGAACCGCTCGCGAACGTGCCGGCGCAGCAGGTGCTCGAGGACGGCACGACCCTCGATCTCGGCGAGCCCGATCTGCACTGGCCGCTGTGGAAGGTCGCCCTGGAGTTCGACGGCCCCACGCATCTGGACCGCAGGCAGCAGGGCAGGGACATCTCCCGGGGAGACCGCCGTCTGCACGCCGGATGGGTGGAGCTGCGGACCACTGCCGACGACCTGCGGCACGGGTGCCGCTCCGCCGTGCGGAGGGTGCGCAGGGAGCTTCTGCGCAGCGGGTGGCGACCGGCCTGACCGGAGGCCTGCCCGGCAGTCCCTGGCATCGCGAGTCGGTCTCGTCCGCCCGACCGCCCTCGTCGCCGAGTGACGGCCGGGCCGGCCCCGCCGAACAGCCGCCGAGTGCTGCGTCCGGACCGCTATGAGCTCGGCGTGACGTCCCAGACGCAGCACTCGGCGGGAAACAGGCCGGGGTGCGGCGGGAGGACTGGTGGGTTCTGCCGGGGTGCCGGCGAGCAGGGGGCGGGATCAGCGGGGTCCGCGGGCCCAGCCCTCCCCGCCGGTGAGGTCCTGCGGATGCGGCAGAGGGTTGCCGTAGCGGTGATCGGTCGCGCTGATCGCCTGCTCGTGCAGGAAGGTCAGCAGCTCCACACGGCCCGAGGCGAGCACGGGGCCGGTGAACAGCGCCACCTCGACGCGCTCGGCGTGGGCCGTGCGCAGCGCGGGGTCGACCTCGCCGAGCACCCGCACGCGGCGCTGGGGCAGGTCTCCCAGTCGCCCGGCGAAGGCGTCGGCGTCCTCCTGCACGAGGTCGTCCCCGGCGACACCTGCCTCCGATGCGACGCCTCGACGTTCCTCGTCGGCGACCGAGACCGCGACCTCGGCGCCGGCGATGCGGGCCGCGTGCAGGACCCGCTCGAGCTCGACCGCCGTGGTCCCGGCGGCGGCCCGGATCAGGACCGGCAGCGGCAGATGCCGCAGCACGTTGACCTCGCCGTGGATCTCCTGCTCGTCCCGCGGGGCGAAGAAGCCCGAGATCTCCTCGCGGTCCGAGGCACGGGCCGCCTCGAGCCAGGCCTGCGGCTCCTCGGTGCGGGAGGGCACGGCGGGGGAATCCGCATGGTCCTGCAGATGCACCAGATAGTTCGGCCCGCCGGCCTTCGCGGTCTGTCCGATCGCGGAGCGCTTCCAGCCGCCGAAGGGCTGGCGCTGCACGATCGCTCCGGTGATGCCGCGGTTGACGTAGAGGTTCCCGGCCTCGACGTGCTCCGTCCACCAGGCGATCTCGGCGGGCTCGAGGGAGTGCAGCCCCGCGGTGAGGCCGTAGTCGGTGCCGTTCTGCATCCGCACCGCCTCCTCGAGGGTGTCGGCATGCATGACGCCCAGGACCGGCCCGAAGTACTCGGTGCGGTGGAAGGCGGAGCCCTCGCGCACGCCGATGCGCACGCCCGGCGTCCACAGCCTGCCCTCCTCGTCCAGCCGGCGCGGCTCGGCGAGCCAGCTCTCGCCCTCTCCGAGCTCGGAGAGCCCCGCGGCGAGCTTCTCGCCGGGCGGCTCGATGATCGGTCCCATCCGCACCGTCGGGTCCACCGGCTCGCCCACCTCGAGGGAGAGCACCGCGTCGGCGAGCTGGGCGTTGAAGCGGCGCGAGCGCGAGACGGAGCCGACGGTGATCACGAGGCTCGCCGCCGAGCACTTCTGGCCGGCATGGCCGAAGGCCGACAGGGCCACGTCCCGCGCGGCGAGGTCCAGATCCGCCTGCGCCGTCACGATGATCGCGTTCTTCCCGCTGGTCTCCGCGAGGATGCGCAGCTCGGGCCGCCAGGAGGCGAAGAGCGAGGCGGTGTCGTACGCGCCGGTCAGGACCAGCTGATCGATGCGCGGATGCGCGATGAGGGAGCGGCCCACCTCGTCCTCGGGCACATCCACGAGGGTGAACACCCCCTCAGGGATGCCGGCCTCGTGGAGCAGGCGGCCGATCAGCGCGCCGCAGCGCCGTGCCTGCGGGGCGGGCTTCATGATCACCGCGCTGCCGGTCACCAGCGCGGCGAGGGCTCCGCCGGTCGGGATCGCGACGGGGAAGTTCCACGGCGGGGTGACCAGGGTCAGCGGCCGCGGGGCCAGCTCCAGGTCCTCGCGGGCGGCGAGCCGCTCGGCCTGCTCGGCGTAGTAGAGCGCGAAGTCGATCGCCTCGCTCACCTCGGGATCGCCCTGCTCGAAGGTCTTGCCGGTCTCGGAGGCCATCACCTCCAGCAGCTCGGCACGATGCGCGGCGAGGGTCCCCGCGACCCGCCGCAGCAGCAGCGCCCGCTTCTCCACGGGCAGCGCGGCCCAGTCCGGCTGCGCCGCGAGAGCCCGCTGCACCGTCCCCTCGACCTCGGCGGTCGTGCTCCGGCGCGCGGCGCGGGCCTCCTCGATCCCCAGCTCCGACCCGCGGATGCGATGGGTGATGCCGTCGGCCCACTCCTGGTTCGCGGGGGTGGACAGATCGGTGTCGGGGGTGCCGCGGAAGGCGCCGGGCACGGCGGGCAGGGCGGGGGTGCCGAGATCGAGTCGGGCGCCGGTCTCCGCCGACCGGTCCTGGACGCGGTGGGTGGCGGGGGCGTCCTCGGCAAGGGCCAGGTCGAGGCCGCGCGCGAACCGGTCCTGCTCGCGGGCGAAGAGCTCCTCGGAGTCGTCGAGGTCGAAGGCCGCCGAGAGGAAGTTCTCCGAGGACGCGTTCTCCTCGAGGCGGCGCACGAGATACGAGACCGCCACGTCGAAGTGGCGCGGATGGACGATCGGGACGTACAGCCGCATCGTCCCGGTCGCCTCGCGCACCACCGCCTGCTGGCCGGGTGCCATCCCCGCGAGCATCTCGAACTCGACGCCGTGTCCCGGCCCGGTGGGGATCCCGCGCTCGGCCATGAGGAGGTGGGCGAGCGCCACGTCGAAGAGGTTGTGCCCGGCGACGCCCAGGTGCACGGCCCGGAGCCGATCGGGGTGCATCGCCTCGAGCAGCATCCGCTTGTACTGGGCGTCGGTCTCGAGCTTCGAGGGCAGCGGGGCCTGCGGCCAGCCGTGCACCGCGGCGTCCACCCGCTCCATCGCGAGGTTCGCGCCCTTGACCAGGCGCACCTTCACCGGGGCGCCGCCGTCGGCGACCCGCCGCTCCGCGAAGCGGCGCACCCGCTCCATCGCCGCGGGCGCATCGGGGAGATAGGCCTGCAGCACGATCCCGGCCTCCAGCTGCGCGAGCTCGGGGCGGTCCAGCAGGCGCTCGAACACCTGGAGGGTCAGCTCGAGATCGCGGTACTCCTCCATGTCGAGGTTGAGGAAGGTGGGGGAGTCGGCGCGCGCGGCGTCGAGGTAGATCGGCAGCAGCGTCTCGACGACGTGGTCGACGGTTTCCGCCGCACCCCACAGCGGGAGGTGCTCCACGATCGAGGACACCTTGATCGAGACGTAGTCGACGTCGTGGCGGGAGACGATCTCGTGCACCCCCGCCAAGCGGCGCGCCGCCTCCTGGGCGCCGAGCACGGCCTCGCCGAGCAGATTGATGTTCAGGGTCGTCCCGTCGGCCGTGAGGCGGGTGAGGGACGTCGTCAGCGGGCCCGGGCGGGCGTCGAGGATGAGGTGGGAGACCATCCTCCTCATCACGGCGCGCGCCGTGGGGACCACGACCGACGGCGCGAGGCGCGAGGCGGCGCCGCCGACGCCGACGACGCGGCGCAGCGGGGCGGGGAGGAAGGCCGGCGGATCCTGCGCGAGGCGGCGCAGCTCGACGGCCGCCGCACGCGGGTCCTCGGGACGGATCACCCGGTCCACGAAGGCCAGGGTGAAGTCGAGGCCCTTCGGGTCCCGCAGCAGATCGGAGAGCAGTCCCGCTGCTCCGGGCACCGGCCGGTCGGCGGCGTCCTGCACCCAGGTGCGCACCTGCGCGGCCACGTCCTCGGCGGTGAGGGCGGTCGAGCGCAGGGCGTCGCGAGCGGCGGGCGGAGGGGGCAGCGGGGACAACTCGGGTCTTCTCCTCGGTCGCAGAGGTCGCCGGGACTCACGGGGTCCCCGGCGCGGGCACCGTCGCCCGTCCCCCTGATCGTAGATCCTCGGAGGGTGGTCGGCGGACGCCCGGGGGACCGGACCGTGGAGATCCTGTGACCGGTTCGGGACCGTCCGGGGACGACGAGGGCTCGGACCGCACGGTCGGGGGGCCGCCCCGGGCCGATGGGCGACTGTGACACGATGCGGGAGCACACCGGACCATCACCCACCGGACGTCACTGGAGGCATCGATGAAGAAGTTCATTTTCCTGGCCGGTCTCGGCATCGGCTTCGTGATCGGCTCCCGCGCGGGACGCGGCCCCTACGAGTCGCTCGAGCGCACCGCCCGTCAGGTCGCCGACGACCCCGAGGTCCAGCGCCGGGCGTCGCAGGCCAAGGACACGGCGTCCCGTGTCGCCCACGACACCGCGGAGACCGTGAAGGAGAAGGCCCCCGAGGTCGCCGACGCGGCCCAGGGCGCGGTCGCGGGCGCGGCGGGCGCCGCGAAGGACCGTCTCTCCGGCGGCACCGACGCGACCCTCGACGAGGAGGCGGCGAAGGTCGCCGAGAGCTCCGCCGACAGCGCCGCCACGGGCGGCGACGCCGAGGTGGGCGAGGACAGGCCGCTCAGCTCCTGAGCGTCCTCCCGCTCCCCGGCCCCCGCACGGGCGCGCAGCGGCGCGCCGGTCTCACCCCAGCACGGTGACGCCGGCGCGCCGCTGCTCGTCCATGAAGCAGGTCCCGCACAGGGACATGTAGGTCACCTCGCCCGCCTCGCCGCCGTCGATCGCGACCTGCTCTCCCTCGAAGACGAAGCGCTCGCCGACGAGGCGGCAGTTGAACTCGGCCTGCGAGCCGCAGCGGCACATGGTCGGCAGCTTCTCGACGTTGTCCGCGAGCTCGAACAGCCGGGCGGCGCCCGGGAAGGTGGCGGTGCGGAAGTCGGTGCGCAGGCCGTAGCAGATCACGGAGATGCCGTCCTGCTTGGCGATCCGGAACAGCTGGTCGATCTGCAGCGGCTCGAGGAACTGCGCCTCGTCCACGAGCACGCAGTGCAGGGGGCGCAGCCCTCGCTCGTCGGCCGTGCGGGCGACGCGGTGCCGCAGGTCCTCGCCGGGGTGGGCGAGCACGTCCACGAGGCGGCTCGCCCCGCCGCGGGCCACCACCCAGTCCTCGCCCTTGGTGTCCAGCGCCGGCTTGACGGTGAGCGTCGCCAGCCCCCGCTCGTCGTAGTTGTAGGCGGTCTTGATCAGGGTGTCGGACTTCCCGGAGTTCATCGCTCCGTACTTGAAGTGCAGCTTGGCCATGGGTGGGGTGCTCCGGGGTCGGGGGCGTGCGGGGCGGGACGGTCTCAGAAGGCGTCGAGCACGCTGGGCCGGGGGCCGGCCAGCAGCGCGTCGAGAAGGGCCTCGGCAGGGGCGTCGGCCTCCGCGCGCAGGCCGAGCCGGCAGGCGTCGGCCAGGCTGCGGCCGCCGCTGAGCAGCAGCGAGGCGGCATGGACGTCCAGGCGCACCTCCCCGCGGTGCGCGGCCGACGGGGACCCCGTCGGCCGGTGCGCATCGGATCCGACGGGCTCGGCGCGCACGCGCCCGTCGGCCGCCGAGACGTCGAAGGCGCCGCCGGCGCGACAGGTGCCCGCGGGCACCGTGTCGTCGAGGACCACGAGGCGCAGCGCCCCGGAGAGCCTCGCCGGCGCGGGGCGCGCGGCGAGGGCGGCGGCGGTGTCGATCACGCGCATCATCACCAGCGGGACGGTTCCCGAGGCGGGACGCACCCCGCCGCCGGGCAGCACGTCCAGCACCGGATCCTCGGTGCGCACACGCAGCCGCACCTGCTCGGTGACCGTGGACCACGAGCCGAGCACGCGCAGGAGCGCCCGCAGGTCCTCGCGGTCCCGGCCCAGGATCTCGTGGACCTCGAGCCCGGGCCCGTCCCCGCCCCGGCGCGTCCACGAGACGTATCCGCGGTCCCGGCCCGCCTCGTCCACGAGCAGCAGCGCCTCCCAGCCGCCCCCGGGCAGCCCGTCCGGGAACAGCGGGCCCTCGCGGCGCAGCATCGCGTTGTCCCCGGCCGTCAGCTCGTCGTACAGAGCGCGCACCCGCGGCATGGTCGCGCCCGTGACCGGGAGCGTGCGCCGACCCGGGACGGCGCGCAGGCGCTGCAGGTCCAGCAGCGGCACCTCGAGGGCCTGCCCGCGCGCGACCACCTGGTAGCCGAAGCGGCGATAGATCTCGGGATTCGAGGGGTAGAGCATCGACAGCGGCATCGACTCCTCGGCGCAGCGTGCGATCACTCCGGTGAGGAGCTCCCCGAACAGGCCGTCGCCGCGGTGCGCGGGATGCACCGCGAGCCCGGCGACGCCGCCGCACCGCGCCCGGCCGCCGCCGAGGGCGATCTCGTCGTGGCGGATCCGGGCGCCCGCGGCGAGCACGCCCTCGGCGCCGCCGGGCAGGGACGAGGAGTCGATCCCGATCGCCGTCTGACCGGGGGAGAGGGGAGCGGAGGAGGCGGGATCGGCGGGGTCGACGGAGCCGCCGAACGCCCCGGAGGTCAGCAGGCGATAGGCGAGGGCGTCCTCGGCGGTGAGTTCTCGGACCGGCATGCGGGAGAGTCTAGGGGCGAGGGCTGTTGCATACTTGCCACGCGAGAGAGCCCCCAGGAGGTGCCGTGAGCCCACGCCGCGACCGCGTATCGGCGACCCCGTCCGCGAACGGGAGCCGCAAGCCGTTCACACGTCCCAACAGCGCCCAGCGCGGGGGTCGGGAGGCGCTGTCCCGTCGGCTCTCGGCGGGAGACCCGCGCAGCGAGCAGTCCCCGCAGCGCAGGATCCCGGTGGGTCTGTCCACCTCCTCGGTCTTCCCCTCGGGCGTCGAGGAGGCGTTCCGCCTCGCGAGCGAGATCGGCTACGACGGGATCGAGGTGATGGTCTCCTACCCGCGCGACAGCCAGGACCCGGACCTGCTGCGCGAGTACTCCCGCCGCTACGAGCAGCCGATCCTGTCGCTCCACGCCCCGACCCTGTTCTTCCTGCAGGGGCTGTGGGGCCGCGACCCCTGGGTCAAGGTCGAGCGCACGATCGAGATCGCGAAGGAGCTCGAGGTCCCCACGATCGTCGCGCATCCGCCCTTCCGCTGGCAGGGGAAGTACGCGCGCGGCTTCGTCGAGGGCGTCGCCCGGCTCGAGGACGAGCACGGCATCGCGATCGCGGTCGAGAACATGTACCCCTGGCGGCTCGGCGTGCGCGAGGTCCTGAACTACCTGCCCGACCACGACCCCACCGACGAGGACTACGCCCACGTCACGGTCGACCTCTCCCACGCCGCGACCGCCGGCGACGATGCCCTGGAGATGATCGAGCGGCTGGGGGACAAGCTCACCCATCTCCACCTCGCCGACGGCTCCGGGAACACCACCAAGGACGAGCACCTCCCCCCGGGCGAGGGCAACCAGCCCTGCGCGGAGGTGCTGCGACGCCTGGCCAACCGCGGCTGGGAGGGGTCGGTGCTGCTCGAGGTCACCACGAGCCGGGACCCCGTCGCCCGCGAGCGCACCCTGCGCCAGTCCCTCGCCTTCGCCCGCCATCACCTGGGCCACCACCTCGAGGACGAGGACGTGGGATCGGACACCCGCTGAGCGACTCCCCAGGGACCGGTGTGAGAATGGCGGATGCATGTGCCGGGCTCGGCGCGGCCGCCATGCGACAGGGAACACCACACGAACTGACCGAACGACGAGGTAGCGCACGCTGATGGGGAACGGCAACACAGGGATCGTCCACACGAACACGAGCCTGCTGGCGGTCGAGGGATCGCTGCCGCAGGTGACGGTCACCTCGGACGAGATCGACGAGATGCTGGCCCCGGCCCGCAAGCGACTCCGACTGCCCAAGGGCGTGCTCCAGCGCGTGGCGGGCGTCTACGAGCGCAAGTGGTGGCGCGACCGCGAGAACGGCTGGAAGCAGGGTGTGGTGCTCGCCGCCGAGCGCGCCATGGCCAAGGCCGGGATCATGCGGGACCAGGTGGGTCTGCTGATCAACGCCTCCGTCTCCCGCAAGCACCTCGAGCCCGCGGTCTCCACCGGCATCCATCACTCGCTCGGCCTGCCCCCCGCCTGCATGAACTTCGACATCACCAACGCCTGCCTCGGCTTCGTCAACGCCATGACGATGGCCGCCGGCATGATCGACAGCGGCCAGATCCAGTACGCCCTGATCGTCGGGGCGGAGGACGTCGAGCAGGTCCAGCGCGGCACGATCGAGCGCCTCAACGGCAAGACGTCCACCCGCGCCGACTTCAACAACCAGTTCGCCTCCCTCACCCTCGGCTCCGGCGCCGCCGCCGCGGTCCTGGGCCGGGCCGACGAGCACCCCGAGGGTCACCGCCTGAAGGTCACCCAGGCCCGCTCCGGCACCGAGCACCACGAGCTGTGCGTGGCGAACATGGACGACATGCGCACCGATTCCAACGGCCTGCTGGAGAACGGCATCAACCTCATCGTGGACACCTGGAAGGCCGCCAACGAGTCGGGGCTCGACTTCAAGAGCATCGACTACGTGATCCCGCACCAGGTCTCGATGGTCTACACCCGCAACTTCTCAAAGATCACCGGAGTGGGGATGGAGCGCATCCCGGTGACCTTCCCGGACTGGGGGAACATCGCCGCGGAGGCGGTCCCGATGACCCTCGCGCACATCCAGGACGACATCGAGCGCGGCCAGCGCGTGCTGCTGATGGGTGTCGGCTCCGGTCTGAACACGGCGATGATGGAGGTCCAGTGGTGACCAGCACCCGCACCCCCGAGATCCCGGACGTGCCGGGCCTGGACCCGTCGCTCCACCGCGTCGAGCAGGTCCGCGACCACACCGGCGAGCTGCGGCAGTGGCATCTGCTGGACTCCGGGCCCTGGCTCGCCGCACGCGGCATCACCCCGCGCGGCACGCTGCTGGCGGTCCACGGCAATCCGACCTGGTCCTTCCTGTTCCGCTCCCTCGTGCGGGAGGACATCCCCTGGCGCCTCATCGCCGTGGACCAGCTCGAGATGGGCTACTCCGAGCGCACCGGCGTGACCCGCCGCTACCAGGACCGCATCACCGACCTGTCGCTGCTGACCGACGCGCTGTCCCTGCACGGCCCCGTCGTCACCGTCGGCCATGACTGGGGCGGGCTGATCTCGACCGGCTGGGCCCTGGACAACCGCCACGACGTGGTCGGGATGATCCTCACCAACACCGGCGTGCACCAGCGGATCGAGGAGGCGCTGCCGAAGGCGCTGCAGCTCGCGACCGCCCCCGGCTTCCGCACCGCCTCCACCTCGCTGACCGACGCCTTCCTGCGCACCACGCTCGCGCTGTCGAGGCCGGCGCTGCCCCAGGACGTCCAGGACGCGTATCTCGCGCCCTATCGCTCCCGCTCCCGCCGCCGCGGCATCGACCAGTTCGTCGCAGACATCCCCGCCGCCGCGGACCACCCCTCCCGCACCACCCTGGACCGGGTCGCGGAGGGGCTCAGGGACCTCCACGTCCCGACCCTGTTCGCCTGGGGCCCGCGCGACATCACCTTCTCGGACCGCTTCCTGCGCGACCTGATCCAGCGCGTGCCCCACGCCGACGTGCACCGCTTCGAGGGCGCGTCCCATCTGGTGTGGGAGGACGCCGACGTCGCCGGGCTCGTCGCCCAGTGGCTCGGGACCACCTTCGGCACCGCCGAGGAGCCGCGCACCGAGGCCCCCGCCTGGCGCCCCGTCTCCTCCTTCGCCGAACAGGTGCCCGCCGCCCCGATCGGCGAGCCCATCGCCCGCCTGGCCGCCGACCCCGCCCACGCCCACCGCCCCGCCGTGGTCGAGCTCGGCGCCGCCGACGACGGGCCCCGGGAGATCTCCTGGTCGCTGCTGCACCGACGGGTCGAGGACATCGCGGCGGGCCTGATCGGTCACGGCGTGCGACCCGGGGACCGGGTGAGCCTCCTGATCACCCCCGGCGCCGACCTCACCGGCGTGCTCTACGCCTGCTTCCGGATCGGTGCGGTGGCCGTGGTCGCCGATGCGGGCCTCGGCACGAAGGGCCTGACCCGGGCCGTGATCGGCTCGCACATCGACTGGCTGATCGGCATCCCGAAGGCGCTGATCGGCGCCCGTGCCATGGGCTGGCCCGGCCGCCGGATCAGCGTCGAGCAGCTGCCGACCGTGGACCGCGCCGCCCTCGGCGTGGAGACCTCGGTCGCGGAGCTCGCCCGCTCCGGCGCCCTGCAGCGCGAGCTCGGCGCCCCGCTGGACGTGCCCCATCCCGCTACCGACTCCGATGCGGCGGTGCTGTTCACCTCCGGCTCCACCGGCCCCGCCAAGGGCGCGGTGCTCACCCACCGCCAGCTCAGCGCCATGTTCGCCGCGGTCGGGGACACCCTCGACCTCGCCCCCGAGCGGGGACTGGTCGCCGGCTTCGCGACCTTCGCGCTGCTCGGCCCCGCGCTCGGCGCGCCGACGGTCGTGCCCGACATGGACATCACCCGGCCCGGCGAGCTCACCGCCCCTGCCCTGGCCGCGGCGATCGCGGCGCTGGGCCGGCCGGCCGTGTTCACCGCCCCGGCCGCGCTGCGCAACATCCTCGACACCGCCGGCAGCCTCGACGACGCCGGCCGGGCCGCGATGGCGGGGGCCGCGAGCTTCTTCTCCGCCGGCGCCCCGATCCCTGCGCACCTGCTGCGCGGCCTCGCGGAGATCATGCCCGAGGCGAAGGCGCTGACCCCCTACGGGATGACCGAGTGCCTCGCCGTCGCCGCGATCGACCTCGAAGGGATCGAAGCGGCGGGGGCGGGCTCCGGCGTGTGCGTCGGCACCCCCGTGCCGCGGGTCCGGATCGCGATCGCGGTGATGGACGAGGAGGGCCGCACCACCGGCGAGATCTCCGAGGAGGCCGGCGTGACCGGCGAGATCCTGGTCCGCGCCCCGCACGTGCGCGACCGGTACCTCATGCTGTGGGGCACCACGCGCACCTCGATGCGCTTCGAGGGCTGGCACGCCACGGGCGACGTCGGCCACCTCGACGCCGCCGGACGGCTGTGGGTCGAGGGCCGTGCCGCGCACGTCCTCGCCACGGCCGACGGGCTGTTCACCCCCGTCCAGGTCGAGGAGGCCGCCGAGTCGGTGCCGACCGTGCGCCGTGCCGGCGCCGCCGTCGTCGGTCCCCGCGGCACCCAGCAGGTCGTGGTCATCCTCGAGACCGAGGACGGCTACCGGCCCGGCAGGGCGGCGCGCCCTCGTCCCGCTGCGCCCTCCCTCGCCGAGGCCGTGCGCCGCGCCGTGCGCGAGCGCGCCGGGGTCGAGGTCGTCGCGGTGTTCGAGACCCGCTCCCTGCCCACCGATATCCGCCACAACTCGAAGATCGACCGTGCCGCGCTCTCGCGGTGGTCCGAGCAGACGCTGCGCGGCGAGCGGGCGGAGAGCCTGTGAGCGCCCCGACCGTCCTGGTCACCGGCGCCTCCGGGATGCTCGGCGGAGCGGTCGCGAGCACGCTGCGTGATCGCGGGGCGTCGGTCCGCGCCTTCCAGCGCCGACCCGCCGGGATCGCCGGGGTCGAGGACGTGCTGGGCTCCCTCACCGAGGCGGAGGACGTCCGCCGGGCCGTCGACGGCGTCGATGCGGTGATCCACCTGGCCGCGAAGGTCTCGATCTCCGGGCCCGAGAGCGAGTACCGGGCGATCAACATCGGCGGCACCGAGAACGTGCTCGACGCGCTGCGCGCGAACGGCGGCGGGACCCTCGTGAACGTCTCGACGCCCTCGGCCGCCCATCTGGGACGCGCGATCGTGGGCCTGGACGCGACGCCCGCCGATCCGGAGCGGGCCCGCGGCCCCTATGCCCGCACCAAGGCCGCCGCCGAGCTGCTCGCGATGGGGGCCGACGGGACGGACGGGATCGCCGTCACCTCGATCCGCCCCCACATCGTGTGGGGGCCGGGGGACACCCAGCTGGTCGGCCGCATCGTGGACCGCGCCGCGCGAGGCCGGCTGCCGCTGCTGGACGAGGGCATGGCCCTGATCGACACCACCTACGTCACCAACGCCGCCGACGCGATCGTCGCCGCGCACGACCGGATCGCCGACGTGCACGGGCAGAGCTTCGTGATCTCCAACGGCGAGCCCCGCACCGTGCGCGACGTCTTCGCGGGCTGGTGCGAGGCGGCCGGGGTGGCCGCGCCCCGCCTGCGCGTCCCCGGCGGCCTCGCCCGCTTCGCCGGCCGCGTCATCGAGCGGGTATGGGAGAAGCGCCCCGGGCACGACGAGCCGCCGATGACCGAGTTCCTCGCCGAGCAGATGTCGACGGCGCACTGGTTCGACCAGCGCCGCACCCGCGCGCTGCTGCAGTGGACGCCGCGCGTGAGCATGGACGAGGGCAACGCCCGTCTCGCGGAGTGGTTCCGCGAGCACCCCGTCCGCTGAACTCCCTCCCCGTCACCGAGCACGGAAGCCGAGACATGACCGAGAACCCGTCCGAGAAGGTCACCGAGAGCCCCGTCGACGAGGCCGCGCTGCGCGCGGAGGTCGACGCGGAGCTCGCCGCCGAGCGGGCCGCCCGCCCCCGTGCCGGCATGCGGCTGACCGGGCTGGTGCTGCTGCTGGGCGGGATCGTGGGCTGGTTCTCCTCCCTCGAGCTGCAGGTGGGCAAGGAGTTCCTGCTCGCCAACCCCGGCGCGTCCCTCGCCTGCGATGTGAACCCCTTCATCTCCTGCGGCAACGTGATGATGACCTGGCAGTCCTCGGCGCTGGGGATCCCGAACATGGCGATCGGACTCGCGGGCTTCGCGATCATGGCCGTGATCGGCGCGCTCATGGTCTCCGGCACGGCGCTGCCGACCTGGTTCCGCTGGGCGCGGTTCGGCGGGATGACCTTCGCCTTCGGCTACATCCACTTCCTGGCGATCTCCGCGATCTTCGTGATCCGCGCCCTGTGCCCCTGGTGCATGGTGATCTGGACGGTGACCGCGCCGATGTTCTTCGCGACCCTCGCCCGCACGATCGAGCACGGCGACCTGCGCCTGCCTGCCCCGCTCGCGGGCCTGCTCCGGCGCTGGGTGCTGCTGACCGTGGCGTGGTACCTGCTGGTGATCATCGTGATCGCCGTCGTGTTCTGGCGGCAGTGGCTGGTCGTGCTCGGCATCGGCTGAGCGCGTCCTCTCCTCCACAGCACCCCTCCGTCCCCAGGACGGACCCCGACCGGGACGTCGGTGACCGCGCGCGCCTAGGTTCGCGGGCATGGGAGCACCACCGGGAACCGAGGAGCGCGGCACCGCGGGCCGGCACCGCCGCACCGGCGAGCCGCTGATCCGCCGCCGCGACCACGTCGCCGAGCGGAGGCCCCGCCGCCTCCCCTTCCCCGCCCCGCCGCCCTCCGCGCTCATCGGGATCGCGGTGCTGGTGCTCATCGGCGGCGGGGTCATCCACCTCTCCGGCGCCGGGTCCGCGATCCCGCAGGAGGAGCCGACCGGCACCGCGGTCGTGGCCGGAGCAGCCGCCTCGGGGCCCGAGGAGGACGGTGCCGCGGACCACGGCGACGCGGCGGCGGGCACCGCTCCGGCCCCCGCCCCCGACGCCGGCGTGTCGCCCCCGGGGGAGGACGGGTCGAGCCCCGAGCCGTCCGACGGCGCCGAGCAGACGGGACGGGGCGCGTCGGCCGAGCTCATCGTCCACGTCTCCGGCGCCGTCGCCTCCCCGGGCGTGGTCCGGCTCCCCGCGGGCGCCCGGGTCGACGACGCCCTGCGCGCGGCAGGCGGGGCGACGGAGGAGGCGGAGCTGGCCGCCGTCAACCTCGCCCGGCCCGTGGTCGACGGGGAGCAGATCCACGTGCCCGTCCCCGGGGAGGAGCCGCCGGCCGTGCAGGCGCCCGCGCCCGATGCGGCCGGCGCGACCGCGGGGTCCGACGGCGCCCGGGCCGACGCGTCCGGCGGAGCGATCGACCTTAACACCGCGAGCGTGACCGAGCTCGAGGAGCTGCCGGGGGTGGGGCCAGCCATCGCGCAGCGCATCATCGACCACCGCGAGCAGAACGGCCCCTTCGAGAGCGTCGACCAGCTCGAGGAGGTCTCCGGGATCGGGCCCGCGACCCTCGAGAAGCTCCGCGACAGGGCGACGGTGTGAGCAGGGCGCGCAGGGGCGGGGACGAGCCATGACACGGGCCGATCTGCGCCTCCTGCCCGGCGCGACCTGCGTCTGGGCGCTCGCGGTGCTCGGCGTCACCGCGGGCGGTGCGGCCGCGATCGCCGCCGGGGCGGTGGTCGTCGCCCTCGCCCTGACCGCTCTGACGGTGCTGGGGCCCGCACGGGGAGCCCGCACGATCCTCGCCCATCTCGCCCTCGTGCTGCTCGCAGGCCTGCTCCTGGTCCCGGCGCTGCACCGCCACGACGACACCGCTGACGCCCTGGCCGAGGCCGCCGCCGACGGGCTCGTGGTCGAGCTGACGGTCGTGGCGGCCGCCGATCCCGCCCCGCCGCGCGGCGGGCCCGAATGGTCCCGCACGGGCCTCCAGATGCGGGCGCGCACCGCACCGGGGCCGGTGCGCATCGGCCGTGCCGAGGAGACGCTGAGCGCGGCCGTGCCCGTGCTCGTGCGCGCCGACGGCGAGGCGGCAGGCGGCCTCACCCGGATCCGGGACGGGGAGCAGGCCCGCGTGCGGGGGCGGGTCACCGGCGATTCCTCGCTGCTGATCCTCCGCGCCACCGAGGTGAGCCCGGCGCACGCGGGCGCGGGCGCCGGGCCGGGACAGGACACGCGGCACCGGCTGCGCCAGATCGCCCGCGAGGCCACCGGCGGACTCCCGCCCGATGAGGCCGCGCTGGTGCGCGGCATGACCACCGGGGACACCAGCGGGATGGGGGAGCGGACCGAGGAGATCATGCGCCGGGCAGGGATCTCGCATCTCGTCGCGGTCAGCGGCGCGAACATCGCCTTCGTCCTCGCCGCCGTGCTCGGCCCGCTGCTGCTGGCCGGGGTGCGCCGCCGCCCGCGCCTGCTGGTCGCCGCCGTCGTGCTCGCGGGCTATGTCGGCCTCGTCGGCGACGAGCCGAGCGTGCAGCGGGCCGCGACGATGGCCGCCCCGCTGCTGGCCGCCCGGTTCGCGGGCGTGCGCGCCTCACCGGTCGCGGCGCTCGCGCTCACCGTCGCGCTGTGGTCCGTGATCGATCCCGTCACCGCCGCGTCCGTCGGCTTCCTGCTCTCCGCCCTCGCGACCGCGGCGATCCTGCTCGCCGCACCGCCGCTCGCCCGAGCGCTCGAGCAGATGAGCACTGGACGGCTCGGACGCACCACGGCCCTCGTGCTGGCGGTGCCGCTCGTGGCCCAGGCCGCCTGCACGCCGGTGCTGATCCTTCTCACCCCCGAGGTGTCGGTCTGGGCGGTCCCCGTGAACATGCTGGTCGCGCCGCTCGTCGGGCCGTCCACCGTGCTGGGCCTGATCGCGCTCGTGCTCGGGGTCCTCTGGCCCGGCGGTGCCGCGGCGCTGTACGGGATCGCCGCCGGCGGCGCCCACCTCGTGCTGCTCATCGCCCGGACCGCCGATGCGCTGCCCGGCTCCCGCATCGCGGTGCCGGAGGGGACCGCAGGGGTGCTCGGAGCAATCGCGGTGCTCGTCGTGGCGGGCCTCGCGATCGCTGGTCGACGGCGGCCCGCGGTGCGCTGGGCCACGGCGGTGCTCCTGGTGATCGCCCTCGCCCCCGGCATCGGCCGGATGCTGCCGGTGCGCAGCACCCAGGGCTGGAGCCTCGCCCTGTGCGCCGTCGGCCAGGGGGACGCGCTGCTGCTGCGCCCCCTGGGGGCGGCGTGGGACGGACCGACGGTCCTCGTGGACACCGGCCCCGAGCCCGCGGCGCTGAGCGCCTGCCTGGACCTGCTGCAGGTGCGGGAGATCGACCTGCTCGTCCTCACCCACCCCCATGCCGACCACACCGGCGGGCGCGAGGCCCTCACGGGGCGGCGGAGCCCCGCGCAGCAGTGGGTCTGCCCTCTGCCCGAGGCGGCGGCAGACGTGGTCCCCGGCGCACCTGTCGAGGTCGCCACCACCGGCACGGCCTGGGAGCGGGACGGACTCGCGCTGCGGGTGCTGTGGCCGGACTCCGCCGAGGCCGCGGAGCGCGCGAGCGCCGCCGAGCACGGCTCGGGGGAGGGGGACGCCGCCAACGACTGCTCGATCGCGCTGGAGGTGCTGTGGGCCGACGGGACCCGGCTGATCACCCTCGGGGACCTCGAACCGGCCGGACAGGCGGCGCTCGCGGCGAGCACCCCGGGCCCCGCGGACATCGTCAAGGTCGCCCATCACGGCTCCCGCTTCCAGCACGCCCCGCTCTACGAGCAGCTCGACCCCGATCTGGCCCTGGTGCCGGTGGGGCAGGAGAACACCTTCGGCCATCCCACCGACGAGCTGCTCCACATGGTCCGCGGCACGGGGGCGCAGGTGCTGCGCACCGACGTGCACGGCACCGTCGTGCTGACCACGGGCGAGGATGCCGCGCCCCGGAGCGTCGGCCCGGCCCGTTAGGATCGTGCAGTCCCCCTGAGCAGTGAGGAGCTCCCGTGAGCGATGTCGAGTGGCACAGCGTCGCCCTCGCACCGATCGTGCTCGTCCACGGCACCGAGGGCCTGATCGCCGATCGGGCCGTGCAGCGCCTCCGGGCCCTGGCCAAGGAGGCCGACCCCTCCGTCGAGGTGCACGACCTAGTGGGCGAGTCCCTCGGCCCCGGCGCCCTCGCCCAGGTCGCGAGCCCCTCGCTGTTCGGCGAGCCCCGACTGGTGGTGGTGCCCGAGCTGCAGTCGGCTCCCGACGCGCTCGTGCTCGAGCTGCTGGACTACGTGAAGGCCCCCGAGCAGGACGTCACCCTCGTGCTCGTCCACCGCGGCGGCAACCGCGGCAAGAAGCTCCTGGACGCCCTGAAGAAGGCGGGGGTGCCGCGCGTGGACGCGAGCCCCGTCAAGCGCGCCGCCGACAAGCAGGCCTTCGTCGCCGCCGAGTTCGCGCGCGCCCGGCGCCGCATCCAGCCCGACGCCCTCGCGGCCCTGGTCGACGCCTTCGGCACCGACCTCGCCGAGCTCGCCGCGATCAGCCGCCAGCTCATCGAGGACACCACCCCCGACCCCGGCGAGCAGCCCGCCCAGGTCACTCCCGCCGAGGTGCACGCGCTGACCGCGGGCCGCGTCGAGTCCACCGCCTTCGCGGTCGCCGATGCCGCGATCGCCGGCAAGGAGCAGGAGGCCCTCCAGCTGCTGCAGCAGGCGCAGCTCGCCGGCGCCGACCCCGTCCCGATCGTCGCCGCGATCGCCTCGAAGGTCCGCTCCCTCGCGAAGGCCTCCACCCCCGGGGCCACCCCGCGCAGCCTCGGCATGCCGGACTGGATGCTGCGCAACCTCCTGCGTGAGTCGAAGAGCTGGAACGACCGCTCCCTGGCCCGGGCGATCGAGGCCGTGGCACGCGCGGACCACGAGGTCAAGGGCGCCGGGCGGGACCCCCAGTGGTCGGTGCAGCGCATGGTGATGGAGCTGTGCCGGGCGCGTCGCGCCCGCTGAGCCCCGACCCCCGGCCGCACGACCTCCCCGGACACGGAGGAGCCCGGTGCGCATCGCTGCGCACCGGGCTCCTTGTGCCCCTGGCAGGGGCGGGTCCGTCAGGGACCGACGATCACTTGGCGACGCCGGCGACCAGCTTGGCGAGACCCGACTTGCGGTTCGCGGCCTGGTTCTTGTGGATGACGCCCTTGGACACGGCCTTGTCGAGCTTGCGGGACGCGGACTTGAGCGCCTCGTTCGCCACGTCGGCGTCGCCGGTGGACACGGCGGCCTTCACCTTGCGGGTGTAGGTCTTGAGCTCGGACTTGACGGCGCGATTGCGCAGACGAGCCTTCTCGTTCGTCGTGTTCCGCTTGATCTGGGACTTGATGTTTGCCACGAAGACTCTTCTCCAGTGTTGCTGAGGTGGATCATCCCGGACTGCCGAGGAACGGAGCCGACGGGGACGGCGGTGGGGATTCGCCTGGAGACGTCGGTACCGGAGTCGCTGCCACGGGTACTCGCCCGGGTCGCATGGACCGCCCGTCCCCTGAGACACTTCGGGAGGACACCCCTGCGCACACCGAACGGTATGTCACACATACGAGGAGAGAGCCTAGCAGAGGCACCCCCGCTGACATGCCCTCATGTGCGCCGTGTCTCCCGCGGCCGTCCGTCCCGGCGCTCGGCTCGCAGCGCCGCTCACGGGGCGACTGCCCGCACCGCCTCCGCGACCCGGTCGAAGCGCTCGCGGTCCAGCCGCCCACCCTCGCGGCGCACCGCTCCCGGCGCCAGGCGCAGCAGCCGGTCGGCCCGCACCTCGGAGGGGCGGCCCTGCCGGTCCCAGTCCCCGGCGCCGATGTCCACCCAGGTCGCGCCGTGCTCGTCGGTGCGGGTCGCCCCGGGCTCGGTCCTGTCCCGCGAGGTGAGCATGAGGGCGATGAGGACCGTCCCCTCGCCGTCGCCGCCGCCCGTCGTCGCCTCCTCCTCGGCGATCACGAGTACCGGACGGTCCTTGCCGCGGGAGATGTCCTCCTCGTAGGGGACCCATGCCCACACCACCTCGCCCGGATCGGGCCGGTCGTCCTCCCGCGGGGCGTAGGACAGCTCCAGCGGCGCACCGGGGCGACGATCGGCGAGCGCGCCGTGCTCCCGCTGCCCCTCCTCGGCGCCGGCGGCGCCGTCGGCCGGGGTCGGAGCCTGGTCGCGCCGGGCGCCCTGGCGCCCGGCCCCGCCGCGCTGCTCCTGCACGGACCGCAGCGCGGCGCGACCCAGGTCCCGCGCGCCCCGGCGCACCGAGGGGTGTCGGGAGAGGGCGCGCACGGTCGAGGACAGGCGGGAGAGCAGCGACATGGTTCTCGCTTCCTGGGCGGAGGGCCCACGAGGGGTGGGAGGTCGGTGTGAGAATGGTAGGCATGTCAGACACCTCGCTGTTCCGCGGCGCCCGTACCGGAGCGGACGGTGACGAGATGTTCACCCCCGACGGCAGGGTGCGCCCCACCTACCGGGCGCTGCACGACGCGCTGGCCGGGCTCGGCCCCGAGGAGTTCCGCTCGCGCTCCGAGTCGCTCGCGCGCAGCTACCTGGACCAGGGCATCACGTTCGACTATGCGGGGGAGGAGCGACCCTTCCCGATCGATGCGATCCCGCGGGTGATCGATGCCGAGGAGTGGGCGCACGTCTCCCGCGGAGTGTCCCAGCGGGTGCGCGCCCTCGAGCGCTTCCTCGACGACCTGTACAACGACCGGGCCGCGATCGCCGACGGCGTGATCCCGGAGGAGCTGGTGACCTCGTCGACGTACGTGGTCGACGCGGTGCGCGGCTACACCCCTGCCAACGGGGTGCGGATCCATGTGGCCGGCATCGATCTGGTGCGCGACGGGGACGGCGGCTTCCGCGTGCTCGAGGACAACGTGCGCACCCCGAGCGGGGTGAGCTACGTGCTCTCCAACCGCCGGGCCATGGCGCAGGGCTTCCCCGAGCTCTTCGCGGACCGGCCCGTGCGCCGCGTCGGCGAGTACCCCGGCCGGCTGCTGGCCGCGCTGCAGGCCGCCGCGCCGGACACCGCCGGCGAGGAGACGACGGTCGTCGTGCTCACCCCCGGCCGCTACAACAGCGCCTACTTCGAGCACTCGCTCGTGGCCCGCACCATGGGCGTCGACCTCGTGGAGGCCTCCGACCTCGTCGAGCGGAACGACCGCATCTACATGCGCACCACCGCCGGTCTGCGCCGCGTGGACGTCATCTACAAACGCACCGACGACGACTTCATCGACCCCGAGGTGTTCCGTCCCGACTCGATGCTCGGCGTGCCGGGGCTGGTCCGCTCGGTCCTGGCCGGCAACGTCGTGCTCGCCAACGGCATCGGCAACGGCATCGCGGACGACAAGCTCACCTACACCTACGTCCCCGACCTGATCCGCTACTACCTCGCCGAGGAGCCGATCCTCCCCAACGTCGACACCTGGCGGCTCGAGGAGCCCGACTCCCTCGCCGAGGTGCTCGACCGGCTCGAGGAGCTCGTGGTCAAGCCCGTGGACGGGTCCGGCGGCAAGGGCATCGTCATCGGACCCTCGGCCTCGCGGCAGGAGCTCGACGCGCTGCGCGAGCGGCTGCGCGCCGACCCCCGCGGCTGGATCGCGCAGCCCGTCGTGCGCCTGTCGACCGTCCCCACCCTCGTGGAGGAGGGTCCCGAGCCCCGCCACGTGGACCTGCGCCCCTTCGCGCTGAACAGCGGCGAGGACGTGTGGGTGCTGCCCGGCGGGCTCACCCGCGTCGCCCTGCCGCGCGGCGAGATGATCGTGAACTCCTCGCGCGGCGGCGGCTCGAAGGACACCTGGGTGCTCGCCGCCGAGCGTCGGGGAGGCGCCGCCGGAGCGGCGGCCGACGCGGCCGGGCAGGGCGACGAGGGCATCGAGGACCCGACCGACGACAGCCGCGACCAGTTCGACGACCCGCGCGAGGAGCACTCCGAGGAGATCGTCGAGCCCGACCCGGTCACCTCGGCGATCCCGATCATCGAGTCCGAGGACGAGGAGGGGCGCCATGATGCTCAGTAGGATCGCCGACTCGATGTTCTGGATCGGCCGCTATGTCGAGCGGGCCGACCAGACCGCGCGCATCCTCGGCGTGTCGCTGCAGTCGATCACCGAGGACGCCTCCCTCGACCCGGTCGACGCCTGCGCCGGCGTGTACGGGATCTTCGGCGTCACCGGCGTGCCCGGAGAGGACCTCACGGTCCAGCGGGTGCTGGACCGCCTGGTCACCGATCGGCAGAACCCCTCCTCCGTCGCCGGAGCCCTGCAGGCCGCCCGGGAGAACGCCCGCGGGGTGCGCGAGGCGCTGTCGACCGAGGTGTGGGAGTCGCTGAACACCACCACTCTCGGCATGCCGCGCGGCGTGCGGCCCTCGCGCATGCACGGGGCCTTCCAGTTCGCGAAGGACCGCTGCGCCGTGGTGAGCGGATTGGTCGACGCCTCGATGACCCGTGACGAGGCGTGGCTGTTCCTGCGCGTGGGGCAGCTGCTCGAGAGGGTCGACATGCTCGCCCGCAATCTCCAGGCCCATGACCTCGAGGACTCCTCGGACGCGGCGACCGTGACCCTGCTGCGCTCCTGCAGCGCGCACGAAGCCTATATCCGCTCCTACCGGGGACGGGTCCGCGCCTCCGGGGCGATCGAGTTCCTTCTGCTGGACTCGATCTTCCCCCGCTCGGCCGCGTACTGCCTCAGCGAGATCGACGAGGCGCTCGAGACCCTCGCCAAGCTCCACGGCAACAGCTTCGACCGCCTCGGCACGGCCGAACCCGGACGCAGGGTCGTCGGCCGCGCGCTCGCGAGCCTGCGCTTCCGGCAGCTCGAGGACATCACCGAGGACTTCGAGGACGAGATGGAGCAGCTCCAGCGGGTCACCGGCGCCGTGACGAGGGCGCTGGGGACCACCTACTTCGATCCCGCCGCCTGATACCGCGGCGAGCCCTCGTCGCGGTCCGTCGAACGAGGAGCACGACCATGTCACGAGGACCACGCCTCACCGCCGCCGCGGCGGGGGTGCTCTGCGCCAACGCGCTGCCGCACCTGGCGACCGCCGCCGCCGGCCGACGCATGCTGACCCCGCTCGCGGGCCGCGATTCACCGGCCTCCGTCAACGCGCTCTGGGGCGCCATGAACCTCGCCGGAGGACTGCTGCTGCTCCGTGCCGGCCTGCGTCGCACGGACCGCTCCGGGCCGGTGCCGGGGGCCTTCGGCGTCGGCATGGCGAGCTTCGCCGTCTGGGCGGTGGCGGGGGAGCGGCTGTTCGGGTTCAACGCACCGCGGGGCTCGTGATGACCGAGCCGCTGAGGCTTCAGAGTCCGCTGCGCGGCGACGCGCTGGTGCGCAACAGCCCGGCCGACAGGGTCCCCAGCCACGGCACGGGCCTCGGAGCGTCGGCCTGCGCGATCGACCTGGTGCCCCTGGACGAGCGGGGTCGCTCGGCGCCGTACACGATCGGCTCCTTCCTGCGCCCGGAGCCGCCGGAGCGCTTCGCCGGCTTCGGTGCGGAGGTGCTCGCGCCGATCGCGGGCACGGTGCGGAGCGTCCATGACGGGCAGGAGGATCATCCGGCTTACCGGGGCATCCCCTCGCTGCGCTACGCCCTCACCCAGCGTCGGCGCCTCGCGAGCGGCTGGTCCGGGCTCGCGGGCAACCACGTGATCCTCGAGACCGCTCTCGGTGCCGGAGCCGCGTTCGTGGCGCTGTGCCATCTGCGGCGCGGCAGCGTCCTCGTCGCGCCGGGGACGCGGATCGCCGCAGGGGACGTGATCGCCCGGTGCGGGAACTCCGGGAACAGCATGGAGCCGCACGTCCACCTGCAGGCGATGGACGCCCTCGATCCCGGCTCCGCCACGGCGCTGCCGCTCACCTTTCCCGGCGGTGTGCCGCGGACCGGCCAGCGCCTGGCGGGCGCCCGGGCGGACCGCGGGCTGTGACGTCGGACCGTCGGCCGGTGCGGGGACGACGCCGAATGCGCCGCCCATGAGACGATGGGTCGATGCCCGGCGCATGCGCGCCCGGTGCGCCATCGACGAGAGGACGAATGCCGGTGACCCCGAGGATCGCTGCCGATGAGGCACGGGACATCGCTCCCGCGTCGACGCCCCAGGAGCGGCTCCGCAACTTCTGCATCATCGCCCACATCGACCACGGCAAGTCGACGCTGGCCGACCGGATGCTGCAGATCACCGGGATCGTCGACGAGCGCGCCATGCGCGCCCAGTACCTCGATCGGATGGACATCGAGCGCGAGCGCGGCATCACCGTGAAGAGCCAGGCCGTGCGCATGCCCTGGCAGGTCGACGGGGCCAACTACGCCCTGAACATGATCGACACCCCCGGTCACGTGGACTTCACCTACGAGGTCTCCCGCTCCCTCGCCGCCTGCGAGGGAGCGATCCTGCTGGTCGACGCCGCCCAGGGCATCGAGGCGCAGACCCTCGCGAACCTCTACCTCGCGATGGAGAACGACCTCACCATCATCCCGGTCCTGAACAAGATCGACCTGCCCGGCGCCGAGCCCGAGAAGTACGCCGCCGAGATCGGCCAGCTCGTCGGAGTGGATCCCGACGACGTGCTGCGCGTGTCCGGGAAGACCGGCGTGGGCGTGCCCGAGCTGCTGGACCACGTGGTGCGCACCCTCCCCGCCCCCGAGGGGCAGGTCGAGGCGCCGTGCCGCGCGATGATCTTCGACTCCGTGTACGACACCTACCGCGGCGTGGTCACCTACATCCGCGTGGTCGACGGTCACCTGCGCGCCCGCGACCGGATCGACATGATGTCCACCGGAGCCCACCACGAGCTGCTCGAGATCGGGGTGAGCTCCCCGGAGCCGCATCCCACCCAGGGCATCGGCCCGGGCGAGGTCGGCTATCTCATCACGGGCGTGAAGGACGTGCGGCAGTCGAAGGTGGGCGACACGATCACCACCTCGGTGCGCGGCGCGACCGAGCCGCTGGCCGGCTACTCCGACCCCAAGCCGATGGTCTACTCGGGCCTGTTCCCGATCGACGGCTCCGACTACCCGGTGCTGCGCGACGCGCTGGACAAGCTCAAGCTCAACGACGCCGCGCTCGTCTACGAGCCGGAGACCTCCACCGCCCTCGGCTTCGGCTTCCGTGTCGGCTTCCTGGGCCTGCTGCACCTGGAGATCATCCGCGAGCGGCTCGAGCGCGAGTTCGACCTCGACCTCATCTCCACCGCCCCCTCCGTCGTCTACCAGGTCGTGATGGAGGACGGCACCGAGGTCGAGGTGCTCAACCCCTCCGACTTCCCCGAGGGCAAGGTGCGCGAGATCAGCGAGCCCGTCGCCTCCGCGACCATCCTGGTGCCCAGCGAGTTCATCGGTGCGGTGATGGAGCTGTGCCAGTCCAAGCGGGGCATCCTCGGCGGCATGGACTACCTCAGCGAGGACCGCGTCGAGCTGCGCTACACGCTGCCGCTGGCGGAGATCGTCTTCGACTTCTTCGACCAGCTGAAGTCCAAGACCCGCGGCTACGCCTCGCTCGACTACGACGTCTCCGGCGAGCAGACCGCGGACCTCGTCAAGGTCGACATCCTGCTCCAGGGCGAGCCGGTCGACGCCTTCAGCGCGATCGTGCACCGGGACAAGGCCTACTCCTACGGCGTCGACATGTCCGGGAAGCTCAAGAACCTCATCCCGCGCCAGCAGTTCGAGGTCCCGATCCAGGCCGCGATCGGCTCGCGTATCATCGCCCGCGAGAACATCCGGGCGATGCGCAAGGACGTGCTCTCGAAGTGCTACGGCGGCGACATCTCCCGCAAGCGCAAGCTGCTGGAGAAGCAGAAGGAGGGCAAGAAGCGCATGAAGAACATCGGTTCCGTCGAGGTGCCGCAGGAGGCCTTCATCGCCGCGCTCTCCTCCGATGCCGCCGAGCCGCAGAAGGACGCGAAGAAGAGATGAGCATCGCGCCCGGCCCGCTGGCACCGACCGCGTCCCGACGCCTGGACCCGCTCGAGGTCGACCTCGAGCCGGGAGGCGGCCGGCTCGGCGCGGTGTGCACGGTCGCCCAGCTCTTCGAGGTGCGCGAGCGCTCCCTCATGAGCGGGATCGACAAGCGGGCGGCCGACGGGCCCGTCACCCTGCTCACCCACGGCGTGCTCGGCGACGTGCAGGGCGACCGAGAGCATCACGGCGGGATCTTCAAGGCCGTCTACGCCTACTCCCGCGAGGTCCGCGGGGCCTACGCCGCCGCGCTCGGCACCGAGCTGCCCGACGGGTTCTTCGGCGAGAACCTCGCCACCGTCGGCCAGGACACCGATCACGCGGTGATCGGGGAGCGCTGGCGGGTGGGCGGCGCCGAGCTCGAGGCGACCTGCCCCCGCAGCCCCTGCGGCACCTTCGCCGCCTGGATGGGGGATCGACGCTGGGGCCGCGCCTTCACCGCCCAGGGCCGGGCCGGCGCCTACTTCCGCGTGCGCGTCGAGGGCGAGGTGCGCGCCGGGGACCGGATCGAGGTGATCGAGCGCCCGGACCACGGCGTGACCATCGCCGACGCCTTCCGAGGGCTGGACCCCCACCAGGCGCGCACCCTGCTCGAATGGGCCGAGGGGACCGGCACCGTCCTGTACGACACCCTCGTCGGCGCCGCGCAGACCGCGCTCTCCAGGGCGGGGGAGACGGACGACTTCCCGGACCGGCTTCGCTCGACAGGACGGGGCCTCGGGCTGGGCCTCGGCCTGTGAACGGGGTGAAGGACCTCTCCGCCTACATCCACGTGCCCTTCTGCGCCGTGCGCTGCGGGTACTGCGACTTCAACACCTACACCCACGCCGAGCTCGGCGGCGGCGGCTCCCAGGCCGAGTACGCGGACAACGCCAGGGCCGAGATGGACCTGACGCTCGCCGCGGACCGAGCGGCCGGGTACGAGTACGAGGAGATCTCCACCGTCTTCTTCGGCGGCGGCACCCCGACCCTCCTTCCGGCCGACGATCTCGTCGCGATGCTCGACCACCTGCGCTCCCTCATCCCGCTCGCCGCGGACGCCGAGGTCACCACCGAGGCGAACCCGGACTCGGTCAGCCGCGCCTCCCTCTCGCGCCTCGCGGACGGCGGCATCACCCGCGTCTCGATCGGGATGCAGTCCGCGGTCCCGTCGGTGCTCGCGACCCTGGACCGCACCCACGATCCCGAACGGGTGCCGCAGGTGGTGCAGTGGGCGAAGGAGGCCGGGTTGCAGGTGAGCCTGGACCTGATCTACGGCACGCCGGGGGAGACCCTCGGCGACGTCGAGACCTCCCTGCGCGCGGCCCTGGCCTGCGAGGTCGACCACCTCTCGGCCTATTCGCTGATCATCGAGGGCAACACGGCCATGGCCCGCCAGCTGCGCCGCGGCGAGCTCGAGGCGCCCGATCCGGACGACATGGCCGACAAGTACGAGCTGGTCGACGACCTCACCCGTGAGGCGGGACTGTCCTGGTACGAGGTCTCCAACTTCGCCCGCACCCCCGAGCATCGCTCCCGGCACAACCTCGCCTACTGGCGCGGCGGCGACTGGTGGGGGATCGGTCCCGGCGCCCACCGCCATCGCGACGGGCTGCGAGCCTGGAACGTCAAGCACCCCAGCCGTTACGCGCGCATGCTCGCCGCGGGCGAGCTGCCGGTGGCGGACTCCGAGACGGTCCCCGCCGAGGACCGCCTGGTCGAACGCATCATGCTCGAGCTGCGGATCGCCGACGGGCTCCCGGTCGAGGTGGTCCCGGAGGAGAACCGGGAGATGCTGGCGGTGCACCGGGATCGCGGACACCTCGATCCGGAGCCGCTCGCGGCGGGCAGGGCGGTGCTCACCCGACAGGGCAGGCTGCTCGCCGACGCCGTGATCCGCGACCTCGTGCCCTGACCTCCGCCGACTGACCGCCGACACCCGTCGGTCGCAGAGCACGGGCTGCGGCGGGGTCCTCTGGCCCTGGCCCCGACCGGGGCGCAGACTGGGGTCATGACACCTCCCGCCGCATCCCGCCCGACCACGATCGACGAGTACCTCGACGTCCTCGAGGAGCCGGCACGCAGCCGGCTGCGCGAGCTGCGGGCGCTGGTGCGCGAGGAGCTCCCTTCGGCGACCGAGGCGATCAAGTGGGGCAGTCCGGCCTTCGTGCATCCGGCGGGCACGATCCTGCTGGTGGTCAGCGCACATCGGAAGCACGCGAACTTCACCGTCACCCCGAGCGCGAAGGAGGCCTTCGCCGAGGAGCTCGAGGGGCTGGAGACGGGCAAGGGGAGCGTGAAGCTGCCCTACGAGGTGCCGCTGCCGGAGGAGCTCCTGCGTCGCATGGCGCGTCACCGCCTGCGCGAGTTCGAGGACGAGGGCGTGAACTGGATGTGAGAGGCCGCCTCGTCGGGCGCGGACCCCACGACGTGCAGGAGCCCCCGGGATCGCTCCCGGGGGCTCCTGCGGTCCGGCCGTCGGCCGGGTCACCTGCTGAGCAGGATCACTTCACGATGCGGATGTTCAGCGGGTAGTTCCACCACTCGCCCTGGTTGGCCTTCACCGCGCCGATGATGGCGAAGATGATGTGCAGCAGCGCCGGCACACCCACGAGGACGTAGAGCACGGAGCCGATGCCGAAGGTGAGGATCGCGATGATCGTGATGACGACGCCGAGGGCGATCTCCGCGATCAGGGTCGCGATCGCCGCGTTCAGCGACTCGGCGGCGTTGTAGCGGACGTAGCGATTGCGGTCCTTGTACACCAGGAAGATGATCAGCGGGCCGAGCCAGCCGAGGAATCCGGCGCCGATCACGTAGCCGATGATCGCCGAGAGGTGCGAGAACATCGCCCACAGCTTCGCATCGGAGTCGGTGGTGGGCTGGCCGGGCAGGGGGCCGTCGAAGACGCCCTTGACATGGGCGGGGGCCTGGTCGAAGTTCATGGTTCCTCCGGCTGAGGGATGGCCGTGGGCGGCCGAGTGCGGGGCGGCGTGCTGCGGGTGCGGGGCCTGCTGCTGCGCGTACGGCTGCTGCACGGGCGGCTGCCCCGCGTACGGAGCGTACTGGGCCTGGCCGGTGTCCTGCGGGCCGACGGGCCCGGTGGCGTACGGGTCCGCGTCCACCGGCTGCTGGGCGGGCTCCTGGCGAGCCTCGGACGCGGACGGGGTGGCGTACGGGTCGTACGGGTGGACGGCGGGATCCGAGGTGGGGCTGCCCTGCTCCTGCGCGGTGGGAGCGCTCGGACCGTCCACGTCGAGCAGATCGGAGGCCGGGGCCTCGGCCTGCTCGGTCTGTGCGAAAGCCTCCGCCTCGGGCCGCGCGTCTGCAGCGACGTCGGGCCGCTCGGGCTGCTCGGGCTGCGGCTCCGGAGCGGGCGCGGGGGCACCGGGCTCGGTGCTGAACGGATCGTGCGGGTGCGGGTTCTGGCTCATGGTTCCTCCGGTCCTCTCGGGCCGGCACCTGGCCGGCCCCTCGGTTGATGGATCCACCCTAGCCAGGGCCCCCGGGAGCGGTCAGCGTGGCCCGCCGCCGCATCCCACGGGGGATATCCCCCGGTCGCAGGACGGCCGCGGCGCGGATCCGCGCCGTCGGCGGGGGCCGGTTCAGCCCTGGTCGACGGTCACGAAGTCGATGAGCTCCTCGATGCGTCCCGAGAGCGTCGGCTCGACGTCGGCGTAGGAGCGCACCGTCGAGAGGATCCGCTTCCAGCCCAGGCCGATGTCGGCCTTGTCCTCGTGGGGCCAGCCGAGCGCGGCGAGCGTGCCCACCTTGATGTCGGTGCCGCGGGGGACGTGCGGCCACTCCCGCAGGCCCACGCGCGCGGGCTTCACGGCCTGCCACACGTCCACGTACGGGTGGCCGAGCACCGTGACGTTCCCGCGGGCGCCCGGCAGCGCCATCACCTCGGCCGCGATGCGGGACTCCTTGGAGCCCTTCACGAGATGGTCCACCAGGATCCCGAGCCGCCGACCGGGGGAGGGGCCGAACTCCCGCACGCGCTCGGCGAGATGATCGGCGCCCTCGAGCTGCTCGACGACGATCCCCTCGATCCGCAGGTCGTGCCCCCACACCTTCTGCACGAGCTCCGCGTCGTGGGTGCCCTCGACCCAGATGCGGGAGGCGCGGGCGGTACGTGCCGCCGCACCCTCGACGTAGACGGAGCCGGAGGCGGAGCGCTTGCGCACCGGCGCCTGCTTCGCCGCCGTCGGGCGGGTGAGCACCACCGGCTGTCCGTCGATCATGAAACCGGGGCCGAGCGGGAAGGTGCGACGTCGGCCGCGACCGTCCTCGAGCTCGACGATCAGCTCGCCGGCCGTCTTCTCCACGCGCGTGATCGCGCCGGTGAAGCCGGTGGAGGCCTCCTCGACGACCAGGTCCCGCTGAGCGGGGACCTCCCGCCCCACGGGGCGACGACGGTGGTGCGCGGGCGGGCCGGAGGACAGCACGTCGGCGCCGTACCGGTCGGGGAAGCGAGCAGACGGTGAGGACACGGCGGACACTGTAGTCCCGTGGCGAACGCCTCCCTGCGAAGCACGCCGGGGACGCGTACGATTGGCACTTGGCATGGGAGAGTGCCAGGCGCCGGGCGGCCCCGGCGCCCGACCGCGCGGCAGGAGGTGGACGACATGGACGACCGCAAGCTCCAGATCCTCGGCGCCATCGTCGAGGACTACGTCTCCACGCGCGAGCCCGTCGGCTCCAAGTCGCTCCTGGAGCGACACGAGCTGGGCGTCTCCGCAGCGACCGTCCGCAACGACATGTCCTCGCTCGAGGAGGAAGGGCTGATCCACCAGCCCCACACCTCCGCCGGCCGCGTCCCGACCGACAAGGGCTACCGGGCCTTCGTCGACCACGTCGCCACGGTCAAGCCCCTCTCGGCCGCCGAGAAGCGCGCGATCCGTCGGCTCCTCGAGGACGCGGGCGACGTCGAGGAGCTGCTGGCGCGCACCGTGCGGCTCCTCGCCCAGCTCACCCAGCAGGTCGCGATGGTGCAGTACCCGGCCCGTCGCCAGGCCCGCATCCGTCACGTCGAGCTCGTGAAGGTCGCCGACTCCCTGCTGCTGGTCGTGCTCATCACCGAGTCCGGCCGTGTGGACCAGCGCACCGTGCCGGTGATCGCCGGCCGTCCCGCCGAGTACTACGCGGCCCTGCGCGATCAGCTGAACCGGGCCGTCGCGGGTCGAGCGGTCACCGACCTCGCGGTGCCGCTGACGGACTACCTCGAGACGCTGCCTGTCCCCGAGCGGGCCGCCGCCGCCGAGGTCGCCGAGGCGCTCACGGCCCTGGCCGCGACCCGCGCCGAGGACCGGATCATGATGGCCGGCACCGCGAACATCGCCCGCTCCGCCCAGGACTTCGCGCGCGACGTCGAGCCGCTGCTGGATGTGCTCGAGGAGCAGCTGGTGCTGCTGCGGCTGTTCACCGAGATGCACGTCTCCCCGGGCGACGTGCAGGTGCGGATCGGCTCGGAGCTCCACGACCGGGCGCTGCACCAGGCAGCGCTCGTCGGCGCGGGCTACGGTGCCGGCTCCCACCTGGCGATCCTCGGCCCCAGCCGCATGGACTACGCGGCCGGGATCTCGACGGTCCAGGCGATCGCCCGCTACGTCTCCCGATTCCTCGAATGACCGCGCCGGCGGGCCCCGCGCCCGTCACCGGCCACCGACCTCCGAACCCTGTGAAGGACCCACGCCTGTGAACGACGACTACTACGAGCTGCTCGGCGTCTCCCGCGACGCCTCGACCGAGGAGATCAAGAAGGCGTACCGCAAGCTCGCCCGCACCCTCCACCCGGACGTCAACCCGGATCCCGAGGCGGCGGAGAAGTTCAAGAAGGTCTCCCAGGCGTACGAGACCCTCTCCCATGCGGACAAGCGCCGCCAGTACGACATGGGCGGCGGCCCGGGCATGGGCGGCTTCCCCGGCGGCGGGAGCGCGGGCTTCGACTTCAACGACATCTTCGACATGTTCGCCGGCGCCTCCGGCATGCGCGGCCGCAACCAGGGCCCCGTCCCGCGCCATCGCCGCGGGGGCGACGTGCTGCGTCGGGTGAAGATCGAGCTGCGCGACGTCGTCTTCGGCACCGAGCAGGAGGTCACCTTCCGCACCGCCGTGCTGTGCGAGCGCTGCTCCGGCTCCTGCTGCGAGCCCGGCACCAGCCCCACCCGCTGCACCGCCTGCAACGGCTCCGGCCACGTCCAGCGCGTCCAGCAGTCGCTGCTGGGCCAGATGGTGACCATGGCGCCCTGCCCCACCTGCGAGGGCCACGGCGACGTCATCGAGAGCCCCTGCACCTCGTGCTCGGGACACGGCCGCACCGCCACCGAGCGCACCGTCACCGTGCGCATCCCCTCGGGCGTCGAGAACGGCACCCGCATCCAGCTGCGCGGCGAGGGCGAGACCGGTGAGGCCGGCGGCCCCTCCGGCGACCTCTTCGTCGAGCTGTCCGTCAAGGACCACGAGATGTTCGAGCGCGCCGGCGACGATCTCGTCACCACGGTCGCGGTGCCGATGACCACCGCCGCGCTCGGCGCGACGATCCCGCTGGACACCTTCGACGGGGAGCAGGAGCTCGACGTGCGCCCCGGCGCCCAGCCCGGCGAGGAGATCCTCCTCAAGGGCCTGGGCGTGACCCCGCTGCGTCGCGAGCGCCGCGGCGACATCCGCGTGGTGCTGGACGTGGACGTGCCCACCGCGCTCACTGACGAGGAGCGCGAGCTGCTCGAGCGCTTCGCGGCCCTGCGCGGCGACGAGGCCACCCGCCGCAAGGGTCACAGCGGCCCCTTCGCCAAGCTCCGCGAGCGCCTCCAGAACCTCTGAGCCCGGAGCGACCGCAGCGATGCCCACCACCCCGCCCGGATTCCTGATCCTCGACGACGCTCTCGCCGCCGCGCGCGAGGGCGATCAGCTGGTGCTCGCGGGCGACGAGGGTCGCCATGCCGCGAAGGTCGCCCGGATCGGGGTGGGGGAGCGGCTGCTGCTCACCGACGCCCCGGGCCGTCAGGTCCTCGCCGAGGTGACCGCCGCCCGCAAGGAGCAGCTGGACCTGCGCCTGCTCGCCGACCCGTCCCCGGCCGTGCAGCGCCTGCCCCGGCTCGCGCTGGTGCAGGCTCTGGCGACGGGAGGCCGGGACGAGCAGGCCGTCGAGTCCGCAACCGAGCTCGGCGCGGACCGGATCGTGCCCTGGATCGCGACGCGCTCCGTGTCCGTGTGGCGCGGGGAGAAGCTCGCCCGAGGCCGGGCGAAGTGGGAGGCCACCGCCCGCGCCGCGGTGAAGCAGTGCCGTAGGCCGGGCATCCCGGCCGTCGACGCCCCGGTGACCACGAGCGCCCTCGTCGAGGACCTGCGCGCGCGGGCGGCCGGCGGCTCCCTCGTGCTCGTCCTGCACGAGCAGGAGTCCGTGGGCCTGATGAGCATCGCCGAGGAGCTGCGCGGCGCGAGCGAGGCCGGGGTCGAGGAGATCGTCGTGGTCGTCGGCCCCGAGGGCGGGATCGACCCGGCCGAGCTGGAGGCGCTGCGCGCCGCCGGGGCGCGCAGCGTGCTGCTGGGCCCCGAGGTGCTGCGCTCCTCGACTGCGGGACCCTCCGCGCTCGCGGTGCTCAGCGCCCTCGTCGGCCGCTGGGGCTGACGGGGCAGGATCCGCGTCGATTCCGGGAAACCGCTTGTGCGACCGGTGCGAGCCTGGAAGGCTCCTGGCCCATGCGAGTCAGTGTCGACGCCTTCGTGGCCAGCCCCGGTTTCGGGGGATTCATCAGCTACATCGGCGGCCTCTGCGCCGCCCTCGCCTCCCGGGACGACATCGAGCTGCACATCCTCCTGCCCACCGAGCAGCCGGTTCCGGAGTTCGCCGACCTCCCCGCCTCCGCGAGGATCCACCGGATCGACCTCCCCGACGTGGCGGAGCAGCGTCCCGGGGTCACCTGGACCGATCACGTGCTCCCTGCCGCCCTCGACGAGCTCGTGCCCGAGGTGCATCTGGGCCCGGCGTTCATGCTCCCGCCGGGGCACGCCCGTCCCCAGGCCGTCACCGTCCACGACGACATGTTCGAGCGGTTCCCGCAGTTCTACGGCGCGCAGACCCGCGACTATCTGCGCGAGCAGACCCTGCGGGCGCTCTCGGTCGCCGACGTCGTCCTCGCGGTCTCGGAATCGACCCGCGAGGATGCGATCGAACGCTGGGACCCACAGGCGCCGATCGTGGTCACCCCGCTCGCGCCGAGGCTCGTGGGTGGTCCCGGGTCCCGGCCGCCGGCCGAGGCACCGACGTCGTATCTGCTCAACGTGGGCGGAGCTCATCGCCGCAAGCGTCTGGACGACCTGATCGAGGCGTTCGCCCGTGCCGCGACCGACGGTCCGCTCCCGGAGGATATGCACCTGGTGCTCGTGGGGGTGGAGGACGACGAGCGCGTCCGGGCCCTGCGTGCCGCGAGCCCGGTCGCCGAGAGGATCGTGCTCACCGGGCGGATCCCGGACGCTGAGCTGCCCGCCTGGTACCGGCACTGCGAGCTGTTCGTGTACCCGAGTGAGTACGAGGGCTTCGGGCTCGGCCCGCTCGAGGCGATGTACTCCGGCGCGCCCGTGCTCACCTACCGCAACTCCGCCCTCGCCGAGGTGCTCGGGGACGCGGCGGAGTACGCCGTCCCCGGGGCCGAGGGACTCGAGAAGGGCATCAGCGCCCTGCTCGCCGACTCACCGCGGCGCGCCCGGATGCGCGCGCAGGGCCTGTCCCGGGCCGCCGGCTTCCGCTGGGACCGGACCGCTGAGGCGACCGTCGAAGGGCTTCGCACGGCGATCGAGCGGTTCGCCGGATCCCCGCGATGATCCGCGCCGAGAACCTCGTCAAGGAGTTCAGCAGGCCGCGGCGCGTCGAGGGGAGGTTCTCCGGTGTCCGCTCCTTCCTCAGCACGCAGAAGGTGGTCTCGCGAGCGGTCGATGACGTGTCGCTGCAGGTGGATGACGGGGAGATCGTCGGATACCTCGGCCCGAACGGCGCCGGGAAGTCCACCACCATCAAGATGCTCACCGGGATCCTCGTCCCCACCTCCGGCCACGTCGAGGTGGAGGGCATCGTGCCCTGGCAGGACCGCCGTGCCAACGCCCTCAACATCGGTGCGGTCTTCGGTCAGCGCACCCAGCTGTGGACCGATCTGCCGCTGCGGGAGTCCTTCGAGCTGATCTCCCGACTGTACGGACTCGACCGCGCAGACTATCGCCGCTCCCTCGACGTCTTCGTGGACCTGCTGGACATGGGGCCGTTCATGGACACCGCCGTGCGCGCGCTGTCCCTCGGACAGCGGATGCGCGGGGATCTCGTCGCCGCGATGCTCTACCGCCCGCCGGTGCTCTACCTCGACGAGCCGACCGTCGGTCTGGATGTCGTCGCCAAGGTGCGGATCCGCGAGTTCATCGCGGAGCAGAACCGCAGCGAGGGCACGACCGTGCTGCTGACCACGCACGACATCGCGGACATCGAGCATCTCGCGCAGCGGGTGGTGATCATCGACGAGGGCCGGATCCTCTACGACGGGGATCTCGAGGCGCTGCGCTCCCGGTACGCGCCCTACCGCGAGATCGTGGTGCGCGCCCCGCTCGTGCCGGAGGACCTCCACGTGGACGGACCGGATCTCGTCGGGACCCGGCCCGACGGCGACGACCTGCTGGCCACCTTCCGCTTCGACCCGGAGGTCATCGCGGCACCGGCGGCGATCCACCGGATCACCACCGCTCTCGAGGTCACCGACATCACCTCCCGGGAGCCCGGGGTCGAGGACGTGATCCGGCAGATCTATCTCGACGGCGAGGCGCGCCGATGAGCATCGCGACGGCCCCCGGCCGCACTGTGTCGGCGCCGGTGCGGCTCGGGGCCGCAGCCGGCTCCCGCGCGGTGCTCGCCTGCGCCGGCCAGGCCTGGCGTGCGCAGTTCGTGTTCCGCGCCGCCACCTGGAGCGGCATCATCGGGGCGACGCTCCAGGTGGTGCTCGTGATGCTGGTGTGGGCCGCGGTCTACGGGGCGCGCACCGAGGTCGCCGGCGTCGACCAGCGCGATGCGATCACGTACGCGGTGCTCGGCGCCGTGATCGCGGCCGTGTTCCAGCCCTTCGTCTACGACACCCTGTACGGCCGCCTCCGCACCGGCGCCATCGCCTTCGACGTGATGCGGCCGCTCTCGGCGGTGCCGATGACGCTCGCCCAGCAGGCCGGCGCCGCCGCCGCGCAGCTGCCCGCCGCCGGCATCGCCCTCGGCGTCGGCCTGCTCCTCGGCGCGCTCGACGCGCCCGGCTCGCTCCTGTCGGGGCTCGCCTTCTCGCTCTCGATCCTGCTCGGATTCACGATCGCGCAGATCCTCAACTCCATGATCGGCCTGGTCGGCTTCTGGACCCTCGAGGTGTCCGGGGCGTTCCACATCTACCGGATGTTCGTCCAGTTCAGCTCCGGGGCGCTGATCCCGCTGTGGTTCATGCCCGCCTGGCTCAGCGGGGGACTCTCGTTCCTGCCGTTCTCGTCCCAGGTGTTCGTGCCGCTGACGATCTACGTCGACCCCGCGCCCGGGACGCAGACCCTGGTGGCGATCGGTGTGCAGCTGCTGTGGGTGCTCATCCTCGCGGTCCTCGCCGCCGTGCTGTGGCGCCGGGCGATCCGGAGGCTGGTGATCTTCGGTGGATGAGGCACTCACGACCAGAGGCACCTCGGCGCGCCCGATCCCCGCATGGCGCACCTATCTGGTGCTCGTGCAGGGCACCTGGCGCAGCATGCGCGTCCACCGGGCGAATCTCGTGATGATGTTCCTGGGGAGCGCGGCGATCCAGGGCACCCAGCTCGCCTTCATCTCGGTGCTGCTCGGGGCGTTCGGCGCGATCGCCGGGTGGAGCGTGGGCGAGGTCGCCTTCCTGTACGGGCTGCGACTGACCGCCCACGGGGTGTGCACGATCAACTTCGGGCAGCACCGGGGGAGTGCCCAGGCGATCCGCAACGGGGACTGGGACCGCTTCCTGCTGCGCCCCGCCGGACCGCTCATGCAGCTGCTGACCCGTCACTTCAACCCCGGCACGATCGGCGATCTCGTGCTGGGCCTCGCGATCCTGATCACCGCTGCGAACCTGATCGGGACGCCGTGGAGCGCGGGCATGATCCTGTACCTGGTGCTCGCCGCGCTCGGCGGCGGGCTGGTGGAGGCGGGTCTCCAGATCGGACTGTCGGCCCTCGACTTCCGCTGGGGCCCGGTGGTGCGGATCAAGGACATGGTCGACCGGGTGCTGACCGACTTCGGCGCCTATCCCATGACGATCTTCGGCACCGCCGGGACCTGGCTGCTGACCTTCCTGGTGCCGCTCGCGTTCATGGCGTACCTGCCCACGACCGTGCTCCTGGGGCGCACCGAGGAGCTCGTCGTGCCGGTATGGGCGGCGCAGGTGTCCCCGCTGGCCGGTCCGCTGCTGCTCGCCCTCGGCATCGCGGTGTTCCGAGGGATGTCCCGCTGGTACTCGAGCCCGGGGCACTGACCGCGGCGCGCCGAGCGGGCGACGGCCGGCGGGGCTCCCCGGAACCGTGGGCGAGCGAGGAGGACCCCGCCGGCGCGGCGCGCCGACGGGGTCCGGGGATCACGAGCGGTGGGTCAGCCGACCGGGGCGAGCACCTTCGCCTCGACTGCGGCCAGCGCGGTCTCGAGCGCAGCGGCCTTCTCCTCGGTGACGAACAGCTCGCCCTCGACGGAGAGGTCCTCGCGGAAGCCGAGGCCGACGGCACCGAGCACGTCCGCGCCGACGCGACCCATCAGCGTCTCCAGCAGGGGCAGCACCTCGTTCGCGGCGCCCCAGCCGTAGCCGACCAGGACGGTGGGCAGGTTCTCCCACTCGGCGAAGAGGAAGTCGATCGCATTCTTCAGGGCGCCGGGGTAGGCGCCGTTGTACTGCGGGGTGAGGATGACGATCGCGTCGAGGGCGGCGATCCGCTCGCCCCAGCTGCGACCGTGGTCGGTGGTCTTGTCCGCACCGGACTTCGGCGAGGAGGGCTCGTCGAAGGAGGGCAGGGCGACCTCGCGGAGGTCGATGAGGTCGATCTCGAAGCGGTCGTCGGCGGAGGCGGCGACCCACTGGGCCACCGCCGAGCCGACGCGGTTCGGGCGGGCGCTGCTGAGGAGGATTCCGAGCTTCGTCATAGTCCTTTAAACTTCTCATACTCTCGGGGGCTTCCCCAAGGAGGGGTGGTGTTCGTCGCTCCCGTAGACTCGCGGCCATGGGTACGAGCGTCAACGAGCACGACACACTGCGTCACGATCCCGACTGCCTCTTCTGCAGGATCGTCGCCGGGGAGATTCCCTCCGACCGCGTCCACGAGGACGAGCGGGTCATCGCCTTCAGGGACCTGCACCCTCAGGCCCCCGTGCACGTACTCGTCGTCCCGCGAGAGCACCGTCGCGACGTGACCGAGCTCGCCGGTGACCCCTCCCTCCTCGCCCACACCGCGTCCGTTGCCGCGCAGGTCGCCGATGAGCAGGCCGACGGCGAGTTCCGCCTCGTCTTCAACACCGGCCCTAGCGCCGGACAGACCGTCTTCCACGTGCACGCGCACGTCCTCGCGGGCGGGAAGCTCGCAGAAGGAGAACTGTGACAGACCCTCTCAGCCCGGCTCCCGGACGCGCCCCCGAGGTGCGCGAGCGGAAGCTGGCGATCCCCGACCACCTCAGCCCCTTCCAGGTGCTCGGAGAGAACGACCAGGCGCTGGCCGCCCTCGAGGACGCCGTGCCCGACACCGACGTGCACGTGCGCGGCAACCAGGTGACCCTGCGCGGCACCGAGGAGGCGCTGCGACGCGGCGAGCACATCATGCGCTCCCTCATCGAGCTGGCGGGCACCGGCCAGGCCGTCACCGCCGAGGCCGTCCAGCGCGCCGCGAACCTCTTCGGCGACGACAGGGCGAGCGGCCGCAAGCTCGAGGAGGTGCTCTCCCGCACGATCCTCTCTTCCCGAGGTCGCACCATCCGCCCCAAGACCGTGGGCCAGAAGAGCTACATCGAGGCGATCGAGACTTCCACGATCACCTTCGGGATCGGCCCGGCCGGCACCGGCAAGACCTATCTCGCCGTCGCGATGGCGGTGCAGAAGCTGCTCTCCAAGCAGATCAACCGCATCATCCTCACCCGCCCCGCGGTCGAGGCCGGCGAGCGGCTCGGCTTCCTCCCCGGCTCGCTGAACGAGAAGATCGACCCCTATCTGCGCCCCCTCTACGACGCGCTGCACGACATGCTCGACCCCGAGTCGATCCCGCGGCTCATGGGCGCCGGCACGATCGAGGTGGCGCCCCTGGCCTACATGCGCGGCCGCACCCTCAACGACGCGTTCATCATCCTCGACGAGGCGCAGAACACCACGCCCGAGCAGATGAAGATGTTCCTCACCCGTCTCGGCTTCAACTCCACCATGGTCGTCACCGGCGACGTCACCCAGGTCGACCTCCCCGGCGGGCACCAGAGCGGCCTGCGGGTGGTCGAGAATGTCCTGACCGGCATCGACGACATCTCCTTCTGCCGTCTCTCCTCCCGCGACGTCGTGCGCCACCGGCTGGTCAGCGACATCGTCGAGGCGTACGGGCGCTGGGAGATCCGACCGGGAGGCAGCCGCGACTCCCGCCACCGCAGCAAGGGGAACTGAGCATGACCATCGAGATCCGCAACGAGACCACCGCCGTCGTCGACGAGCGCGAGTTCGTGGAGCTCAGCCGCTTCGTCTTCGAGGCGATGCACCTCCACCCGGCCACCGAGATGTCGATCATCCTCGTGGACGAGGAGGCGATGGAGAAGCTGCACGTGCAGTGGCTGGACTTGCCGGGCCCCACCGACGTGATGAGCTTCCCGATGGACCAGCTCACCCCGGGAACGCCCGAGCACCCGGCCCCCGAGGGGCTGCTGGGCGATGTGGTGCTGTGCCCGAGCGTCGCCGCGAAGCAGGCCGCCGAGTCCGGGCACAGCGCGGTCGAGGAGATGCTGCTGCTGACCGTCCACTCGATCCTCCACCTGCTGGGCTACGACCACATGGAGGAGGACGAGCGCACCGAGATGTTCGACCTCCAGCGGAAGCTGCTGCTGACCTTCCTCGCCTCGCGGCCGGCCTCCTGAGCCGCCATGCCCCTGCCTGACCAACCTCCCGGGCCCGGGCACCGCGCCGCGCCGACCACCCCGTCGGCCCCGCGCGGTGCGGCCCCTGTCCACCGACCTGCGACCCGAGGGGGCCGTCGGTGAGCGCGCTGAGCCTCGCACTGGTGCTGCTCATCCCTCTGGCCCTGCTCGGCGGGATCGTCTCCGCCGTGCTGACCGCGGTGGACGCCGCCCAGCTGGCCGTCAGCCGCGGCACGCTGGAGAAGGCTGTCTCCGACCGGCCCGCCGCTGTGCGCCAGCGGGTCCTGCACCAGCACGCCGACTCCGGCCGCACCCTCGCCTCGGTCGCCCTGGGCCGGGTGCTCGGCGAGACCGTCATGGTCACGGCGATCGCCGCGATCAGCTTCTCCGCTCACGCCGAGCTGCGGCCCGGCGAGGGGTGGGTCCTGCCGCTGCTGGCCACCCTCCTCATCGCCGGACTCATGGCGCTGGTGATGCTCGTCATCTCCCCGCGCACGATCGGCCGGCAGCGCGCCGAGTCCGTGCTGATCTCCGCGCGGGGGCTGGTCGCGGGCGTACGCGGGGTGCTGTGGGTGCCCGCGAGCGCGCTCGCGAGCCTCGGCGGCTCTCTCTCGGCCAGGGCAGGCAGTCAGGAGGATCCGCAGGAGCGGGCCGAGAAGGCGCGCCGCAACGTCGACCGCGCCCTCGAGGACGAGCACGTCCGCGACGGCGAGCGGGACATGATCCAGGGCGTCTTCGAGCTGCGCGGCACGATGGTGCGCGAGCTGATGGTGCCGAGGCCCGACATGGTCACCATCGGCGCTGATCAGAGCGCCGAGAGGGCGATGCGCCTGTTCGTCCGCTCGGGTTTCTCCCGGATCCCCGTGATCGGCGAGAACGTCGACGACCTGCGCGGCATGCTGTACGTCAAGGACGTGATGCGCGCGATCCACTCGCCCTGGGACCCGCGCCCGCAGCGGCCCGTCCGCGAGGTGATGCGCCCGGCGCGCTTCGCCCCCGAGTTCGTCGCGGCCGACGAGGTGCTGCGCCAGATGCAGACCAGCCACGTGCACATCACCGTGCTGGTGGACGAGTACGGGGGAGTGGCCGGCATCGTCACCATCGAGGACGTCCTCGAGGAGATCGTCGGTGAGATCGCCGACGAGCACGACCGGCGCGAGCCCGAGATCGAGGACCTCGGCGGGGGCCGCTACCGCGTCCCCGCCCGCGCGAGCCTGTCCGAGGTCGGGGAGCTGTTCGGCCTCGACATCGACGACGACGACATCGACTCCGTCGGCGGCCTGCTCGCCAAGACCACCGGCCGGGTGCCGATCCCCGGCAGCACCGCCGGCGCCCTGGGCCTCGAGCTCGAGGCCGAACGGACCGCAGGACGGCGCAAGCGGCTCTCCACCGTGCTCGTGCGCAGGACGATGCCCGCCGATGTCGACGACCACCGAGACCAGGAGGACACCCATGAGCGCTGACCAGCAGGAGCCCGGCACCGACGAGCGCGACGTCGAGGAGACCGGAGCCGTGCACCGCGCAGGCTTCGTGGCCCTCGTCGGCAGGCCCAACGTCGGCAAATCCACCCTGACCAACGCGCTGGTGGGCGAGAAGGTCGCGATCACCTCGACCAAGCCGCAGACCACCCGGCGTGCGATCCGCGGCATCGTCACCCGCGAGGACGCGCAGATCATCCTCGTGGACACCCCCGGCGTGCACCGCCCCCGCACCCTCCTGGGCGAACGGCTGAACGACCTGGTGCGCGAGACCCTCGGCGAGGTCGACGTGGTGGGCTTCTGCCTGCCCGCCGACCAGAAGATCGGCCCCGGTGACCGGTTCATCGCCGAGGACCTGGTGGAGATGCGCACCGGCCGCCGCGGGCCGCGCGTGGTCGCGATCGTCACCAAGATCGACCTCGTCGGTCGCGACACGCTCGCCGAGCACCTGATGAGCGTCGATCAGCTGATGGACTTCGACGAGATCGTGCCGATCTCCGCGGTCAAGGGCGAGCAGATCGACGTGCTCATGGACGTCGTCTCCCGCCAGCTGCCCGACGGGCCGCAGCTTTACCCTGACGACCAGCTCACCGAGGAGTCCCGCGACGACCGCATCTCCGAGCTGGTGCGCGAGGCGGCGCTCGAGGGCGTGCGCGACGAGCTGCCCCACTCCATCGCGGTCGTGGTCGAGGAGGTCGTGGAGGTCGACCCCGACGGCGATGCGTTCACCCCGGTCGAGCCCGGCACCGGACGCCTCGTGGTGCGCGCGACCCTGTTCGTCGAGCGCGACAGCCAGAAGGGCATCATCATCGGTCGCGGCGGGTCGCGGCTGAAGGAGGTCGGCTCCCGGGCGCGCGGCGAGATCAACGAGCTGCTGGGCCGCAAGGTGCATCTGGATCTGCGGGTCAAGGTCGCCAAGGACTGGCAGCGCGACCCCAAGCAGCTGGGGCGCCTGGGGTTCTGAGCGGTATCGGGCATCCTCGCCGGGGCGGCGCCTCGGCGAGGATCGCCGCGGCGGAGACATCGGTGTCACCGCTCCTCGTCGCTCGCGGGCGTTGTCCACATTTCCGGCGTTCGATGGCGGACCTGGGTGGCCGCTGAGTACGGTGGGCGTGATCCGTCCCACCCCTCGGAAGGCACCACCCATGCCCCGACGCCTCCTCAGCGCCGCCGCAGCATGCACCCTCCTCCTCGGTCTCGCCGCGTGCGGCGAGGGCTCCGAAGGCACGGTGACTACCCCGCCGCCCAGCATCGACATCGAGGGGCCGAGCGACGGAGGCGGTGACGGCGGCGCCAGTGACGCCGGGGGCGAGGAGGAGTCGCCGAGCGCCGCGCCGGACGTGCCCGCGCCGGACCCTGCGGACTATGCGGGGATGGACGAGAACACGCCCGAGGGTGCGCAGCAGTTCACCAGGTACTTCTTTGCACTTTTGATTTGGGGGTATCAGACGGGCGAGTACAGCAAGCTCGAAGAGCTCTACGGGCCGAGTTGCACAATTTGCGAGGCGAATGTGCAGACCGTACGCGAGTTCAACCAGAAAGATGAGTACTGGTCGAATGTAGAGGTTGAAGACATTGCGCTTCGAGATCTACCCGTGGCTGACAATGAGTACGAAGCTGCTGTGCACTACGAGGCGCGCGTTTCGAAGCATGTCGAGCCCGCATCTGACGGAGGTCCGGCTGTCGAAGCGCCGCCACTGCATTTTAAGTTCCAGACTGGTCTGCGGTGGGATGGCGACCGCTGGATAATAGAGGGCTCGGCAATGGACTTGGAGTCAGTGCAATGACCAGGCGGGCAACACTCGCATTTGTGATGAGTTGCCTCGCCCTGCTCCCAGTCATCCTCTTTGCGCCTCATGCGAGCGCTGACGGGAAATGTGGACCAGGAATGATTCGTGTGCGGGTTGTGACGGGTTCGCAAAAGGGGGGAACGTTTAACCTGGGCGGAGAGACGACGGCTTTTAAGTGCGTGAAGGCGCGCCCCGCCCCTACTAGTGAACCGCAGTCGAGTGACGATCAAGATGGCGCAGTGAGCGATCGCCCCGAAAATGAAACTTCGGAACCTGAGGCCGTGCCTAATTTCATTACTCGTTTGGAACGGGCGGCGGATCATGGGGGATACAGCTGCGGGAATGTATCTTGCCGAGCATCGCGCGACGCCTGTACCGCGGCGCCGGATTACACGATGTTCGGGAATGAGATCGTGGCGACGCCTCGGGCGTCAAGTGGTCGTGAGGAGGGCGCGGTGACTTTCGAGTCGGTCACGCAGGACACGAGGTCAGGTGAGGAGACCTCCAACGGATACTCCTGTCAGGTCCCGTCGACGGCGACACCCGGGGGCGGAGGGGCCGGAGCGCCGGCGGGCGTCGAGGCACCCGAGCCGGTCGTGATCATCGTGACGCAGAGCGATTTCGCGGAGCTGCCGGTGAAGCCGTCGGTGGCCAGCGCTGGGCCGGAGCGCGGGTGGCTCCCGGCGGGAATGGTCAACGTGCTCCATGCGGACCATCAGGTGCAGACGCTGGAGACGGAGCTGCTCGGCACTCCGGTGGCAGTGCGGGCCATTCCGACCTCGTACCACTGGGACCTCGGTGACGGGAACACCATCACCACGAGTAAGCCCGGCACGCCGTACCCGTCGGAGGAGGTGTCGGCCGAGTACCGCGGCGAGGGCTGGTACGACGTCACGCTCACGACGACCTTCGCCGGTCAGTTCTCGGTGGACGGCGGGGAGTGGCAGGACATCGACGGGACGATCGAGGTGGCGTCGGATCCGATCGCGATCTACTCGAAGTCGCTCGAGTCGCGGCTGGTCAACGGTGATGTCCCGGTCGACGAGGACGAGGATCCGTGGGTGCCGGAGCGCGACGCCGAGACCGAAGGCCCCCAGGACCCCGACGCCAGGCACCGCGAGATCTGACGTAGCGGGGAGAGCGCCCGAAACCTGACGAGGAGAGCGCGGTGGGGGACCGCGGCTCCCTTCGGTCCAGTGGGCGAGGGGTACGTCAGGCCGTTGGGACACACGGCGGGTCGCCGCGGTGCGAGGCGGGCGCCGCCGGGAGCGCGCTCGGCGGTGTTCGCATCGTGAGCCGCTCCGAGCTGCGAGCGTGGCGGTGCTAACGTGATCGTCGTGCGTGGATCGCTGCTCCTGCTTAGACGCCGCGACAGGTCCTGAACCGCCGGGAACCTGTCGCGGCTGACGTGATGTCCGGCGACCGGCAATCCCAGCGAGAAGGACCTCCTCATGACTGATTCCACGACCTCCACCACGCCCGCCGCAGCGCCCGTCGCGGCCGAGGCCGACCCCGCGGCACCCGTCGTCGGCACCACCGGCGACGCCCCCCAGCAGCCCTCGGGCATGCCGATCCACAAGTACCTGCCCTTCCATGAGCAGATCCGGGTCGAGCTCCCCGACCGCACCTGGCCCGCTCGCCGCATCACCCGCGCCCCCCGCTGGTGCGCGGTCGACCTGCGCGACGGCAACCAGGCCCTCATCGACCCCATGAACGCCGAGCGCAAGCTGCGGATGTTCGAGCTCCTGGTCCGGATGGGATACAAGGAGATCGAGGTCGGGTTCCCGTCGGCCTCCAAGACCGACTACGACTTCGTGCGCACCCTCATCGAGGAGGACCGCATCCCCGAGGACGTCTCGATCCAGGTCCTCACCCAGTCCCGCGAGCACCTCATCGAGCGCACCTTCCAGGCGATCTCCGGCGCCAAGCGCGCCGTCGTCCACCTCTACAACTCCACCTCGGTCGTGCAGCGCGACGTCGTCTTCCGCGCCGATGAGGACGCGGTGCTCGACATCGCCGTGCAGGGCGCTCTGCTGTGCAAGAAGTACGAGGAGACGATCCCGGACACGGCCGTGACCTACCAGTACTCCCCGGAGTCCTACACCGGGACCGAGCTCGAGTACGCGCTGCGCGTGTGCAACGCGGTCATCGAGGTCATCAAGCCCACCCCGCAGGACAGGATGATCATCAACCTGCCGGCGACCGTCGAGATGGCCACCCCCAACGTCTACGCCGACTCGATCGAATGGATGCACCGCCACCTCGACCGCCGCGACTCGATCGTGCTGTCCCTGCACCCCCACAACGACCGCGGCACCGGTGTGGCCGCCGCCGAGCTCGGCTACCTCGCCGGCGCCGACCGCATCGAGGGCTGCCTGTTCGGCAACGGCGAGCGCACCGGCAACGTCGACCTCGTGACCCTGGGGCTGAACCTGTTCAGCCAGGGCATCGACCCGCAGATCGACTTCTCCGACCTCGACGAGGTGCGCCGCACCGTCGAGCACTGCAATCAGATGCCGGTCCCCGAGCGCAGCCCCTACGGCGGCGACCTCGTGTTCACCGCCTTCTCCGGCTCCCACCAGGACGCCATCAAGAAGGGCCTCGAGCGCATGGAATCCGATGCGGAGAAGGCCGGCAAGACCGTCGACGACATGGTCTGGCGCGTCCCCTACCTGCCCGTGGACCCCAAGGACCTCGGCCGCTCCTACGAGGCCGTGATCCGCGTGAACTCCCAGTCCGGCAAGGGCGGCATGGCCTACCTGCTGCGCACCGAGCACGGCCTGGACCTGCCCCGCCGCCTCCAGATCGAGTTCTCCGGCATCGTGCAGCAGCGGACCGACGCCGACGGGGGCGAGGTCAGCCCCGAGGCGCTGTGGGACGCGTTCACCGACGAGTACCTGCCGGCCAAGGACGAGACGCGCCGCTGGGGCCGCTTCAGCTTCCGCGACGTGCACCAGGAGTCCACCGGCGACGGCGCCGACCGCATCACCGTCACCCTCGTCGTCGACGGCGAGGAGCACCAGGTCACCGGCATCGGCAACGGTCCGCTCGACGGCTTCGTCAAGGCTCTGGCCGAGAGGAAGATCGACGTGCGGATCCTCGACTACGCCGAGCACGCCCTGACCGAGGGCGACGACTCGCTGGCCGCCTCCTACATCGAGTGCGAGATCGACGACCGCATCTTCTGGGGCGTCGGCATCGACGGCTCGATCACCCGTGCGTCCCTCGAGGCGATCACCTCGGCGCTGAACCGCAACGCCCGCGCCCGGGCCTGATCCGGGCTGACCCGGGAGTTGTTCGACGAGACATACCACCTTCTTGGTATGTCT
>Ga0308157_10000329_pt1 | contig 169637 bp, 106 predicted proteins | sample PhyBR1_FD_201035 | JGI IMG/M metagenome (GOLD analysis project Ga0308157, IMG submission 201035) | Phyllosphere microbial communities from UC Gill Tract Community Farm, Albany, California, United States - DLSLB.R1 | ecosystem: Host-associated > Plants > Phyllosphere > Unclassified | place... | reverse complement strand
CCCGAACAGAGAAGTTAAGCCCGCCTGCGCAGATGGTACTGCAGTTTTGTGGGAGAGTATGTCGTCGCCTTTCTTTTGAAAACCCTATCCAAATTGGATGGGGTTTTCTGTTTTTTATATGTTTTGGTTTTTGGAATGTTTGAACATGAAAAAAAAGAATGTAAAATCATTATTTATAATGATGTAAAAAATGAAGTTGAGTAGTAGATTTGTGTTAAAGTTGCAATGTAAACGAGGTATATCAAATTATTTTTGGAGAATTAAATTGATATAAGCATGCAATTTTAATTTGATTAAAATCAGATTTTTATTACTTGCTCGAATAGCTAGTATAGGCATTGGGGAGCTTTACTATATTATTCGGGCTTAAGTAATATAATTTGTGAATTGTAATACATTAATCTACTAAACCATTCTCTACAGCATATTTTACCAAACCAGCTGTATTTTTTGCATTTAATTTTGATAATAAATTACGGCGATGCGTATTTACAGTATTTAAACTAATAAAAGTTTTTTCTGCAATTTCGGCTGTATTGTATTCTTGAGCTATTAAGACTAAAATTTCTTTTTCTCTAGAACTTAATTCTGTTATATGAGAAGACTGTTTTTCAATTCTTGAACTATTGGTAAAATGTTTTTCCTCTAATTCTTCTGCAAAGTAATTTTCGCCTGAAGCAATTGTGTTAATAGCTTTAAGTAGTTCTTCTTTTTCAGCATTTTTCAATAAATAGCCATTTACACCAATTCTAATTAATCTAGAGACAATCATTGCATTGCTGTGTGTGCTTACAATTAGAATTTTGATCTGCGGATGCTGTTTTTTAAGAATTTTACTCAATTCTATTCCATCCATTGCAGGCATACTTATATCGAGAATAATTAAATCAATTGCACTTTTTTTGATGATCTCTAAAGCCTCAATTCCATTTACGGCTTTATCAACAATATTGATATTAGGTTCCTGTTCTAATAAGGATATAATTCCTTGCAGGAACATGGTGTGATCATCAGCAATAAGTAGCTTAATTTTTGTCATATAATAAATATATTAGTTGCTTTTTAATTCGTGAAATTGGTTCTTCAAATCAATACTTTTTTACTAAAGCTTTTGGTTTTGATCGGAAAATTGGGATTTCTATGTTAATGATAGTACCTCGTTTTAATTTTGAATCGATTATAAATGAACTATTTAGTTTATTAATTCGATTTTCAAGATTAATTAGGCCAATTCCTTTTGGAGTATTTTTGGTTTCAAAACCTATTCCATTATCTTCAAATAAAAGATTGAAGATATCTTCGACACAATTCAGTTGAACTTCAATTTCAGTAGCTTGGGCATGTTTAATTGTATTAGTTAAGAGCTCCTGTATGATTTTAAAAATTTCAACTTGAATATTTTCATCCAATTTATTAATTTCTTCCTTCGGATATGAAATAAAAGAAATCTTGATTTTGCTTGCCTCACCGATATTATTCAAATATGATTCTAAAACTTCTAGAAATTTATTTTGACTAAATTTCTTAGGCAGTAAAGTGTGTGATAAATTTCGAACCTGCTGATAGGTGTCGTCCAATTGATGGCTTATTTGTTGGATATTCGAAAAATTAGAAGAATTTAAATTGTTTATTTGCAGTTTAATTGCCGCTAAATTACCTCCAATACTATCATGAAGTTCTTGAGAGATACGTTGTCTTTCTTTATCCTGCCCCCTGATTGATGCTTTGATTAGATCCAATTCTTGTTCTTTTAAAATGCTGTTTATTTTCTGAGAACTAATTTCTGATTGCTTAACATTTAGTAAATGTTGTACTTTGAATCGTTTGTAAAACTGAAATAGTAGTGCAATAATCGGAATCAATAAAATAAGAAAAGCACTAATTATAAGTAGTTTGAAATTCTTTTGTTGATTGATTTCTAGGTTTTTTAATTGTTGATTTTTTTTTAGGAGCGCTATTTCGTTTCTTTTTTTGTTAGATGAATTTTGGTAAGCAAGAAGCGTATTTTCATTATTTTTCTTAAAGATTTCTTCTTTAAGAATTATATTTTTGATTGCATCTTCTTGACTAGCCAAGGCTAGTTTTTTAACTTCATTTTCAAATCTCAAAGATTCAATTTCTTTTTGTTTTTGGGTAGTTTGGTATTTAATTTCAAGTTCATTAATTTCCTTTATTCTTTCCAGTTTTGATATAGAATCTTTTAGATGAATTGATTTTTCATAAAACAAATAAGCATTTTTAAAATCTTCTTGTTTGATGGAAATTTTTCTCAATTCATCATAGATCTCTATTTGAGTTTGAAGCAGTCCAAAATGTATAGATTTTTGGAGTGCCTCGGTAAAACACAATTTTGCATCAATGTATTTTTTCTGAGAGATATAACAGTTTCCAATGGTACTTCTTGAAATAACAGACAATTGGTTTAGTTCGTTTTCGTCAGCAATAACAAGTGCTTCTTGAAACGTTTTTAATGCTTCTTGATATTTGTTTTCATGCTGATAATTTTCACCTAAACCAAGTAAAACGATAGCTTTTCCTTGAAAATTATTGTTTTTATCACAGAGCGCTTTTCCTTTTTTGTAATAAATATTGGCATTATCATAATCTTTCAGTCTCGAATAAATATCCGCAATATTGATGTAGCTTCCCAGAATTATTTCGGTATCTTCTTTATATTCCAAGCATTCTTTAAATAATTTTAAAGCATTTTGATAATTTCCTAGTTCTGTATAAGTTTGTGCTAGACCGTGTATATGAGTGTAAAAAAGATTTTTTTCATCGTATTTTTGAGAAGCTTCTATTCCTTTAAGATGCCATTTTTTACTTTCATTAAACAAACCTCGCTTATTGTAATTAATCGCTAGCAAATTATAACCCAAAGCGAAAAGACGGTTTTTTAAAGAATCATTGGTTGTGGTATTATATTTAAAAGCCTGATTTGTGTAGTAAATCGAAGAATCAATTATGGCTCTCTTGTTAAAATAATACGAAAGAAGAAGATTTGTGCTTGCAAGAGATCGGTTGTCTGCTTTTGATTTTAATAGCAAATGTGCGTTTTTGTATGCTTTTTTCTCGTTTCCTTTATTATACAAGTCATAAAGAGCCAATATTTTATGGTCTGGTTTAAGTGAGGAGTTTTTTTTGGAGGCAAAGACCTGCTTTTTATTTTCAATCTGTGCATGGAGACTGAAAGATAAAAAGACAAGGAGGAATAAAAAAAGCCTTTCTAACCAGATTGCCATACGTTTTGGTTTGAACTCTAATTGGTATGAATAAATTTTAAAGTGTTGTATTCTTAAGGTTAATTATATCGGACTTTGTGGGATCCGAAAGGTAAAAATACTACAAAAGGATCAAACACCTATTTCTTAAAATAAATTTTTTAGGCAAAGTTGTGATATATTTTTTCTAAAAATTACAATTAAAAGTTATTGTAAGTGAATATGTTATGATTGTTTAAAAAACTAAAAGTTTCTTAAAATCATTTGAATGCGTTTTTTGAAGTTGTAAATTAGTAATACTATACTTAAATAAATGAATTATGAAAATGAAGCTATTTTTGGCTATAACATTGTTAATTGCAACAATCTCGGCCAGTGCACAGAAGAAAATTGAAGTAACCGAATTACCAAAACCAGCGCAGGAATTTTTAAAGAAACATTTTAGTCATACTTTGGTAGAAAAAGCACAGAAAGATCCTGAACATGGAGAAAAAGGATATGAAGTAAAACTCAAAGATGGAACAGAAGTAGAGTTTTGGAAAGACGGTTCGTATCGTGAAGTTGACGGTGGAGACAACCCAATTCCTACTGATTTTATTCCAGATAATATTAAAGCTTATGTAGCTAAGAATCATCCGAATGAAAAAATAACGCACATCGACTATGGGCACAAAGATCTTGATGTCGATTTAACAAACAAAATTGATCTAGAATTTACCAAAGATGGTAAAATTTTAAAAGACAAAAAGAACGATGTTAAAAAATAACAAATCATAACACGGATGAATTTTCCTGATCGGTCTCCAATTTTAATGGAGATAGTCAGGAAATTTTTATTTTGTGCGAAATCTTACAATAGAACATCTTGAACGAAAATAGTTTATATTTACATCTTTATTTTTTATTTCATGGAAGAAAATAAACATGTAACGATCTACGATATAGCCGAGAGACTTAATCTGGCTACATCTACTATTTCACGAGCTTTAAAAGATCATCATACCATAAGTGACAAGACGATAAAGAAAGTGAAAAAAACCGCTGAAGAAATGGGATTCGTTCCCAATACTTTAGCAGCAGGTTTGCGTGGAAATAAAACCAGAACAATTGGTGTTTTGATTCCCACTGTTACACAGCCCTTTCTGTCTTCTCTAATCAGCGGAATCGAAATTACAGCTCAGAAATCAGATTATACTGTAATCATTATGCAGTCGCATGACTCGTATGAAGAAGAAGTAAATATGGCTAAATCTTTGTATTCCAATCGTGTGAGCGGTGTAATTTGTTCGCTGGCAATGGAAACCAGAGATACAGCGCATTTTCATCAGTTCTCAAACAATAATATTCCGTTAGTTTTTGTTGATAGGGTTCCGAAAGATTATAATACTTTTAGAGTTGTAATTGACAATTATACAGCAGGTTACAAAGCTACCAAACATCTTATTGAACAAGGGTGTATTCGTATTGCACATTTAACGGCTGGTTCAGAATTAGGAAACTTATATAACGAACGAAAAAGAGGCTACATCGAAGCTTTAAAAGACCATAATATCGAGGTTGAAGAAGAATTGATTATCAATCTAAATTCTGTTACTTATGAAGATGGAGTAAAAGCCAGTAACGCTTTATTCGATTTAAACCCAATTCCAGACGGTTTATTTGCACCTGGAGATATTTTGGCAGTAAGTGCTGTTCAAACTGCTAAAAAACGCGGAATTAAAGTTCCAGAAGAATTCAAAGTAATTGGTTTTAACAACGACCCGATCTCGCAGATTATAGATCCGAATTTATCTACTATTACGCATCCTGCCGAAAAAATGGGAAAAGCAGCGGCTGATATTATTATAAAAAATTTGAAATCATCTAAAAATGATGATGATGCCAAAGAAATTACATTCTTAAATACGGAAGTACTGGCAAGAGAATCTTCGCAGAAATAGAATCAAAAATAAAGGATTTAAAATAGTAAATCCACCAGTTAAAGCAGGATAGTTTTTATAATTATCCTGCTTTTATTTGTTGTAGAAATATATTTTTTGAAAAAAAGCAACTCAAAATTTTTTTCTTAAATAACAATCCTATATTTTTACGCAACCGATTGCATTTGTTGTTTTATTTAAGATAATGTATTTTTTAAATTAAAATTTTATCAAATACTTTTAATTGGATGTAAAATATTGATGTTGTAAAAATGACATTATAAAGAATAAATTAAAACCATGGCTTTACTACGATTTCTTTTCCTGTTTCTTCTGATTTCCTTTCAAGCTTCAGCACAAAAGGATTATAAATTGTGGCTTCAGTACAATACAGTTGCTAATTCTACAATAGCTTCAGAATACAAAAACAATCTTAAAGGAATTATTATTTTAGGAAACTCCGAAACTATTAAAATTGCTGAGAAAGAAATCAAAACAGGATTTTCAGATATGCTAGGAAATATTCCCGAAATAAAATCAGATGTAAAAGGAGAAAATAATCTTATCGTTGGTTCAGCATCGAATTTGAGTATTGAACTAAAAAATGAATTGAAATCTGATTTTGATAAAATAAATGAAGAAGGTTTTATCATCAAATCCATTTCTTTAAAAAACAAAAAGCAAATCATTATTACAGGAAAAAATGAAGTTGCGGTTTTATACGGAGTTTTTAATTTCTTAAGAATTTTGCAAACGAATACATCGGTTAAAAATTTAAATATTGTTGATTCTCCTAAAACCAATATCAGAATCCTAAACCATTGGGATAATTTAGACCGAACAGTTGAAAGAGGTTACGCTGGATTTTCGCTTTGGAACTGGCAGAAACTTCCAGATTTTATCGATCAGCGCTATATTGATTACGCTAGAGCGAATGCCTCAATCGGAATTAACGGAACAGTTTTGACCAATGTAAATGCAAACGCTTTGATCTTAACTCCGCAGTATTTAGAAAAAGTAGAAGCTTTAGCCAATGTTTTTAGACCTTACGGAATAAAAGTCTATTTAACTGCAAGATTTTCAGCACCAATCGAAATTGGAAACTTAAAAACTGCCGATCCAAAAGATCCTGAAGTTATTAATTGGTGGAAAAATAAGTCAGCTGAAATCTATAAACGAATTCCAGATTTTGGAGGATTTTTGGTAAAAGCCAATTCAGAAGGTCAGCCTGGGCCGCAAAATTACGGACGAAACCATGTTGATGGTGCAAATATGCTGGCTGATGCTGTTGCTCCTTTTGGCGGAGTAATTATGTGGAGAGCTTTTGTATATTCAGAACATGATGCAAATGATCGTGCGAAACAAGCTTACGCCGAATTTCAGCCGTATGATGGAAAATTCAAAGAGAATGTAATTGTTCAGGTTAAAAACGGAGCAATCGATTTTCAGCCCAGAGAACCTTTTCATCCGTTATTTGGAGCAATGCCGAAAACTCCTTTAATGATGGAGTTTCAAATCACGCAGGAATATTTAGGCTTCAGCACGCATTTGGTTTTCTTGCCAAAATTATTTCAAGAAGTTTTAGAGTCAGATACCTATCAAAAAGGAAAAGGTTCAACCGTTGCTAAAGTTGTTGACGGCACTTTATACCCAAATAAATTAACCGGAATTGCAGGCGTTGCCAATATTGGGAACGACTTAAATTGGACAGGACATCCTTTTGCACAGGCCAATTGGTATGGTTTCGGCAGACTGGCTTGGAATCCGTATTTAGATTCTGAAACCATTGCTGATGAATGGTTAAGATGTACTTTTTCAAACGATGAAAATTTCATTAAACCTGTAAAAAATATCATGATGGAATCGCGTGAAGCTGTTGTCAGTTATATGACACCGCTTGGTTTGCATCATATTATGGATACTGGACATCATTACGGTCCAGGACCTTGGGTTTCGAATTTGTCAAGACCAGAATGGAATCCGACTTACTATCATAAAGCAGACAAAAACGGAATTGGTTTCGATAGATCAAAGGCGGGAACCAATGCCACTTCACAATATGCGCCAGAAATAGAAAAACTTTTTGATAATTTAGAAACTTGTCCAGAAAAAGATCTTTTGTGGTTTCATCATGTTTCTTGGGATTATAAACTGAAAAATGGACAAACACTTTGGAATGGTTTGGCATTAAAATATCAGGAAGGTGTAAATCAGGTGGCAACAATGCAGAATGTTTGGAATCAGGCAGAAAAGTATGTTGACAACGAACGTTTTAACGAAGTGAAAATGTTATTAGAAATTCAGCATAAAGAAGCACAATGGTGGCATGATGCATGTTTGCTATATTTTCAGCAGTTTTCGGGAAAAGAACTTCCTGAAGGAGTTGAAAAACCAAGACAAACCTTAGATTATTTTAAATCATTAAAATTCCCATTTGCACCCGGAAATGGATAAATATATTTTATAAAAATTATGATTAAGAAAACAGCAATTGTAACTGGAGGAAATTCAGGTTTAGGATTTGCGACAGCAAAGAAATTATGTGATAACGGTATCACAACCTACATCATTGGAAGATCAAAAGAAAAAACAGAAGATGCCTGCAAAGAAATTGGAGAAAATGCTATTCCAGTGATTTTCGATTTGAACGATTTGAAAGGTATTCCTGCGATGATTGAAAGTATTACAAGAAATAGCTCAGTTGATATTTTAGTTAACAACGCTGGGATTAATATGAAAAAAGAAATTGCTGATGTGACGGACGAAGACTTTCTATCGATTATCCATACCAATCTTTTAAGCGTTTTTAGTGTGAGCCGAGAGGTCGTAAAAAATATGAAAGTAAACGGAGGCGGAAGCATTATCAATATCAGTTCTATGGCATCGCAGTACGGAATTCCAAAAGTAATTGCATATTCGGCTAGTAAAGGCGCAATTGAGTCAATGACACGTGCGATGGCAACAGAATTGGCACCTGCAGGAATTCGCGTAAATTGTATTGCTCCAGGATTTATTAAAACCAAAATGTCGTCAACAGCACTTGATAATGATCCAGAAAGAAAAAATAAAGTGTTAGGAAGAACACCAATGGGATATTTAGGAGAACCATCAGACATTGCAGATGCGGTTTATTATTTCGCTTTAAGCGAATCAAAATATACTACCGGTACAGTATTGCCTGTTGATGGAGGAAATAGTATTGGGTTTTAATTTAAAGTTTTTGAAGGGCAGAGGCTCAAAGGTTTTTTGAAGCCACAGATTAAAGGATTAAAAAGATTAAAATCAGCTTAATCTGCAAAATCTGCGGGAAACAAAAACTTTGCGACTTAGCGCCTTCGTGGCATAAAAAAAAGAAGTATGATAAAAATGCAGCAAACTATGCGATGGTTCGGTCCAAACGACAATGTCAAGTTGATCGACATCCGACAAGCTGGCGCAACGGGAATTGTTACCGCATTGCATCAAATTCCGGTTGGCGATGTCTGGACGACTGAAGCAATAAAAGAAAGACAAGAAATTATTCGCAATTATGGGTTGGAATGGACTGTGGTTGAAAGCCTTCCTGTTCATGAAGAAATCAAACGAGCTTCTGGAAATTATCTGCAATACATTGAAAATTATAAAATCAGTTTACAAAATCTGGCGAAGTGTGGTATCAAAATAATAACGTACAATTTTATGCCGATTCTGGATTGGGTAAGAACCAATCATAATTTTATAAACGAAGACGGAAGCAGAGCTTTGCTGTATAATCAAGAGGCATTTACCTATTTTGATGTGTTTCTTTTAAAAAGACCAAATTCAGAAAACGATTATTCAGAGACTCAAAAAGAAAAAGCTTTGCAGTTCGGAAATCAACTGTCTGAAGATGAAAAAGCACTGTTGTTTAAAAATGTCTTATTAGGATTGCCAGGAAGTAAAATCCATTTTACGGCAGAGCAGATTTTATCCCTTTTAGAGAATTATGCTGAAATCGATAATCAAAAATTAAGAGAAAACCTGATTTATTTTCTATCAGAAGTAACTCCGATTGCAGAGAAAAATGAACAAAAGTTAGCGATTCATCCAGATGATCCGCCATTTTCGGTTTTAGGTCTTTCAAGAATTGTCTCAACAAAAGCCGATTTGAAAGCTATTTTCAACGCCGTTCCGTCAATAGCCAACGGATTGTGTTATTGCACAGGATCATTAAGCGCTGATCCAAAAAATAATTTAGAGAAAATTATAGACGATTTTGGAGATAGAATTCATTTTTTGCATCTGAGAAACACCATCCGTGAAAGCGATACTATTTTTAGGGAATCGGAACATTTAGACGGCGATGTTAAAATGGAACTAATCGTTGAGAAATTACTTTTATTAATGAACAAAACCAAAATAAGCCTGCCAATGCGTCCCGATCATGGTTTTCTTCATCAAGTTGATGAAGCAACAGAAACTTATCCTGGTTATTCCTTGACAGGGAGACTAAAAGGTTTGGCTGAGTTGAGAGGTCTGGAAATGGGAATTGGTTATAAATTGGATTTGTAATTATTCTTTGAAATAATACGTGGAATTTGTCATTCCGAGGAACGAGGAATGACAAAACTAAACCAATAAAAAACAATTAACTATTTAAACCAAAAGATATGAAATGTATTAAACTTTGCTTAATTGCCGTCACAACTTTGATGGCTGTGAGCTGTACATCGCAAATAGAAACCACTTCATTAAAAGATGCTTACAAAGATGATTTCTATATTGGAACTGCTTTAAGCGCTGATCAAATCGAACAAAAAGACAAAAAAGAAGATTCTTTGATTCGAAAAGAATTTAATGCCATTACAGCAGAAAACATCATGAAATCTATGTTTACGCATCCGCAGAAAGATAAATACGATTTTACTTTTTCTGATAAATTTGTAGCGTATGGCGAGAAAAACAAAATGTTTATTCATGGTCATACTTTGATTTGGCACAGCCAATTGGCGCCTTGGATGGAAAAAATTGCTGACAGTACAGAAATGGAAGCGTTTATGAGAGATCATATAACTACGATTGTTTCGAAATATAAAGGAAGAATCAATTCGTGGGACGTTGTAAACGAAGCGTTGAACGAGGACGGAACTTTACGAAAATCTGTTTTTTTGAATACGCTTGGCGAAAAATATTTAGTAGATGCTTTCAAACTCGCAGAAAAAGCAGATCCAAAAGCGGAGTTGTATTACAACGATTATAATATTGAAGAACCCGCAAAAAGGGCTGGAGCAATCGCTTTAATCAAAAAAATAAAAGCGGAAGGCGGAAAAGTTGATGGAGTAGGTATTCAAGGGCACTGGAGATTGCAAAGTCCATCCATTGAAGAAATTGAAAAAAGTATTTTAGAGTATTCGGCTTTAGGAATTAAAGTTGCTTTTACAGAATTGGATATTACCGTTTTACCAAATCCGTGGGATTTAAAAGGAGCTGATGTAAATCAGAATTTCGAAGGAAGCGCCAAAATGAATCCCTATCCTAAAGCATTGCCAGATTCCGTTCAAACACAATTAGCAGAGCGTTACGCATCGATTTTTAAACTATTTTTAAAGCATAAAGATAAAATTAACAGAGTTACATTTTGGGGCGTTCATGACGGGCAATCGTGGCTAAACGATTGGCCGATTAAAGGAAGAACCAATTATCCGTTACCGTTTGACAAGAACTTACAACATAAACCAGCTTACGATAGTATTTTAAAGCTGAAAGAAACTAAAGAATAAATACTAAAAAAGCGTAAGTTTTGAGAAAATAACCAACAATCGGTTGTCGTTTGAAAAATATCTTAAATAAAGTAAACTAAATTTGCAAAATATGTTTTTTTAACTAATTTTACACAACCGATTGTTTGAATTGTAATTCGTTTTCCTGCAAGGTTTCCAAAACCTTGTAGGTAGCTGATTTTAGGAGCTGTAAAAAACAATTGAAACCTAAAAGGTTTGAAAAACCTTGCAGGAATAAAACTAACTAATCAAAAATGACCACAAACCCACGAATGACTAACATTTCACAAAAACTATCCATCAAAGAAAAAATTGGATACAGCTTAGGAGATCTTGCTGCTAATCTCGTTTTTCAAACTTTGATGACGTATTTGGCGTATTTCTACACCGACATTTACGGATTATCACCAACAGATTCTTCGATCATCATGTTGATTGTTGGATTAATTGCAGCCTTTATTTTTAATCCGATTATTGGGGTTTTGGCGGACAGAACCAGTACCAAATGGGGAAAATTTAGACCTTGGATTTTAATAACAGCAATTCCCCTTGGAATAGTAGCGCTATTAGCCTTTTCAACTCCTGATTTCTCTTATAAAGGAAAAGTAATTTATGCCGTTATAACCTATACTTTATTATTGCTTTTTTATGCTGGAAACAATTTGCCTTATTCTGCTTTAAGCGGTGTTATTACGGGCGATATGAAAGAACGAAACAGTATGTCATCATACCGTTTTGTGGCGGTTATGTTTGCTCAGTTTTTTGTTCAGGTTTTCATGCTTGGCATTATAAAAAGTGCTGGAAATGGCGATAAAGCAGTCGGAATTGAAAAAGTCATGACCGCATTAGCGATTATTGGAACGATTATGCTTTTAATTACGTTTTTAACCACCAAAGAAAGAATTATTCCGAAACCAGAACAAAAATCAAGCGTAAAAGAAGATTTAAGCGATTTAATCAAAAACAGGCCTTGGGTTATTATGCTTTCGCTGACGACTTTGGTTTTTGTGACTTTGGCAATGAAAGGCGGTTCGTATGTGTATTATTTTGAGAATTATGTTGATAAAGAACAATTAGCCATTTTTATTCAGCCTATTTTAGATACTTTATCGAATATCGGATTGAATCATTTTGGAAATGATCCTGTTTCAGCGGGTTTCGGTTTATTTAATGCGGGTGGAATTATTTTTATGATTGTTGGAATTACTTTGTCCAAAAATCTCGCAGACAAATACGGAAAACGAAATGTTTTTGGTACATTTTTATTCATCTCGACTTTGTTCATTATTGCATTCTATTTTTATCCTCCAACATCAATTAGTCTGATGTTTTTCTCTCAGATTCTACACGGATTTTTCTATGGAATAACGATCCCAATTCTTTGGGCAATGATTGCCGATGTGGCCGATTATTCAGAATGGTTAAATAACCGTCGTGCAACTGCGATTATATTCTCTGCAATGATGGTTGGACTAAAAACAGGACTGAGCGTGGGAGGTGCTTTAACCACTTTATTTTTAGGTTATTTTCACTACGTTCCCAATGCACCACAACAGTCTCAAACAGCCATAAATGGAATAAAATTACTAGTGAGTATTTTCCCTGCAATCCCTTTTTTAATTGGAGCTGGATTGTTGTTTTTCTATAAAATCAATAAAGAAATGGAAGTGCAGATTGAAACAGAATTAAAAGAAAGAAGAGCTTAATTATTTAAACAAAATAGAAGTATGCCTGAAGATAGCATTGAACACATTAATTTTGAAGAAATTAATGACCTGGCGATTTCAAAGCCTTTAGTATCCCATATGTACACAGCCGATCCTTCGGCACATGTATTCAACGGAAAAATTTACATTTACCCATCTCATGATATTGATGCTGGAATTCCGTTTAACGATAACGGCGATCATTTCGGGATGGAGGATTATCATGTTTTTTCTATGGAAGACATTTCATCAGAAGTAGTTGATAATGGTGTTGCATTGCATGTAGATGATGTGGCTTGGGCCGAAAAGCAAATGTGGGCACCTGACGCAGCGCATAAAAACGGGAAGTATTATTTGTATTTCCCTGCCAAACGTGCCAACGGAATTTTCCAGATTGGTGTTGCCATTTCAGATTCGCCAGTTGGGCCTTTTGTTCCCGAAAAAGATGCCATAAAAGGAAGTTACAGTATTGATCCAGCCGTTTTTGAAGATGAAGATGGTAGACATTATATCTATTTTGGAGGAATTTGGGGCGGACAGCTTCAAAAATATCGTAGCAATAAATACGATGAAAACCACGAAGAACCTTCGTCAAGTGAAAAAGCCCTTGGGCCAATAGTAGCTCTGCTGCGAGACGATATGCTTGAATTTGCTGAAGAACCAAAAGAGATTAAAATTTTGGATGAAAACGGCAATGAGATTTTGGCAGGCGATCATGACCGTCGTTTTTTTGAAGCTTCTTGGGTGCATAAATACAACGGAAAATATTATTTCTCGTATTCTACAGGCGATACTCATTTTATCTGTTATGCTATTGGCGATAATCCTTATGGGCCGTTTACGTATCAGGGAAGAATTTTGAATCCTGTTGTGGGTTGGACATCGCATCATTCGATTTGCGAGGTAGAAGACGAGTGGTATTTGTTTTATCACGATTCGAGTTTGTCAAAAGGGGTGACGCATTTGCGAAGCATGAAAGTAACCAAAATCGATTATTTAGAAGACGGTTCGATTATTACGATTGATCCTTATGGAATAAGAAGATTAATTGATTAAGATTTTTTGTATAAAAAAATTTAGCAAAAAATACAATCGGTTGTGTTGTGATTTTACTTCTTTTCATTCAATTTGTCATTTCAACGAAGGCAGAAATGGCAAATTGGGTAGAAAATGAAACGGAAAGACCAGTTAGTCGCGGCGTAAAGACGCCCAAATTTTTAGAATAAAAGAGCTTAAAAAAAATAACATATTTAATACGAAAAATAATTTTTTATAAAAGTTTTTTAGCTACTTTAGCATAACAGAACGGAACAGAACGGTATGCTAAAAGAAGAAGAAAAATTTGAGTTTATAATGAATCACGAAAGTGATATTCCGAAGTATCAGCAGTTGGTAGATGGAATTACGAATGCTATTGCGGAGAATATTTTACAGAAGGGAGATTTACTTCCGTCGGTAAATGTGATCTGCAAGACCTATCAGCTTTCAAGGGATACTGTTTTTAAGGCTTATTCGATTTTGAAAGACCAAAAAGTGATTGATTCTGTGCCTAATAAAGGTTATTACGTAGCGGGCGAAACGAGAAAAGTGCTTTTGGTTTTAGATACGTTTAAGGCTTATAAGGAGGTTTTATATCATTCGGTTGTGAATAATCTGGCCGATAATGTGATTATTGATGTACAGTTTCATCATTATAATATTGATGTTTTTAAAACGATCATTAATAACGGAATAGGGAAGTATTACAAATATGTGGTGATGAATTTTGATCACGCGGCTATTGCTCCGGCATTATCAGCGATTTCAAAAGATAAACTGCTTTTGATTGACTGGAACATCAGAGCTGATAAAACGAGTAATTATGTTTTTCAGGATTTTGGAAAAGCATTTTATGAGTCATTGACAGAGGCAACTGATTTGTTTAAAAAGTACAAAAAGATACAATTTGTGTATCCAGATTTTACCAATCATCCGTGGGAAACGGTGGAGTTTTTTAAGAAATTCTGTGCCGATTTTGGTTTTGAATATGAGGTAATTACAGATCCAAAGAAATTCAGCATCGAAAAAGGAATTGCTTATATCAGTGTAAGCGATAGGATTTTAGGTCACTTTTTAGAGCAGTGCAAAGAGAAGGATTTTGAACCAGGGAAAGATGTTGGATTTTTGTCGTACAACGAAACCCCGATGAAGAAATTTATATACAAAGGAATTTCGGTTGTTTCAACTGATTTTAAAGAAATGGGAACCAAAGCAGCGGCATTTATTACGCATGACGAAGATACTCAGTGTTATGTGCCGACAAAATTAATAATAAGAGAATCATTGTAAGTATGTATTATATCGGATATGATATTGGAAGTTCTTCTGTCAAGGCAGCCTTGGTAGAAGCAGAAACGGGTAAAAAAGTAATCGTTCTGAATGAACCACAGAACGAAATGGAAATCCTTTCGATTCACCCAGACTGGGCAGAGCAGGATCCTGAAATCTGGTGGCAGCACATTTGTACAGCAACGAAGAGAGCTATTAAGGAGGCTAATATTGATGCATCTAAAATTCAGGGAATTGGTATTTCGTACCAAATGCATGGATTGGTGATTGTGGATAAGGAAGGAAATGCCCTTAGAAATTCAATTATTTGGTGCGACAGCCGTGCGGTTGAAATTGGGAACAAAGCTTTCACCGAAATTGGAGAAGAAAAATGCATGTCGCATTTATTGAATTCGCCAGGAAATTTTACGGCTTCAAAACTGAAATGGGTAAAAGAAAACGAACCTGAAGTTTACAATAAAATATCTAAGTACATGCTTCCGGGAGATTACATCGCTTTGAAACTGACAGGCGAAGTAACGACAACCAAAAACGGTTTGTCTGAAGGAATGCTTTGGGATTATAAAGAAAATAAAGTAGCCGATTGGCTTTTGGATTACTACGGAATTGACCAATCATTAACTCCAAAAATCGTAGAAAACTTTACGAATCAAGGAGTTGTTACTGAAAAAGCTTCTGCTGAATCAGGTCTTCCAGCTGGAATTCCGATTGTGTATAGAGCAGGAGATCAGCCTAATAATGCTCTTTCGCTAAATGTTTTAAATCCGGGAGAAGTGGCGGCTACAGGAGGAACTTCGGGAGTTTTTTATGCCGTTAGCGAAATGTCTTCTGGAAAAAGCACAAGAGTAAACAATTTCGTTCACGTAAACTACGAACTAGAAACGCCGAGAGTTGGTAAATTGTTGAATATTAACGGAGCAGGAATTCAGTACAGATGGCTTCGTAATAATATGGGCAACGAAAGTTATGAAGCAATGAATGAAAAAGCTTCTAATATTGAGGTTGGATCTGAAGGTGTTGTCGTAATTCCGTTTGGAAATGGCGCTGAGCGTATGTTCAACAATAAAACTATTGGAACTCACTTTTTAAACCTCAACTTAAATATTCATAATAGTGCGCATTTGTTTAGAGCTTCTCTTGAAGGAATTGCGTTTTCGTTTGTGTACGGAATGGAATGTTTAAAAGATGATAATGCGACAATTAATGTAATTAGAGCAGGAAATGATAACCTTTTCCGTTCGGAGATTTTCTCTAATACCGTGGCAACTTTAATTGGTCACGAAATCGAAATTTACAATACAACTGGAGCAGTTGGTGCGGCGAGAGCGGTTGGCTTAAAAGATGGTGATTACAGCAAGTTTGGAGCTAATGTAAGTGACAACGATCACGTAATGACGTTTTTACCGCTTCATAACGCAGCACCTTACGAAGCGGCTTATAAAAAATGGAAACAAGAATTAGAATTAATATTAACAAATAAATAAAAAAATCAAATGATAGTTTTAGGAGATAAAGAATACTACAAAGGTATTGGCCAAATTAAATTTGAAGGAAAAGAATCTGATAATCCGTTGGCATTTAAATATTACAATCCAGACCAAGTTGTAGCTGGAAAAACAATGCGTGAGCACTTTAAATTTGCTATCGCTTACTGGCATACTTTCTGTGGACAAGGTAGTGATCCATTCGGGCCAGGAACACAACAATTTGCTTGGGATGCTTCATCAGATCCATATCAGGCTGCAAAAGATAAGGCAGATGCTGCTTTTGAATTCATCAGCAAAATGGGATTCGATTATTTCTGTTTCCACGATTACGATTTGATTGCTGAAGGAGCAACTTTCGCAGAATCAGAAAAACGTTTGGCTTTTATTACAGATTACTTAAAACAGAAAAAAGCAGACTCTGGAATTAAATTGCTTTGGGGAACTTCAAACTGTTTCTCAAACCCAAGATTCATGAACGGAGCCGCTACAAATCCTGACTTTAATGTTGTGGCAAGAGCTGGTGGTCAAGTAAAATTGGCTTTGGATGCAACAATTGCTTTAGGAGGAGAAAACTATGTATTCTGGGGTGGTAGAGAAGGTTATATGTCTTTACTAAATACAGATATGGGAAGAGAATTAGACCACATGGCGCAATTCTTAGCAATGTCTAGAGACTACGCAAGATCTCAAGGTTTTAAAGGAACTTTCTTCATCGAGCCAAAACCAATGGAGCCATCTAAACACCAATACGATTTTGACTCGGCTACAGCAATCGGATTCTTGAAAAATTATGGTTTAGATAAAGATTTTAAAATCAATATCGAAGTAAACCACGCTACTTTGGCACAGCACACTTTCCAGCACGAATTGGAAGTTGCGGCAAAAGCGGGAATGTTAGGAAGCATTGATGCGAACAGAGGTGATTACCAAAACGGATGGGATACAGATCAGTTCCCAAACAACATTCAAGAGACAACAGAAGCGATGTTGGTTTTCTTAAAAGCTGGCGGATTGCAAGGTGGTGGAGTTAACTTTGATGCTAAAATTAGAAGAAACTCTACAGACTTAGAAGATGTTTTCTTAGCGCACATTGGTGGAGCTGATACTTTTGCAAGAGCTTTATTGACTGCAGATAAAATCATCACGTCTTCTCCTTACGAAAAATTAAGAACTGAAAGATACAGCTCTTTCGATTCTGGAAAAGGAAAAGATTTTGCCGACGGAAAATTAAACCTTAAAGATCTTTATACTATCGCTTACGAAAATGGAGAATTAAATCTTCAAAGCGGTAAACAAGAATTGTTTGAAAATATCATTAACCAATACATTTAATTGGTAAACTTCTACAGCAAACTTAACAGTCCCGATGCATTGGGACTGTTAGGTTTCTTATAAAACTTAGTGAGACAAAAATCTAAGAAAATTTAAATTTTTAAATGTGATAGCCATAAAGCGTTAAAAATATTTAAAAATGTTTTTTAGATCAAAACTTCGAAAATGTGCATTAAGATTATGGCTTTTTTTACATTAAGATTTAAGAAAAATAGATTGAAGGTTTAGTTACTATTTTTTGAAAATCGAAACGAATAAAAGGTCAGTTTGATAAAATAGTAGTGAGTATTTTTTATTGAAGGTTTTTTGAAGAGCAAAATCTATCGAAATGCACATTTTTCACTCGCTAGAATTTGGACACACTGCAGTGCGTCTCTACTAAATTTATCTACATAAAGAAAAAAACGTACAGTTTTGTCATTTCGACGAAGGAGAAATCTCCGTAAGTAGCTCCACAAAGTAAATAACTAATCTTTATCGAGTTTCTCGCGAAGATTTGCTTCGCCTGTTCGCTATCGCTCGGGTCTCCTTCGTCGAAATGACAACTATGCGATTTACTTCATGTTAAACACTATTGAAACTAGATTACAATTAACCACAAACCAAAAAACTTATGAAATTTTTTATTGACACCGCCAATCTTCAAGATATTGAAGAGGCGCAGGCTTTAGGCGTTTTAGATGGTGTAACCACCAATCCGTCTTTAATGGCAAAAGAAGGCATTACAGGAAAAGAAAATATCCTGAAACATTATCTTGATATTTGTAATATCGTTGATGGCGATGTTTCGGCTGAGGTAATCTCGACTGAATTTGAAGGAATGGTAAAAGAAGGAGAAGAATTAGCCGCTTTACATCCTCAGATTGTAGTGAAACTGCCTATGATTGGCGATGGTATAAAAGCGTGTAAATACTTTTCTTCAAAAGGAATTCGCACCAATGTAACTTTAGTATTTTCGGCGGGTCAGGCTTTGCTTGCCGCTAAAGCAGGAGCGACTTATGTTTCTCCATTTTTAGGGAGATTAGATGATGTTTCTACAGATGGAATGCATTTAATTGCTGAAATCAGAGAAATCTATGATAACTATAATTATCAAACTCAAATTTTGTCGGCTTCTGTGCGACATACCATGCATATTATCAATTGTGCCAAAATTGGATCAGATGTAATGACTGGACCGCTTTCTGCGATAAAAGGTCTTCTGAAACATCCTTTAACCGATATCGGATTAAAGCAATTTGTAGAAGACGCGAAAAAGATGAATTTATAACCTTTTTCATTTCCGTTTTTATAGTTTTAAAAACTCTCTTCCAGTTATTTGGAAGGGAGTTTTTTTATGAAATAAAAGCAACCGATTGTTTCTTTTTTATGTTTTGTAAGAATTATAATATTTTAACGATATGCTCTTGGTTTTCAGTTTATAACATTTATTAAGTCAGCTTTTATAAGGGATAGCGAAAGATTTAATTTATGATGAATTTTTAGACAGTTACTACAACGTTTTAGTTTTTTTTGGAAAAATCTCATTTTTTAACATTTTATATTTTTTTTAAGATTTTGAATCAAATGATTTATTATCTCTAACGTTTTCGTGATATTAAATACTGTTTTTAATGATTGTTTAATATTTTACAATTATTAATACAGATAATTCTTTTTTTTAGCTTTATTTTTTTGAAATTAGGAATAAAAATTAACACAACCGATTGCGTGTTGTTGTTTTTTGCATATATTTGTTTTGACTATAAGCTAGTTATTTGTTTAAAATGTTAAAATAAAAACGAGTAAAAAGTCACCTAAAAAGAAAACTAACTAAACCATACTATTAACTCATTAAACCAATTATTTATGACTAACTTTTTAATTACTAAAAGCAGATCTAAATACTTTAAGAATTGGGGGTTCTTAATCCTGATGCTGGTATTTTCTGCTGCAGTAAATGCACAAATTACTGTTACAGGTACTGTATCTGATGGTGTAGGATCAATACCAGGTGTCAACATTATTGTAAAAGGAGCCAAAACAAGTACCGTATCTAATTTTGACGGGACTTACACCCTTCAAGCTATTCCCAATAATAGTATTTTGGTCTTTAGCTTTATCGGATACAAACCGTATGAAGTTGCAGTGAATAATAAAACTAAAATTGATGCTGTACTAGAAGAGAATTTAAACGACTTAAAAGAAGTTGTTGTTATTGGATACGGAACAGCAAAAAGAGCAGATTTAACAGGAGCAATTTCTTCGATATCTAGTTCGGCGGTAACACAATCTGTTTCTACAACTATCGATCAGGTATTGCAAGGCCGAGCGGCTGGGGTGCAGATACAGCAAAATAGCGGTACGCCTGGAGGAAGTTCTTCGGTACGTATTCGTGGTATAAGCTCTATTACAGGTTCTAATGAACCGATTTATGTAATTGATGGTGTTATTATAGATGGTAATTCAGGTTCTTTAAATACAAATCCGCTTTCAGGAATTAACCCTAATGATATTGCTTCTATAGATATTTTGAAAGATGCTTCTGCAACTGCTATTTACGGTTCTAGAGCGGCAAACGGGGTAATTATGGTGACTACTAAAACAGGTAGAAAAGGAGATTTGACTTTAAATTTTGACAGTTATGTAGGGTGGCAGCAAATGCCTAAAGAATTGCAGGTGCTTAATTTAAGAGAATATGGAACGCTGAAAAACACGAGATCAGATTTAGGAATCGTTCAAAGAGATCCTTATTTTATTCGTCCTGATTTATTAGGAGAAGGAACAAACTGGCAAGATGAATTGTTTCAAACAGGTTTAATTCAGAGCTACAATTTATCTGCGTCAGGCGGATCTGATACTACTACTTATGCATTAGGAATGTCTTATTTTGATCAGGAAGGAACGATCATCGGTTCTTCTTTTGATCGTATGACCATTCGTGCAGTTGTGGACTCGCAAGTAAAGAAATGGATGAAAGTTGGAGTAAATTTAAATGCTTACAAAACCAATCAGGTCACTACAGTAAATGATGATTCGGTAATCTTAACCGCTTTAAAACAAACTCCAAACGTAGCCGCTAGAAATGCTGACGGTACTTTTGACGGACCAGATACTACTGAATTCGTTCAAACTAATCCGTTAGGAATTGCAATGCTGAAAGATAATCATGGAAAAGACTACGGAATTAGAGGAAATGTGTATGCAGAAATTGGTTTCACAAAAGATTTAAAATTGAGAACCCAATATTCTATAGATTATGGTTTTGGAAACCGATATACTTTTAATCCATCTTATACTTTTGGAGCATTATCAAATGAAGTTAGAGAAGGATCAAGAACAAAATCTACGAGCGAAAACTGGATGTGGACTAATACTTTGACTTATAATAAAGCATTCGGAAAACATAATGTTAATGCATTGGTAGCTCAAGAGTTTCAAGAGCAAAACTGGGAAAATCTTTATGGCTACCGTTCAGGTTATTTAACCAATGGAGCTACAGATTTAAATGCTGGAGACCCAACAACGGCTAGAAACTCAAATGCAAGTTCTACAAAATCGCTTAGTTCTTATTTTGCAAGAGCAACGTATACATTTGATGACAGATACATTCTAACAGGAACAATCAGAAGAGACGGATCTTCGCAATTTGCTGAAGGCAATAAATGGGATTGGTTTCCATCTGCTTCATTAGCGTGGAAAGTTTCAAACGAATCATTTTTAAAAGAAAATCAGACCATTAGCAATTTAAAATTACGTGCAGGATGGGGAGTTACAGGTAATTCAAGCGTACCAAATAATGCTTATACTTCTGTTTATGGCACTTCGGCAACCAATTGGGGAAGCGGGCAAATTGCAACTAATACTGCAAATCCAGACCTTAAATGGGAAAAATCAAACCAGACTAATATTGGTTTAGATATCGGACTTCTAGACAATAGAATTGAAATTACAACAGATGTTTATTATAAAAAAACAGATGATTTATTACTAAGATTATCACTTCCAGCTTACGTAGGAACAACGGGTCAAGGAGCTACAACACCGCCTTTTGCTAATATCGGATCTCTTGAAAACAAAGGTTTCGAGTTTACGATAAACACCATAAACATGCAGAGAAAAGATTTTCTTTGGAAATCAAATTTCAATATCTCGATGAACAGATTTAAAGTATTGAAATTGAATTCAGAATCTGGAGTTTACGATCAGACTTTACAACAAGGTTCAGACGTAACAGTGGTTACTCGTACTGCAGTTGGACAGCCATTAGGACAATTTTATGGTTATAAAGTAATCGGACGTTTTGAAAAAGCAACAGATTTTTATTATAAAGATGCCACAGGAACAGTAAAACCAACAGCATTGCCGGAAGGAATGGTAATTGGTGAAAATGGCGTTTGGATTGGAGATTATATGTTTGAAGACGTTAATAAAGATGGAGTAATCAACGAAAAAGATGCAGGTTATATTGGAGATCCTAATCCCGATTTCACTTTCGGTTTCAATAACAGTTTTTCATTCAAAGGATTTGATGTGAGCATTTTGTTTACAGGTTCTTACGGAAATGATGTTTTAAATTACCAAAGAAGATGGCTTGAAAACCCACGAGAGAATACCAATTTATTGAAATCAGCTTTAGGATACGCGCAATTAGAATTAATCGACCCAAATGGGCCAAATGATTATCGTAATGTGCAGATTCTGGGCGGAGATCCTTACATGCCTAGAATTGCAGCGTCATCTGCAGCTTCGGCTTCAAATTATCGTTTAAGCAACAGATTTGTTGAAGACGGGTCTTATGTAAGACTTAAGAATATTTCGATTGGGTATAATCTTCCTAAAGATTTGTATTCGAAATACGGAATTTCAAACATCAAAGTGTACTCAAACATGCAGAATGTTTTAACCTTTACCAAATATAAAGGATATGATCCTGAAGTAGGTGCAATGTACCAAAACCAACTTCTAAATGGTATCGATAACGGACGCTATCCTTCACCTATGGTAACTACGCTTGGATTAACTGTTAATTTCTAAAAAACGCACAATGAAAACAAAGAAAATATTTTACACGGCTTTAATTATTGCATTGCCATTTGTTTGGACGAGTTGCAGCGACATTTTGGACGTTGAACCGAATGATGTAATTACAAAAGAGAACTTTTATAAAACAGAATCTGATTTTCAGGCCGCAACGGGACCATTATACAATAAAGTATGGTTTGATTTTAATGATAAATTCTACTACGGATTAGGAGATGGACGTGCCGCAAACATGTATGCGCCTTTCTCAGATTATGTTTATCCGTTTACAGATTTAACAGAAACGGGACTAACAGGGCCTTTGGTTTCGGCTTGGGCATCTTTGTATAATGTAATACAGCAGTCTAATAATGTGATCATCGGAATTTCTGGAAGCTCAATGAGCGAGGCTATTAAAAACAAATATATTGCTGAAGCTCGTTTTATGAGAGGAACAGCTTATTGGTATTTAGCTTCATTATGGGGAGATGTGATTATTTCTACAGATCCGAGAGAATTGGTAAAAAATCCAATCGTAAACAAAAATCCAATGAAAGATGTTTACGAATTCTCGATGCGTGATTTAGAATTTGCTGCAAAATACCTTCCGGAAACTGCAGGGCAGGCTGGACGTTTAACAAAATACAGCGCATACGGAATGCTGTCTCGTGTTTACTTATCATTTTCAGGAGTTAGCGACAACCCAAACAGCGGAACACGCAATCAAGAATACCTTGATTTGGCCAAAAAAGCAGCAGAAAAAGTAATGAGTTCTGGGCCTTACAGCTTAATGACAAATTATGAAGATTTGTTCATGATCGACAATAACAACAATACCGAATCTATGTTTGCATTGCAATGGGTTCCAAACGGAGATTATGGAGTAAACAATACACAGCAGGCTTATTTTGCATTAGGCTCTGATATTACAGGAGACGATGCCGCTTGGGGATATTGGACAAGAGCTTCTTATAATGTTTTACAAGAATATGAATCAAAAGATCTTCGTCGTAGAGCGACTTTTATGGGAGATGGTGATCATTATGCAGAAATCAATAAAGCAAACGGAGGTTATACAGTAGATCATACAGCAGATTTCCTTACCATTAAAAAAGGAGTTGTAGGTTCTACCAAAGACAATTCTAAAATTACACGTATGAATTCTGCTTTAAATACATACATGTTACGTCTGGCAGAAGTGTATTTAAATTATGCAGAAGCAGCTTTAGGAAACAATGCTACAACTGCAGATGCAACTGCCATTTCGGTTGTAAACAGACTTCGCTCACGTGCAGGTTTAGACCCTAAAACAACTCTGACTTATGCAGATCTTGCACACGAAAGAAGAGTTGAATTATGTATGGAAGGACAATATTGGTACGATCTAGTTCGAAGAGCTTACTACAAACAGCAGGAAGTAATTAACTATGTGACTGCGCAGAATAGAGGGACAATAACTCCAATTTTGTACGACTCAGCAACCAATACCGTTACGGTTGACGCTACAAAAGCGACAAGTCCGAGAGCAATTGGGGTAATTGATGCGACAATTTTCACACTTCCTTATCCAGAATCTGAATTAGTTCAGAATCCGTTATTGAGAGAAAATCCTGTTCCGTATCAGTTTACAGAAGAGAAAATAAAAGACTTATTCTAGTTTCAGAAATAAAAAACTAAAAGACATAAATATGAAATATATTTTAAATAAAAAGTATTGGGCACCTATTGCACTATTAAGCATGATGGTTTTCGGTATGCTATTTACTTCTTGCGACAACAACGATTCTGAAGGACGCGCAATGACCATTACAAAAGTGTTTTTAGAAGATGTAAATTCGACCGTACCAGATAGAGAAGTTAGTTTTGCCCGTTTAGGACAGCTATTGCGTATCGAAGGTTCTGGATTTGAAGGACTGAAAAAAGTTTATATTAACGGATATTCGACCTACTTTAATGTGGTTTTTGTTTCCAACAATTCAATGTTGGTAAGCATTTCTGCAGATACACCCATTACAGATGCAGATCCATCGGTAAGAAATACAATTCGTTTTGTAAATGATTCAAACGAAGTGACATTTCCTTTTCAAATCCGTTCAGGAAAACCAGCTATTTTAAGCATGTCGAATACAATGCCAAATCCCGGAGAGACAATTATTGTTTCAGGAACAGGTTTGACAGAAGTAAGTAAAGTAGTTTTTCCAGGAAATGTTGAAGTTACAACAGGAATCACTTCAGATGAAGAAGGAGAATCATTTACAGTTGTAGTACCAAGCGGAATTTCAGATTTAGGAGGTTCAATTTATGCCGAAACATCAAACGGAGGCGTGTACTCTCCAGCGTATTTCAATTTCAAAAAAGGTTTACTGCTTAATTTTGACGGACAAGGTTCACACGGATATTGGGGAAGTTCAACAAGCATGATCCAGCCAGCAGATTTAGAGTCGGCAGCTTTAGGAACCATAAATACATCTCAAGGAAAATACGTACCTCATCGTCCAGCTCGTATTGCTTCTTTTGATGCAGCAAAAAACCGTTGTACTGAAGTTTGGACAGCAGGAAATGGAGTAGACAATTGGAGAGCACAATTAACGCCATACATTCCGGCAAGTACGCCATTGGATAAAGTAGGATTTCAATTTGATATCTATGTGCCAGATGTTTGGAGAGATTCTGGTTTCTTAAAAATTTGTATGATCAATAATTTTAATGGAGGAGAATGGACAGGAGCTTGTTACAACTATGTTCCTTGGATTAAAGATGGTAAAGCAATTGGAGTAAATACAACAGGATGGATTACCGTTACCATTCCATTAAACAAATTCTATGCTTGGTCTAAAGAGGCATTTACTTTCGAAACGGTTCTAGCTTTTCGCGAAGCGGCAACGTATCAAAACTTTGGAATTTACTTCGAAAATTCTGATGTAAAACTATCTAATGTAACAGGAAGCGCAAGCGAAGTAGAATTTCCTTCAAAAGCAACTTCTGTAAAAGTCTACACAGACAATTGGAGAATTGTACCATTAGATACGCCAGTATACAATGATTTTAACTAACCCAACAGCCACAAAATGAAATCTAAATATATCATACCAATAATTGCTTCATCACTAATGATTTTGTCATCATGCGATGATAATTTGATGGAGTGGGGAAAAGACCCAGAGCACGGAGAAGTAACAGGAGCCGAACTTCCGTTGGCTTTAGTAGAAAAAATAAGCCGTTACGAACCCTTAAAAAACTATTCTGATTTTCCTTTAGGAAACGGAATAGGAATAAGTTTGTACATGAGCGATGCTAATTATAGAAAAATCGTAAACGAAAATTTTGATGAAGTTACGCCAGGTTACGAAATGAAGCATGGGGCAATGGTAAACTCCAAAGGAGAAATTGATTTTGCCAATGTAGATGCTTTTATTGCTGCAACGAAAAGCGCAGGATTAAAAGTTTTCGGACACACTTTAATTTGGCATTCCAACCAGAATGCAAGTTACCTAAACAGTATTATTGCCCCTACAGTAATTCCAGGTTCAAGCGGAACAAATGTCTTGGATCTAACTCCTATTAAAAACGGAACTTTTACAGGATGGGCTAGAAATAACCCAGGAAAAGGTATAACTACAGTTGCCAATGCGGGATTAACAAGTACATCTGCGGCAATTCAATTAGCATCGAGTGCAAGTTCTTCGGCGGCTTATAATCTTCAGCTTACCTCTCCGAATGTTCCAATTGTTGACGGGCATAATTACGAAATCTCATTTTATATCAAATCTGATGTAACAGGAAAAGGACGTATTTCATTCAATGCTTCATTAGCAAATCAATATCCATACAAGGACTGGTTTAGCACAGGCGGAACTTGGACAGAAGCTTTTGCAACCACTTCTTCTTGGGAACAAGTTAAAATTAAATTAGCGCCAGGCGATTTTAAAGCAGGAAGCACAACTTTTCAGTTTAATTTAGATTTAGGATATCTTCCAAATGTAACTTATCTGATTGATGCTAATACGCTAGCAGTTGTCGATTTGGATGCTGCGACAGGGCCAGTTAATTTAGTTTCTAACGGAACATTTAATTCTGGAATAACAGGATGGAGCAAAGCCAATGGAGCAGCTGATGCATTAAGCGCAGCAGGAGCTTCAAATGCTTATGAAGGAAGTGGAGCTATGAAAGTAGTCAATGCTACATCTGACGCTGGAAACCAATGGAAAACTCAGATTCAAACCACTTTTACTTCTCCATTAGTAGCAGGAAAAAACTATACCATTTCGTATATGATTCGTTCTGAAGCTGCTGGATCTGTAAGATGTTCAACAACTCCATCGGGTGTAGCAAGTTACCAAGGCGATCAGGCCACTACTACAACTTGGAAACAAATCGAGTGGAAAATCGCAGCAAAAGGCGGTGAAACAGGTTTTGGTTTCGATTTAGGAGGAGCGGCAGGAACCTATTATATTGATAATGTTTTGGTAACCGATGGTGCAGCAACTGGTGGAGGCGCGACAGCTCCAGTTACAATTGAGAAAACAGATGCAGAGAAAACTAAAATTATTAGCGATGCTATGACAGATTGGATTTCTAAAATGATGACACATTATAAAACAAGCGTTTTCTCTTGGGATGTGGTAAACGAACCAATGAAAGAAGATGGAACTCTAAGAAACGGGACAGAAGGCGATACGGCTTCAGATTATTTCTCATGGATAAAATATCTAGGAAAAGATTATGCTGTAACAGCTTTCAAACTAGCACGCCAATACGGAAATGAAACAGATAAACTTTTCATCAATGATTATAACTTAGAATCGAGACTGGATAAATGTGACGGATTAATCGAGTACGTAAAATATATTGAAGAGAAAGGTGCTAAAGTTGACGGAATCGGAACACAGATGCACATTGGTTTAACTACAGAGAAAGATAAAATTGTTCAGATGTTTCAAAAACTGGCAGCCACTGGAAAATTGATTAAAATTTCTGAATTAGACATCAGATTAGGAACCGCAACACCAACAGTTGCACAGCAAGCTTCTCAGGCAGAAATGTATCAATTTGTTATTGATTCATACAAAAAATATATTCCTGCGGCTCAGCAATACGGAATTACAATTTGGGGAGTATCAGATAATTCTAAAGAACATGAATACTGGCTTCCAAATGAATCTCCGAATCTTTGGGATGCAAATTACGTTCGTAAACACGCTTACAAAGGCGCAGCAGATGGTCTTGCAGGAAAAGATGTGAGTTTAGGTTTCTCAGGAGAATTACAAAAACCTTAAGTATTTAATTAGTAATAATATCCATAGTGCAAGTCTGTAAAAGGGTCTGCACTATGGATTGTTTATTTTTCCTAACTTTTATCGCTCAAGATTTTATCAGAGCAAAAAACAAATCAAATGGCTTTGAATCTTAAAACAAACCAAATAAGCATTTTTACAAAAGGCAAATTGTTTCTCATTTCATTCTTGACGATACAATTTGGGTTTAGTCAAAACATACCTCATCTTCAGAAGACAGGAAACAAAACACAGTTAATTGTCAACCAAAAACCATTCTTAATACGAGGCGGAGAATTAGGAAATTCCTCTGCAACCAGTATGGAAAGTATGGAGCCTATCTGGTCTAAATTGACCGATATGAACCTCAACACGGTTTTAACCCCGATTTATTGGGAATTGATAGAACCGCAAGAAGGCAAATTTGATTTTCAGTTGGTAGATGATTTGATTCTTCGTGCGCGAAAAGAAAACTTAAAACTGGTTTTTCTCTGGTTTGGATCATGGAAAAACAGCATGTCGAGCCACGCGCCAGAATGGGTAAAACTCAACCAGAAAAAATACCCGAGAGTTAAAGACGATACAAACAAAAGTTATGAGATTTTAACGCCTTTCAGCGAAAATAATCTTCAGGCCGATTTGAATGCTTTCAAAAAACTGATGGCGCATATCAAAGATTTCGACCAAAAAGACCAAACCGTAATTATGGTTCAGGTTGAAAATGAAATCGGAATGTTGCCAACTGCTCGCGATTATCACGCTTTAGCGAATGCTGCATTTCAGAAGCCGGTTCCAGAGGAATTGATCAAATATTTAGAAAGAAACAAACAAAAATTAGTTCCTGAATTTTTAGAAATCTGGAAGAAAAACGGATTCAAAACAAAAGGAAACTGGGAAGAAATTTTTGGAAAAGGATTACATACCGACGAAATTTTTATGGCTTGGTATTTTTCTAAGTTCACCAATATTGTTGCTAAGGCAGGAAAAGACGCTTATCCAATTCCGATGTTTGTAAATGCAGCGTTGAATGCTCCAGAAAAAAAGCCAGGACAATATCCAAGTGCAGGACCGTTGCCTCATATTATGGACGTTTGGAAAGCCGCAGGAAATTCAATTGATTTTTTAGCGCCCGATTTTTACAACCCCTCATTTAAACAATGGAACGATTTGTTTACCCGTCAAGGCGATCCGTTATTTATTCCAGAACACCGTTTTGATGAAACGGCGCCTTTTAAAGGTTTATACGCTATAGGGCATTACGAAGCAATTGGTTTTTCGCCATTTTCTATAGAATCTGTTGCCGATGGCAAAAAAGAACCATTAGGGAAAATATATGATTTAGTGCAACAGTTAACTCCGACAATTGAAGCCAATAAAGGGCAAGGAAAAATTGACGGTGTTTTATTAGACAAAGAAAATAATACGCAAATCATAAAAATGGGCGATTACGAATTCACTTTCAAACACGATTATACCTTAAATTGGTCTGATGGAGCAAAAGCAGAAACTTGGCCAATGTCTAGTGCGATTATTATAGAAATTGCCAAAGATGAATTTTATATTTCTGGATCAGGAATTGTGGTTACTTTTAAACCATTAAAGGAAAATCTAAACGCAGGAATTCTAAAAACAGATCAAGGCCGATTTGAAAATGAAAAATGGAAAACCATCAGGCATTTCAACGGAGATCAAACCCATCAAGGCAGGCATTTGAGAATCTCAGTTGGTGATTACGAAATCCAAAAAGTAAAATTATATACTTATGAGTAGTTTTTTTAGCCACGACCCGAGCGATAGCGAATAGGCGAAGCAATTCACGAATTTTTTATTAAAATCTTTGTGTGTAGAGTGATTCAATTGCACAAATTAATTTGTGTAATTGAAGATAATTAAAACACAAAGAAAAGAATTAGAGAAATTCGTGAATTGCTTCGCCTATTCGCTATCGCTCGGGTCGTGGCTAAAAAAAATAAAACAGATTATAATGAAAAAAATAATAATAGCATTTCTAATAACTCTTAGCATAAACGCACAAATAAAATTGCCGCGATTGATAAGCGACGGAATGATTTTACAGCGTGATACTAAAGTTAATATTTGGGGCTGGGCATCGCCAAACGAGAAAATCGAACTCGATTTTAATCGCAAAACATACAAAACGATAACAGCTCAAGACGGAAAATGGTCGATCCAGCTTCCGTCTCAAAAAGCCGGCGGGCCTTATGAAATGACTTTAAAAGCATCCAATACAATTGTATTAAAAAACATTCTATTTGGAGATGTGTGGTTATGTTCGGGACAATCCAACATGGAACTTCCAATGGATCGCCTGAAAGACAAATACAAAGAAGAAATTGCAAAATCTGCCAATCCGAATATTCGACAATTTTTAGTTCCCGATGAATATTATTTTGCGAAAGAAAGAAACGATTTTTCAGCTGGTTCTTGGGTTGAAGCAAATCCTATAAATGTTTTGCAGTTTACAGGAGTTGGATATTTCTTCGCTTTAGAAATATACGAGAAGTATAAAATTCCAATTGGATTAATCAACAGTGCTTTGGGCGGTTCTCCTGCAGAATCATGGATTAGCGAAGAAAGCATTAAAAAATTCCCCGAATATGAGCAGGAATATCTAAAATTCAAAGATGGAAAACTCGAAAAACAAATCGATGAAAATGATAGAAAAGTTAGTTCAAATTGGTATAAATTACTCAATGAAACCGATCTTGGACTGAAAGATAAATGGAGAAATTCGATCGAAACTTCAGATTGGAAGGAAATGAATATTCCAGGTTATTGGGCCGATGGTGAACTCGGGAAAATAAATGGTTCGGTTTGGTTTAAAAAGGATTTTGTTCTGGAAAAAGTAAACGAAAATCAAGCAAAATTAATTTTAGGACGAATTATTGATGCTGACTCCGTTTTTGTAAATGGACATTTCGTTGGAACAACTTCGTACCAATATCCGCCAAGAATTTATTCTTTTAATGCTAATGTTTTAAAAGAAGGAAAAAATGAAATCACGGTTCGCGTTATCAACAATTCAGGTATAGGAGGTTTTGTAATCGATAAACCTTACGAGTTAATTGTAGGCGATAAAACTATTGATTTAAAAGGAACTTGGAAATACAAATTAGGCTCAAAAACGGAACCGTTACCAGGGCAAACTTTTGTGCGTTGGAAACCTGTCGGACTTTACAATGCCATGATTGCACCACTAAAAGATTATCCAATAAAAGGGGTTTTATGGTATCAGGGCGAAGCCAATACTAGAAAACCATTTGAATATGGACCTTTAATGGAAGCTTTAATTTCTAATTGGCGTGCGCAATGGAAACAGGAAAAATTGCCATTTTTATTGGTGCAGCTGCCTAATTTTATGGAACCCAAAACAGAACCAACAGAAAGCAATTGGGCGGCTTTAAGACAGCAGCAATTAAATACGTTGAAAGTTCCAAATATAGGCTTAGCGATCACAATAGATTTAGGCGAATGGAATGATATTCACCCATTAAACAAATATGATGTTGGAAAAAGATTATCGCTACAAGCAAGAAAATTGATTTACGGAGAGAAAAATTTAACGGCTTCTGGTCCGATTTTTCAATCGATGAAACAAAATAGCAATAAACTGATTTTAAGCTTTTCAGATATTGGATCAGGATTGCAAGGCAAAAACGGAAATGAGTTAAAAGAATTTGCCATTGCAGGAACCGATGGAAAATTTGTTTGGGCAAAAGCAAATATCGAAGGCGATAAAATTGTAGTTTGGAATGATGCCGTTTTAAATCCTGTAAAAGTGCGTTATGCTTGGGCAGATAATCCTTCTGAAGCTAATTTATACAATAAAGAAAATTTGCCTGCTTCGCCTTTTGAAGCAGAGTTGAAATAAATTTTTAATAATGACAACTTTGACAAAGTTTGCTACAAACAATTTTTAGACAAAATTCCGGAGGAATGAAATATTTATAGATCATTTGATACATGGTTAGCAAAAGCTCCAGAGGAGCGACATAATTCTAAAATTAATATTTCACCCCGCTGAGGCTCTTTTGAAATGGGAATAATTGTTTCTATAAATATGCCGTCCCGCTGGGACTTGTTTTAAAAATCCGATATTTAAAAACTATTTCAAATTTTCTACGAGCATTTTCAAAAACGCCTTAACGGCCTTTTTCTCATACACTTCCTTCAAAGAAATCAGCATTGCAGTTCGGGTCATATTTTCTCCTTTTATTGGTATGGCGTACAAATCTTTTTCGTCTTCAATTGTAGTTTTCGTTAAGATCGTGTGCCATTTTCCCGTTTTAATTAATTCAAGCAAAGTTGGAATATCATTTATTTCGATCGTAACATTCGGATGTAAATTGTTTTTTTCAAAGGCCTTGCTGATAAATTGAGTGGTGCTAAAACCACCAGCAGGCATGGCAAGAGGCAACGTACTAATTTCTTCTAGAGAAATGGTCTTTTTATTTTTTAAAGAAGTTTCAGAAGACGTAACCAAAGCCATTGGGGAAGTAAACAATTCTAAATATTTAAAATGCGCTTCAGAAGCAATTTCCTCAAAAGTTAGAATAACATCAAGTTGAAAATGATTTAGTTTTTGAATGAGTTCCTGCGAAGTTCCAAAGATAATTTCGAATTGAATTTTAGGATATTCGGAACTAAACAAAATCAAAGCTTTTGTAACGACATGTCGTAAAGCGTAGGTAACGCCAATGGCAATTTTTCCAGTTTCGAGTTTATTTAAATCTTTTAATAATTGAAGTCCGTCAGAAGCTTTGTTGACCGATTGCTGCGCGTAAACCGAAAACAATTCTCCAGCTTCGGTCAATGTAATTCGTTTTCCAATTCGGTTAAAAAGCGGAACCTGAAGTTCGTCTTCCAATTGTTTAATTTGTTGCGATAAAGTACTCTGACTGATATAAAGCGCCGAAGCCGCTTCGGTAAAATTCAGTAATTCTTTTGCTTTCAGAAAATATTTAAGCTGACGAAGTTCCATTTCTAAATCGGTTTTATCGATTGATTATATCGAAAAATAAGGTTTTACAAATATAGAAATTCTTAAGAACTTTGCTTTGTTATACAACTACAAACAAAAACAACATGAAAATTATAGCATTACAAGAAGGAAATTATATTGTCAATTCTCAAAAAGAATTTCAGCTTTTAACAGAGCATACAATCGATTCTGGTTTAAAAATGGCGATTCAGCCTTTTGTTGTTATTACAGATCATGATGTTATTTTAATAGATTTCGGTTTAGGATTTGTCAATAATGGCGTTCCATTTATTTACGAAATGCTGAGAAAAAATAATATTGAACCTCAACAGATTACTAAAATTCTGGTTTCGCATCTACATAAAGATCATATAGAAGGAATCGGTTATTTTGAAGATAATCAGTTTGTTCAAAATTTTCCAGATGCGAGGATTTACATTCAAGAACGAGAAATAGATTTTGCTTTAGAACAATTGCAAAATCCGTCGTACGTTCCTGAACTATTAAATGAGCTGAAAGAATTGCCAAATGTTGAATTATTAAATGAAGACAGCGGACAAATTTCAGACGAAATTTCCTTTGAAGTTACAGCAGGACATACCAAATTTCAACAGGTATTTTGGATTAAAGCCGATAACGAAATTGTTTTTTATGGAGCCGATGATCTTCCTCAAAAAAGATATTTAAAATTTCCTGTTGCCTACAAAACCGACTTCGACGGAAAACGTGCTATGGAATCAAGAAAAAAATGGGAACAGCAGGCAAAAGATGAAAACTGGAAAGTGCTTTTGTACCATGATATGAAGACACCTGTTTTAGATTTTACTGAAGAAAGAAGTGAGATGAAAGATGCTGTGTAAACAAGAAACAAGAAACAAGAATATAGAATATAGAATATAGAATATAGAATATAGAATATAGAATATAGAATATAGAATATAGAATATAGAATATAGAATATAGAGGTTAGAAGCAAGAATAGAGATTATAGATGAAAAACATAGAAACAATTCCGGCTTTAATTATTTACGGATCATTGGCTCCGGGAGAATCCAATCATTCGGTTATGGATCCGATAAAGGGAGAATGGAAAAAAGCAATTATAAAAGGAAAACTTGAAGAAGGAGGTTGGGGCTCTTCTTTAGGGTATAATGGTTTTATTCCCGTTAATAATGAAGAAGCCGAAACGATAAAGGCGCATGTTTTATTTTCGAAAGATTTGACTTCGCATTGGGATTATCTCGATGAATTTGAAGGTGATGGCTATACGCGAATTCAAACCGAATATGAGCTGGAAAATGGAGAAAAAGGAAGTGGATACATTTATGCTTTAAAACAATAAAAGGAAAATTCAGATTAAATTATTTAGTTTGAATTTTTTTTTAGCAGAAAACAAAAGAAACAATACACTCTTTACTTTTTCTTCCAAAGAAGTTCGTAAAATCGAGAACGCTTTGGTAATCTGCGCTTCAACGGTTTTGATGGAGACATCCAAATGTTCGGCTATTTCAATATTGGTTAAACCTTCTTTTTTACTTAAAATAAAAACCTCTTTGCATTTTGGCGGTAAATTCTGAATCTCTTTGTTTACCGCATTCAAAACCCTCTGAAAAGATTCAGAATCTTCTTCTTGAACAATTCCGTTTAAGGCATCATAATACGATTTTTCTAGAGAAAATAAAGACTGGTTTTTTCGATACAAATCGATAAATTCATTGTAAACCAGTTTGTAAAGAAAGGATTTTAGCGAATGATCTACTTTTAGTCTCGTACGTTGTTCCCAAACTTTAATAAAAACATTTTGCACGATATCTTCGGCACTATAAACATTCTTTACCAAGCTGTTGGCATACACACAAAGTTTATGATGATAGGTGTCGATAAGGTACGTGTATGCACTTTCATCTCCATTTTGTAGAGACTCAATTAGAATGGTATTATCGCTGTAATCATCAATCTTCATAAAAACAAATATATAAATTAATAGGTTTTGAGGTTAAAAAGTAAACTGAATTTGCTCAAATCGACCTTTTTTTCGGCTTTCTATTTGAAAATTATTACAAATAAAAAAGGAGGAAAAATGCAAATATAAATCTTTTAGTTTATAATATCTACCAAATTAGTCGAGTTTTATTGAGAGAAAACACTTGCGAAAAATAAAAAAATCAGTAAAATGAAAAAAACTTTATCAAATTGTTAGGGTTTTGTTTTTTGGCTTCGTAATAATATTAAAAACGACTAAAATGACAGTAAAAAAGTCAGAGAGACTAATTGTTAAATTTATCACAAATCAGGCTTCTCAAGAAGAGATTGAGCAGCTTACGGAGTGGTTAAGAGAAGAAGAGAATCAAATTGTATTTAAGGATTTTGTGCAAACCAATTATGCAATTGATACTGCTTTGAACACTTTTGATTCGACCGAAGTTAGAAAACAGCTTTCGGAACGAATCAATAAGGAAAATAATGTTTTTTATAAACGAAGATTTTCATCTTATTATAAATATGCTGCGGTTTTAATTGTGGCTTTGGGAGGTTTTTATTTCTATAAAAATTCTAGTGCAGAACAAGTTAAACAAAATGTTATTGTGCCGAGAGTCGACGAGATTGTTTTACAATTGGGTAACGGTGCATCTGAAACTATTGATATTTCTGGAGAAAAAAATGTTACGGACAAAGACGGAAATATTATTGGAAAACAAGAGAAAAACAGATTGGTTTATAATAAAGCTTTTGCTGAAGGAGAATTGGTTTACAATACATTGAAAATTCCGTACGGTAAAAAATTTGAAGTGCAGCTCTCAGACGGAACTTTAGTGCATTTGAATTCTGGAACATCATTTAAATATCCAGTTCAGTTTGTCAAAAAACAAAATAGAGAAGTGTATTTAACGGGTGAAGCTTATTTTGAAGTTACCAAAGATAAAAGCCATCCGTTTACGGTAAACGCACAGCAAGTTAATGTTGAGGTTTTAGGAACTAAGTTCAATGTCGATTCGTATAGTACTAATAGCAGTACAGATGTTGTATTGGTCGAAGGTAAAGTTTCGCTTTATAAAGATCAGAAAACAAACCAAAATCAGGTTTATTTAACACCAGGTTTTAAAGGTTCGGCTCAACAAGGACAGAGCGAAATTAAAATTGAACAGGTCAATACCGATTATTATACCGATTGGGTAAAAGGAAGTCTGGTTTTTAAAAATGCTTCTTTTGACGATATTATCAAGAAGTTAGAGCGCCAATACAATGTGACTTTCATTAACAGAAATAAAACACTCGGAAAAGAAATTTTCAACGCCCGTTTTGATAATGAACCTATTGAAGTGGTCTTGAAATATTTCAGCGATAGTTATGCGATTGATTACAATATTGATCGAGATAGAATAACGATTAAGTAAATACGAAGAATTAAGAATTAAGAATATAGAGATAAGAAACAAGATTGAGAAATCTAAAATCAACAATCAGAAATCTAAAATCTAAAATCAACAAGCCTATGTAACAGAAATCCAAAAAGAAAAGGATCGTTATAAAAAAACCGGAAAATGCGCCAACATTTCCCGGTAGAGTATATGCGGTCAGTTAATTAACCAACCAACATTAAAAAAAACATTTAAAAGTATGAAAAAACTCTTGAACAGAATCAGGTTTGATAAGCCTTTTTTGAAATTTGATTTGAAAATGAAATTGACCACATTATTTCTGCTAACTGCCTTAACAGTAATGCACGCCGGAACCACTTATTCTCAAAAAACCAAGATTTCTTTTAATGCCAGCAACATGACTGTTGCAAAAGTGATTGAAAGACTTGAATACACTACAGATTACAGATTTGTTTATAATGTAAGATCTGTAGATTTGAACAGAGTAATAGATGTAAATGCATATGAAGCTTCAATAGAAGTTATTTTAAATAAAATCTTTAATAATACGAGTACCGATTTTAAAGTATCGGGAAACCACATTATTCTGACGCCTAGAAAAGTCTCTGCCGAAAAAACGGAAGAGAAAAAACCTGTAGCAGATTTTATCGTAAAAGGTAGGGTTACAGACGAAAAAGGAATGCCTTTGGTAGGAGCAGCTGTTGCTGATAATGGTTCTGGAAGAGGTGTAAATACCGATTTTAATGGAGAATATCAGATTATTGCGGTAAGCAGCGAAACTACTTTAGCCTATTCTTATTTAGGATATGTAAGACAAGAAATAAAAGTAGAGGGAAGAAGTGTTATTAATGTTGTTTTAAAAGAAGATGTCCTTGAACTTGAAGGGCTAGTTTTAAAGACTGGTTATCAGGATATATCGGCAGAAAAAGCGACGGGATCTTTCTCGAGTTTAAAAGCAAAAGATTTTCAAGAACAGCGTTTAAACAGTTTAGATAAAATTTTAGAAGGGCGTATTGTTGGATATCAAGATGGCAAAATTCGTGGAACAACTTCTATGAATACTAATGCTATGGCTCCTCTATATGTTATTGATGGTTTTCCTGTTGAGAATACTAGATTAACGCCATACAATACTATAGAAGAGAATCTTCCAAATTTAAACTTAGAAGATATTGAAACAATTACGGTTTTAAAAGATGCTGCAGCTTCTTCTATTTATGGTGCTCGTGCTGCAAATGGAGTTGTCGTAATTACTACGAAAAAAGCAAAAGAAGGAAAAACAAATATTTCGTTTTCTAGCAATTTAACTGTTACGCCTTACCGAAATTATACGGGCAATCTTACTAGCTCTGCTGATATTATTGGTTTAGAAAGAGGATGGGCAGAAGGAAATCCTAACTTGAAAACCGCTAATTCAGCTACTTATTCGCAGTCTTTATTGAATAATGCAGTATTTCAAAGTTTAGGAATGCAGACTATTTTAAATGGCTATGCAGGAAATATTTCTCAAACAGATATGAATAATCGTTTGAATCAGCTGGGTTCTCAAGGTTATAAATACTACGATGATGTAGCAAAATATGCCAAACGCGATCAATATTTTATGCAGCACAATCTTAGTTTAGGTAAAGCTAGCCAAAACAATACTTTTAATGCGTCTATAACTTACAAAGACAATCAGTTAGAAGATATGTATTCTGAAAACCAAACGGTTGGGATTAATTTGAAAAACTCAACACAAATTAACAGCTGGCTATCTTTAGATTTAGGAACGTATTTAAATTACGGAATAGGAGATACACAGTATTATAAACCAATCAATTCAGTTTCTATTTCAGATAATCCGGGTTATAAATGGCAGCCATACAATCAATTGGTAAATAACGACGGAACTAATTTTGTTTCTACTGCTGCTTCTCGCTACAATAATTTCACGCTTAATTCTATGCAGACTTATGGTCTTTATAACATGGATATTACGCCAATGGACGAGTTGGGAAGAAACTTAATCGAGAACAAAAATTTCTTAAACAGAACGTTTGCTAAGTTTAATGTAAAATTCAGCAAAGCATTTACTTACAATGCCATGTTCCAATATGAATTTGCTTCAGATCGTGCAAGCCAATTATTTGACAGAGATTCTTTTTATGTGCGAAATAAAGTAAATAGTTTGGTAACAGTTGTGAATAATAAGGCGGTTTATAATTTGCCTTACGGAGATATTGTTAAAGAAACGAATCAGTTTTCTAATGCTTATAATTTCCGTCAGCAGTTAAATTTCAATCAGACTTTTGCAGAAAAGCATGATTTCTCTGCAATTGCAGGTATGGAAATCCGTCATTCAAAACAAGAATATAGTGATAACACTCGCTATGGTTACGATTCGCAAGCTTTATCTTTTACCGCAATAAATCAAGCCGATTTATTAAAAGTATACGGATCTGTTTTTGGCGGTTATATGTCGATAAATGACTTTGCATTAGAAAAAGAATTGCAGAACCGTTACGTTTCTGTTTACTCAACAGGGGGTTATACGTACGATAAAAAATATTCTCTTTCTGGTAGTATTCGTTGGGATCGTTCTAATCTTTGGGGAACAGACAGTAAATACCAAAACAAACCTATATGGTCTGTAGGTGCGGGTTGGAATATTAACAATGAATCATTTTTTGATGTTGCTTGGGTTGATGCTCTTAAACTACGTGGTTCTTATGGTATTGCAGGAAATATTGCCAAAGATGCGGCACCTTATTTAACGGCCTTTTACTATGCCAATTCAAATGTTGGAGGAACGTACGGAAGTGTAGGAAAACGACCAAATCCTGAATTATCTTGGGAAAAAACAACGACTACAAATATTGGTTTAGATTTCTCATTCTTTAAAAGTAGATTAAGCGGAACTTTAGATTTTTATAATAAAAAAGGACAAGATTTGTTAGCAAGTAGTCAGGGAATTCCAACAGAAGGATTTGGTTATTCAACCTACTATCTTAATAACGGAGAAATGACTAACAAAGGTATCGAAGTTACCTTAAGAGGAACAATGGTAAAAACGCCTTCTTTCTCTTGGGATGCAGCTATTTTGTATGCCTATAATAAAAACACTGTAGATTATGTAAATGTAAAAGCTCCTGTTTACTATTTACAATTAGATTATCCGCAGGCTTATCCTAGAATCGGAACCAGTTTTAACAGCATTTATGGTTACCAATGGGCTGGTTTAAGCAATACAGGACTACCTCAGGTTTATGATGCCTCAGGTACAGCGGTGAAATACAATCCAGGTCAGTTAGACGCGATCAAAGATTATGGTTCAACAGTTCCTTTGCACAGTGGTTCTTTCCATACCTCAGCAAATTATAAAAACTTCTCACTTTCGGCTCTTTTCATTTATGAGTTAGGGCATAAAGTAAAAAACACATTCCTCCCAATGTTGGCTAACAATTACAATGGCGGACTTGGAGGTTATGTAACCGATATTACAGTGGTAAACAACAATATTGCAAATCGTTGGATGCAACCAGGTGATGAGGCTTTTACCAATGTTCCGAGAGCGGTTTACGAATATGAAGCAGATTTTAATTCAGAATCTCGTACGATTTATTCTTATGCAGATATTAATATTTTGGATGCCTCAAATTTAAGATTAAGCAACATTTCGTTAGCGTATCAAATGCCAAAAGACCTTATTAAAAGAGTAAAACTAGACGGAGTACGATTCAATTTGAATGCAGAAAACGTATACACTTTTGCCAAAAGCAGAGATGCCAAATACATGCTAGGTGGTTTTATATCTCCAAGCTTTGTTATGGGTGTAAATGTTAATTTCTAATTTATAAAGACTAGACGATGAAAAATATATATATAAAAGTAGCGTGCTTATTGGCTTTAGGATTGACTTTGGCATCTTGCGATGATTACTTGAGCGATGTGCCAAAAGGAGCAAAATCGCCTGAAACATTAGCAGATTATGAAGCTTTTTTGCGTGACGAATACAATACAAGAATAGATATACTGGGAGCTACACATTTGCTAAATGATCAATTTGTAACAGCTGCTACACTTACAAGTAATAGGTTGTATAATGCCAATTATATGTGGGACGAAAATGCAGATCGTATTGCATTGAAGGTATCAGACGAATCTACCTATTACACAACTTATAGCGGAATTTCGGCTTTTAATTTAATTATTGAAAATGCACTTTCGGCCACTAAAGCGACTGAGCAAGAACAGAGAACAGTTTGGGCACAAGCAAAAATAATGCGTGCGATGAACTTTTTTTATGTAACTAATTTTTATGCAGATACTTATGTAGCTTCTACAGCGTCAACAAAACTATCGGTTCCGTTAATTACAAGTGCCAATATTAATGCGCCAAGCAAACAAGTAACCATTCAGGAAATGTATGATTTTATTCTAAATGATATTAAAGAAGCATTGCCTTATTTGCCTAAGGTTGCTCAAACCGCTTTGCATCCTAATTTAGGAGCAGGTTACGCTTTTTATTCAAGAGTTTATCTGCAGATGAATAATTATACAGAGGCTTTAAAATATGCTGATTTGGCATTAGCAGAAAATAATAAACTCTTTGACTGGGTAGCTTTTTATGAAGCAAATAAAGCCATTATAGATGTACCAAATTCTTATACAACAGCAGTTTCGCCAATGGGCTATAACAATGTTGAAAACTATGTTTTTAGACACGGTTCAAGCCGTTCATTAGGGAGAGAGCCAAGTATACCAGTAGAAAGAGCTGCGCGTTTTGAAACTGGAGATGTACGTTTAAAATCTCGTTGGAAGGTAAGAACCGTAGGAGCAGATACGTATTACTATTCGATATTATCAGGAATGTACAATTTTGGCGGAATTACAAGTGTTGAGGTTTATTTAATAAAAGCGGAGTGTTTAGCACGTGATAATAAAATTAGCGAAGCATTGGCTATTTTAAATACGGTTCGTAAAACTCGTATTCTTCCAGCATCTTATCAGGATATTTCAACTACAGATAAAGCAACTGCTTTGAACGCTATTTACAAAACAAAAAGTAATGAATTGCTGCAAACGCTTACTCCTTACGCAGATGCACGCCGTTTAAATGCAGAAGGTCTTTATAAAGTTAGTTTTAGCAAAGTTGCAAATGGAATTACGTACACATTATCGTCTGATTCTCATTTATGGACAGCGCCTTTCCCACAAGGAGCAACGCAAAATCCAGGAAACGGAACCATTACACAAAATGTAGACAAATAATAATCTAAAAGCTTCCCGATTAGATTTCCCCGAAAGGGAAGCTTTTTATAAAAATATCAATCAAAAATGAAAGCAATTCAAAATAAAATAATAGGATTCTGTCTGTGCCTGTTTATGGTTTCCATCAACATTCAGGCACAAAAGAAAAAAGCAATCTCAACACCAGTTTCTTCTTATACAATTGAAGGAACAATAACAGGTTTAGCAGACGGAACTGAGGTAAAATTGATTCCCGGCGCTACACATTCTTCTGAACTTCCAGTTGCTGAAACAACTTTAAAAGACGGAAAATTTACTTTCGCAGGAAAATTAAATGAACCTCGTTTTTTCTATGTTGTCTTTGGTAAAAGCAAAGGAAATATTTCTGTAATGGTCGAAAATTCAAAAATAAAAATTACAGCAGCTGGTTCGGTTTCGGATAAAGAAGGAGAGAGAATTTCTTTTAAAGATGTAGTAGTTACAGGTTCAAAATCACATGATTATTATAAAAAAGAAACTGCGTTTAGAGAGGAACTTGAAAAAGACTATGCAGCTTATCATACCAAAGATTCAGACGAATTAAGTAAATTAATCGGTGCCGCAAGACGTGATAAAAACGCAAAAGCCGCAGACTCACTTCAAAATCTTCCAGTTTGGAAAAAATTTGAGGCTGATGAAAAAGCATTTTTTACGAAAGTAGAAAAAACAACATTAGAGGTTATCTCAAAACATAAAAACACTTGGTGGGGACCATTTTTCATGATGACCAACTTTAGTTATTTCACACCAGAACAAAAACCTTTGTACGATCAGTTTTCTGAAGCAGCAAAGAAAAGCTACTATGGACAGGTTTTAGATAAAGATTTGAATCCGAAATCTTTAATCGGAACAAGTATTGCAAATTTCAGTTTAAAAGATAAAGATGGAAAACCATATAGCGCAAAAGACATTGTAGCCGGCAAAAAATACATTTTAGTAGATTTTTGGGCTTCATGGTGTGGACCGTGCAGAAAAGAAATTCCGAACTTAAAAACAGCTTACGCTGAATATGGACCTAAAGGATTTGAAATTTTAAGTGTTTCAATTGATAAAGATGAAAAAGCTTGGCAGAAAGCACTTGGACAAGAAAACATGCAATGGCACAATCTTCTAGACGATGATAAAGTAAGTAAAGCATTTAATGTAAAAGCAATTCCGGCAACTTATTTAGTAGATAGTAAAGGTGTAATTATCGGTGACAATTTAAGAGGTGCAGAATTGGAAGCGAAATTAAAAGAGCTTTTGAAATCTTAAATTTTTAGTCGCAGTATTCAGTCTCAGTCACAGCGAAAAAGGTAAACTGCAACTGAAAACTAAAAAACATCGCAATCTAACAAACAAAAAATATAACATGAAAAGTACAGTATTAAAATCTAGCCTATTCGCATTAGCAATTGCAACTGCATTTACTTCTTGCGAAAAGAAAGAAGAATATAAAATCAACGGAAAAATTGCAGGATTAGATAAAGGAATGGTTTATCTAGAATATGCAGATGAAAAAGGAGATAAAAAAGTAATCGATTCTGCTGAGGTAAAAGAAGGTGCATTCACTTTTACTGGAAAAACGGTGGAACCATTATTTCATACCATTAAAATTAAAGGGCAAGAGTACGGAGCGTATTTTCTTTTAGATAATGAAGATATTACGATTGAAGCAAAAAAAGATTCGGTTTTTAAGGCTAAAGTAACTGGAGCTACACAAAACGGATTCTACAAATCGTACTACGATAACGAATTCAAAAAAATACAAGCAATCGCAGGGCCTATTTACAAATTATCTGATTCGCTAACACAAGGAGGAAAAGTAAAATTGACTCCAGAACAGCAAACCATGATGGATAAAAAATGGAAAGATCTTGGCGCTTTCGCGGATGATTTGACAGATAAATTTATCAGAAAAAATAAAGACAATTTAGGAGGAGCATTAGTAATCGAAGACAGAATTGTGTCTTATGGAACTCCAGAAAAAGTAAAAGAATATTATGCCGTTTTATCTCCAGAAGTTCAGAAATCATTCTACGGAAAAAAATTAAAAGCTTCAATTGATCTTAACGAAAAAACAGCTATTGGTGTTGCAGCTCCAGAATTTTCTCAAACCGATATCAACGGAAAAGTGGTAAAATTATCAGATTACAAAGGAAAATATGTTTTAGTAGATTTCTGGGCAAGCTGGTGCGGTCCATGCCGAAAAGAAAATCCAAATGTAGTTGTGGCTTACAAAACATATCATGATAAAGGATTTGATGTTTTGGGAGTTTCATTGGACGATAAAAAGAAACTTTGGGAAAAAGCAATTGAGAAAGACGGTCTAACTTGGACGCATGTTTCTGATTTAAAAGGATGGCAAAATGAAGCTGCTGTTTTGTACGGTGTAAAAATGGTTCCAACCAACTACTTAATTGGACCTGACGGAAAAATCGTTGCTAAAAATCTTAGAGAAGCTGAATTGCAATCTAAATTGAAAGAAATTTTTAGTAAATCGTAAATCTTTAGTGATCAGTGTTCAGTTTTTTAGTGTTCAGTCTCAGTATTCAGTCGCGATAATTCGACTTTGTCAAAGTTTTAAACTTTTACAAAGTTTCAGACTGCGACTGTGACTGTACACTGAAAACTGAGACTGAAAACTGAACACTGCTTAAATAATATCAACAAAAAAATGAAAAAATACATCTTTCTGGGCTATTGCTCATTAGCTTTCTGTGCCCTTATGTCAGCGCAGGGAAAATCGGTTAACTTCAAGAAAATAAAAGAATTAGGCGGAATCGAAGAATATTTATACCAGCCAAACGGAATGAATGTTTTGCTTTTACAGGACAATGCTTCACCAGTTGCAACGGTACAAATTGTATATCGCGTAGGTTCTAAACATGAAGTTTTAGGAAATACAGGATCGACTCACCTTTTAGAACATTTAATGTTTAAAGGAACTCCAACTTTCAATAAGAAAAACGGAAACACAATTACTGATGTTCTGCAAAATACAGGAGCACAGTTAAATGCTACAACTTGGTACGATCGTACGAATTATTTTGAAACGCTGCCAAGTGATAAAATCGAATTGGCGCTTCAAATCGAAGCCGACAGAATGCGTAATTCTTTATTGTTGAAAGAAGATAAAGAAGCAGAAATGACGGTTGTGCGCAACGAATTTGAGCGTGGAGAAAACAATCCGAATAGTTTATTAGATAAAGAAATCTGGGCAGCGGCTTATATTGCACATCCATATCATCATTCGACAATTGGATGGAAATCGGATATTGAAAACGCTCCAATTGAAGTATTGAGAAATTTCTATAATACGTATTATTGGCCAGATAATGCCACTTTAACCATTATTGGAGATTTCAAAAAAGAGAATGTTTTTGAATTGATCGAAAAGTATTTCGGTAAAATTACAAAAGCACCAAACGCAATGCCACAGCCATATACACAAGAACCTCAGCAATATGGTGCGCGCAAAATTACAGTTAAAAAACCTGGAGAATTGGGCGTTGTAAACAAAGCGTATAAAATTCCGGGGGCGTTGCAAGAAGATCTTCCTGCGTTGAATATTCTGGCTCAGATTATTGGCGTTGGACCGACTGCTATTTTAAACAAAACTTTTGTTGATACCCGTTTAGGAATTTATTCTTACGCAAGTGCAACAAACTTTAAAGAAGTCGGACTTTTTACAATTGGCGTTGGTTTTCCGACAACTTCAAAGCACGAAGATATTGATGCTAAAATCGGTGAAGTTGTGGCTAAAATTCAGAAGGAAGGCGTAACTCAGGATGAGGTGAATAGAGTTGTAGCAAAAATTAGTGCACAAACTATTTTAGCACGCGATGGTTCTGGAGTAATTGCATCAGCATTAAACGAAGCAATCGCTTCTGGCGACTGGACAGATTATATTACAGGAGTTGACCGATTGAAAAAAGTAACTCCAGCAGATGTTTTGCGTGTGGCTCAAAAATATTTAGTTGATGACCAAAGTACAACAGGATATTTTATTCCGAAACAAGCTGGTAATCAAAATAATGATACGGCAAAAGCTAGTAATTATATGGCAGAAAATGGTCCGTTTTATTACAGACATTCAGAAGAAGGACATATTCACGAAGAAGCTTCATCTGTTCCAACTTCAACAAAGAGCACAACAGAGGAATTGGTTTCTGCAGAAACTTTAATCGAAAAATCGGCTTCGGCTTTTAAAAGAGAAAAAGTATCTGGAATCGATGTGGTTTCAGTAAAAACATCAGCAAAAGATTTCGTTACGGTTGCGGCTAGCATTTCATTAGGGAATTATGCCAGTGAAACGAAAAATGATGTAATTCCAGCATTAACAGCATCAATGTTATCAAAAGGAACAACTTTGAATGACAAATTTAAATTTTCTGAAAAACTTCAAAAACTAGGAGTTTCATTAAATGTAAATGCTTCAAGTTTCAAAATTAATATCGGATTTAAATGTTTGAAAAAAGACTTAGATCAGGTAATTGCTTTATTGGCAGAAGAATTAAGAAATCCGTTGTTTGATGCTAAAGAATTTGAAAATTTAAAACAGCAATTTATTGGAAATACACAACAGGATTTGAATGATCCAGGTGAAAGAGGAAGTATTGCTTTATCTCAGGCGATTTATCCAAAAGGAAATCCAAATTACAGTTTGAGCGTAGAAGACAATATTGCAAATATCAAAAATGCAACTTTGGATGAAGTGAAAGCTTTTCACAAAAAATATTTTGGAACGGCGTCTATGCGTTTGGTAATTGTGGGTGACACCGATGGAGCTAACCTAAATGCTTCTCTAAAAAAATCATTTAAAAATTGGAATGGAGGAGTGACTGAAAAATTAAAATTTGAAGAAGCTGCAAAAACACAATCCAAAACAGAAGTGGTTACAATTCCTGAAAAACCAAGTGCAGAATTATTCGTCGGACAGTTTACGGGTTTAAAAAGAGCCGATGCGGATTATATTCCGTTTTTTATTGGAAACTATACTTTAGGGGCTGGTTTTGCTGGACGTTTAATGCAGACTGTTCGTGATAATGATGGTTTAACCTATAATATTTCTTCTGGTTTAGGCGGAAATATCGAAACAGGAGGTTACTGGTTTGTAAACGCTTCTTTCAATCCAAATTTATTCCAAAAAGGTTTGGATGCGACAATGGTTCAGGTTGATAAATGGGTAAAAAACGGAATCACAGCAGAAGAATTAGAAAACAAGAAAACCAATTTAATCGGAAGTTTTAAAGTAGGAATGTCAACCACAAGTGGAATGGCGAGAACTATTTTAAGCTTCATCGAAAGAGGTTTAGAGCCAAATTACATCGATCAGTATCCAAAAGATATTGATAAAGCAACTTTACAACAAGTAAACGATGCGATTAAAAAATATGTTCAGTTGGATAAAATGATTATCATTAAATCGGGTTCTCTTGATAAAGACGGGAATCCGTTGAAGTAGTTTTTTTTAGTGTTCAGTTTCAGTTTACAGTCTCAGTATTCAGTCTCCGTTTACGGTGTAGATAGTTCAACTTTGTCAAAGTTTTAAACTTTGACAAAGTTATACTGCGACAAAATCTAAAATCTAAAATCTAAAATCTAAAATTTTAATAGTTCGTCTTTCATTATTTCATTTTAGAATCTGAATTAGTAAGCCATTTTCTGTGAAAGACCAAAAGAGCTGTTTGCCAACAGCTCTTTTTTTTCAAAAATCTAATCAAAAAACAATGAGAAATACCATAATTACATTCCTGTTATTGCTCTCAGTTTCCATGTTCGGACAAATGTACAATCCGGTAAAATGGATGACAACTGTAGAAAAAATTTCAGATAAAGAATTTCTTTTAAAAGCACAGGCGAAAATACAATCAGGCTGGCATTTATACGGACAATATATTGAAGAAGGCGGACCTTCACCAACGGCTTTTACATTTAAAAATCAGCCGAAAAAAATCGAATTAATCGGAAAAACAACTGAGGATAAAGGACATGAAACAGTCGATAAGATCTTCGATATGAAAATTAAATATTTTGAAGATAAAGCGCTTTTCACTCAAAAAATCAAATTCATTTCAGATGATGTTTCGAATATTGCTGCCGAAGTCGATTTTATGGTTTGTGACGACAGTAACTGTTTACCGCCGTCTACAGAAGAATTAACTTTTAAAATTCCGAGTGAAAAGAAATTGGCTTCAGTCGAAGAAAATCCAATAGTAAAAAAAGTTTCTGTAATTGAAGAAGAAAAATCGGTTTCTCAGACTGAAGAAAAAAAATCAAAACAAGAAATTACCGGTTCACCAAAGAAAACGGAATCGAGAGGATTGCTGACTATTTTTATTTTAGCTTTTTTATCTGGATTTGCAGCTTTGCTGACGCCTTGCGTTTTTCCAATGATTCCGATGACGGTGAGTTATTTTACGAAACAAAGTAAAACTAAAGCCGCAGGAATTAGAAACGCCATGATTTATGGAATTTCAATCGTAATTATTTATGTTTTATTGGGATCTATTGTGACCGCAGTTTTTGGTGCCGATTCGCTAAATGCACTTTCAACAAACGTTTGGTTTAATTTGATTTTTTTTATTTTATTGGTCGTTTTTGCCTGTTCATTTTTGGGTGCTTTCGAAATTGTATTACCAAGCTCATTAGCCAACAAAGTAGATTCGCAAGCCGACAGAGGAGGACTGATTGGGATTTTCTTTATGGCTTTGGCTTTAGCCATTGTTTCATTTTCTTGCACAGGACCAATCGTAGGCACTTTATTGGTTGAAGCGGCTTCAAAAGGCGGAATCGCCCCAATTGTGGGAATGTTAGGATTTTCGATTGCAATCGCATTACCGTTTTCATTATTTGCAGCTTTTCCAGGCTGGTTAAATGCATTGCCAAAATCGGGTGGCTGGCTGAATACGGTAAAAGTAGTTTTAGGATTTCTGGAACTGGCTTTGGCTTTTAAATTTTTATCAAATGCCGATTTGGTTCTGCAATTGCATTGGCTAGAAAGAGAAGTTTTCCTAGCGATTTGGATTGCCGTTTTCGGGATGCTGGCTTTTTATTTGTTTGGAAAAATTACGCTTCCGCATGATTCTCCTTTGAACCATATTTCTGTTGGACGATTAGGTTTCGGATTAATCGTTTTAAGTTTCACGATTTATCTTATTCCTGGACTTTGGGGAGCTCCCTTGAAATTAATTAGCGGATTCCCACCACCAATGCAATACAGCGAATCTCCAAACGGACTTGGAGTTTCGGGGAATTCTGAATTGAAAATTACTGGCTCATTACCAGAAGGAGCAGAGCATGGTCCCCAAAATATCATCACTTTTCATGATTATGATAAAGGTATGGAATATGCTAAAAAAGTCGGAAAACCAGTTTTACTTGACTTTACAGGATATGCCTGCGTAAACTGCCGAAAAATGGAAGAATTGGTTTGGTCAGATCCTAAAGTTTTGGGCGTTTTGAATAATGATGTAGTTTTGATTTCGCTTTATGTAGACGATAAAAAAGAACTTCCAGAAAACGAACAATATGTTTCTGAAACAACAGGGAAAAAAATCAAAACAATTGGTAATAAATGGAGCGATTTACAAATTAAAACGTACAAAGCAAACGCACAGCCATTTTATGTAATTGTAGATCATAAAAGCACGAATTTGACAGAGCCGTCAGCTTATAATCCGAATATTGAGGAGTATTATGGCTGGCTGCAGAGTGGGGTTGGGAAGTTTAGGAAGTAAGTTTTTTTGATATAAAAAAACCTCAATAATATTTTATTGAGGTTTTAATTTTTTATAGAGAAAAATTACGGAAATAAGTTATGTTTTCTGATTTGAATTAATCTTATGATTTATTTTCGAAATTCAGTAATTCATCTATTGATTTGTAATAATCGGGGTAAATAGTTTTTATATGTTCATTAAAATTAATTGCTATTTCTTCTTTGTATTTATCAATTAACAAATGAAAATATCCTGTTTCAGATGCTAGTTTGTAATTTGGATCTATAACTGTGCCGATAGACATTTTTAGTTTATCAGCAATAACAGCCCAAAAATATTGCTCCCAAACAACGCATAATTTGTGGAGTGGAACAAAAGATTTGATTTTTTTTTCGTTTTTATCTATGAAAGCAAATACAGAATCACAGAATAACTTGTTAAATTCAAGATTGTTGCAACCGTAAATTCCAAGATTTACTGCATGCTTTTTGTCAGAGAATCCAATTGGTAAATCTGTTCCATGATTTTCTAACATTTCAATATATGGAATGTAAGTTTTATGATAAGCATCCAAGTTGAAGGGTTCAAAATTTTGGACATATAAATCATTGTTGAGTAGTTTTTGAGAAAGAGGCTCAAATAGAATTACATCTAAATCAACATGCAAAAAAGGCTCTTCTTGAATACTATAAGCTTTTATTTTACCCAAAGCCCATGAACCTTTATCATACTTTTCCAATTGGTCAAGATCTGTTTTAATCGATTCGAAGGGCAAACCTAATTTCTCAATCCATACCTTACTTGCGCTATCAGTTACCATTTCTACTCTGCCATAATGTTTGTAACTATTAATCACAGATAGCACCATTGATGACAACATGAATTGAGCATTAAACCAATTGCTAGGTTTTTTTAATCCATTGCCTGTATCCCAATAACTATAAACTATTTTCATTATTTAATTGTTATATTGATTGCATATTGTGGGCCTGGAGAAGTAACGTAAGCAGAAAATACGGTTCCATTGTTATAGAAGTAACCATTTGAACTATTAGATCCGCCGGTCATATAAATGTAATTTGACGTAGTTAAACCTATTGTTGGTGTTGTTAGATCTAGAGTAAATGATCCATTAGAGAATAATAAGTTAGTATAGGTTGTACTGAATTGATAGATCTGCCCATTAGCTAATGAAGGGAAATCATTGTATGCGACTATTGTACCATTTGCTTTAATAGACATGAAGGCTGCGTCAATTGTACGGCCAGTATTGTTTAATATGTAACCAGTATTGACAGTTCCTCCTCCACTAGATCCTCCTCCCGAAGAAGCTGCTGTATGATTGTAACCTCTGAATTCAGACATTGAATGAGGTAATATACCATTAGGTTTGCTTGGTGAATTGTTGTTAATCGTACTAATTTCACCTATTGATGCTTTATATAAGGAAATTGATGTACCATTTATTCTCGGTTTTCCAAGTTCATTGGTTATCTGATCCATTGATATTGATCCACTTGTAGGTAATGCCATTATAAATTTAAGTTTAAATGTTCAAGAATAAGTTTTAATTTTTTATCCTGTTCCTCAATCTGAGTCTGTTGTTTTTTAACAGCTTCAAATAATACAGCAACAGCATTTTGATATTTAACAGCTTTTGTCCCATCTTCTCGTGTAAGTACTAATTCAGGGAAATTTTCTTCAAGTTCTTGAGCTATAAATCCGATATTGTCCTTTTGATCGTTATCAATTCGATCATAAACAACTCCTCTTGAAGCTTGAATTCTTTCAATTACATTTGAAATTGGTCTGATATTTTCTTTGACTCTTGCATCAGAAAAAGCGGTAACATCTCCAGATACAGTTAAAGAAGCTCCAGTGATTGCTCCTGAAAATGCTGAATAAGCAGAGTAGTTACTATCTGTTAAAACGGTTTTCCAAGAAGTCCAGCCAGCAGTTCCGCTTCCAGTATTATTTCCTCTAAATTTCATGCCACTACCATCTCTTGCAATAGTCAGTTGCTGTCTGCCATCACCTGAAGCCATATGCAATGTTGAAGTATAGTAATAACCTGAAGAAGGAGCTTCTTCTCTTGCAATAGTTGAAATACTGCCAGATAAATTATCTAATTGTACGCCAGATTGGAATGGAAATCCAGTAGAATTACCATTTAAATTTCCAATAAAAGTAGGAGCAGTTACAGTTCCTGTAAATATTGGAGAAATCAGTGGTGCTTTTGAAGAGTCAACGATAGTAATATTTGCAGAACCATCAAAAGAAACGCCATTAATTGTTCTCGCTGTTTGTAATCTAGTAGCTGTTGCAGCATTTCCTCCAATACTGAATGTTTGGGAGATACCCGTTAGACCTGAACCATTTCCGGTAATTATTCCTGATGTCCAGATTCCGTCACCAATTGCAGATTTAGCTACTCCATTATTACACCAGACCATTTGATGTCCGCCAGCCATATTTCCTTCTGATGGATTATTGGTGTGTTTATATGCAAGACCATATAACGTACCGAAATTTGAACCATCGACAGAGCTTCTATAAGCCGTTCCAATAGACCAAATTGATTGTGTTTTTGTAGAATCGTAAGTTCCAAAAATACCTTCAGAGCGGTCAGTTCCAGGAAATATAATATCTCCGCTCATTGTTCCACCAGCTAGTGGCAATTTTGTTGAATCCGCAATAGTGATGTTTGCAGAACCATTAAAGGATACTCCATTAATTGTTCTAGCGGTCTGTAAAATAGTTGCTGTTGAAGCATTGCCTGTTAAAGCTCCAGAAAAAGCGGGTGCAGTAACTGTTCCTGTAAATGCAGGAGAGGCTAGTGGAGCCTTTAAAGCATCATTTCCATTTAATTTATTAATAGCTGATAAAATTGAATCGGTTGCAGTAATAGTACCCGCTGTTGAGGTATATCCTGTCAATACTGAAGCAATTGATCTTGCATTTGAAAAATATAAGTTGCCAGATTCAGGAACAATCGCTGTTGTTAGAGGTTGCCAAGTTTTATCTCCTCTCCAGTATTGAGAAGGTGTACCTGCAGTAATATTATTTTCTTTTGTTGAATCAGTAATCGTAATATTTGTAGAGCCATCAAAAGAAATCCCATTAATTGTTCTAGCTGTTGTTAATTTAGTAGCCGATAAAACATTTTTAACAGCATCAGAAGTATTATCAACACTTCCGAGACCCACATCGGTTTTGGCTAATGTAACAACGCCAGTTTTACCTGCAACACTGTCTACTGCACCACTTGTAATATAGACATATGCTGATCCTCCCCAACGATAGGTTTTGTTCGTGTCTTTAGCAATATAAATTTTCCCAGTTTCTCCAGTCGTTGGAAAACCTGCTAGATTTGTAAACTCCAAAACGTCATCTACATAGCTTGGCAGTTGTGATGTTAAGATAATTCCACTGGCATCAAGTGTTGCGACTCCATTAGCGACACCCTTCTCGCTGGAAGCGATTCTTGCGGTCGAATCTACGGCATTGATTGTGATATTTGCTGAACCGTCAAAAGAAACCCCATTAATAGTTCTGGGAGTTGCTAATTTTGTTGCAGATGAAGAATTGCCGGTTAATGTGCCTACAAATGTTGGGGCAGTTACAGATCCTGTGAAAGAAGGTGAAGCAGAAGGAGCTTTTGAATCAACATTACCATTTAATTTATTTATAGCAGATAATACTGTATCAGAAGCTGAAATTGTTCCGGCAGCAGAACTGTAGCCTGTGAGTGTTGAGGCGATAGCTCGTGCATTAGAAAAATACAAGTTTACAGATTCTAGAACATTCGCTGTCGTTAGAGCTTGCCAAGTTTTATCTCCTCTCCAGTATTGAGAAGGTGTACCTGCAGTAATATTATTTTCTTTTGTGGCATCAGCAATTGTGATATTTGCAGAACCATCAAAAGAAACGCCATTGATTGTTCTAGGAGTTGTCAGTTTAGTTGCCGATAAAACATTTTTAGCAGAATCAGATGTATTATTGACATTGCTTAAACCGATAGTGGCTTTATCTAGAGTTTGCCATGTTTTGTCACCTCTAAAGTATTGAGAGTTTGTGCCTGATGGAATTGATTGTTCTTTTCCATTTAATTGAGTTTGAATACTTGATGTTGCATCATTGAAGGCTTGCTGATTGGCAGATTGGAATTTTCTTGTTGCTGTTTCTGCGATCTGATCGGCTGTATAATTTCCGGAGTCTGGTTCTTCGCCATTTATAGATCCCTCATAATTATAAGTAATGCTTACCCAAAAGTCTTCTCCGACAATCATTTCGTCAAGAATTTCTAATGTAGTAGGGGTGTTCATACGATATTGCAACGGTGCGCCAGGAGTGCCATTTAAAGTGATGCCATCTACAATTACTGCTAAGACGTTTAATGAAGGCTCGGATAAAGTAAATAATTTTGAACCTGTAAATTCGAAATTTTCTTTTCTAAATTTACTTGCTCCTAATCCTAAATTACTAGCATCACTGAAGGTTAATTCTCCATTTTCATTAGTGATTAAGATTTTGTTAGATCCGTTTGTTTCTAAGTCGGATACTTTTATTCTGTTATGATTTGTTTTCATTTGAATTAATTGAAATTACTAATTGTACTCTTTGGAAATTGTATATTATGATTTTTTCTACCTAGAAGTTTCATTACTAATTTTAGATTGAAAAAATGAAGTTTAGAGAAAGAGTAGAATTTGATGATGGTAAAATTTATTTATAAAACAATTTGTAAAGCATACTGTGCCCAACCATTAGATGTTTTTTCGTACATTAAAGCACCACTAGAGATACTTAAACACTGAACTTTGAAACCTATAGTTGCCAATGGATAAAGCAGATTTAGTTGATTTTTGCTTAGCGCTGCCACAGTAGTGTTGTTTACAGTTCTATTATCAACATATTGCTTTGTAACTAAACTTCTTGAAGTGAAGTTGGCTTCATAATCACCCTCATTTTCAAGACCTTTCTGAGTGTAGTTGTCTACAATTCTTGATTTTACTTTAGAGAAAAATATTCCTTTATGTAAAACCTCATTGTATGTTTCTGTGCCAATTCCAACCAAATCCTTATTATTAAAAACAGTTTCATCCGAGCCATCAATCATATAAAACCCTCGATTATAATTTGAATTGTATGATTCATTTACCGTTGCATAATGTTTGAAGTTGCTTTGAGAACTTTCTATTACTACAGAACCATAGAGTCTTGGATCTGTACCTAATGTTTGCTGCCATGAAGGTGTTCCTGGTATCTCGATGTAAGTATAGATTAGGGTTAAGTTTTGAGCTTCAAGGGGTGGTATTATTCCTTTACCTATATCAGTTAATTCATAAATAAATTTAATTTCCATTATTGGATATTGGGGATAGGTGTTTTCCATAATTATTCCATTTTTTGATTATAATTTTTATACTTTGTTCCTTTTTCCTCTCTCGATCTTCTTTACTGCTAAACATGACAGAATTCTGCTGATCGTTAAAAATGTCTTTTGTAAATACATTTTTGATTCTTATTTCATTATGATTTGCATTATATCCAAAATCTACATCTTGATTAGATTCTAATGTTTCATCAAAGAGGATCATTTTCTTATTAATAAGACGTAAGTTTTTTATTTTAAATATTCCAGATAAGAATATTGGTTTGTCAAGTAACCTATTGTTCAAATTGATTACGTAGCTTAAGATGTCGAAAGAGCCAATCGATTTTTCTAATATTGTTTTATTAAGAATTATGGTATCATCATCACTAAATAATGCTTCCGTATATTCTGATTTATAAAACATTTGCAATAACTTATTTCTCGCCGTAGAGGCGTTTACTATTTTTGAATCTATATATGTGATGTTCTCTTGATTTATTTGATCTTCTTTTTTATTCATCCAACAAACCACAATATGATATCCTAATTTGGTATATAGGGATATGTTTTTTTTAAAATAACTTTTACGGATTGGGTTTCCATTAAAAAACGAACAGATATAGACTACTTTGCTATTAGCTATATCTTCCTTCATACAAGACAATATTAACCTTACTATCAGTATCCAATATTGTTTTTTGAGAATCGGGTAATGTCGCTATATAGCTATTAATTGCATTGAGCATATCATCTTGGACTCCAAAATCATATAAATCAAATAGATTTATGTATAAGTTCCTAGCGAAATTATTTTGTCCATCTCCCGATCCATTTCCGGAGTTATTTCCTAATGCATTATCAATACCCTGAAGATGGCCTTTTAAATCATCACTTGTTGGAGTATAATTAGTAGTATTGCGTTTTACATTTATATTTTCTTTACTATGTTTAATTAGTTTTGTCATTTTGTATTGCTTTTAATTTGATTATTTAAATGATAAAAAGCTGTTAGTTTTAGCATATTAACCTTTAATTTTTCGTTTATGTATATTATAGTTTTTAACAGAGGCAAACGTAAACACCTGCCTCTGTTAAAAATTATTTTAATTGTAAACCCTTATCTCTAGTGTTGTATTGATAAGTAATCCATCAGTTGGAGTAATCCCTCTGTTGGTATAAACATCAATATAATTTGAATCGCTTGGGGAAGTAGATGTTCTAACAATTACATCCGATATTAGGTCACTACCTACAAATATTACGGTTTTTGCAAGTGTAAATCTACCTGTACATGCACCTCTGTAAGTACCTATGCCTGTTCTGGTCCAAGCAATACTACTCCCTAATGTGTTTTCGAAAACAAAAGTTTCTCTTGGAGCTAATGTCCCTGTTTGAAATAATTGTACTGTATATATTTTATAAGGCCTACCAAGTGCTTTAACTTGACCTAAAGTTGTTAAATCATTATCGGTTACAGCTTGATTAGCTTTTACAGTTCCATTTACTTGTAATTTTTGCCCTGAATCCGAAGCAATGTTACCAATGTAAACAGTACCACCGTTATAGTTTAAGCATAAAGTCGCCCAGTTAATCGATGGTACTACTGCCCCAATATGACCAATATTAGAATTTGTGTCAAATCCAATAACGACACCTTTTGTTGAGTAGTTCGAAAACTTAGCTGCGTAAGTATTTTCATTGTTTACGGTTAATAAACCACCTTTAACATCTAACTTATTTGATGGAGTTGTACCAATGCCAACATTTCCGCCATTTGGATTAAGTAATAGTTTTTCATAACCAAAACCTTGATGTATTGATTGAATCCAACCATAGTTGGAAGCTGTATTTACACCTAAATTCAAACTGTTTGGATTCGTATCTAAATCATTTATTGTAATACCATCAGTTGCATTGAAACCCGATGAAGTAGCAACCCTAACTGTTAGTTTTGCGTTTGGGGCTGCAGTTCCAAGACCAAGTCTGCCAGAAGTATCAATTTGCATTCGTTCGGTTGTTCCTTGAAACACTCTAAAGCCTCCTCCTGGTGATGATTTTATCAATGCTCCAAATGTGCCATCTTCAGGTGTAATCATTCTGTTTGTATCGTAGCTATAAGCTAACCCACTACCAGCAGGCAATGCAATATTACCATTGATTTCTTGTGCTACTGAGTTAGCAAATGCGTTTGATGATGTCCATTTTGGTAAAAAATTTGCGTTTCCACTTCCTTGTAAAGTAATTGCTTTTACAAAAGCAGTTGTAGCAACTTTTGAACTGTTATCAGTACTTGTTGGTGTTGAGGTTGTTATAATTCCGTTGCTGTCAATTCTAGTAATTGGTACTGAGTTTTTAGTAATGCTTAAAAGATCTCCAGTTGAAGATGAGCTAGAATCTAATCGTATTGCTGTTCCCGTGTTTGAATTTAAAATATCAATAGCTCTACCTGTAAATGAATTAAAAAGACCAATACCGCTACCAGTTCCTTGATTATCAATTCTAACACCATAAGCTGTAGTTGAATTTGCGTTATTAACATACAATCCCAATCCACCGCCAATATTATTGATATAGGCACCATAACCAGTGTTGTAATTGGTGATACTAGTTCCAAAACCAGTAGAATTATTGGTAATTGCCAAAACTGTTGAAAATGTGCTATTATTTTCAAGCTGTAAGGCATTTGTAAAACCACCCGAATTGCTAGTACTTTTAATACCAGACCAACTTTCGTCACCTGTTTTGTGCAGTACGTTTGCATTATCGTTATCGATTAAATCTTTTAAGACTTTTCCTTGTCTTGCATCCAAAGCTTTACCAGGAGTAGTGTAATCAAGGGAGTTATAACTGTCTATTTTGATATCGTTTATGTCACTAAATTTTAATTCACCATTATTATCAGTTGTTAAAATTTTGTTACGTTCATTTTTTTCTAAGTCGGCAACCTTTATTCTGTTATGATTAGTGTCCATAGTGAGTTGATTTAATTATTTGATTTTTACTGGTTTTAGAAAAAGTAAAAGTAGGTTGATGCTTTTTTATCGAGATATAAATAGGCTAGATAGTTTTTTCTATAGATTATAGGAGCAAATATTTAAGAATAAGTAGAGGTTTTAAGTTCTATTTGCTAATTTGAGCTAATAAATAATCGATCTGAATTTGCTGTTCTTTTATTGCTTCAACTAATAGAGGTACTAGTTTAGCATAATTGACAGTTAAGTAGTTTTCACCAGATTTAGAAATTTCATTTCCATCTTCTGTAATTTCTCTATCAAATGGAGCAGTAGTTACCACTTCTGGTAAAATGGCTTTTACTTCTTGAGCAGAAAGACCAATTTGCAAATCGGTAGATTTATAACCAAAACTTTTTGCCAGACTATTATTCTTATAATAAAATCCGTTTAAGGTTTTAATTTTATCAATAGCATTGGTAATATTGCCTTTTTTTGTTTTTAATCTTTCATCAGAATAGTAGGCTGTTATATCTCCAGTTGCAACAATATTATTATTAACCAAAAGTTGTTTGCTGCCATAAATTTCTACGTTAGTAGAGTTTTGCATCCAAATTCCTCCGCCATAAGTAGAATTGTACCAACCTGATGGTCCACCAGATCTAAACCATCCATCGCAAGAAAATGAATTTGCAACTCCAGCGTCATATCCGGCAGCAAATCTAGATGCGGTAACAGCTCCAGAAGTCCAAATTCCGGTACCAATAGCTGTTTTAGTAGTTCCTGCTTCCATTACCAATAATTGATGGCTAAGCCCGGCTATTGACTGACCTCCAATATTAGAATGTGTCCAAGCTAATCCGTAACAGTTACCAGATGTTGTACCATCTGATGCTAATTTGTAAGCATCTCCCATCGAAAAAATACCTTGATATCTAACATCAGAATAGCGTCCAACAATCCCGCATCCATAATCATCATCAATGTAAAAATTACCATTTGAACGAGAGGATCGATCTGAAATTCTTGCAGAGTCAACTCTAAGCCCATAAGTATTAGCGCCATTCCATCCCATTAGAGAAGGGTAAGTAGAAGACCAAGGAATTTGAGCATTGGCATTATTTACAGAAGTGCCTGAAGGAGATACTGATGCTGAAGCGTCAAAAATAGTATGACCTGCACCATAATTATTCCAATTCATCTGGTTGGCTATTGTAGCAGTACTGGCATTTCCTGATAATGGTCCTACAAAGTTTGATCCAGTAAAGACACCATTTGCGCTAATACTAGCAATATTTGTATTTGCTAAACGAAATACCCATCCTCGATTTGAAGCACCCTCCATGGTAAAATAGGTTGCCCAATCTCCGCTTACAGATCCATGGCCACCATAATTTGATGTTGTGGCAAACATTAAACCATAAGATGGTTTTCCATTTACAGCGCCAGCGTATAAAGAAAGACCTTGTCCATTTCCTGTTGTTTGAGCTACACCTAAAGCAGAACTTGTAGTTATACCAGATGTTAAGAGATCACCATTAGTGGCAAAAATAAATTTTGAACCCGCATTTGTTGCATTTCCAAAATGGATTCCAATTGAATCTGCTCCATTTTGTCCAGCTGATCCCTGAAAGTAACTTAAACCATATCCGTCAGCATTGCCAAAAGACCAAATTCTATTTCTGGTATTGGTTGCATAACTGGCAGTTTGAAAACCAAGACCAGAAGATACTATACCAGAAAATGCTGAATATGTGGCATAATTGGCATCGGATAAAAATCTTCCCCAATCTCCCCAAGTATTTGCATCTCCGTTATGTGTTCTAAATCTAACGTCTGCTATTCCTGATCCGTAGTTTGAATTTAACTGTAAGCTATATCCACCAGAACCAAAGTGTATTAATTGGCCACTTAAAGGACAGTTGTTTGAATATGAGAATCCAGATTTATTCTCTCCAATAGTGTTAGCATCATACCCAGGAGCATTAATCCAACCATCATACCATCTATTTGTTGCAGTAGTAGCTAATCCTAAGGAATTTATGAAATTTGCAGGTGTATAATATCTCAAGTATTGATCATCAGATGCATAAATTCTATTGATTGGAGTAACCCCGCTATCTCCTGAAACAGTATTAATCCATCCTGCCTGGATATAACCATTGCCATCTGTTCTCACAATTTTATTCGGCTCATTGTTTGTTGACGAATGAACGGCTAATCCGCCTGCAGTATTTGCATTTCCTGTTACATTAATACTCCAAGTGCCTGAAGCTCCTAAACCGGTTGTAGAAGCTTTGGAATTTAGTTGTGTCTGAATTGAGCTTGTAGCATCATTAAATGCCTGTTGAGTTGCAGACTGAAATTTTCTTGATGCTGTTTCAGTAATTTGGTCTGCATTGTAATCACCAGCTTGAGCCGTAACCGCACCATTCCTTCCAAAAACTTTTGTTACTTCGCTTGTTGGCGTTAGTAATTCCTGCCAATCATTTAAAATAGCTGAATTTGAACCTTTTAAAATAAATGATTTGCTTAAATCGGTTCTTACTGCAATATCTCCTGTTTCTGCAATTAATGCTAACATTGCAGCTTCTGAAGCTACAACGAAAGTATCATTTACTGTAATGGCAGGAAGTTGAGAAGAGATTAATTTTCCATCTGCTCCTAAACCAGCATAACCATTAGCCGTATTTTTATTTGAAGAATTTTCAGGAGTAAATCCTAAAGAGGTTTGCTTTGCATTCCAATTTGCTTTTTCAGCATCAGAAACAAATCGATTTTCTGAATCTTGTGCAATAATATTTGGAGCGTGAGTAGTTGGATGAGTATAATTTGAAAGTGTTGAAAGACGTGCAATTTCGGAATCGGCAAGAAGACTTTTGCCTATAACTTTATCAACCTTGTTGGTTTGCAAAGTTTTTCCCATTTCAGCCGACAAAGCTTTTGTTGCGCCGCCAGAACTTAAATCGTTTATTACTATTGTACTTAAAGAATTACGAACCACTTCAATCGCGTCTCCTAGTTTTTGAAGTGTATTTAAATCGACATTATCAGTAGCAAGCAACTCGTTTAATTCATCAATTAAATCTTTTAAAACTTTTCCTTGTCTTGCATCCAAAGCCTTGCCTGTAGCAATATAATCAAGGGAGTTGTAACTGATGTCGTTTATGTCGCTGAATTCTAATTCACCATTGTTGTTGGTTTTTAAAATTTTGTTTTGTTCATTTTTTTCTAAGTCAGAGACTTTTATTCTGTTGTGATTAGTATCCATTTTTTGTTTATTGATAATTGCTGTTTTTTTAAAAGATTTTCTTTAAAAATGGTATACACGTAAATCCAAATTCTACATTCTTTTTTTTGACTAAAGATTATTTGAAGGTCAATTTCAAAAAGAATTTTATGTAGAATTTGGATTAAATACTTGTAGCGTTTTTAAAAGAAGCTAATTTTATTACTTAAGTTGATATTCGATTTTAATAATCATTATGGTTTGCTTCTTTATAGTTATGAGTTAAAATTCCATTTGCAAAATAGGTGTGGAATGGATTCAAGGTCATCGGATAGATATTTCGTTTTTCTAAATTCACAGTTACATTAGTAACAGGAATAATTTCGTTGTCTATCGTATATAAATTATCTCCAACTGCTATATCTCCTAAAGGAATAAATCTCCAATAACCATTACGCTGAATTAATTGCAGGTGAGTAGGAGTAGCTTCCAACAAACCATCATTAATGATAATTGTTTTGTCGGCAACTTGTTTTGTAATTTTAGTAATAGGCGATATAATTCTGTTTTCAGATAAAGACTTGCACGACCATTGATACAATTCGTTAGCGATATTGGTATCCTTAAGGGTTTCAATTTCGGCAGAAAGCAAAAATTCGTCAAGAGTAAGTTTTTCAATTGCTTTTCTTGTTCCGTCAGGTAATGTGATTAGTGTGCCTTCGACAAAACATCCGCCACTGCCACCTCCTCCGCCAGGCGTTGGAGTGACTTCACATGTTCCTGCCATATTTGCATGAGCCTGTACATTTGCCGCTAACCACGCATCTGCTTGTGCATTGGCATCTGTAAGACTTACAGTTGAAACAAATTGATTTGGAAGAGCAGTAAGTGTAACGGTGCTTCCGCTATATCCTGTTCCGCAGTTATTTTTTTTTGCGCTTAATCTTTTTTCTACACTATAATATCTGATGCTAGGAGCACAAGTTGTAGTGTCTAAAACGGGTGCAATATAGTCAGGATCTGTAACTACATTTGGTTTCGTTGGCTGTCCTGTTGGGCTTCCGTCATCAACATAATATGATTCGAGCGCCCCAAAAGATTTGTATCCTGTATTTCCCATACGTTTGTTTTTTAATATTTAATTACGATTTTTCCTGTAGACGAGTCTTTGATGTAGGTAACGTACCCGAGGTTTGTAACAGCCTCAATGTTTTTGTGCAAATTATCTCCTTGAATGGGTACTTTTTTAGAAAAGTTCTTTTGATCGACCAGAGTTCCGCCAACGTTGATTATGTCGTATCCTGATTTCTGCATTGTACCACCTAGATAAGTAACAATTTCGACATCTATATTTCCTGTTCCAACAGCAGTAAACCATGAGCCAGCCATTCTTACCTGTACTGTACTAAGGTTCGGATAATCTGAAGTAATTTTATTGAAATTAACAAGACAGGCTTCAACACCATTTTTTTGTCTGTTATCTCCCGCCCACATAATGTAAGCATTGGCAGCTGCGGCATTTTCTGGAATTTCGTTATTAAATCCGTGACCCCATCCCATCCATTTATTATCTAAGGAGGTTCCTGAATTAATAATTCCAGTATAAGTGTCGAAATCTTGTCCTGCTCCTAATGCCCATTTATATCTAATAACCATGTAGTTAAAAGGAGATAAGTTTACATCAGGTTCAATAACACAAGACGGATTTACACCTCTCCAGGCTGTAATTCTGCATGAACCTACGTTATTGGCATAGGCCTGAACATTTGCTGCCAACCATGCATCAGCTTTTGCATTGGCATCTTCAACACTTATTGTCGATACAAATTGGTTTGCATTTGCAGTAAGTGTAACGGAAGTTCCCATGACTCCGGCAGCGCAATCATTTTTTGCCGCAGTCAATGACTTGGCTATATTGTAATATTCCATACTTTGTTTATAATTGATTATGATTTGTCTCAACTTAGAGAAGAATTGCGTTGAGCAATAGCTAAGTTTGATGAGGTGAGAAAGCTATTTTTAGGCGCTTTTGATTTCACCTTTTTGAAGTGCTATTAATTTATATTATCGCTGTAAAATTGAATTTTGTAAAAAAAGCAGTAATTAAATTGAGGCAGATTGTCTTGAAGTAAGTAGACGAAGAATACTATAGAGGAGTATTAAAGCCAATAGGAACCACGCCAGACAGGCTCATAAATTTGTGGTTCCTAAATAACTAGCTAAAAATCATGATCAAGAATTATTCTTGTTCTTGCTTTACAATTTCGCCAGTTTCAATGTTTACGCGAATATCTCCGTATTCTTCTTTAATGGCTTTCTCCAATTCGTTGAAGTTTTGCTGCTGAACGGCAATTTGGCTTAAAATATCTGCTTTTTGAAACTCGTATTGAATAGATAATTCTCCCAACGATAATCTCGCCTTATCCATAAAAACATTAAAGTCTTGTAATTTCTTTAATTGTTCTGCGTTGATTGTTTTTGCTTCTTCTTTATTGATTTTTGTGTTTTCCATTTTTATTTGTTTTAATGTGTTTTTATATTATAGTTTTTATAAAAGGTTATTACGCTGTTAGTCCACCATCATTGATTGACCAATTGTTTGGAGCTCCTGAAAGTATTGCTCGAGCCGTCGCACTAGCAGATGTATATTTTACAGTTCCAAAATGAATGCTTAATGATGGTTTTACTACTCTTGAACCCCATCCATTATATATAGCATCTAAATTTGAAGAAGAGAATGTTGCCGGAGTTTTTCCTTGCATAAAGAGGTAAAAATTAGTTACATTACTAATGTTCCATGAGCCTATATTTTGATTAAAACTCGTGGTGTTTGAAAACATAGAGCTCATATTTGTGACAGCTGATGTATTCCATAAATTCAAAGGTTGATTGAAGTTTATAGCAGATGTGAACATAGCGTACATATTAACTGGTGTACTTGTATTTAATGACCAATTATTTATGTCAGAACTTCCTCCATTATTGAAATCTGTTGCAACGATAAACATATTGTTAAAAGTTGTCACATTTGAGACATTCCAAGAACCTATATTCTGATTGAAAGATTGAGCACTATTGAACATATTTGCCATACTAGTTACCATAGATGTATTCCAAGAACCGATATTTTGATTAAAGAGTGCCGCAGACCAAAACATTTCTTCCATATTAGTTACCTTAGATGTATCCCAAGAATCTATATTTCCATTGAATTTTGATGCCTTATAGAACATTCCTCTCATTTGTGTGACATTGGATGTATTCCATAAATTTAAATTTTGATTAAACGCAAAAGTATTCTGGAACATGTTTGTCATGTTTATTACCTTAGATGTATTCCAAGAGCCTACATTTTGATTAAATGACTCTGCACCTGAGAACATTTGTTGCAGACTAGTCACATTTCCAATATCCCACATTCCTATATCTTGATTAAACGATTTTGCTGCAAAAAACATGGCCTCCATATCCCTTACCTTTGATGTATTCCAAGAACCGATGTTTTGATTAAAAGCTTTTGCACTTGAAAACATTAATCTCATAGAAGTTACATTTCCAGTATTCCATGAATTTATATTTTGATTAAATGCAGTGGCAGATAAAAATGTATATGCCATATTGGTAACATTTTCTGTATTCCATGCATTTACATCTTGATTAAAAGAAATTGCACCAGAAAATAGATATTCTAAAGAAGTTGTTGCAGATGTATCCCAAGAACCGATGTTTTGATTAAATGCTTTTGCACCTGCAAACATACTTTGGATCTTTGTTACTTTAGAGATGTCCCAAGATCCGATATCTTGATTAAATTCTTCTGCGTTTTCAAACATGGAGTTCATGGTCAGTGCTTTAGATGTGTTCCAGGTGTTTAATGGTTTGTTAAACTTTTTTGCTCCATTGAACATTCTATAAAAATGATTAACATTCGAGGTATCCCAAGATTGTATATCCTGATTAAATGCTTCTGCATTTCTGAACATATCGCTCATACTCATGACTAGAGATGTGTTCCAAGTGTTTAATGGTTGATTAAATTTTGTAGCTCCATCAAACATTGATGACAAATCTTTAACATTAGAGATATCCCAATTGCTTATGTCTTGATTAAAAGGTGTATTTGAAAACATTGTCGATAAGCTTGAAACGTTACTAATATCCCACTCATTTACTCTATTTATTCTTGTTAAAGAGGAACATCCTCTAAATGTATAGCGTAAGGTAGTATTTGGAGGGAAATTAGGTACATCAATTACATTTGTAAGGGTTAAATTTGCACAGCCGTCAAACACACCAATGCTGTTTCTTGGATTTAGCACCCCCCATTGTAATATTTCTATTAATTTAAGTTTATCACCAATATTGTTAAAACTCCAATCTTCGCACTTTCCGGTAATTGAAATTACATATGTTCCGGGTGAAGCGTAGGTATGTGTAACGTTAGGTGAGTTATATGCGGTAATTGTATTAATTGTACCATCTCCCCAATCAACAACCATATTATAAGACCCATAAGCTGGCAAAGGTAATTTTACTTGCGATGCAGTACTAGAGCCTATAGAAACATTATCAGTCTTCCAAGTAGAAACAAATGGAAGAGCAGGAGGAGTTTTGCTTAGTCCATATTCATAAAATAATAATGGATTCATAATTATACGTTTGAAATTCTTAAATAATCTGTAGTGCCAATACTAGAAATTGTGGCAGTACTTCCAGCAGCTCCGTTTAGTGTAGCCGTAGTATTAACCTGTACTAACGTTCTACCTGACGCTTGTACAAAAGTTATTGCTCCTGTACCATGTTTTAAGTATGATGCATTAAAGTCTGTACCGCCATTTACAGTAATGTTTATTACGCTTGTTCCGTTACTGATAATAACATTTTTACCAATTTGTTTTTTGCCATTGGCATCTAGTGTATCAGTTGTAATACTTGTCGTTGTAGTAATTGTAATTTGTGTAGGTTCTACGGTGCCGGCAACAGAAGTAGTTACAGATCCATCTGCCATTAAATATTGTGAACTTGTACCGCCTGATTTAACAAATGATGTCGCTGTTATAGAAGTAGGATTATTTGTTAATGCGATTGTTCCTGATTGATTTGGAATTTTTAAAACAGGAGCAGTTGTACATAATTCAGTACTCAGTGAAGCAACATTTGCAGTACTCAAACCAGCAGCACTTGAAAATGTAAAATGTCCAGAAACTCTTCCGATAAAAACATCTACTCCTCCAGAGGAATAACTGTAATCCGTTGGAAACCTTAAAGCATAATTAAAGCGCTTTGATCCTCCAATTGTTTGATCTGTTGTTTTGTCTACATAGTTGTTGTTGGCATTTGTAACAAAAGCAGTCGTTGCAATTTGTGTTGTATTTGTTCCAATTGCAGCTGTAGGAGCAGTTGGTATTCCTGTTAAAGGTGGTGAAGCCAAATTTGCCTTAAGATTCAAAGCTGTCTGCGTAGCAGTAGAAACAGGCTTATTCAAATCACTAGTGTTATCGACGTTAGCAAGTCCAACAGCCGTTCTGTCAAGAGTTTGCCAAGATTTATCACCTCTAAAATATTGAGCAGTAGTTCCTGCAGCAATAGTGTTTTCTTTGCCTGACAAATCAACCTCGCCACCAATCTTCTTTTCAACCCCATCACTACCCATAACATACAAATCAGTAGTTCCATTAGTCTTGGCATATAATTTTGCGTGACCAGCCATTGCAGTTGCAGAAGTTGAAGCTGCTAATGTTAAAAAGCCATCGGTAATATCTGCTTTTTCGTTTAAGGTTGTAAATGAAGTTCCCGATACGTTTCCATCATGTGTGATGAAGGCTTTTTCTACCTGTATTTTTTGAACGCTGATCGCTTTTCTGTTGACATAATCATTATTAGTGTCAAAAGTAGAAGTAGTAGCGCTAGAACTAGAGTTTTGAATTAATTTTAAGCAGTTTGCACTATTATTTTTCTCAATTGTTAAAACATCATCTGCCGAAGTATTGTGTGTTAACGTTAAAGCTCCGTCTTTAGTTTCATTACCAGTGGTATGAATTACTTTTGTGTCTTCACCATAAATTTTATCATCAAGAGAGCCATCTCCTTTTACAAATTTTTCAGCTGTTCCGCCTTCGCTAACAAATTTTTTAGCTGTTACAATTCCCTCAGCATCAATTTTAGCTATTACAACATTATCTTTCGATACTTGCAAAGGATCTCCTGTTGCTGTTGAAGAAGAATTTACTTGTAAACTCGCTCCAGCTCCAGTGTTAGATACTTTAATACCAGTTCCTGTTGCCGTATTTTGAACCGCAATACCGCTTCCAGCACCAGTAACTGTTACGTCTAGTACTTTTGCACCAGCATCTGCACCGCTGTTTGTCAATACAATTCCGCTAGTTGAGGTTGGAGTAGTGTTGTTGAAAGTTAAGATTCCGTTTTTGGTTTCATTTCCTGAAGTATGTAAAAAACTTGTAAAGTCGATTGGTTCACTAGATCCACCTCCTGGATTTGTATTTGGAGCTAAATTTTTATACCAATAATCGACTTCAATGTTTCTATTGTCAATATTTCCCGAAAAAGTGATTTTGGCCATTTCATAATTGATGATGTAATCTCCATCATTTCCTTGACCTTCTTTCTCTAGTAATAATTGTCCGTTTTTAAATACTTTGACGCTGTAATTAACTGGTGCATATTGCAAAGTAATGGTATCGCCAACAAAAGAGTCAAAATGCTCTTTACGTGGCATATAGCTATTTCCAGTAATGATGCCAATATTCTTTAAACCTGTATATAAAAGAGCAGGAGTTACATAATGCAGGTTATCCCTTCCTTCTTCGACCATCTGAAAGTCGGCCTTGTCTTCGTCTTTATGGATAAAACTGTTAAAAACTTCCTGAAAGTCTCCCTGCGACGGAATATCGCCGTTTTCGAATTTGTAGCCAATTTGAGTTCTGTCTGTTGCCATGTTGTTTGAAATTTATTTTCTTTCTGTAAATATTATTTTTGATTAGCTTGATTTTGAATCCCAACAAAAAATGTCGTTGGGATTCATTTTAGAATTTATAGGGTTAGAATTTTTTCTTCACTACTAAACATGCCTGAAGAGTTTTCAGCAAGCACTTTGAAATGATGGTAGATTCTTTCATCATCAGCATTTTTAATAGCTAATTCGTCAGTTTGTAATTTGGTATCCAGTAAAGCCAACGTCACGGTGTTTTCATTAGAAATTTTCTCTTGAATTTTATCCCAGTTTCCTTGAGTATTCATTTTATACAAATGATATTTACCATTATGAACCGTTTTCTCCCAACTGAATACAACTGGTTTTAATACAGATTCATTTTGTCCAGTTGGAACGCCAGTAGCTGTTAATTCTGGAGATTCTGGAGCAGCAGTATCCGCAATCACAGTAGCTGTAATTTTTGATGGCTGAGAAGGCGTATAATCAATATTGATAATTGGATTAAGATCAGTCGAACTCGGATCAGCGTATTCAATTTCTCTTGAAACCGTAATTCTATAAAAAAGTCCGTCACCAAAAGGAACACTTTCTAAATCTTCAAATTCATCATAAACCGTCCAAACACTATTAAAATCAGTAGATAAAGTATCTTCATTAATCAAAATTTCTTTGACAGGAGTCATCGTTCTAATCGATTGTGCATCCAGCATATTTTTTGCACGATAGATATTAATTTTTCTAATGTTATATTCTGGTTTGTAAGCATTTAATTCGATTTGAATAGAAGGCTTGATTCCTAAAACCTGATTTTCTAAAACAGGCATAATTCTCTTAATCTCTGGTGTTTGCGGTGGGCTAGAAGGAACTAGTTTCACAGGTCCCAAGAAAGTACTGAACTCACTGAAATTCATTTTAATATCCATTTCTCGTACACCGTAGAAATAAATGTTTTGTGAATTTCCGTCTAGATTAAAATCTGTAAACTGCGTTTTGAATAGTGCTGCATCTGTGATTTTCATCATTGGTGCAATGTCTAGATCAGGATGTGGATATTTTAGAATATTTCCGTTCTTATCTTTAATGGTTTGCTTTTTATTAACTGGCACATAATCGTTGTCCTTAATATATTCGTAAATAACAGGAACTTCAGTAAGCGGTACAAAAGCGGCATGAATGACTTGTTCTATAAAATGTATTGCTAATAAATCTGCTTCAATTCCTGCGGTCTTAGGAATAATGACTTGGTTAAGAGCGCTTAAAGCAACTATCTCAGGAGCATTTTGTTTTTGGGAAGTATTATGCCATTTGATGAATTCGTTAATTTCGTCTCTTAATAATTCACTATCAGGAACTGGGAAATGATAGTTTTCTTCAGAAACACTTTCTGGAGGATAAGTTTCATAATTAGCCTTATTCTGCAATCCGTTAAAGTCTAAGAAATTTTGCCATCTGTTAGCGAAATACTTTTCATTATTTCCACCAAGTTTACTTAGTTCTTCACGAATTCTAACAATTGTTGCTGTTTCATATAAAGCACTTAATAACGCTTGATCATTTGCCCTGTAATGCAACATTCCGTAAGGTTTGTGCGTATATCTGGTTGTAAAGGTGTATGTTGATCTGTTGAAAAAGTCAGGTCTTGTGGCATATAAAGCTCCTTTTACATCCTCAGGTTTTACAGGTTTTTCAATTCTAACGGCATACATTGGATTTGGCGCACTAATTTTAGAATCATAGTTGTAACCATTCGAATGGCTGCTAATTCCGAAAATTGAATAATGCGTATTTTCTCCTTCTCTTGGCTGAATGCTTTCTTTTGTAATTCCGTTTGAAGAATCAGCAAAAAGATATACTTTGTAACTTGGATAATAATTTACTTTTTGCTCTTTTGGGTTGTGGTTCGCATCCTCTTCAAGAATAATATGATCATAAGTCGGATCCATTTCTTGGGTTCCGTCTGTTTTAATTTTAAAATTAGGATCATTAATAGTTAATACTAAATCTTTGTCTGTGCCAATATTGTCTACACGTACAACTTTAAATTCTTTTCTAGATTTTACCGGAATAGGATTAGAGCCTTCAAAACAGCTTGCAGTAAACAAACGAACAGTTCCGTTCGTCCATTCAACTGAATGTCCATTGTTTGCATTGTATTGTGGGTGCTGAGCTAATTTTAATCCTTTGAAAGTAAGTTCATATAAACCAAAATGCTTTTTCTCTTCTTCAGGAAGCGGAATTGGATTCTCATCTTTATCTAATACATATTCTCCTTTTTGATCTACCTGAAAAGCTTGCTCCAAAACTTTTTTAATTTCTACTTTATCATTCCAAATTCCTCGAGTTTTTTCTACCTGCAAAGTGTTATTTCCTTGACTGTCTTTTTGTGAAACAATTTCTCGATGTACAGATTTTAAAGCTTGCGGCACTTGAACCTGAAAACCAATTGGACTCGGCTGTCTCCAGTTTGCAGGCGTTAGCATATTTTCAACTAAAGAACATAAGTCGTTAACTGGTTTTTTGATTGGCTTAATCTGTTCAGAATCGATTGTTGCATTGCCGTCAGAAAGGCTTTGACCTACTTCTTTTTTAAGGACTTCGACATCAGCAGAGTCAAATTTTCCATCTTTTAAAGCAACATTAATATTCTGAATGATATAGTTTTCTTCGCCAACAGTTAAAATACCTCCGATAAATCTATTTTTATTGGCATCGGTTAAGTTAATTTTAATGTCTTCGCCACTGCTTAGAATTTTGTATTCGTTAATTGTAATAATTGAGGTAAGTTCATTTGATAAACTATCTGCAATGTTTGTAATTTTTCCATGTTCAATTTGAGGAAGACTATCTCTGAAATAAAGTTTAAAATAATCGGCAAAGAGCTCTTCATTATCCGGATAAATTTTATCAGAAAGTAAAGCATCTTCTTTAGTCATTCCATCTGGAATGCTATAACTTAATAATTCCTGAGCAGAATAATATTCAAAAAGAAGTCGGATGTAAGTTTTATCAATTATTGACTCATTGTCTAAAAGAGCTTTCATTTTAACTTGCTCACTCATTGACGTAAACATTAACGGATTTTCTTCTGTAATTAGTAAAGAATTAATTCCAGTAGGAGGCATTAACGTATTATTCGGTTTAATGTGAGAAGTAATTTCTAATTGTCTTCCATATGTTGCTCTCGAGAAAATATTAATCCCATACCCTTGATATACATATGTTTGTAAACCTGTTTTTTCTTGACGAACATTCAGAAATGATTTTCCAGACTCAGGAATAATGATCGGAGCAGGCTCGAAAGAACCGACGCCTAAGTCTTTAGTAACGTTAGAATAGGCTGTGTCACAAGCTAATTCTGGTTTTTGCCAACTTAATTCACCTTTAAATTTATAATCAACTCCGGCATAGATAGGGAATGTAAAAGTGCTTCCGTCAAATTCGTCTGTAGAATCAAAAAAAGAAGTGTTTACGCTATAATCTGCGATGTCATTCATAAACAAACTCACATATCTTTTCTTTCCATCAAAACTATATCCATTTGGATCTGTAATTTTTGCCGATTGATCGTCTTCATCAGAACCAGCATTAAGGCCTGGTAAAAATTTACTCAATTGTACAGGAAGAGGCAAACGCTCTGTGTTTACAGAAGTTGGAATACTCATAGAAAGATGCTGCACCTCTTTTGGAGTCGCACCGCCTTCTAAATTCTTAAATGTAACGTACTCTGTTAGATAAATAAATTCGCCTGAAAGAACTGCTTCATCAATATCGATGCATCCTAAACCTAACATTCTCGCAATATGATAATCATTTGCAGCAATGTTCAATAAGTCAAGATTAGAAATTTCAGTTGAATTTTCTTCAAATTTTGCTTCTTCTCCTGGCTCAGGTTCGTTGGCAGGAATATTCTCTTGAAATTTGACCGTTTCTTTTGCAGTCGGATTTGTACCATCACGACTTAGTTCGATGTAACTTTCAATAACTTCTTTGATGTTTTTATCATCGTCATCTGTTGTACGTTTCCATTTATCCTTGTAGTTATTTACGTTTACATATTCTCCATCATTAAATTTTAACCACTTTCCGTGAACAGCATTCAGTTTTGGCTCTAATTGTTCAAAAGCTTTAGAATCAGTGGTCGTTAAAGCATATTTTCCTTTTAAATCCCAATTGCCGCTTGTATTTGCTTTTTGGATAAAGTCACCATAAAATTCAAAATTGATTTCGCTTAACAAACATTTATTTGCTTTAAAACGAATGCTCCTTCCATTTTCAGCTATAACACGAATTGGATTGACTTGTGCCGAAGAATAGGATTTACGATTTGTAACTCTTTTTGATGCAGCAATACTATTTTCAGCAACAGATAATGTTTCTAATTTAACAATGCTAGCGCTTTCTACGGCATTAAATTTAAGTTCGGCAGCGAAAAATAATTCGCTTTTATTTTCAATCTCAATAATCTCATTTCCATAAGCTGCAATAAAACCAGATGGGTCTGTCATTGGATTAATGCTAGCATATGTTAAAAGATACTTTGCTTTGTTTTTGAAATAAACATAGATTGATCTTTGCAGAGCAGGAGTTTTATAAACCCATAATGCTTTATTACGATCAACAGTTTGAGGTTTTTTTGTTAAATCTAACTTATGGGCAACTTTAGTATAAGGCGCTCGATATAATTTTACGAAATCATCAGGTTTATTAAAATTAGTAGTACCGCCTATATATAAATTCCCTTTCGGAAGGTGGTTTGCTCCCAATTCTCCAGCCAAAAGCCAACGAAGATGAATTCCTTTTGTACTATCAAGTCCCTTAGAACCTGCTGCTGCGATCTGCAAACTTGTAGATTGCAAAGCAGTTTTGCCTGAATTAATATCAACAATATAAACCTCTTTGGTTACGGTAAAACTGATTTTAAAATTGCTTGGATTGTAAACGCCCGGTAGAACAATTAAGGCATTGTGGCTTTCCATTGCAGAAGGCGTTCCGTCAATTCGGATTTTTGCTTCTACACTCGCCAAACCAGGAATGACAATAGTTTCTTCAAGTCTGAAAACCAATCCGCCAAGATTACTTGCATTGTGGATTCGTATTCCTGCAGGAAGAGTAAGAGGAACACGGCTTTTATTTCTTAGAGCCAGAGTTCCGGCGCTTTCGTGTACAGCTAGACCTTTCTTTAAAACAGGATAAACCAATTTATTTTGAACTATATTCACATTAGGCAAACACCCAATTTGTGCACCTGACAGATCACTGCTTAACTGATTTAATTCTGCTCCTAAAGTGCTAAAATCAGGAACTCTGATATAGTCTGTATTTAGCATGGAAAGACCGCTGTTTTTTAGTACAGGTGTTTTTCCTAAGAAGTTAGTAATTGGCGTAACTAACTCGGTAGCATTGTTTACGGTGCTTGTGACACCGTAAACAAAAATATGTGATTTATCATCTAGATTTTGATATAAATTTTTCAGCAAATCGGTATCATTGACCTGCAAACCGTCTGTAACAACCACGACAACGTCTGGAATTACAGTCAAATTGTTTACAACTTCTAAACCAGAAGCCCAATGATCAGATTGAGGATTGGCCGATCTTGAACCAAAACCATTAATCCAGCTTAAAAAACTCGAAGTATTTCCCGAAATTCTTTTTTGAATAACATGTTCTGATCTTGAGTTGCTGTCGCTTCCAGACATTCCGATTAACGAAAGTGTAATTTTGCTTTGAGCTTGAGAATTGATAAATGAAGTCAGCCCATCTCGTATTTGCTGCGCTTCATTGCCATTTATCGAACCCGACTCATCGACAACGATAGCGATGTACGTTTCGCAACCTGAGGATTGGCTTTCTTGAAGATTTATAGAACTCATTTTTATTGTTTTTTAAAGATTTATATTTTCAATAGTTAAAGTTACTGGATCAGCAGCACGAACTGTTAATGGCGTTGAATACTGGGCAACAGACCCGTTATTATTCCACATTCTGTATTCGAACTTGATATTTAAATTTTGATCAGTAATTTTTTTGCTGTCATTCATAATTAATACCTGAGCATAATCTTTAGAATGCAGTGCTTTATAGTTTGCTTTGGCTACACCAGCATCGTCAACTACTGAAATTGTATTTTGAATTTCTTCTAATGGAATTTTAGGAATATTGAATGGCTCCGGATTACGAACTAAAAGTGCTACCACTTCACCAGTATTGGTATTGATAATTCGATTAACTTCTGTAGATTGAGCAGGATCTAGAGGAGACATTTTTAAAATTCCTTCAATAGCACGATCAAATAAATGCTGATATTTTAATGCTAATGAATTGCTTAAAGTATCATCAAGTCCCAAAACAACATTGTTTAAAGATGTAATCTGATCTTCGCTTAAACGTAGTGGAACATCAAATAAAGCTTTCCTTGATTCGGCTTGGTTAAGCTCATAACTGTTTACTTGTTCTGCAAAATCTCTGTATCGAGAGGTTTGGAAACCAAATTGATGCACCAATACATTTTCTGAATCTTCGATTTGATTGTTTTGATTTTTATTGAAATAGTTTTTAGCTAATACGGTATACAATTTCGAAGGTTTTAAATCGGTTAATTTGACCTCATATCCATACGATTTCGGTTTTAAAGCATCTCCAATTGTAATGTCACATTTTATTTTGCCAGTACTTCCTTTAATCATGTTTTGTAGCATCTGGATATTCAAAGGAATCCTAGGATCGTTATCATTAACCCATTTTGTATTATCTTTTTCTGCACGCGGATACATTGTAGGATTTTCTACTGTTTGTACTGGTAACGGATATTCAATAAGAACATCATTCAAAGGATCTTTAATGATAAGATTTAAAGCGCCATCAATTTTTGCCCTGCTGTCATAAGCATTCCATTCTTTAAGCATATGATACACATAAGGATTCTTGAAGAACATTGTTATCTTACATTGCTCATTTCCGTAGAATGAAGGTTTAGATAATAATAAACTTCCATCGGCATTTGGATAAGAACGGTTGTAATCTAAATACTGTCTTAATGACGTTAATGGCGATTTTGATAAATCGGTCAATTCATTTTTAACAAGTGTTTGTCCAGGAGGAACCACAGGATCTGGAACAGGGTAGTGCCCTACAGGACCTAATGTTTTGAAACCATAATAGTAATCGAATTTAGTTGTGTCTTTATCATCCACTCTATCTGCAAGAGTAAATTTTAAGCAATAAGTTGAATTCGGTCTCCAAATTGGTTGAACTGTATTCTGAATCGCAGCTTGCATTGCTTGATTATCTTCAGCAACAGCGATTGAACTTGGAATAGTTAGATTGTGCACTGAACTTTCCCTAGTTAACCATCCAATTTCTTGAACAGAAGTAGAGTAGTTTACTTCATTATCATCATCAGAATCTCCTCCAGCAGAACAAATAAGAGCGTTAATTGTCAATAAACTGGAAGATTTTGTTCCTCTCGTATAAACCGCTTTATCAGTGCTGCCTAAGTCTGTATGAGTTGCATTCGAATCTGTTAAAGCAGATGTAGACGTAACAACCGAAACAGTTTCTTTTGGATATAAAGAACAGTTGTCAAATTGGTCATTAAATAAAGAGAAATAAATTCCTTTTTCATTTTGCTTTGTGGAAAGCATTAGAATTTCATTTGTCGAAGGCTCATTTTGAATGTTAATAATAGATGCTTTATCTGATGAACTTCCTCTTTCGATTAATCTTACAAGGTTTAATGAAGTATTAAACACAAACAGGTATTTTTCATTATAGGCGATAAGAGAATTGTCTGCCAAAGTCTTGTTTGACAAATAAATTGCAGAATCAAAAATTGTATCGTTTTTGACAACTGTAATAGAAGTTCCGTTAATTTGAGCTAATCCGAATTTTCCGTTTGTCAATTTAACCGTAAGCAAGACTTTATCATTGGCAATTACTGCATCTATAATTTCAGAGATTGAGGATTCTGCAACTAATTTTGAATCACCAGCTAGAATTGTCTTAGTACTTGCATTGATGCTGAAGCGAATGACTTTTTTGTTTTTAGTAATCAAACTAAAATCGGTGCTACTATGCTGAAGAACTTTAATTGCAACTTCGTTTACTTTTACGCGACGTAAAAGAGAGCGATCTGTACCATTAACCCAGTTAATTTGAGTTCCGTCTTCTAAAGTATTAATCCAAAGCAATTCATCATTTGGCAATGAAATTAGCTTGTTGAAACCTTCAGAATACGTATTCATATACTGCATTCCAGAGTTTTTGTTTAATTCAGAATCAAGTTCGACAATGGCAGTTGTAGCGACAGGAGCTACGCAGCCTACTATAAAAGTGTCATCAACAATAGCTTCTCCAATTCCTTTGCACTGAGTTGCATCTAAAGCTTGAGTAATTAATAAATTATTATTTACAACTTGCATCGACGTTACAAAACCATTCAATAAACGCTCTCTCAACAGATTTCCTTTGGCATCAATTTGTGCGATAACAGTAGTTTTAGGCGTTGGATGAAATGAAATCAAATAAGTGTCATTGTATTTGAAAACTTTATCAAAGGCAAAAAGAGCTCTTCCGTTATATCCATAAAAACGAGTAAATGTCAACGGTTCAGAAGTTCCAGTTGGATTATCGTTACCTGCTTCAGCTTTTAATTCAGCCAATAACGTCATTAAACGATTGTATTCGGTTATATCGCTTGGTTCTGATACAATAAATTCTCCATCAGCTGAGGTGTAGGTATCATTAAATAACGCAGCAATTTTATTTCTAACATCTAAAATAGCGTCAGCATTTGCAGCCACAGGGCTGATGACAATTCTATCAATTTTATTTTTCAATAAAACATCACCGTTTTCATCAAATAAAGTTATTAGCGATCTCAATTCAGCTTTAGTATAAGCGATCTCATATAAAGCTGGCGAATTTTTAGCCTTGCAGATTTTAACTTGTTCATATCGAGAAAGTTTAGCGCCTTCGTCAAAAACTGAAGTGTAAGCACGAATATTTACTGTTTTTGCTTGAGTTGTAAGTTTTAAAGTTGGTTCAATGGCAGACTCGGGGAAAATAATTTCCAGTTTATCATAATTTTTGAATGAAAGCGATCTTCTAAAACCAAAAGGATTGCTTTCTGCAGAAATGCTCATAAAATCTCCGCCAGAAAGTTTGCCATCCACGATTTCAGGGGTTTCACCAACGAGTTTAAAGAACAGACCATTGATTCTATCTGCTTCATATTGAGTAGGTACATAATAACGTTTTCCTATTTTTTTATTTTTAAAGTTGACATATTCTGCTTCAATGCTATCAGAGACACAGAATAATTTAGAAGGTGTAATTCCGAATTGTTCGGGAACATGCCAGCCAGGTTCTCCTGCACTTAAGTATGAAAATGGATTAGTTGCTAAAACACGAATACTATCATACTGATCGATTACTTTTTGCCATTGTGCCCAAGGCAAATCTTTTACAAGATCTCTGGATGTTGAATCCACAACCGCTTTAAAAGGATGATAAGCCTCCCAAGAATTTCCATTTGCAGAAAGTAATTCAATCGATTCAATTGAATATTGGTGTTTTACCTGACGAAGCTTTCTTCCTGCTTTTGATGTTGCTTCAGGTGGCATTAAATCAGTATAATTTTTTGCATCTGCCGTGTATCCACCGATTATTTTAGAAAGACTAGTGTCAGGCAATACTCCCTTCGTCATTTTAATATCAATGTAAGTATCTAACGGAATTACTTTAGAAATGGCACTAGGACTAGGCATCTGATTAAAATAATCAAGCAAGAAAGCTTCATTTGTAAGCATATGTACTCCTTTTACAGAATCGGCAGTTCTATTGTCATTAGCGTCTCCATATGTCCCTTTAGGAAGCGGACTGTATGGTGTTCTATCTACAATTCTATTGATATCCCATTGCAGTTCTATTTTGAAATTTTTACGCACTCTAACGAAGCCAAGCTTAACACGTACACTTAATTCTAATTTTGCATAAATCAAGAACGGTTTAAAAGATTCTACAGAGAAGATAGTGTCTAAGACAATTTCAACATTAATGATCCAGATTTTAATCTGAATTCCTCCACCAGCAGCAATGTAACCACCCATTTGAGGACGTTTGAATGAGATTTTTCCACCCATTTCCAAATAAGCCCACAGTTTGACTTTTGCAGGGCCGAAGCTTTTCTCGAGTTTAAAGTCTAATCTTGCTCCAGCTTCAATTCCTTGTGCCGAAAGCATAAGAAATGCTTTAGCGGTAAATAAGGTTAAGATTCTAGCCGTAATCGGATCTTTTTTAGAACCAAGATTAATATACCAAGGTTTCTGATTTTTGAAGAAAAATCCAGCTTCTAATAAAGCATGCAACTGAATAATCTGTCCGCCATCTTTTGGCATTTGAAAATCTGCTCCAGCAGCTAGCTCCAACGAATTATCTCCAAAGGCAACCATTGCAAAGAATGGAGGAGTGCTTTGATCTTTTTCAATTGGCCCTAATCTATCGCCAAGAACATTTAATCCTGCTTCGATATAAAATAGAGTAGGCAGAGAGAGCAATAACATAGCTCGCATATTTAAAATCGTTCCGCCTGTTGATTCAAAGGTTGCACCAGCTCCAATAGAAAATGGTGATTTATATTGCATAGAATCCGGCGGTCCGCTGAATTTTCTAATGTTGATTCCGGCTTTTGGATGCTTATAGAATTCGTACCAAGAATTTTCGGTTGTTAATCCAGCTGCTTTTTTGGTAGCCACATATCTAAAACCTAATAAACCTCTGAAACCTGTGATTGAAAGAAATCCAAGCGGAATACCTGTAGGCAATTCAATACCTGCATCAACTAAAAACGCAGGGTATTTAGGTGCAAAACGCATTCCTACGCTTCCTGTAATTTTAGCTTTAGGTAGTTTTAAGGAAACCTCTCCCATGAATTCTTGTGATTCTCCTGGCTGAGGTAACGAAATCATACCATGAATAATAGCCATCGCAGACTCTTCTGAAGCTGTTCCAGGAATCATCAAATCGACTTCAATAGTCTGGATTCTGATGAAAGAATCTTTGAATCCTTCTTCTGTGCTGTAATAGTATTTAATACCCTCACCACGAGCATCTAATCCTAATGGATTGACACTGATAGCACCATCAAATCCCCAGAAATTATATTTATGTCCATTAATTTGTGTTGAACCAAAGTTGATGTTGCTTACTGCCATCTGAACCGGTCCAAGATTCACAGATAAATTAATCGGAATTGGAATAGAACCTCCTTCAACTTCAATGTTTCCATCGCTGTAAATGCGAAGTTTTTCCACATCAAAACCTTGACCTTTAGCCAATTTGTTCATTAATGTTCCTTGAGGGAAAGACACATAACAAGAAGTTCCTACGTAATAATCATCATCTTGTTTTCCAAGTTCAAAACTGTGAAAATCGAAATCTACTTGACCAAGTAAATTGGCTTTTGGTTCGCTTGCTTTATCAAAAGAAGCCGTAAGATTAAAGTCACCGTCGTCGTACAAGTGACCTTCCAATGTTGCATGGAAAGAACTTCCGTCAGGATTTTTTAATTTATTTATAATTAATTGTCCCTTGATATTAGAGCCAATAACCTTGTTTTGTTTGAAAGAAATATCAAATTTGTTGAAACCGATTTCAAAACCACGATTCGGATTACCAATTCTCTTCCAAAGTGTATTATCTGGTGCAAGTTTTGATAAAAAGGCTTGGTATTCTTTAGCATTCTTAAAAGTATAAATAGTAGAAGGGCTAACTTCTGAAGATACTAATGTAGATTTAGTGGTTAATGTTAAAGGATAACTGAAGGGATATGGCAAAGTACTCGAAGCGCTAAATTCTTGTAAATAAGCAAGTAATTCATCGTAATCTGCAATTTGTGTGATTTCAACGACATCTGTTTCTTCGTTTCTCTGCAACATCGAAAGAGGGTACTGAAAATCGAATTTATCGCCGAAATAACTAAAAACGCCAGTAGACACAGGAACTGTCTCTAGGTAAATATCTCCAGAAATTCCGCCTGTTCCAATTAGTAAATCAGATGCGCCAATTCTTAATGTTGTACTTGTACTTCCTTGTCCTTCTTTCGTGTAATCATGAAACCATTTTGAAGGTAGAGTTACAGATACAGCGCGGGCATAAACTCCCACGAAATCATTTGGTCTGCCATCTGCAGTAGCTTCTGGAATGTTTGTTTTTTTGCTTAGATCGAGTTTTAAATTTTCAATTTGAATAAGCATACCCGTTTTTCCAATCTCGCAATATTTAGGAGATAAAGTTCCTGCTAGCTCTAGATTGTAACCCATTCCTTCTTGCGTATCAGCATACAAGAGAGCTTTTCCAAATTGAAAGCGGGCAATATGCGTTTCATCTTCATCTCTTTCTTTACCATCATTTTTCCAAGGCACTAACATTTTTCTTGGAAATTCAATTGCTGCCGCTAATTCAAGAGTTACTCTCGCTTTAGGAGTAATAATTTTTTTAATGTATTCTTCAATATCATTAGGAATGAAAGAAGAGAAAAAGGTCTTGATTTTAGCTTTAGTTTCAGATAAATCTGTTGATAGTAGGTAAAGAGAGAATATAGCAGGAGCAACTTTTTTATCTAAAAGATTAATCTGTACAATTAGCTCTTGTAATTTATTTTCTGAAGATTCATCAATTGCAATCGTAGTGCTGTATAATTTGTTTATATCCTGAACAAGCTGTCCAAATTTTGAAAGTGCCGGACTGCTTTGAACTACAAAAGTGTTAATAGCTAACTGAATAATTTGTTCTTCAGAGATGTTTAAAACTGTAAGGGCAAGATCATAAAAATCTTCTACGGAAAATGAAAAGCTATTGTTGTTGAAATACTTTAGATAACGCATTACTTCCCATTCCCAAAAAACAGTTACTGGAAAGGAAGAGATTTTTGAGTCTTCGTAATCAGGATTTAAAACGAAGAAAACTCCAGTTCCAGGTAGTTCTAAAGCTAATTTTTTTCTACTGATAATATCCAGACTATAAAAAGCGCTGCTTCCTGAAGTACTTTTAGAAGTTTGATAGTCTTTGTAATACATTTTATCAAAGACACTTTGTAGTCCATCTTTAATAAAACTTAAGAAATCGGGAAGATCTTCAGGCTTCATTATGTCCGATAGGGCTGGGTAGTATTTATATTCTGTTGGCGTTGTTGACATAGTTTTAATACTATTTGTGTTGTTATTTGTGTTTTTTGAGTTACCGTTTTGTAGCTTACTTGACGGAGTTTTTGGTAGTTGTCTAAAATTCTTGTATTTTTTTATATTTTAATTTATTGATACTTTGGATTTATAGAATGCGATCATGAATAGCACAGATAATTTTTTGATTCCAATACACTTATGTGTACAAGTTTTCAGTTTTTTAAATCTATACTTTGATGGACTGTTGCTGTTTTTTCAACTTCACAAGGCAAATATGTGATGAAATTTTTGCTTTAGAAATTAAGTGCAAGAATGCTGAACTCTTGTGTTTGCAGACTGTACAAAGTTGTACAGTCTATAAACACAGAATTATTTTAGAATTGTAAAAGAGGTTTTGATTTTGTTTTACTGTTTCGTAAAGAACAGAAAAATTAAAAGTGTTGTCAGCTTAAAGCTCTCGAGTTAGAATTATTAATTTAAGATTGCTGAGATAGAATAAGCTAAATTTGTTATTCTTTTGAAGCTCATTATAGATTTTTTTGTTATGAAGGTAAATGATTGACTTTGAGGGATTTGTTGTTTTTCATGTTAAAAAAGAATACAGTAAAAATTTTAAAACAAAACAATGATGGCTTAAGAAACTTATAAATTAACTTTACGAGGATTTTTATTATTTTATTGAAGTTTGAAAACTAATTTAAATTCGTAATTTAATAGTAAACGGTATAAATAAAAAGATGTATTTTATAATGAATTTAAATATTGATCTAATAAACTTCCATTTTTATCACCCATAGAATGTTTAGTAATAAATAAAAGTTTTCCCGAATTACCATCAATAAGAAAACTTTGTATCTGTTCACTTCCAATTTCAGTTCTTGTGCTAATTTCGTAGACAGGTCTTTTTTTATCCTGATTTATTAAATACCTATTAACTATTAAAGTTTTTTTAATATTTAGAATATCAATATTGAATTCGGTATTCATTTTTTTTATTAAATCATTTAAAGAAAATTTGAAATTTTCATCCCAATCTTTTTCTTCTATTAAAGCTCCTTGTTCATTGTATTTTTGAGAAATTCCAGTCGGAATATTATAAAATTTATTTACCGTTAAAGAAAGTTTTTTATTATGAAAATAAATATTTGTTAATTCATATGGAGATCCATTGACTCTCTCAACTTCTTGGATTTTATCATTGCTATGAGTAATTCTAATTTTTTTATTTTGATTTAGGTAAACTGTATCGTTTTCAGATGGAGAAATAGTAGAATCAATTTTTAAATTTCTATATTTTTTACTATCAAAGATTTTCATAGTTTTTGATTTATTTGTTAAATTATTTTTTTTAAATTCTTTTGTTTTACAGCTACAAAAAATGCATAGTAATACCCAAATGACGATTTTCATATTTTTATAATTTTGATTTTATAATTTTCCATTGCCATTTCCAGCTAGATTTTCTTAAATCAGAAGCATAACTCATAAAATTATCAGTAGCATCTGAAATATGTATAGTGCCAGCTGATGCGACAGAATTATATTTAGGATATACATATTTTTTTTCGGGTTCTGTTATTGCTCCATCTCTATGTGTATGATATAGTCCAAGTCCATGCAATGCTTCATGAGTCCAAGTTCTATCACCTCTATATGGGTTAGCTGATGTTTTGTTAGGAAATAATATTAAATTGTGAACTCCAATGTCTTGTATTTGACCTGCTGTTGAATCATAAGGAGGAGTGTCAAAAGAAAAAACAGTGAAATAGTCTGTAAATTTGCTATTTATTAGTGAACCTGATGAGTCTCTCATACTAAGAAATCTTGTTCTAAGATCAGTAAAGAAAGAATGATTGGGAGCATCTTCCCATAATCCTCCATTTGCATAAATAAATCTACCACCCGTTTTATAATCAGCAACTGATGATAAATCTAAATTAGGGCCATTTTCTAATTTTGCAGTAATAAACATATGAGATAAAGCATTAATAAAGTATTCTTTTTCATCTTGAAGAATACTTCCAGTTTTAATGCCTAAACCGTCAACATTAGTCATTACATTTATTAGAACAAATTTCATATCCTTTCTTACATTAGAATCGTTTATACCTAATTGTATAATTCCTGCTAATTTAGCTTGTTTTTTGTCAGTAACCCCAACCGGATAAGCTAAAACTTTAATTTGTTGTGTCTCGCTAAAATCACTTAAGCATGTGATTTTTATTGTTTTATCATTTGATTCAACTTTTCCAATTGTTACTGTTTTATCTGATAGAACGGGTTTGTCAATAGCAAAATAACTTGTATTGTAATCAAATTCAAGTTTTCCAACTGCTTCATCTATTTGTACCAGTACTCTCAAGGTAGCTTCGTATGGTGGCTTTGGAGAAATAGTAGCAGGTAAAGAATCACTATATGTTTTAGAGAACAAATTCAAATAAGAAACAAAATATTGATCATCAGGCATTGTTGCTTGAGTTGGGATTGATGTATATTCTCTTTTCAAAGCTTTGGCAGCATCATTGAAAATAGTGGAAGAAGTTCCATTATATTCATATTCTGTGGTTGTATCTGTTGTTGTAGGTCTTTCATAACCGCCTACTATAGAACTTTCGTAACTAGACTCTCCATTATCTCCAAGTCTTAACCAGTCAAAACCAAATTCACCATTATACGCTGGTATAGCGGGATTTGAGCCATTTGCAGGAATGGCTGAAGGCACGGTTCTAAACTCTACCAATGCTTTGGCAAATGTGCTAGTAAACTCTTGGAAATTAGAGTATTCTTTAGAAAAGAAATAAAATCCGTCAATAGTATAAACATAAACTTCATTGTTAGTTGTTGGGAATGAAATAGTAATATTCCCGGCAGCATTTTCAAAACGAAAACCTAACTTAAATTTTTGGACATTAGGCTTAGGAAAATCGATAACCTCTTCGAGATGAAAAAAAACATTGTCAGCATCAATAGGTAAAAATTGAGGTATAGTTGCTGGCGGTGTTATAATGGGTGCCGTGATTTGACCATACATTAATTTATTATACTCCTCATCAGTAATACCTAAATGAAAAAAACTGTTTCTTTTTATTAGGCTTTTTTCATGTATTAAAGTTAATGAATTTACAGCCCCATTATCGCTAAAAGCACCTTTGTATACTGAAAAATCAACATCATTATATATATTTAAAGCGTATTGTTCTTGGGTAGTAGTAATTTTATTGATGCCAGATGTAATGGTATCTATATTTAAGCTGTTGTATTCAGTGCTATGATCACTGTTACGTTTTACTATGGCCATATATAACCTACGAGGCTTTCTTGGTGAAATTCCTGAAACAGCTGTCCCTTTTCCATTATCAAAAACTAACTTGTTTTGGATAATGGCTCCAACACCTAAGACATCATCAAGATTAACCATTCTGCTTTTGTCGTAAGTTGCCCACGAACTCATATTATCTGTTTCAGTGGCAGGCAATAGGAAATTAGTGTTAAAATTTGCAGGAAATAGATCATTATAATAATTTTTTAAAGGAAATTCCTGTTTTAAGTTTCCATAAAACATTAAGAATGTAGCACAAGATTTTGTTCCATTAACTTGAAATTTTGTTGTATTAGAAGAAGTTTTTCTAATTAGAAATGCAGGTATTGTGGCAGGCGCTATCGGATTAAGTGGCTTTTCTAATAATGGATATGCTGATGTTTTATTATTAGGGGAAATAATATCTACAACAATGTGTCTCTCAGATTCAGGAATCCTGGTGTCGATATTATATTCTAAATTAAAAGTAATACCAGTACTGTATACTGGAGGATTACTAACAGTAACTGTTAGTTCTTCAATAATAATTGGCCACCCAGAAGTATTATTTAACTGTCCCGTTGGAGAGAATCCATATACTTTTCTTGCGTTATCAAAATAATTATAACTTCTATTGTTTTCTCCTTGTATGTAAACGTATATTTTATTTTTAGTTTGATATTTAGTAACGATATTAGTAAAAATATCAATATTTTTTTTTAGACCCTCAGTTTTAGAAATTTCGCTAGCAGTTGTTTTAATAGTTCCGCATTCCATATGAGATCCCCAAAAAGCAGCTGCATCCATAAATTGATGAATGTATTCCTTGTATCTTTTTTCTTTTACCGGAGTAGAAGAGGTAATTTTTGCTGTATCAAAGACATGTTCCTTTTTACGTGCAAACGTCAAATCAAATTTGAATAATTCTTCTTGATTTTGTAGTTGATAATCTCCATGATCTAATACAATATCGAGTCCTATTTCTCCAGTAAAATTTCCTAAATGTTCTCCAGCTTTACATGATGGAATCTGATAAGAAATGTTGATTTCCTTCTTTGTAAAATAATTTTCAATAAGTGTTGTGTCTGGCTGATTTTCGTCGTAACCAATCAAAGCAGAAGGGAATTCAGTAGGAGTAGGAAAATTTTCTCCAGTGCTTGGATCTTTCAAAGATGTATTAAATGCAATGTATTGTTTCCATAATTTATTTAAAAAAACAGGTTGGTTAACATCGTCATCAACTACTGATTTGAGGATATTATTACCGATTAAATCTGCTTTATTAATTCCTCTGTAAATAAAGTATTTGATTTTTAGTGGAGCATAAGAATCTTCAGGTTTTAAAATTAAATTTACTTTTGTGTCATCTCCCGTTTGTGGTTGAATTAATACTTGACCCTTACAAATGGCAAATACTTTTACAGGATTTGTATCATTAGTCCTGACTTTTGAAGTTGTTCTGTATTTTGTAGTCAAACTACCTGTTACTGGTCCAAAGGCATCGGTTGTGTAATTGGTAGCAACTGTGTCTAATAATTTGGATTCGTCAACAAAAAAGTGAGAAGTTGGAGCATATTCTATTTTTGCTGCAGTCGCAGTTGAGTTATACAAAACTTCATTTTGAGTGGTTTCGCTATTTAATGTATATGTAAAATCGAATACTGTTGACATAGTTAGGTATTTATGATTTCTAATTTAATTTCGTCTTGATCCTCATTTATTGTTAGTTTATGAGGAAAGATCATATCTTTGTAGTTGGTATGAATTGATGCGGATTCTTTTGGTGTTTCAAATGCAATCCAATTTGAGGTGTCGTTTAATGACCATCCGTTTTCTTTTTTTTGAAATAGAACTTCCCCAGTGATTTGATTAGCCTTTTTCTTAGTAGCTTTAATTTGTAAAGAATCAATTTTAGATATTGAAATGTTTTCCATAGTAAGATCAAAAAACTTTTCTGTCGTTTCCGTTCCTACTGTAATATTTAACTTGTTTCCGGGCAAATATGCCGTTCTGTTGTTTACACCGTTATGAGTTGCTATTATTTCTTTACAAGATAATTGTTTGTTGTTTCTAATATTATCAAGCAATACCTCAGTTTCTAGTCCGTCAAAAGGAGCAATATGTGCTAAAATGTAGGCTCTTTTTCTTGCTCCTCCTGGCACTAAAACCCCATTTTGGGTTGGAAGAGGGTTATAGGTATCCCAAAATGCGGCTATATTTTTCCATTCTATTGGAATGATTACTTCTGATTGAGGTCCTATTATCGGAATTTCTTTAACAGCCAAAAGCTTTACACAAGGTTTATTGTCAGCGGGTACAGCATTTATGTTAGATTCGTAATCGTACCACTGGCTAGGGAATGGGAAAGCAGGAGGAGTGGTTTCATCATTAAAAGCAATCAATACTCGTAAATCACATTCATTAAAGCTTTCTGCATTACCTGTATTTCTTACTCTAATGTAAATAGTTTGATCTAGAGAGGTATCAATTGTATTAAAATGCTGCGTTCCATTTGGAGTTGTGTTAGAAGTATCAAGAATTGGTTTTACCCATATATCTGGACTTTCTACAGGAGTACCAGGTAAAACTGCACCTATAATATTATTGTTTACAATGTCGGCTATTTCCATCTTTGGCTTCAGTACATTTGGGGATGTATGCCAATTTGAAGCAAGTTGAACAGCTCTTTCTGCGTTTACTCTACCAGTGCCATAGTAGCCACTATGAAATGGAAAATCCGAACATTTTTTTACATTATCATTAGCATTATAAATCTTTTTTAGTGGAAATTGTAAAACCAAACGATCTGTTTTTTTTTCTTCTATGGCACATTTGAAATCACCATCAATTTCAATAAGGTCGTTAACACTAAAGAGAGTTAGGTCATTAACAAAGATTTCGTTACTTCCAATAATTGTTGGTGCAGATAGACTTGATGCAGAAGAGTATCTTACATTATTTCCATTTTTGTCTTTCCATCTTCCATTACTGCTGCTTTCATTTAGTGTAATTTTATCGGCTGTTGATTTTAAAATGTATTTTATTTCCAAACTATTTAAATTAGCATTTGCTTTTGCAATTAATCCAGCGACACCTGAAACTACAGGCGCCGCAGCAGATGTACCGCCAAAACTTGATGTATAACTACCATAACCTACACTTCTGATTTCTATAGTGGTAAAACCAACGCCTAATTTATATTTGTCTAATGTTATTGTTTTAGTACCATTAGTGTTAATTGAATCTATATTTGCAACTGCTAAAAAATTAGGAGTTCCATTTGATTTGTCATATACAGCCACCATTTCTCCCACAAAGAAAGATTTTACAATTTTGTCATCACTTATCGCGAAAGTAATTTCAGTATTGTTACCAACAACTGCATATGAATTTGAACTGCAGATAGCTTGACCTGGAATAACTGTTATATTTGTTGTAGAAAAATTTGCTGGAAGTGATGGACTAAATTGAAATTGATTAGCACTACTAACAAAAGTAATTTTAGGATAATGATGATTAGTTCCATCAAAAATGCAAATGTCTTGACCAACATAACCAAATCCTTTATTATCTATAACAGTTATTATGTTGCTTGAGCTCAATGTTGCATGAGTTTTTAAAACAGGAATTTTAATTTTTGCAGGAGTTATCACAAAGGGCTTCGCAGTGTAATATCGATCATTTACAAATTCAATTTTATTAGTTGTACGATCGACATTTTTTATAAGTAAAATCTCATGATTGAAATTATTTGGAAGTCCAATTTCTACGTAGTTTCCAGGGAAAATTTGATCAACATCTCTAAGAATTAGCTCATTGTTGTTAGATTGATTTATAATGTCTTTCTCTATTGCTTCATCTTCATAACCTAACTCTCCACATTTGAGATTAGTAGTAGAATGCATTCCATGTTTCATTCCGTTTGATGGACCAGACATATCAATTCTGTTTCCATAAGAACTGTAAGGTGCTTTTAACTCTTTAGTATCTTGAAAAACTTTATTATCATCTATCGTAACTGCTGAAATGATTAAGGGATCTTTAAATTTTCCAAAATCCTGTGCAATTGAAGTGTCATTATTTGAGTTTCCTGCTGCAGCCACAAAAAGCGTTCCTCTCCCATTGTTGGAATATGCTTTTAGTGTTTTAAATAAAACATCAAATGCAGCAACAGAAGATGGATCATTAATTGCCATACTCAGACTTGCATTTATAATTTTTGCTTTCTTATTAGGTGGTATGTAATCATTATTATCATATACATATGGAGTATTAGAAACGATAAAGTTTGAATTTATAACTTTTCCTCCATTATTCATGAAGTAACTGAAATTGTCAATAGTACTAAAAAGTAAATTATTTATTCTACTAGGTAAATTTATCAATTCAGCATACTCAATTACCCCTTTAATAGGTAAGGTGTTTCCTGCGCTATCTTCTCTGTTTCCCAAAATGATTCCAGCAACACTAGTTGTGTGTGAACTGGGATTATTAATTGGAATATTGGGAGTAACGTTCACACCATTTTGGCCTATGAGCGAGGATTTTTGTAAGTCATTAGTAACTTTAAAAAGACCTTTGTTTCTAGCTTGGTAATTCAAACCGTGAAGGGGTGTTAATAAATTTTCGAATTCAATTTGAGATTCAAAAACACCTATAACTATTGTATTGTTATTTGCGGGTAAAGCAGTTAATGCTTCATCTAATTTAATTATTTTATGATGCCAATCTCTCATAATCGCATTTTTATATTTGTTTTTATTTTATTTTGTAATTTTTAAATTGTCAGAGATAACATTAAAGAAATAGAATTTATCTTTGAAATTGATTTCATTTGTCTTGATATCGTCTAATGTTCCTAAACCCATTCCTAAGTTTTGATTTTTGGGAATTATAAAAAACAATGACTCAATTGAAGAATCACTGTTAAGAGTTTCCACTTTTTTGTATTTTTTATCACCAAAATACATTTCGGATTCTTCTTTAAAATTTTTGAAGAATATTTTTTCCGGAATTAATAGCTTGCCAAAATCATAATTGCCAATGCTGTATTGATGAATATTTGTATTGATATTATGATTATACAATTCTTTGAGCGATTCGTTTTTGAACTTTGAATTAGCGTAATATTCAATGACTCTGCTTGATATAGAGGCTACTGTCAAATTGAATTCCCTTAATTCCTTAATTTCTTTACTGTTAAATCTATCGAATTTGGTAGTGTCTTTTTTATGAAAGAAAAAGACATTATAGCAGTTAAAACCATAAGGTAGTTGGTTTCCGTATTTTTGAATTTCAACTTCTGAGTATTGATTTTTATAAAACCTTCCTTCAATAAATTGATACATGTTTAGTGTATAGCTTTTCTCAGTGCCAGATTTGTATTCGGTGTATTTGAGGGATAATTTATCTAATAAATTTTTAATGCTTTCATTAGAAAAAAAGTCTTTATAGCTATATTTTGTAATAATCGCTATGTGAAACGGGTCTTCATTGTAGAGATATTTAAAATTTCTATTTTCTATTTCTTTATGCTTTTCAATTCTATTTTGAAGAGTTTTTATGTAGCTGTTTTCATTAGAATAATCTTTTTGAAAATTTTTTAATTTAGGTTTCTCAAAACTATAGGAAACATAGTTTGGATCATAAAGCCTCAACTTCAACTCTCCAGGTAATCCCTCTAAGTTTTGATACCCTTTTTCATTATATTTTTTGTGATAAGCCATTATTGTATTATACCCATCAGGTATTTCATCAAAATAATAGAACTTATTTTTCTTGTCGTACAGACCAATGATTGGAGGAATTTCAAAACCTTCAAGAGTTACTTTTGCATCATCAATGTTCTTTCCTGTTTCAGCATCTTCAAGATAGATTTTTATTTGGTGAGTCTCTTTTTGCTGCGCAGAGATAAACAATGATAAGAAAGAGAAAACGAGTGTAAAGAGCTGTTTCATAGTAGTGTGATATTGTTAAATTGATTTGAGGCGAATTCTGTTTAAAGCGTTCTAGTTTAGCATTGAAGCTCATCAAAGCTAATTTAATAACAATAATCAAAAATCTAACCAATTTATATCATTATACACTTGTTAAAATAAATGATAAAATCTCCTGATAAATCTTAAGACATAGTAAACCAACACCAACAGAAAAATCCTCCCCAACCAAATCTGCACTTTTTGCCAAAAAGTCAAATAATTGACAAATTTTATGCTGTTGATGGTTTTTACTTCCGTTTCTTTTACCTGTTGCGATTTCCATCGGGCATAGAGTTCCTGCTCCTTGAGTTCGCAGTCTACATTAAGTTTATTGTTATCAAGACGAACCTTTGGGCTTTTTAATGTACGCCCTGGTTCGGCTTGAGTAACATTCTTAACAACTACTTTTCCGTTTTGGCATTCCAGTAATGCTTTGAAAGAACTACTGTCTTTCTGAATTTTAAAAACAGTATCATGTACCGTTTCTTTGATTGTGATCGTTTTGGTTTTTTCTTCGCTTAGAACCGGCTTCGGACTTTTGCACGAAACCAGAACTAAGACTGAAAAAAACAAAAAAACAAGACGTTTTAAATTATTTAGCATAAATTGTAATTTGTTTATTAAGTATATTTTAGAGTCTTAAAAAGCCTTTAATGCTTTTAATTTCTCTTTTTCTTCTGGCTACTTTATAGCCTTCGCGACCTCCCATGTCGTTTGTATTGCCTTCAATGGTGTAGATAAGACTTCCTGCAACTTTATCGACAATTCCGGCATGACCTGTTCCGTTTTTAAAGTCTATGATAAAAACATCTCCAGGCTGAGGATCTTTTTTAGCTAGAGCTTTGCTTGAATTGTATTGGTCTAATACGCCGCCAGTTTTCTTTAAAGGATTTTTGACTCCCAATTGCAATGCCGCTTTTTGAGTACACCAATAAACAAAAGCCATGCACCAAGGATATCCTTTTCCGAGCCCGACACTTCTCAAGTAAATTTCGACTTCTGGGCCAGCATTGCTGTTTCGTGGCATTTCTTCAACGCCAACCTGAGCAATTGCAGTTTCTAAGGTTTTTTGGGCTAATGTCATTGTTGCTTTCCGTTTAGTTGTTTAAATTTTTGAAGCTCATCTACCAATTGCTGGTTTATGAGCATGAGCTCTTTGTGTTGTATTTCCATTTTTTTGATGGTTTCGGTTGCGGAGGTCAATCGAGCGGTAAGATCATCAAGTAAGTCACGATAATATTTTACGGCGCTCACAGCATTGTCAAGTTCGGCAGCTCGGTCTTCGGCTAATGATTTCCTCATCGAGAAAAACCAAGTAATAAATGCGGCAAAAAATGCGGTAAGAGTGGGGTATAGAAACTGTTCCATTAGTGTTTTGAAAAATATTTGTTAGGATTAAAATTTGTTTTGAGAAACAGCTTGAAGTATTGTTTTGTGGAAGAAATCTGGCCTTAATTTTCTGTAGTAATTGCTGTAGCTGTTTCCTTTTGTGGGTACAAAGATTGCCTTAAAAAATCGGTAAAAAAAACGAATGAAAGGCGCTTAAACACTTGTATTCTGGTGCTTTACAGAGTTGTTCAGTCAACGGACATCTACTGTTTTTACTGAGAAAAACACCGCATCTTTGCAGAGCGATTCAGATAAAATAACAGTAGCCAATTTGGTTTTGCTACTTTATAAATTCTTTGTCTGATTCGAGATCAGTTCTTCTATTTTTTTGAGTTCAGATGTTATCGGAGTACAAAGAATCTCATACAAAGTGGTACGAGAAATAGGGTAGACCGGATAAATATATTTACGCCAAACTACAGTAGTAGGAATATCTTCTGTTTTGTGTTTTTGATACAATTCTTTGATAAGCTTATAGCGTAAAAGTTTATTTTTTTGGATGCCCAGACTTCTGTTAATAGATATTGCCATAATGAAAGAAATAAAATGATTTGAAAGAATTGTTTTAGATTAAAGAAATACAGCCATTTGAGGCTTAAGAATAATTATAAATGCATTACAGATAACCAAAACCATTTGATCCTAATATATCAATGGCGACTCTCTCCTAATGCCGAAAATCGTCTGGAACTTCGTCCTGAAGTCATTCTTGCATAAGCACTTAATAATTTAAGTCAGCAGAGTCCGCACGACAATTTTGTTCCTGAGTTATAAACTTGGAACATTCTGGGAAAAAGAATGGTTTTGAGTTATTTGATTAGGGCAGAAAGCGCCCGTTTTTCGGTTCCTGATTTTCTTAAAATAAGTTAAGAAAACAGGAACCTTTTTTATTGACTGCAGTTTGAAATGTGGTTTTAAAAACTGTTGGGTTCTAAGTGGAATGAGAATCGTATGAAACATTATCTGTTTCAATAAGAAATAGTAGATTTTAACAAACTCAATTTAGAATTTGATCGCTTTTATGATCTGTGATTGGTCTTGTTTTTACGCTCATTTTTGTATTGCTTAAAAGTTGAATTTATTTTGAAATTGATCCATTCGCGAAAATCCAATATCGGTTTTAAATTCGTTGCAATTAAAAGGGCTCCTAAAAGCAGGGAAGCGTAAATTTCATGGTTTGGTAGCATTGATTTATAGTGTTTTTTAGGTTGTTTTTGGGAAGTTTTTAATTGGTCTTTTTCTTTGGTTATGATTTCTCTTCTTCCATAAAAGGATCTTCATAATAGGGCGTGAAATGAAATTTCATTACAAGATTTGTAACGTTTTTTACTTTATTTTCAAGATCTGATGAAATAGGGCGAGGTTCTGCTTCTGGATTGTCTAAAATGTGCATCCATTGAAAACGCTCTTGATTAATGCAGATTCGTTCTCCAGCATTAAACGTTTTAATTTTCTCCGAGCAAAACTGAAGTGCAACATAAAGTCGTGCAATACGTGCCTTAATTTGTTGTTTATTCATGTTTTCGCAATTGTAAAATAGTTCGTAATTTTTTTAGATCGTATTCAATTAGGCACCTTTCAGCGCTGTTAGGATTTTTAACCAGCCAAGATTCTAGTTCCTGTATTTTTTCTATAATTTGAGAAATAGTCATTTTTATTTAGGATTTAAGATGGAGAGACTTTTTTGCATAAATGAGTTTAAGATTTAGGATATTTGAATGTTGTTTTTTGTAAATGAATTGTCTTAAATTTTTGCAGATGGAGAAGGTCGTTTCAAATCGTGAAATCAGAAAAAATGAAACTTTCTTGATTCACGTTGGAAGAAGTTAATTAGAAGCTTTTTTTATAAATAAAGATAAAATGAAGCAGTACGTTAAGAAAAACGTTTTAAGATCGAAATCGAGTTTTGATTAGAAGAAAAAGCCTGTAAAAATAAATTGTTACAGGCTTTTTCTTTGATTAAAATGTCAAAAGAACGTATTTTTAATACAATAATTTTTAAATCAATTTAGATGATTTTTTGATTCCATTTTTTATAAATGAATCTAGTTGAGAGAGCAAAGATGCGAGCTTTATATGCTTAAAAAAAGTCAATGCAAGGTGTGTGAACACCAATGTTCGAAGTTTTTACAGACTTGTACAGAAAGCAATTTTAATAGCCAATTTATGAGATGTAATTAGGAAGCCATTTTTTGGCTCAATTCTTCGATTTTTTTCAATTCGATTGTAATAGGAGTACACAGAACTTCGTACAATGTAGTTCTTGAGATAGGATAAACGGGATAGATATATTTACGCCAAACAACTGTCGTTGGGATATCTTCCGTTTTGTGTTTCTGATATAAATCTTTTATAAGTTTATATCTAAGTAATTTGTTTTTTTGAATTCCGAGACTTCTTTGACTTGATACTGACATGGTAAAATGATTAAAATGATGAAATAATGAAGTGTAGTAATTTGTGGTGTTTGGTTGAAATTAATTGCTTAAAAAAGAATTTTGCGATCTGTTTTTAACTTTGTTTTTGAGTTCATTTTTATATTGTTTGTACATCGTGCTTATTTTAAAATTTAACCATTCATGAAACATAAGAATAGATTTCAGATTGGTTGCAATTAATAAAATTGCTAAAAGTACTGATGCGTAGATGTCGTTATTAGGCTGCATTTATGTGTTCGGTTTGTTGGTTAAAAAAATTGAAAACATATCCGTGAATAAAATCAACTGAAGACATAGATAGCGGAATATTTGTTCTTGTTCCGTTTTCGTTTATTGTGCTTGCTTCAATAAACCAGCTTGAACGAATGGGCTTAAATGCTGAAGCAATAATTTCGACGCCATCTGTAAATTCTTCATCATTAAATTCTTTAGTAAGTTTTTGTAATTCAAGAACTCTTGAGCCTTTTAAGTTTCCTTTAGCGTCTTTTTTTAAAAGATTGAAAACAATTTTCACTAGCGAGGCAGTCTCTTTACTTGTAGAAAGTGATGCGATGTAATTTTGCACTTTTTCAATTCCGATCGTTACAGTGTCATCCCAGCCTTCATTAATTCGATATCCTATTGTAATTTCTTCTTTTTCATTAGAAAATGTATGAGACATCTGTTTTTCTTTAAAACCATAAACTTGGTTTTTTAAATCTAAAATTGTTTCAAAAAGCTGAAATGTTTCTGTCTTTACATTCTGAATCATTTCTGAGGTTTTTTTTAGTTTTAAAAGTGCTTTAGGAATCGTTTCTGCGACTAATTTTTTATAAGTGTCTCTTTCTTGGTTTTTTTTGCTTTCGACTCTAATTAAAGCTTCTTTTAGCTGTTTAGCTGAAAATTGAGACAAGTCGATTGTTTGGTTGCTGATCATTGAAGTGTTCATAGTTAATTGGTTTTTAAGTTTTTAGAATGTGGTAATAATCTCTTCTTTAAGCGGATCTTCATAATAAGGCTTAAAATTGTATTTCAGAGCCAGTTTCGAAATTTCTGTAATTTTGTTTTCGATAACCGATGAAACAGGTCTTGGGGTCGCGTTTTCATTTTCTAAAATGTGCATCCACTGAAAACGTTCCTGGTTAATGCAGATTCTTTCTCCAGCTGTAAAAGTTTTAATTTTTTCAGAACAAAACTGTAGGGCTAAATAAAGTAGTGCAATGCGTTGTTGAATTTGTGTGTTACTCATGATTTTCTTTTAATTGATTTTTTAATTTTTTAATGTCAGATTCGATTAAATTTCTTTCTGGGCTATTTGGATTTTCAATAAGCCAATTTTCCAGTTCCTGAATTTTCTCTTTGATTTGAATTGTTCCCATTTTTAATTCGGATTAAAGTTTTGATGGTATTTATTGTTTTTAGAATTTTTATGAATAATTATTTTTGAACTCGTAGTATTTTACATTCTTTTTATGTTTTAGGGTAGTATTTTTCTGTTTTAGGATAAAATTATTTTTATCATTGTAAATCAGTTGTTTGTGGTGTGTTTTGAATAGTTGTAATTTATGTTTTACCAATAAAATGTGGTTTAACCTATTGTTTTTCAATTTTATTTTTCTTTACTTTGCAAATATAATGTAAAATAATACATTAAAACAAATTTTTAACGTAAAATAATACATCTTTTTATGGGGTCAACGGAAAGAGTGCGGGAATATCTTGATTATAAAGGGATTACTAAGTATAAGTTTTGTAATGATTTAGGATTTTCTAATAAGTTTTTAGATAATAGCAGTAATATGGGAACAGATAAGGCGTGTAAAATATTACACTACTATCCAGACCTCAATTCAGAGTGGCTTTTGACAGGAAACGGGCCTATGATTAAAGAAGAAAATACTAGCATTGTGGTTATGAATAGTGATAGAAAAACAGTTGATACGCTTCATGCAAATCAAGAGATACCGTTGTATGATTTAGAGGCCGTTGCAGGTTTAAGAGAACTTTTTAGCAGCGGAGAACCGCAAAGAATTCTGGATACAATAAAAATTCCGAATCTTCCAAAATGTGATGGAGCAATTTCTGTAACAGGAGATAGTATGTATCCTTTATTGAAATCGGGAGATATTATATTGTATAAGGAAACAGAATTTGAAAATATCTTTTTTGGCGAAATGTACCTTTTAAGTGTAAAACTAAATGATTGGGAAGAATACATTACCGTAAAATATGTTCAAAAGTCTGAACAAGGACAGGAGTATGTAAAATTGGTAAGTCAGAATTCGCATCATCAGCCAAAAGACATTCATATTTCAAAAATATCAGCTTTGGCATTAATAAAAGCAAGCATACGTATTAATACGATGATGTAAATTTTTTAGAAATTCTCTTTCATTTAAACGGGAGAGAAAAAACGCGAAAAGGCTTTAGCTAAAACTTAAAAGTTTGGCTAAAGCCTTTTCGCGTTTTTTGCAAACAAATCTATTTTAAGCTGAAATCGGAAATAGTTCTTTTTTTTTTGCAGAATTCAGTTTTATATGGAAAGGTTTAAATTATAATATTTCTTATAAAAGTGTTTTTTCTCATTTCTGGAATTCTTTATTTTTTCTTTTTATTGCTTCAAAATGAAATTTTTTTAGAGTTTGAAATATGCTTTTATAGCATCCCTATTAATTATTTGTTAAGCACTTTTTCGCTCCAATTCTGCTTTTTATAAGAGAAAGACTGTTTATCTCAGACAAAGTTTCTGAGTTTTTGCTCCAAACGCTGTAAAGCTTTATTTCGTGGCTAATTTTCGACTTCAAATGTTAATAATATGTTTCGTTTCAGAGGGGTTTTATTAATGTAAACGTAACCTAATCAACCTACCCCTAGGTTTAATTTTGGAGACATATAAGAAGAACCCAATACTTTGTATATGCCAATTTTTAAACAGCAGGATCATTATCAAAACAAAATCAGAAAAAGTGTTTTGGCTCACGCTTTTCATTTGATTAATCATAAAATAATGAATCATGTATAAGAAGTTTACAGACGAAGAACTTGTCGAATTATTAAAATCGGGCAAGGATAAAGCTTTTGATGAACTTTATTTTAGATATCGAGATCTGTTAGTTCGATTCGTATATCTCCGAATGAAATCGATTGCCATTTCAGAAGAAATTGTGCAGGAAGTTTTTACCACTATTTGGGAAAGACGCAAAACAATTGTGATCCAGAAAAGTTTTGCGGCATACATCTATACTTCGGTTCGTTACATGACTTTAGATTACATCAAATCGCATGAGGTTACCGATCAATACATTCAGGAAGTTTTAGATAAAAATACCGTTTCGCAAACCAGTTATAATGCGATCGAGGATTCTATTTATTATGACGAGTTGAAAAAAGCGGTTGATGAAGCGGCATCGTTACTTCCTAAAAAATCAAAAGAGGTTTTCATTCTTAGCCGCGTAAAACATTACACCAATAAAGAAATCGCCGAAGAATTAAACGTCTCAATCGAAACCGTAAAATACCATATTACATATTCGCTGAAGTTCATGCGAACTTATTTGGGCGAATTCAATTAAAAGTAAACTTCAGATTAAGAACTCAGCTTTTTTCTTAACAGAAGCGTAACCTTTTGCGCCTACCTAAAATTACAATTCCCAAGACATACTATTAAAGACATAAAGAAATTATAATGCCTGAAAATTCAAATAACGAAATCAAAAATTTTTTAGAAGGAAAGTATTCTCCGAAAGGACAAGAAATGTGGAATAAATGGTACGATCGTACAGATGATTTTTTTGATAATATGGAAATGGTTCAATCAGACCGTTCTAAACTTAAAAAAGAATTAAGACAAATAAAGAACACTAATAAAGTTATTTCTCTTTCATACAAAAACTGGGCTATTGCGGCTTCTTTGGTTTTCTTAATCGGATTATCGGTGTTTTTTTATCAAACATCAAATGCAGTCGAAAGCAAACAATTTGCCGTAAAACTAGGAGAGCATGCTAAAATAGAATTAAGTGACGGAACACAAATCTGGTTAAATGCAGGAAGTGTACTTAAATATCCAAAAGAATTTAAAGGAGATACCAGAGAAGTGTATTTAAGTGGCGAAGCTTTTTTTGATGTAGCCAAAGACAAAAAACATCCGTTTATCATTCATACCAATAAAATGGATACCAAAGTTATCGGAACCAGTTTTAATGTTCAAGCGTATCCAGATCAGACCACACAAGAAGTTTCGGTTGCTACAGGAAGAGTAAATGTGAAATCGACTGTGACAGAAGAAAATGTGTATGTAACTCCAGGACAGAAAGTGGTTTTTAAATCTCAAAACAATAAGCTTCAGGCTTTTAAAGATATTCCGGTAAATGCCATTTCGTTATGGCGAAAAAATATTATGGTTTTTGAAGAAACGCCTTTGCCAGAAGTTGTGGCCACAATTAATCGCAATTACAATGTTTCAATTGAAGTCAAAAACAAGAATTTAAACGATTTAAAGATTAGCGCCTATTTTAAAGAACTGCCTGCCGATCAGGTAATTGGGTTGGTGTGCAATATCATCAATGCCCAATACAAAATGGACTCAGGGGTTTACAAAATCGAGTAATTCTTTAAACAATAAAAATAAAACTACGTAGCAAACTAATAAACAAAACAATTACACTAAATCTAAAAACTATGAATGAAAAACAAATGCGGTATGCCGCAAAATGGCAGAGCATAAGGACAATAGGAACAAAATTATTCCTATTTATGACTTTGTTTTTTGCTGCACTAACAGTAAAAGCCGGGAATGTTGACATTAACAAAAGAGTGACTTTAAAAGTTGACAATGAAAGTATAAAAAATATATTTCAAAAAATTGAAAATCAGGTTGATGTGCATTTTATGTACGAAAGCAGCCAAGTAAATGCCAATCAGAAATTAAGTTTAAAACTGAATAATGTAACGCTAGAGCAAGCATTAGATAAAATCTGCGGTAATGTACTTAGATATGAGATCGTTAGTAACAATGTCGTGATTAAGAAAAATCAGAAAGTTGCTTCTGCAGACCAAAATAAAATTATTGTTTCAGGAACTGTTATAGCAGGAGACGATAATATGCCTTTGCCAGGTGTCGGGATTAAAGACAAAGGTTCGGATGCCGCAACAGCAACAGATTTTGACGGAACTTTTAAATTGGAAGTAAACGCTTCTGAAGCAACGCTTATTTTTTCTTACGTTGGGTATGTAACGCAAGAAGTAAAAGTTACGGGTACGCAAACCATTAATGTAAAATTGGCTGCCGATGTAAAACAGCTTCAGGAAGTTGTGGTAATGGGTTACGGAAGCGTGAAAAAAAATGAAGTTTTAGGAGCTGTTGGTTCTGTTTCTATGAAGGAAACTTCAAGCAGAACGTACAACAATGCTGCCGAATTATTGCAAGGAACAGTTGCCGGAGTTACCGTAATCAATGATGGTGGAGATCCTACTGCTTCGCCAACAATTAACATTCGTGGTATTGGATCTTTGAATGCTGAAACGCCTCTAATTGTTTTGGACGGAATTATTTACAGTGGTTCTTTAAATACCATAAATCCAAATGATATTGCATCGATAAACGTTTTAAAAGATGCGGCTTCTGCAGCAATTTACGGTGCGAGAGCTTCTGGTGGGGTAATTTTAATTACTTCTAAAAAAGGAATTTCGGATAAAATTAATGTAAATGTAAACTACCAAGGAGGTTTTCAGAATGTAGCCAAAAAACTAGAGGTTTTAAACGCTGCAGAATATGCTGATGCTATGAATCTTGCAAGAGATAACGCAGGTTTGCCTAGAATTCCTGCTTTCGATCCTGCATTTGAACCAACGGCAAGAACAACAAAAACAAACTGGATGGATGAAATTTTCCGTACGGGAGAAATTCAAGATCTATCTCTTTCGGTAAACGGGAAAACAGAAAAATCTAATTTCTTTCTTTCTGGAAGTTATAGAAAAAACGAAGGTATTTTGTTGAATACGTATGGAGAGCGTTATACCGTAAGAGCAAATTCTTCTTTTAAATTGGCTGATAATTTCACAATTGGAGAAAATATTTCGTATTCCTTAACTGATGGTCAGACGGCTAATACGTCAAGTTCGTATACAGGAGCAATTCAAGCAGCGATTTTATATCCGCCAAACGCAACGATTTACAGAGAAGATGGTTCAGGGCAATTTGGTGGTGTTCCAGAAAAATATATTGGTTCTTACGGAGATGTTATCAATCCGGTGGCGTATTTGAAAAGATTAGACAATAAAAATCCAATTTCTACCATTTTGATCAATCCGTATGCAGAATGGGAAATTGTTCCAGGGTTAAAAGTAAAATCGAACTGGGGTTATACCAGAATTCAAGATAATGCATCAGACTTTACAGTAAAAGTTACGGAGCCAGGAAAAATCTTCGATTTCAACAGATTGACTCTAAAAAACATAACGACTACAGATTTATTGAGCGAGCAGACTATTTCTTATGAGAAATCATTTGGGAAACACAATCTGAAAGCTTTGGCTGGATATACGTATCAAGAAACTAAAAGAGATTTTTATACTGTTGAAGGAACTGGTTTTGATAACGAAGATCCATCGCAGCGTTATTTATTGAATGCAAAATTGATTCAGCAGACAGCAGCAGGAAGATCAGATGAAATTATTTCTTCTTATGTGGGAAGAATCAATTACGATTTCAATCAGAAATATTTAATCTCTGGAATTGTTCGTCGCGACGGAACTTCAAAATTATTAGAAAATAATCGTTGGAAAGTGTATCCTTCTGTTTCTGCAGGTTGGTTAATTTCTGAAGAAAATTTCATGAAAGGTATCGAGCCAATCATCAGCAATTTAAAACTTCGCGCAAGCTGGGGACAAATTGGAAACTTAGGAAACCTTGGACCATACCAATTTAGCGTGCCATTGGTACAAACTCAAGCTTTAATTGGAGCTGTACCATCAATTAATTATGGTTATGCTGAAAGCGAATTATCAAATCCGAATTTAAAATGGGAAAGCTCTGAGCAGACTAATATTGGTTTAGATTTTACCATGCTAAATAACAGTTTAGTAGGATCTGTTGATGCGTATGTAAAGAAAAATAAAGACATGTTGGTTCGTGACCAATTGCCAGGAGTTTCGGGAACGCCACAAGGAAGAATCGTTAACTCGGGAGATGTTGAAAACAAAGGAATCGAGGTGAGTTTAACCTACCAAAAAACTCGCGGAGAATTTAAATTTGATGTTACGGCAAACGCTGGATTCTTAAGCAATAGAATTGTTTCTATTAAAGACGATTTAAATTCATTAGAACCACTTGGTTTAAGCAGAGTTCGTAGTTTGCCATTGGCGAATATTTACCAAGTTGGAAGCCCAGTTGGAGCCTTCTACGGATATGCTACCGATGGATTATTCCAAAGCAATGATGAGGTGAAAGCGTTTGTAAATAAAGATGGCGTAATGTATCAGCCAAATGCCGTTGCTGGAGATATTAAATTTAAAGATGAAAATGGAGATGGCGTAATCAACAATAGCGATAGAGTAGTTTTAGGAAGCCCTTTCCCAAAAACAACGTATAGTTTGAATGCGAATTTCAGATATAAAGGATTCGATATGAATGTCTTTTTCAGCGGAGCTGCAGGAAATAGTGTTTTCAATGCGGTAAAACATACCGGTTTAAATGCTTCTTTCCCAGGTTACAATTTATTGTCTGAATCTAAAGAGGCTTGGTCTCCAACAAACACCAATACCAATGTTCCGGTTCTTTCCTCAACAGATAACAATAACAACTTTGGACGTATTTCTGATTTATACATTGAAGACGCTTCTTTCTTAAGACTGAAAAACGTTTCGATTGGGTATACAATTAAAGAAAGCTGGCTGAACGGAAAAGCAAAATTGAGATTCTTTATTTCTGGACAAAACTTATTTACAATCACGAAATATTCTGGAATGGATCCTGAAGTTGGTCTTAAAAACTTCGGAATGGATTTAGGACGTTATCCGCTTTCTCGTATTTACATGACAGGTGTTAACGCAACTTTTTAAAAAATAAAAAACAATTAAAATGAAAAAAATAAGTCTTTTATTATTGAGTTTCGTGCTTTTGGTAAGCACTTCGGCTTGCGAAAGCGAACTTGATGTTGTGCCACAAGGAGCTCCGTCAAGCGGAAATTTCTGGAAAACGCCAGCAGATGCAAAAGCGGGAGTAAATGCAATTTATGCTTTATATTCTGATGATAATATGTATGGTCGTGGTTTCTTTTGGTTAAATAATGCCAGCGATGATATTGGAACAAAACCAAGACAAAATGCAGAAAGAATCAAAAATTTTATTGTAGACGGATCAGAATCGGATACTAAGGATATTTGGAGAATTCACTACGAAATTATGAAACGTTGCAACGATGTGATTCGCAATATTCCAAAGATTGCATTGGATGAAAGTACAAAAAACGGAATGTTGGGAGAAGCTTATTTTAACCATGCAGTAATGCATTTAGAATTAGCGTACCACTATGGAGACGATCGTGCTGGAATTCCGATTCAAGATAGAGAAGATCCAACAAATGTTTTTGTGCCTCGTGCTAAAAATGTAGCCGAAAATTACGCTTATATTGAAGCAGATTTAATCAAAGCGGCAGATTTGTTGCCTTATTTTGATCAGCTTACACCAGACAATTACGGACGCGCGCACAAAACTGCAGCTTGGGCTTATTTGGTTCGTACGTATTTGTATGCAAAAGATTGGGACAACGCCATCAAATATGCAAATATGATCGTGGCTAGCGGAAAGCACAAATTATTAGACAATTTTGAAGATGTATTTAAAATCAGTAACAACTGGTCTTCAGAATATATTTGGTCGGTAACTTCAAGTGCAGAAAATACTTCTTTGGGTTCTATTTTTCCTGGAGTTTGTTTAGAAGATAAAGGTTGGGGAGTTTACAATGGATGGGGAAATTTTTATCCAACAAAAGAATTATTCGATACTTACGTAGCTAATGATAAAAGACGAAGCGCTACGATTTTACAAAAAGGAGACAAATTTGTTTATTTCGGAGAAACAGTAACTTTTAACGAAGGAAATCACGTAGTAAGTTCAAGTAACAGAACGGGTTATCAGTTTAAAAAATATATGGAGCCGTTCAGTTATCCAAAAACATCATCGGGCGGAGTAGATATTCGTTATGTCAATGCAAACGGGGACAAGCCTTCAACTGCTTTAAATGTGCCTCTTTTACGTTATGCTGATGTGATTTTGATGTTAGCGGAAGCGAAACTAATGAAAGGACAAAATGCAGACACAGAAATCAATATGATTCGCCACCGTGCAGGTCTTACAGATATTGCTGGTGCAACAATGGTAGATTTAAAAAGAGAAAGAAGATGCGAGTTGGCAGGAGAATGGACAGATCGCCATTTCGATTTAGTGCGTTGGGGAGATGCAAAAGAAACATACGCAAAACCATTGCACCATTATGATGGAAGCGTAATTTATCCTGCTCGTAATTTCAACCCAGCGATTCACCACGTTTGGCCAATTCCGCCAGATGAAATCGCAGTAAGTAAAGGAGCTTTGACTCAAAACCAAGGCTGGTAATAAGTTAATTTCATTGTGTTTTTTTAGTTTTTTATACTGCAGTCTTAGTCAGGAGACTGCAGTTGTAAAAAAAACAGAGTAAAGTTTGTCTTTCCGAGGAACGACAAGATTACTTTTTAATATGCATTTAAACAAGTGAAACGTCTTTACACATAAAGAAAAACTATGTTTCTATGTGTTAAAAAATAAACAGCATAAACCCATTTCTAATAAAGTTACCTACAGCTTTAAAAGAATATAAATCATTTTAGATGAAAAAAATAATCACCCTTTTTTGCCTTCAATTTTGCCTCTTCGCGCAAGCGCAGGAATACAGTTCATCCAACATTCATTCGCATAACGATTACGAAAGTAAGTTGCCATTTTACGGGGCTTATTCTAACGAAACGGGCGTTATAGAAGCCGATGTTTTTTTAGTGAATAACGAATTATTTGTGGCGCATACTTCTAAAGAAATCGCTTCTCACAATACACTTAAAAGTATGTATTTGGAACCGCTTTCGAACAAATTAAAAACATTGGAAGGAAAAGCTTATCCAAGCAATAAATCATTGATTTTAATGATTGATATTAAGTCAGATGCCGATTCGACTCTAAAAGCAATTACACAACAGCTAAAGACTTTTCCAGATATCATTTCAAATAAAAATATAAAAGTGGTTATTTCTGGAAACAGACCTTTGCCATCGCTTTGGGCAGCGTATCCAGATTTTATTTATTTTGATGGAAGATTGAATGAAAATTATACTTCAGATCAATTGGCGAGAGTTGAAATGATTAGCGAAGATTTGCATGAAATCACAGTTTGGAACGGAAAAGGTGTTTTGACACAGCCAGATGCTGAAAAAATTCAGGCAATTATTAAAAAAGTCCACGATCAAAAGAAAAAAGTAAGATTCTGGGCTACGCAAGACAACGTGAACACGTATATGACTTTGATGAATTTAAAAGTTGATTTCATCGGAACGGATAAAGTAGCCGAACTGACGCAATTTATTAATAGTATCAAAACGACATTTTATCAGAATACAGAATTTCATCAAGCTTATGTTCCTAAAAATGTTTTCAAGAATAAACGTCCAAAAAATGTGATTCTTTTAATTGGTGACGGAATGGGATTAGCGCAAATCTATTCTGGTTATACAGCAAACAAAGGGCAATTGAGTTTGTTTAATATTCCAACTCAAGGATTTTCGATCACAAAAGCTTCAGATAGTTATATCACAGATTCTGCCGCAGGAGCAACGGCAATGGCAACTGGACATAAAACCAATAACCGTTTTATAAGTGTCGATGAACAAGGAAAACCACTTCAGACGATTGCAGAACAACTGGCAAAGAGAAACTATAAAACGGCAATTATTTCTGCTGGAAATATTACAGATGCAACTCCAGCGGCGTTTTATGCGCATCAGCCAGAAAGAAGTTTAAGTGAACCAATTGCGAACGATTTTCTTTCGAATTCGTCAGATATTTTAACTGGAGGAGGACAGAAAGAATTTATTTCTAGAAAAGATGGCAAAGATTTGTCTAAAACTTTAATTGAAAAAGGATACACTTTCTCAGATAAATTCTCGAGTTTAGATACGATTAAAAACAGCAAATTTGTTGTTTTAGAAGACGCGGCTGTAGTTTCTATAAAAAATGGAAGAGGAGATTTTCTAACGAAATCTTTAGCGAAAGCGACCAACACTTTTTCAAAAACAAAGAATCCGTTTTTTATTATGGCCGAAGGCGCTCAAATTGATTACGGAGGACATCAGAATAATGTGGAATATGTTGTGAGAGAAATGCTTGATTTTGACAAATTGGTTGGCCAAGCAATGGAATTTGTAGATAAAAATCCAGAAACACTTTTAATCGTAACCGCAGATCACGAAACTGGAGGATTGTCATTAATTGATGGAAGCATTGAAAAAGGATATGTTCACGGAAGTTTCAGCACGAACGATCATACGGCAATTCCAGTTCCTGTTTTTGCCTACGGCCCAAGTTCTGAAAAATTCATGGGAGTTTACCAGAATACAGCAATTTACGACAAGATTATGGAATTGATTGGAAAGAAATAATTTCTTAAATAAATTCAAATGAAAGGAGCTTCTAAAAGGGAGCTCCTTTTTGCTTTTATCTAAAATATATCGCTCCGCTGTATAAATATATCGCTCTTCCAGAGCTTGAAAATGTTTCTGCAAAAGTCCCAGCGGGACGAAATATTTATAAAAACAGAATTACGGTTTAAGAAAGAGCCCCAGCGGGGTAAAATATATCGCTCCTCTGGAGCTTTTTAATCGGTGTTTTGAATTTTATCTATAAATATTCCGCTCTTCCAGAGCTTGAAAATGTCTTTGTAAAGTCCCAGCGGGGTAAAAAATATAGTTTATCTACTTTTCACATTTCACATTTCACATTTCACATTTTATTTATTTTCCTTTCAACAAATTAATGCTAACCGTTGCCGTATCGGCATCAGGAAATCTCTTAAAAATAGATTGATCTGGAAACAATCCGGCTTCTGCGGCAATGGCATTAAAAACATCAATTTCAACAATATATTGGTCCGAAAAACCATGAGTGGCATCATAAGCTGTTGCTGGAGTTCGACCTAAATTATTGGCCGTAAGTTTCGGATTTATAGTATGAAGTTCAATGAGTAGCAGACCAAATTTGCGTACATAAGGAGACCATTTTTGCAAATGTTCCAAAAGATTATCTTCAACCAGATTATTGCTAATTCTTTTTCCTCTGCAAGCAAATGCACCTGTTGAGGTACTGACTCTATTTTCGTTACTATGTTTCGGATCTTGCCAAATTCTATTATGATCGAGAAAAGTCCTCACATTTAGAAGATCTTTCAAATCAATATTATAGTTTTCTTTCAGATCATCTGCCAGTAAATCAGGACGTCCGATATCGCCCCAAATTACTTTGGCCCAAATGTCTGCATTGATAAGATTGGCTCTGGTGACTTTCAGTGCCGTCTGATTGTAATCGGCACCGACTAAAAATAACGGATATTCATCGAGCATTTTTCCACGTAAAGTTTGCCTGTCGATTACTTCAAAAATATGCTGTAGAAAAGCGCCATTTCCGCATCCCATATCTAGAATTCCTTTAGGCTGTTCTTCGATCGGAAGATTAAAAAGTTTAATAAGAATTTCATCAACCACTTTAAAATAAGTATCGTGCGCGCCTCCGCTTCCCCAAACATTCATTTCGCGATCAACATGAATTTCGTTTTTGCCTTCTGCAGTTCTTAAAGCATCTGGATTGCCAAAAATTAATTCTTCAATTTTGGCAAATGTTGGAAGATAAGAAACCGTAACACCATAAGCGCTGGCTCTTTTAGCAAAAAATAAACCGGCTTCGGTAAATTGATAATTTCCTTTTTTCTCCAGAAACCAGCCCAAATGCACAAAAAAGTCTAATATCTTTTTAAAATTTTCGGGTGATTTATGAAACTCTTCGGGGCTAAAAGAAGTTTCCATAAAATACTTGTGAAACATTCCGTTCATCGCCAATCGAACAATAGTTGGCCCGATGAGGTAACCTTCAATATGTTTTAAAATCTGTTCTTGAATACTCTTAGTTATAGGGTCGCTGGAAGACTCAATTCCGTATCTTTTTTTATATTTTTCAAAAATAGTATTGAGCTTTTCAAACGGTGTATCTTCAAACAAACGGGGATGAAAATGTATAGATAACTGAAGTAACTCGACAACATCTTCGTAGAGATGAAACAGCGAAAAAGCAGTTTCAGTTTTCTCATTTACAGCAATTGTGATTACCTGCGTTTTATTATCAATTTCATATTCTACAAATCCTTGAGAAGCCAAAACTCTCAAAGCAACATTCAGATATCCTTCGTTGGCATTAAAGGTAGTAGTAAGTTCAGCTATCGAGGTCTGTTTTTTATCTAATATAAATTCTAATACAGACTTATTTTTAAGTGCGACCGCTACAGGAGCAGTAACCAAGCCGTCAAGATGCCGGAAGATGGAACTTAAGAGTTGTGATTTATCGGTCATAATGCAAAAATGAAGTTAGTTAAAAATAGTGATTTTTTTCTTACGTAGGATATCTTGTTTTTATTGAATTTCAGGTTTGTTTTTTGTTTTTTGAAAAGAATAACATACCATATATTAAATTTATGTTACCAAAATAAAATGCGTAAAACTACTTATTATCAAGGAATTAATGTTTTGTAATTTCGTTATGCTGTTTTGTTACAGTATATTTTTACTTCACGCCTAAAAAAAGCTGTTTTTACATCTTTCTTTATTCTACATGCCTCATTTGTGGATCTATTTATTTTATGTTAAAGGATTGATTTTTAAAATTAATGATAACCAATAAAAAATAAAAAAATGCGTAAAAGAGTAAAACAAAAAAATGGGCTGGAAATAACGGCGGTGATAGGAACTTCGGCAGTTCTTCTTTCTTTTGAAATGGAAAAAAGCCTTACCGATGGACTTCTCGGATTTGCAATTGAAAGAGAAGATCATACCGAAAATGAAAAGTATTATCTTAAGGGTTTTAAGTATTTTGAAGAAACCGCTGGAAACACATTTGAAGGGCAACTGCACAGTACTTTTGAGCATCCGGTGCAGTCATTTTTATGGGAAGATTTCAGCGTTAAATGTGACCATGATTATTCCTATAATGTAAGCCCTGTATATGGCAAGCCAAAATATTTGAAATATGGGAATACTTGCACTATAAGGTTTAAGACACCTACAGAAGATGCAGGAGAACATTCAGTTTATTTTAATAGAGGTGTGGCAGGTAGTCTGGCTTATGCTAGAAAGTTCAAGAATAAAAGACCTGGATCTGAAGACATGACTGAAGAAGAAACTGCTGAAGCGTTAAAGTGGCTGTCGAGAGGGCTGGAAGAAGCTTTATTAAAATTTATTGATAAAGCGCAAGATAGTTCTTATCAGCTTCGTGCTGCCTTTTATGAATTTGAGTACCTTCCAGTGCTTGAAAAATTTAAAATAGCATGCGAAGAAAAGGGGGTCGATGTAAAGATAATTTATGATTCTAGAGGCGAAGAAGAAGCAAACAATAAAGCCATAAATGAAGCTGGTTTACCTCGTAATGTTGTGATTGCGCGTAGTGCAGAAGCTTCAAAACGTTTTATTGCACATAATAAATTTATAATCTTGCTCAAAGATGAACAGCCAGTAGAAGTTTGGACTGGCTCTACAAATATAACTCCTAAGGGAATTTTTGGACAATGCAATGTAGGGCATGTAATACGTAACGAAGACATAGCCAAACAATATTTTAAATATTGGACAGAGCTTGCACAGGATCCATTGAACGATGTGCTTGATAAAAAAACAATCACTATTCAGCCAGATCTAGCATATGATCAAATTCCTAAAAAGTCAACAAAAGTCTTCTTCAGCCCACGAGAAAAGAAAACAATCCTACAAACCTATGCTGATTATATGGCAGGATCCAAGCAGTTGGTTTGTGGCATGTTTCCTTTTTCTTTTAGCTTGAAAATGAAAGGAGTGATTGTTGAAAAAACAGATAATTTGAAATACATTATTATAGATAAAAAAGATAAAAATACCAGTCTAGTAACAACGGACTATGATAATGTAATTGTATACGGAACATATCTTAAAGATGGACTTTATGATTGGTTAGAGGAAACCCATGCAGGTTTTCTTTTAAATTCGAAACCTACAAATATCGGAACTAACTTTATCCACAATAAAGTACTTTTAATCGATCCGTTGAGTGAGGATCCTATTGTAGTAACGGGATCTGCCAATTTTAGTGACAATTCTATTGCTAACAATGATGAAAATACACTGATTATAAGAGGAAATAAGGATGTTGCTGATTTATATTTTACAGAATTTTATAGAATATTTAATCATTATTATGCTAGATACACCGCTGTTAAAATGTCGGAAAACCCTAGTGCTGAAAATCCAATTCATTTAAAAACAGAGTCGGCCAAATGGGTGCCATCTTTTTATAATCCTAATGGACTTAAATATAAAAGAAAAAAAATGTTTATCGATATGAAAGTTTGAGAGAATTGTTTTGTTTAAAAAAAGATAAAGCCTTTAAATATTTGTATTTAAAGGCTTTTATTTTATATGAAATTTTGAATTTAGGCTGCTACTTTTTCTCTCACAATAATTTTTTTATTCTGAAAAAAATGGACCAAATTTTATTGTTTTTGAACTTTTTTTTTGAAGAACGGCAATGAAAAATGATTAATAAATACCTCAAAACTGAATAAAATCTTTATAAAAATTACAAAATCTACATTAAAAGTCAAAATGACAATAACTGATCAAAATCCTTTATTTGCTGAATATTTCGTTTTATTTTGTTGATAAAAAAGAGATTTATTGAAAAAAAATTTTACTAAAACGTTTTTGTAAGTTTTGCTTACATATATTTGTGATGTACTAAAATATTCAACAATAAATTTTTTACTAGATGAAAAAGATTACAATTAGAGATATTGCTAAACAGGCAGAAGTTTCTATTTCTACTGTGTCTTTTGTTATCAATGGAAAAGGCGAAAAAATGGCTATTAGTCCGTCGGTGATTAAAAAAGTTCAGGATGTAGCACAAAAACTGCAGTATAAACCAAGTATGATTGCTAGCAGTCTGCGAACAGGAAAAACAAGATCAATCGGACTCATTGTAGAAGATATATCCAATCAGTTTTTTGCTGATTTGGCAAGAGTGATCGAAGACGAAGCAAAAAATATTAATTATAGGGTTTTTTATTGCAGCACAGGAGACGATAACAATCGTTCGGAAGAATTGGTGCAGAGTCTTTTACAGGCAAATGTTGAAGGTTTTATTATTACACCGACTCGAAATCTGGAAAAAACAATCAGCCAACTTTTAAAATTGCAAAAGCCGGTGGTGCTAATCGACAGATATTTTGCCAATCAAAAAGTAAGTCATGTGGTAATGGACAATCATGAGGGAGCTTACTCGGCTACTAAATTTTTGATTGATAAAGGAAGAAAAAATATTGCTGTTGTAAACAACGAGTCTGGAATGATTCAGATGAAATTGCGAGAAAAAGGATATGTAGAAGCGTTAAAAGAAGAAGGAATTTATAACGAAAATTATACGCTTCATTTAGATTATCATGCAAGTGAACAAAGCAGAGTAGAAGCCATTATAAATTTCTTTGAAAAAAATAAGGATATAGATGCCGTTCTTTTTTTAGCAAATTACCTCGGACTTGCAGGATTACAAGCTTTTAGATATTTAAAATATAAAATTCCAGAAGATATTTCGGTGATCAGTTTTGATGATCACTACAGTTTCAAACTGCATACGCCCACCATATCTGTAATTGCTCAGCCCATAGAAGATATAGCGGTCAAGTCCATACAATTGCTAATGAGTCAGATGACCAACTTTGAAGACTATAAAATTGAAAAAATTCTCAAAAAAGGCTCTTTAATAATAAGAGAATCAGTTTAAAATTTTTTTGACCATTTCACTAAAACGATTTAGTAAAAACCAAAAACAGCAAGACTTGCAAAGGCTTCTTGTTGCTATAATTGAAAGTAGAGTACCAATTTTTATTAATTATTTAAAACAAACACGTAACAACAAAACACAAACGAAATCAAAACCAATAACCAAACAAAAAAGCTTATGAGACGAATATTAGCAGTGTTAGGAGTGATATTGCTTAGCAGTTTAAGTGCTGCCGCGCAAAATCGATTAATAACCGGCATAGTTACAGATGCAGAAAACAAGGGAGTTGTTGCTGCATCAATCGAAGTTCAAGGAAAACCATTTAGCGCTGTTACAGATGCTGAAGGACGATTTAAAATGAATGTTCCAGAAGGTAAAATTACCCTTAATATTTCTTCTATAGGGTTTCAGTCAAAACAAGTTGTATTACAAGAAAAAGAAACGAGAGTTGCTGTTACACTTGCCGAAAATACTCAGGAATTAAAGGATGTTGTGGTAACTTCATTTGGAGTTAAAAAACAGAAGAAAAGTTTAGGTTACGCTGTAGGAGAACTAAAAGGCGATGATCTGACAAAAAATAAAGAAATCAATTTAGGAAATGCTTTGCAAGGTAAAATTGCCGGTGTAAACGTTTCGGCTCCAGTTACAGGGCCATCAGGTTCAAGCCGAGTGGTTATTCGTGGTGCGACTTCTGCATCAGGATTGAACCAGCCGTTGTATGTGGTGGACGGAATCCCGATTGACAATACGCAGCAAGGAAATGCAGGAATGTGGGGTGGAGCTGATAAAGGAGATGGTATGTCTTCTTTTAATCCAGATGATATTGCTTCGCTGTCTGTGCTTAAAGGTAGTGCCGCTTCTGCTCTTTACGGGTATAGAGGATCAAATGGAGTTATCTTAATTACAACTAAAAAAGGTAAAAACGGAACAGGAATAGGAGTAGATTTTAGTACCAATTCTTCTTTTAACACACCTGCAAGTCTTTTAAAATGGCAAGATCAATATGGTGCTGGTGCTCCAAATGCGAGTGGTGTGCCAACTAGATTTAACAATTTACAGGAACTTAGAGATTCATACTATTTTGCATGGGGAGATAAATATGACGGAACACCTTCATTATCACTTGATGGCAAGACAAGACCTTATCAAGCTTATGGAAAAGATAATGTGGAGAATTTCTACAGAACTGGATATTCTTTCAGCAATACTTTAGCAATTTCTGGCGGAAATGAATCAACAAACTTTAGATTATCTTTTGGAAATACAAAAGACGAATCTATTTTGCCAGAAACTACTTTTGGTAGAAACAACGTGGCTTTGAGTTTAAATTCGGCTCCAAATAAAAGAATCAGTATAGAAAGTAACGCTCAGTATATTTCTGAGAAAAGCCATAACCGTCCTTATTTAAATGATTCGCCGAGAAATCCATCTTTCCCAACGACTTTTATGACTCCGGGAACAGATATTAGATGGTTAAGCAATCCTTATGATGCGAATGGCGGAGAAGAAGATTTTTTAGGAGCAAACGTATACCATACAAATCCTTATTTTGCTACCAAATCTCCTTTAAATGAAGATCTTAGAAAGCGTTTTATTGGGTCTGCAAAAGTAAATTATAACATTACAGATAAAATTTATGCTAAAGCTGTTATTGGTATTGATGATATTAATTATGAATATACTGAAGTTGAGCCTACTGGAATAAATTATAGCCCAGGTGGATCTATCGAAAACAGAATTGAAACCCGTTCTGAAGTAAATGCTTCTGGTTTTTTAGGCTACAAAGGAGATATTGCTAAAGACCTTTCTTTGGATGCTTTTATTGGGGCAAACCGTCAGCATAACAGATATAGCGGTATTAAAATGAAAGGAAATAACTTTATTGTTCCGTTCAAATATTTCTATGCAAATACGCAGCCAGATAAAACTGAAAAATTATTCTCTGAAAGTGAAGTAAACTCTCTTTTCTATTCAGCAGATCTTGGATACAAAGACTACTTGTTTCTTAGTTTAACAGGTCGTGAAGATTGGTTCTCTACTTTAGATCCGTCAAATAACAGTACTTTTTACCCTTCTGTAAGTTCAAGTTTTATTTACTCAGAAGTTATCGGTCTTCCTGAATGGATTTCTTATGGTAAAATTAGAGCAGGTTGGGGTAACGTTGGAGGTGCATTGCCAGAAGCTTACGCTTTAGCATTGACTTATACAGCACCAGACGGACAGACAGATTCTTTAGGACAGCCAATTTTGGGGGTAAATGGAGAAACAATTCCTAACAGAACTTTAAAACCATACAATGTAAGTACAATTGAGTTTGGTTTTGAGAACACATTTTTCAACAACAGGGTAAGTACAGATTTGACTTTCTACAGCAAGAAAACAACAAATGATATTACCGATGCCGATGTTTCTCAAGCTTCAGGATATAGAACAACAAAAATCAATGTTGGAGAAATCCTAAACAAAGGGGTGGAGTTTGCTATTAATGTAAAAGCAGTTAAGACAGAAAATTTCTCTTGGAACGTAGGTTATAATTTTGCTTACAATGATAGTGAAGTTTTAAATCTTTCAGATAAAATCACAACAAAAACATTAGAAGGAAACAGAGACGGAAGAGCTAATGTAGTTTTAGAAAAAGGACAGCCTTTTGGAGTTATTAAAGCATACGATTATTTAAGAGATGCAAATGGCAACATTGTATTAGATACAAACGGAAAATTCTTAAGAGGAAATTTAATCATTGCAGGACAAGGTGTTGCGCCAACATCTATGGGACTTTCAAATGATTTCTCTTATAAAAATTTCACTCTTTCTGTTTTTGTTGATGCTAAATTTGGAGGAGAAATCTATTCGGCTACAAATCAGTTAGGAACACGTTATGGATTATCTGAAATTACACTTCCTGGTCGTGAAACTGGAGTTGCAGTAAGCGGAACAGATGTTAACGGAAATCCTGTAAACACAACAGTTTCGGCATACGATTATTGGAGAAGCTACAGTGATGTAACATCAAACTTTGTTTACGATGCTGATTTTGTTAAGCTTAGAGCAATTTCATTTGCTTATAATTTCCCAAAAGCATATTTGCAAAAAACACCATTCCAGTCTGTTAGTTTAGCATTCTCAGCTCATAATTTGTGGACTATTTATGACAAAGTTCCAAACATCGATCCGGAGTCAAATTACTCAAACAGTAATGCGCAAGGTATGGAAAGAGCTTCTATGCCTTTGACAAGAAACTATGGTTTTGCACTTAATGTCAAATTCTAATTCTAAAAAAGATGAAAAATAGATATATCAAAATATTTTGTGTCGCAATTGTTGGTGTTTTGACATTAGCTTCATGCGACAAAGGATTCGAAGAAATGAATAAGAATCCGAACGCCTTAACAGATCCAGCTGTAAAATCAATGTTTACACTTGCAGAGATTTATGTAGACGGACAGGATTTCTCTAACACAAGAGGAAATAACTTATACGCAGCACAAATTGTACAGCAATTTTCTTCACTTGGAGGACCAGGTTCCAAATACACCTACTCTTCGGAGTATTCGGCTGCCCTTTTTGGTGAAACTTACGGAAAAGGTTTAAATCAGATTTTCCAATTATTATCTGTAGTCGAGGATACGCCAGAGAATACAAATATGATTCAGGCTTGTAGAATCATGAAAGTTTTCTTGTTTCAAAAACTAACAGACACTTACGGTGAAGTTCCTTATTTTGAAGCAGGAAAAGGATATAACGGAAACGTTTTTTCTCCTAAATATGATACGCAAGAAGCTATTTACAACGATCTTTTAAAAGAATTAGACGAGGCTGGAACGGCACTAGATGCTGGAAAACCTTTTGTTGGAAATGCCGATTTGTATTACCAAAGTGATGTTGCAAGATGGAAGAAATTGGCAAATTCTTTAATGTTAAGAGTAGCAATGCGTTTGTCTAAAGTAAATCCTGCAAAAGCAAAAGAATTTGTAGAAAAAGCCTATGCTAAAGGTGTATTTACTTCAAATGATGATAGTTTGGTTTTAAAGCATGATGCTGGTCCTGCAGGGGTTAAGACAAATCCAATTACCTCTTCTTGGGTTAGAAATGATTTAAATGGAGGAGAATCTAATATTAAATTCAGTAAAACTTTCATCGATTTATTGAAAAACACAAACGATCCTCGTTTAAGAATTTATGCAAAACTAGAAGCTACAGGAGATAATAGCCCAGCAAGTCAGCAAGGTTTGGCAAATGATGCAAAAGAATTTCCAGGAGGAGATAAAAAGCTTTTCTCAGATCCAAATACTTCAACAGTATTGCGTTTAGATGCTCCAACATTAATTATGTCTTATGCTGAGGTTCAGTTTTTATTGGCAGAAGCGGCAGTAAAAGGATGGAACGTTGGCGGATCTGCTCAAACGTATTATGAAAATGGAGTAAGAGGTGCTATGAATATTTTAGCAATTTTTGGAGATAAAGTGCCTTTGGTTTCACCAGCAGAATACAACACTTATATTACTACATATCCATTTAAAGCTGGAGGAACAGAAGCAGAAAAAATCGAGCAGATTATTACTCAAAAATGGATTGTTTTATTATTCAACGGTTTTGAAGCATTCTCAGAATACAGAAGAACAGGTTATCCAGTTTTAGTTCCTGTGAATGATCCAACGGGAGACACAAAAGGAACAATCCCGAGAAGATTAATTTATGATCAGTCAGAACTTATTACAAACGAGGCTAATTATAAAGAAGCAATTCAACGTCAAGGTTTAGATTTAATGACCACAAGAATCTGGTGGGATAAATAATTTTTAAAGTGGTTGGTTAGTTAAGATAAGTCGGGTAATGAGCATACCCGGCTTATTTTTAAAATCATATAATAAATTGATCTAAAAATCAAGCAATTTGAGAAGTTGCTTTACAGATTCAAATACCTTTTTTTTCGCAGCAAACTAAGAGAGATTCTGCTGAAAAAGATGGATTTACTTTCTGTATTTTAAAGATTTCAAAAAGCGATATTTAAGAATTTGTTTCATTATTTGAATTTAAAACGATTCCTATCAAAATCAAAATAAAGCATAAGGCAGTGGTAAAGAAGATATTTCTAGTTGTATTTTAGAGTTACTAACAAAGAATAGATTCTAAAGAGAAGGAATAAACTTGGTCATTTCTTTCCTTCTCTAAACTGCCAAATTAGTTACCTTTTTACTAATTTTAGAAGGTATTAATATAGTATTCCATAAAATGAATTATCAAAAAAAACTTCACTGTTTCGTTTGCCTATTTTGGGTAGGTTTTACATCAATTGCCTTTGCACAGCAGATTGATTTAAAAAACAATTGGACCTACCGTGAAGAGAAAACGCAAAAATGGTACCCAGCGACTGTTCCTGGAGAAATTCACACAGATTTGCTAAACAGCAAATTAATACCAGACCCGTTTTACAGAGATAATGAAGAAAAACTGCAATGGATAGAACGCAAGAACTGGGAATACAAAACCACTTTTCAGGTTACAGCAAATATGCTGAAAAAGAAAAATACAGATTTAGTTTTTGACGGGTTAGATACTTATGCATCTGTTTATGTAAACAATCAGCTGGTTTTAAAAGCCGATAATATGTTTCGTCAATGGCGTGTTGAGGTTAAAAAAGTCTTGAAATCAGGAAATAATGATTTGAGAATCGTATTTCAATCGGCACAAAATGTGGTTGACTCGCTGGCAAAAAAAGATTATCCATTTGTAATTCCAGACAATCCGCGTGCCTATGTACGTAAAGCACAATACCATTTTGGTTGGGATTGGGGGCCAAAATTTACAACCTGTGGAATATGGAAAACACCAAGATTAGAATCTTATGACAAAAAAAATCCCGAGAAACCTTATGTTTTAAATCGAAAGATTGAATTAATACAAGAGCCAGATAGCTTGGGTAGATCTTTCTATTTTAAAATTGATGGAAAACCTGTTTATATGAAAGGAGCCAATTACATTCCATCAGATGCTTTTCTTTCTAGAGTAGATAAAAAAGAATATGAAAAAATAGTTTTATCTGCCAAAGAAGCCAATATGAATATGCTTCGCGTTTGGGGCGGTGGTATTTACGAAGATGATTATTTCTACGATTTATGCGATAAATACGGAATAAATGTCTGGCAGGATTTTATGTTCGCGGGCACAATGGTTCCTGGAGACGATGCTTTTTTTGATAATGTAAAAAAAGAAGTTCAGTATCAGGTTAAGAGGCTGCGTCATCATCCAAGCATCGTTTTATGGTGCGGAAACAACGAATCTGATGAGGCTTTTAAAAATTGGGGCTGGATGAAAAGTTTCAAAATTTCAAAACAAGATTCAATCCGTTTGTGGAAAGATTATAGGCGTTTATTTCATGACAGTATTCCGAAATGGGTAAAAGAAGTCGATGATAAACGTCCGTATTTAAGTTCTTCGCCTTTACACCATTGGTCAAAAGCAAAAAGTGTAACTGAAGGAGACAGCCACTATTGGGGAATTTGGTGGGGATTGGAAGATATCGAAGCCGTTCAGAAAAAAACAGGACGTTTTGTGAGCGAATACGGAATGCTGTCTTTACCGAATTATTCTTCAGTTGAAAGTTTTACTTCTCCAGAAGACCGCCACTTATATTCAAATATACTAAAAGTACATTTAAAGGCCGGCAAAGGTTTTGAGAAATTAGATTCCTATTTAGGTAAATATTTCATCGATGCCTCTAAGATTAAAAAGATGAATCTAGAAGATTATGCCTATTTGAGTCAGTGCATGCATTATTATTCAATCAAAAATATTGTCGGAATTCATCGTTCGAAAGCGCCTTATAACATGGGAACTCTAGTTTGGCAATTAAACGACTGCTGGCCTGTAGCAAGCTGGAGTATTACCGATTACAATAACCGACAGCCAAAAGCAGCTTGGTACGCCATAAAAGAAGCATACAGAGACGACATTAAACCAGAAACCGATTTTACACATCCTAAAGATCTGGCATTAGAAGACCCAAAAATAAGCTGGGAAATAAAAGGGAATAACGTAATTGTAAAAGCTCAGAAAATGGCAAAATACGTTTGCATTTCCATGAAAGGGTATAATGGAAAATGGAGCGATAATTATTTTGATTTAAAACAAGGAGAAGAAAAAACAATTTCGTTTGAAGGGAAAATAACAAAACCTGAGATTAAGATTTATTCTTTGTTTGAGGTTTTAAAGAGATACGAGTAGAGGTTCAAAGTAACAAAGAGACAAAGGGACAAAGGTTTTGCGTAGAGACGCACTGCAGTGCGTCTAACACACAGATTAAAAAAATAAAAATATATGAGAATACTATTTAGCGGTTTCTTGGCTTTAGGTTTACTTTTTGCCAATCCAACAATTTCACAGCAAAAAAAGACAAAACAAACCGATACAAATTACACGCAATATGTCGATCCGCTTATTGGTTCGGCGGGTCATGGCCACGTATTTGTAGGCGCAAATGTTCCTTTTGGAGCGGTGCAGTTAGGACCTGTAAATATTTTTGAAGGATGGGATTGGTGCAGCGGTTACAACTATGCCAGCAATACCATTTTAGGTTTCACGCACACGCATCTAAGCGGAACCGGAATCGGAGATTTAAATGATATTTTGGTGCTTCCTGTCAGCGGAAAAGTTGGTTTGACCAAAGGAACAAAAGAAGATATGGTAAACGGTTACGGTTCGTATTTCTCTCATAAAAACGAAGTGGTAAAACCAGGATATTACAGCGTTTTATTGGATAAATATAAAATCAAAGCCGAATTAACGGCCAGTGAAAGAGTTGGTTTTCATAAATATACTTTTGAGAACACAAAAGATTCACACATTTTAATTGATCTTGCTGACGGAATTGGTTGGGACAGACCGGTAAAAACGTTCATTAAAAAAATTAGCGAAACCAAAATTGAAGGCTACCGTTATTCGACAGGTTGGGCAGCAGATCAGCGTATTTATTTTGCAATGGAATTCTCTGAGCCTATCACAAATATGATGGTTTATGACAGTACAGCCGTAGTTAAAGGAACAGAAGGTGAGGGCTTAAAAATAAAAGCAGTTTTAGATTTTAAAACTTTAAAAAACAAACAGATTCTGGTAAAAGTCGGAATTTCTCCAGTTAGCGTCGAAAATGCATCTACCAATATAAAAGCAGAGATTCCGAATTGGGATTTTGAAGCTGTTGTAAAATTAGCAGATTCAAAATGGAACGTATCACTAAATAAAGTTCAGATAAAAGCAGATGAAAAAACAATGAAAGTTTTCTATACTTCATTGTATCACACCATGTTTGCGCCTTCTATTTTTAATGATGTTAACGGAGATTATCTGGGAACAGACAAAAAAGTCTACGAAAAAGCCAATTTTACCAATTACACTACTTTTTCGCTTTGGGATACTTACCGCGGACTGCATCCATTATACACCATTACACAGCCAGAAAAAATCAATGATATTGTAAAATCGTTTTTAGCGATTTATCAGCAGCAGGGCAGATTACCGGTTTGGCATTTAATGGGTAACGAAACCAATACCATGAATGGAAATCATTCTATAGCCATTATCGTTGATGCTTATTTAAAAGGATATCGTGATTATGATGTCAATTTAGCATACGAAGCCATTAAAAAAACGGCCATGCAAACGCGAGACGGAATGGATTATGTTCAGAAACTAGAATATATTCCTGCTGATAAATTATTAGAATCTGTTGGAAATGCTTTAGAATATGCAATTGATGATTACTGTATTGCTTTGATGGCGAAATCGTTAAACAAAACAGGCGATTATAATTATTTCACTAAAAGAGCCAATTTATACAAATTGTATTTTGATAAAGAAACCACTTTTATGCGTGGTAAACTAACAAATGGAAATTGGAGAACACCATTTAATCCGCTTTCGTCAGCACATCGTAAAGACGATTATGTTGAGGGAAATGCGTGGCAGTACACTTGGCTGGTTCCGCAAGATCCGTACGGTTTAATTGATTTATTTGGTAGCGAAGATAAATTTATCGCAAAATTGGATTCACTTTTCCTGCTTACTGATAAAGTAGAAGGAGAGGATGTTTCGCCAGACATTAGCGGTTTAATAGGGCAGTACGCTCATGGAAACGAGCCAAATCATCATATTCCGTATTTGTATGCTTATGTAGGGCAGCCTTGGAAAACAGCAAAATTAATTCGAGAAATCGACGATAAATTCTACTCAACAAAACCAGACGGATTATGCGGTAATGAAGATTTAGGGCAGATGTCGGCTTGGTACATTTTGTCTTCTATGGGATTCTATTCGGTTAATCCAGCAAACGGAATTTATGTTTTGGGAAGTCCGTTGGTAAATTCAGCCGTTATCCATCATAAAAAAGACATTTCGTTTACGATAAATGCGGTTAATAACAGCGCTTCAAACATCTATATCCAAAAAGTAGAATATAACGGAAAACCTTATACAAAATCATACATCACACAAGAAATGATTGTAAAAGGAGGAGAACTCAAATTATATATGGGAAGCAAACCTTCGCAAACGTTTGGAGTTAAGAAAGAAGATAGACCGTTGTAAGTAGTGTTCAGTGTTCAGTTTTTAGTGAGCAGTTTCCTAACAGGTTTTTAAAACCTGTTAGGTATAATTTAAGGTTTAGATTTACGGCAGCCTTGTCAAAATTTTAAACTTTGACAAGGCTTAGGCAAACGAGATTGGCATTTTACAAAAAATAAAATACCTAACACGTTTTTAAAACCTGTTAGGATAACAACAGATAATATGAAAATAAAAAGTTTAATTTTTTTTGGATTAATACACTGCTGCATTTCTATAAATGCGCAAGTTAAAGAGCCAGTAGAATATGTAAATCCGTTAATGGGAACGCAGTCTTTGCATAATCTTTCCAACGGAAATACATATCCTGCCATCTGCAGACCGTGGGGAATGAATTTCTGGACGCCTCAAACTGGCAAAATGGGTGATGGATGGGCATACACTTATACCGCAGAAAAAATCAGAGGGTTTAAGCAGACGCATCAGCCTTCACCTTGGATGAACGATTACGGTCAGTTTTCGATTATGCCAGTTACTGGTAAATTGGCTTTCGTCGAAGACGAGCGCGCGAGCTGGTTCAGCCATAAAGCGGAGGTTTCAAAACCGTATTATTACAGCGTTTATCTGGCTGGTCATGATGTTACGACCGAAATTACCACAACAGAAAGAGCGGCGCATTTTCAGATTACATTTCCTGAAAATGAAAAATCTTCTATTGTAATCGACGCTTTTGATAAAGGTTCTTATATCAAAATAATTCCTTCAGAAAATAAAATAATCGGCTATACAACGCGAAACAGCGGGGGAGTTCCTCAGAATTTCAAGAACTATTTTGTGCTGGTTTTTGATAAAAAGTTCTTAACCAATTCAACTTGGATTGATAAAGTTTTGACTGCTGATAAATTAGAAGCAGAAGGAAATCATGTAGGTGTGGTTATCGGGTTTCAAACCAAAAAAGGAGAAAAAGTAAATGTTAGAGTGGCATCCTCTTTTATAAGTCCAGAACAAGCAGAGCTGAATCTGAAAAACGAATTAGGCACAGCAACTTTTGAAGAAACAGTTACGCAATCTAAAGCAGAATGGAATAAAGTTCTAGGAAAAATTGCTGTGGAAGACAACAATATAGATCAGTTAAGGACTTTTTATTCTTGTTTGTACCGTACAGTCTGTTTTCCTCAAAAACAATATGAAATTGATAAAGACGGAAAAATTGTGCACTATAGTCCGTACAACGGAAAAGTCCTTTCAGGTTACATGTACGCAGGAACTGGATTTTGGGATACTTTCCGTGCTTTATACCCTTTGTTAAATCTGGTTTATCCTTCTATAAATAAAGAAATGCAGGAAGGATTGATCAATGATTATAAAGAAGGCGGATTTCTGCCAGAATGGTCAAGCCCAGGATTTAGAAACGTAATGGTCGGAAATAATTCTGCTTCTGTAGTTTCTGATGCTTATATGAAAGGATTACGCGGTTATGACATCAATACTTTGTACGAAGCTTTATTGCATGGAGCCAATAATGAAGGGCCTCTGGAAGCTGTTGGTAGAAAAGGAGTTCAGTACTACAATACTTTAGGATATGTTCCGTATGATGTGAAAATCAATGAAAATGCAGCCAGAACGCTTGAATATGCTTACGATGATTTTACAATCTGGAAACTGGCAAAAGCATTAAATCGCCCGAAAAAAGAAATCAGTCTGTATGAAAAACGAATGCTGAATTACAAAAAACTCTACAATCCAGAAATAGGATTAATGAGCGGACGAAATAAAGACGGCAGTTTTCCAGCCAATTTTAATCCGTTTAAATGGGGAGATGCTTTTACCGAAGGAAACAGCTGGCATTATAGCTGGAGTGTTTTTCACGACATTCAGGGTTTGATTGATTTGATGGGCGGAGAGAAAAATTTCACAGCAAAATTAGACGCTGTATTTACCACACCTCCAATTTTTGATGACAGTTATTATGGTGCTGTTATTCATGAAATCCGCGAAATGCAGATTATGAATATGGGGCAATACGCGCACGGAAACCAGCCAATTCAGCACATGATTTATCTGTACAATTATGCAGGCGAACCTTGGAAAACGCAATATTGGTCAAGAGAAGTCATGGATCGTTTGTACAAACCAACTCCAGACGGTTATTGTGGAGATGAAGATAACGGACAAACTTCTGCATGGTATATTTTCTCGGCAATGGGATTCTATCCGGTTTGCCCAGGAACTGAAGAATATGTTTTGGGAGCGCCTCTGTTTAAGAAAACAACTTTGCAGTTAGAAAACGGAAAACAGCTTATTATCAATGCGCCTAATAATTCAGAAACCAACAAATATGTAAACGAATTAAAATGGAATAATGCTCTTCATACTAAAAATTACATCAACCATTTTGATGTATTGAAAGGAGGCGAATTAAATTTTGATATGACAAGTTCTCCTAATTTTAAAAGAGGTACAACAAAGGAATCATTCCCATATTCTTATTCAACTTCAAAATAAAAATATATGCAGTCACGTAGAAAATTTATAAGAAATGCAGGCATTTTTTCAGCAGGATTAATGGCACTTCAAACAGAAGCTTTCGGATTTAATTCAGATACTTTTCCCTTTCCGCTAAAAGATTTTGTTTCTAAAAGACCTCCTGTTGCCGAAAGAAAATTTACGAGTAAAGCAATTGAAGCCGCTATCGTACGTATTAAAAAACAAATCGGCAATCCTGAATTGGCATGGATATTCGAAAACTGTTTCCCTAACACATTAGATACTACAGTCGATTTTGAAATTATTGACGGCAAACCAGATACGTATGTAATTACAGGAGATATTGATGCCATGTGGCTTAGAGACAGTACGGCGCAGATTTGGCCTTATATTCCGTTTGTAAAAGAAGATCCGAAACTGGCAGAACTGGTAAAAGGTGTAATTAATCGTCAAGCGAAATGTATTCTGCTGGATCCGTATGCGAATGCTTTTTATAAAGATTTTACGAAGGAAAGCGAATGGAAAAATGACCTTACTAAAATGCAGCCCGGAATTCACGAAAGAAAATGGGAAATTGACAGTTTGTGTTATCCGGTTCGATTAGCACACGGATATTGGAAGGAAACAGGAGACATCAGTTTATTTGATGCCAAATGGAAAGAAGCCATGCTTTTAATTCTTCAGACTTTTAAAGAGCAGCAGCGAATGGATGGCAAAGGAGGGCCTTATAGTTTTCAGCGTCAGACGGCTTGGGCTACAGATGGAGTTCCATTAGGCGGTTATGGCTATCCTGTAAAACCTTGCGGATTGATTGTTTCGACTTTCAGACCAAGCGACGATTCTACTTTATTCGGTTATTTGATTCCGAGCAATATGTTCGCTATTGAAATATTAGGCTATCTGATTGAAATTTTCTCTCTTCCAGCTTTAAAAGACAATGATTTAGTTGCTAAAGCCACAAAACTGAGAGATGAGGTTCAAAAAGGACTTAATGAACACGGAATTATCAATCACCCGAAATTCGGAAAAATTATAGCTTTTGAAGTAAACGGATACGGCAGTTTCCACATGATGGACGACGCCAATGTGCCGTCTTTATTGTCATTGCCGTATTTAGGTGCAATTGCTCCAAATGATCCTTTATATCTAAATACACGAAAAGTGGTGCTGTCTGAGAATAATCCGTTTTTCTATAAAGGAAAAGCGGGCGAAGGTATTGGCGGTCCGCACACGGGAGTTGATACGATCTGGCCTATGAGTATTGTTTTGAGAGCGATTACAAGTGTAGACGAAAAAGAAATAAAGGCTTGTATCAGCAATTTAATTAAAACAAACGCCGATACAGGATTTATGCACGAATCATTTCATAAAGATGATGTAACCAAATTTACCCGTAAATGGTTTGCCTGGGCGAATACATTATTTGGCGAAATGATTGTACATACCAGTATTCATTATCCTCAAATTTTAAAAGACAAAAATATCTAGTACTAAAGCTAAATAATTAAAAATGAATACATCACACGCCATTGGGCTGGATATAGGAGGAACGCATATTACAGCTGCGGTTATTGATAAAGCAGAAATGAAAGTTCTTGACTTTTCGCTTTGTAAAGAATCTTTCGATTCAAATATGCCAGCAGATCAGGTTATAAGCATTTGGAAAAAAGTAATCAGCACCGCAATAGAAAATTCTAAGATTAAAGATATTACAGGAATTGCAATTTGCATGCCTGGACCTTTTGATTATAAAAACGGAATTTGCTGGATTAAAGATCAGTCGAAATACGAACATTTTTACGGATTAAACATTCGAGAATTGCTTTTGGAAACTCTAGATTTTCCTGCAGATTTTCCAGTTCTTTTTGAAAATGACGCTGTTTGTTTTGGAAAAGGAGAAGTTTTTAAACAGCAGGAAAATCTTTCTAAAAAAGTAATGGCCGTAACATTAGGAACTGGATTGGGGGCTTGTTTCATTGATAAAGGAACATCAATCAGTTCAGGAAGTTCTGTTCCCACTGATGGCGAAATATACAATCTGTCTTATAAAGATGGAATTGCAGAAGATTATGTTTCAGTTAGAGGTCTTTTATCACATTACAAATCTTTAAGCGGTAGCGATCTTAATAATGGTTTAGAACTTTATAATTTAGCGAAAAATGGAGATCAGAAGGCTATTCAGGTATTTGAAAGAATGGGAGAGGATTTAGCAACAGTTGCAATTCCGTGGATTACCAACTTTACAGCAGATCATATTATTATTGGCGGAAAAATTGCCAATGCAAGCGATTTGTTTTTGTCTTCATTTAACAAAACAATTCAGGAATCTGGTTCTGAAATTCAAGTTTCCATTTCAAATGACAACGAAGTGGCAGCATTATTAGGAGCGGTCAGTTTTCTTTGTGATTAAAAAGCAAAAAACGGATGAGTATTGGACTCATCCGTTTTTTGTTTTACTATTGTTTTAAAACTTCTCTTGCAGAAGTTTTAAAACAAGTTATGTCTGATATTTTTTTTTTAATTAAAAACAATAAAAAAGCCTTTAAATTAGTATTTAAAGGCTTTTACTTTTAGTTTCTTTATGAAACTTCATCTGGCGGAGAAAGAGGCTCCGCCACCTGTATCGTAAGCCCCAGCAAACACTGGGTGTCATGTTATGTCAAAAATACCAGGGCACTAATAGGGCGCTCTTAAAATTCTTGGGTTTATTAACCTCTGTAAATGTAGGAAAAAAAATCGAGAAATGGCTGGAGAATTTCGAAAAACTTGATTGGTTTTTATTAGTTTAACTGTTGAGCAGTTCGATTCTAGCAGAAACTAATTCGATTAGTTTTTCTTTCTGCTTCTCAGGCAAAAAGCTGTTTTCAATCCACCAAATTGCTTTCTTTATTCTTTTTAAGAACATTTTATATGTATTGTCTATTTGCTTTTCTGTGAGATTCAAGTTTTTTCCTAAAATTGTAAAATCATTTTTTGTTAGTTTGTTTCTCCGACCATTAACGGTTAAACTCATCTGTTCATTTTCGTTAGGAATTACAAGATAAGTACTCACAAGATCATATACCGGGCTTATGGAGAATAATCCGTCTTCCTGTTCTAGCATCGAAAAATTTTTTAAGTGCATATCTGCATTACCGGTAATAAAACTAAATATAATTATTTCGAAATACCTTAGAGAGTCTAGTCCTGCCTGGGAAGAGTGTTCTCTGATTGTTTTTCCTGTTTTTTCATGGCTTCCTTTGTACTTGCGTTCGGTCAAGGTCTCAGTAAGCTGGCACAAATCTTCACATGCTAATTTTTTTTCACCAATACGGTCAAAGCGCTTGGTCAGATATGCGAGATTTCCAGCGGGAAGCCTTACTAATCCGTGGTCAGCTGTTTTTATTCCGAACAGTTGCCCTAAGTGCATACATAAATCTTCGTTTTCTGGTAAGGCTTGGTATGCCTCGCTTTGAGGTTTGAATATGTAGTTGCTTTTATTATCAATAATAGTAAATCGAATATTGTTTTTACTTCCTTCCAGCCACAAACTTAATTTAGGCTGAACACCAGTTACAGCTGCCTTTGTGTCAATTACTTCTTTAGCATATGATACTAGTTTTTTTTCATCTATTTCGATTACCGGCATTGATTCAATGCCAAAAGTGTTTTGTAGACATTTTGAATGAAAATCTGTTTCATCATTATTGAGTTCTTTATAGCATAGAAGACATTTCATATTTTATTAATTATACTTATATCACCGATGCAATCACGGCAAAGAGTTAATAATAGGCTCATCCTGTCTCTTGCATTAAGTTTCCAGTTGTCAATGGCAATTTTTAGAAGCCACCCCTCAGGGATTAATCCGTCAAAAAATGGGATCATGTTTTTATCTGTAAATAATTCTTTTCTTAGAGGTAGAGTTCGACTTACCGGGCCATATTTTGGAGAATTTAGATATTTTTCATCATATTGAAAAAAAAATCCGTTCTCATCTTCCCAAATAGTGCCTGCCAGTAAATCTTTTTTATAAACAAGTCCTTGTTTCATTATTGTTCTTCTATTTCTTGAATATCGCTATGGGATATTTTTTCTGATGAATATTGATTTAGATGATGTTTGAAAGCATGATTGCTTGAAATAAATTCCCAACCTGTAATTGTACCTTCTTTAGGATCTAAAATTTCACTTATTAGTATGCCGTATTTTGTGACTTTATTTTTTAAAGTGATTTTTACACTTTTGTTGAGATAAGTGCTGAATATTTGGTAAGGGTTCAATGCTTGTCTTGTTGGGGTAAGTTCGAAGCCGAAAAGTGATAGAACCTGTTCAACCTTATCTAGTTGCACGGTTTCCTTTCCTTGTTCCAATTCTCTAATGAAGCGCAGGCCGACACCAGCTTTTCCAGCTAATTCTTCTTGTGTGAAACCGTATTTTTTACGGTAATATTTGATAAATGGAGATAAATTACTCATTTTTTATACCTTTACGGGTACAAATATAATGAATTAATTCAAAATAAAACCCGAAAGGGTATATTTTTACGGGTTTTAAGATAAAAAAACCTGTAAGGGTATAATTTTTAATAAAATTTAAGTTTTAATCCCCAATGGGTATAATTTTGAAGAATATAACGTAATATAACTGAAAAGACAGGCTGCAGCCTGTCTTTTCAGTATTCCCAGTCAGTACTTCGTTTTATTATTAAACCCAATTACCTGATTTATTTGTTTAATAATAAAACGAAGTACTGACTAGAGTTAGCGAAGTTAGCGTTTTTTTTTGACAAAGACAAGCGTAGAGTCTTGATGGAAACTGTAAACTTTAAGAGGTCTAGTACTTTTTACACTGCTAAAAGTTTTAAAATGAACTAATCGATTTGTTTTAATTTTAATTGATAGACGAAAATCAGCTATTTTACCATTGACCATAAATTAACTAACGGAATATCGATTTTAAGCCCCACACTTAAAACTACGGCATCAAATGCTTTGGAATCTATAAGAATTTGATTTTGGTTGTAAGAAGATTTTAATGGCAGGAACTTTACACTTGCAAATACAACAAATGGAGTTTTGCGAAGAGCGTACATACCACTAAATGCTGGACTAAAGACTTCAGAGAAATGTACATCTTTGGCATAATCGTCGGTAGAATTAACTAAATAGTGATTTACAATATTGCCTAGATCAATTATGTCTACGGTAAATCCCCAATTGTTAGGTTTTTCTGATTTTAGGTTGGTCCAAGTGTAAGCAAAACCAATTGGTGCTGTTATGCCGGCTGTATATTGTGTTTTAAGTGAAGAGTTACTGCTAGCCCACATGCGAGATCCCTGCAGGCCTACGTATCCATTCAGGTCAATAGATCTTGAAACTCTGCGCTTTAATTTATAAGAAGTGGGAGGAAGAGCATGAGAGTCGATAACATTGGCTAATTCCTGGGCATCTTTTGCCACCAATACATCACCGAAAAAAGCTGTGAGTTTAAGAAGTTGATCCTGGTTTTTTAATTTAATGCGTTCCAATTCTTTATTAGTAGAGGTGTAGTTAATTCCAACTCCAGGTTTATTTATTAAAGCAAATATTTTTTGCTGATCTATACCTTTTTTATCATAGGACAAACCAATTAAATTCATTAGAGAAATAATTTCTGTATCGTTAAAATTGAATTTCTTTTTTAATTTATCCAGATTAGTTTCAAATGACGAATTCAAAGCTTTGACCACGCCGTAGTTATCGCTTTTAGAATTGCTCAAAAACTTCAAAAAAGGTTGAATTTTGGAAAAATTATTAAATGTTATTTTTTCTTGACCATTTGATATTTCTAAAATGTCAGCAGCAAGATTGATATCGTAAGTTTGATTCTTAAAAGAGATTGTTTTAATTCCATTGTCGAAGATTAATTTTTTATTGTTGAAATACAAATCAAATTTTTCTTTATTGATGTTGTTATTAGATATGGTTCCAATTATTCGAAGCGCAGTTTGAATTGCTTCACTATAGTTTTTATTTTGAATATCCTCGTATATAGTAGTCGCATCTTTTAAAATTTCAATATTTGCGTTGGATCCTTTTTTATTGTCCAAATAAATTTTATAGTCTAAATTGTCAATGATTTGCAAGGTGTTTTGCCATACATTATAGAAATTATAATTTGGATCATCGTCTTTTTTATCCAGTTTTGTTTGAAAGTCCTTATTGACTTTGTCAAATTGGCTTAATGATATAAGTAAATTGCCTACCCATTTGGATAGAGGCTGTTGCTGTTGATTGAATTCATTTTTGAAAAAGTTTTGGAATGCATCGTTATTAGTACCATATTTGAGTTGAATCAATTCTCCCAATGCTCGCCACTGCATTGCGCTCATTGCGCTAATTTCTTCATAAGAAAGTAAACGGTAATTTTTTTCTCCTTCAATCTCGTCAATCGCAAAAAACTCGTTGGTTAATATATATAGTATTGTGATGGAATTTTTAAGTAATTCTTTCATTTCATACTTTTGCTCAGTATGCTTAGTTAGGAAATCATATTCCGGAGTCGTGTAGAAATAACGAATAATATCACGGTAATTGTATTTTTCAGCTACCAAACGGTTGAGATTGTAGCCAAAGGTTACAGATGTATTAAAGAGTTCTGCTTTTTTGGGATCACCGTCAAAGATGAAATTATTAACCCAAGCGCTCTGTGCCAGATTCGTCGGCATTTTAACAAAGTCTGAAGCAATAGCATAACGCCACGCTACACTAAAGTTTGGTGTTTTAAAGTCTTCGAGGCTTTCTATCAATTTTATTGTTTCTGGAAAAGCTTCATAAATTAAAGGATTTTTGATGTTTTCACGAATTTTGTCCATAAACCATATTGCCGTCTCCTGTTGTGCTCTTTTAGCCAAAAAAATAGCCATTGCATTGATCATATCTGATTCGGAAGGTACTTTATAAGCAGCACTGGCGGATCGCTGTTCAGAGCTTTGTATGATTGCATTTACATTGAATTCATTTGTGGAAAAATCTGCTTGATTACTTGTTACTTTTACGCCTGCTAAATCGGTAGGAATATCTACCTTGTATTCTGATAAAAATTTATCGCCGTACTCCTTTGCATAGATTCCGACTTCTTTACTGTAATCATCTAAATTTGTTTTATAACCATTCGACAATCGCGTAAAATTGTCTATGGCTGACTGAATATTTTCCTTGCTGCTACTTTTGTCAATGCTTATTACTGCTAAAAAATTGTGTTTTTTAAAATAATTCTGGATTTCTAAACTATCACGGGTTATTTTAAGAGCATCAAGTACTTTAATGCGATAGTCCAATGTGTCTTTTGGTATTGAGAGTTTTGAATTATAAATGCTTTTTATTTTTTCTAATTTGTTATTTAAGGATCCAAAATTATCATACATAGAAAATTCGCCTTTTAAAAATTGAGACTTTATCTCTTCTGAATTTACATATATTCCATCTAGAAAACCTTTAATCATTTCCTTTTCCGCCTTTTGAGTCGAATTAGATGTTTTACTCATCCAATACGCATCGGTTTTGTCTTTTGAAATAGCATATATTAGTGCAGAGTAGACTTGGCTTTTCATTTCCGTACTGAGATTATTGGCTACAATATACTTACTTAAATAATACAGATTGTAGATGTGAAGCTTGTCGCTTTTAGAGGTTGAAACGGTTGAGGTTTGGCTAAAAGCGACACTACTTACTAGTAACAGAAAATAATAAAATAGTAAATTCAATTTCATTCTTTATTAGGATTTAGTATGTTAACTTTCATTACGGGATTTGTTCTTATTTACAAACATATAAACTGTATGTGTTAAATATGTAAGTATAAATACTTGATTTTTAGATTTTTGTTGTTTTTTTATTTTTTATAAGTTTTGAGGTATTGGACTAAAAAATACATTTAAAGCTTGAATGATGTTTTTGACACTATAAACGCCATCATCTGCAAATGAGTAATAGGTTTCAGGAGTGAAGATCAGGTAATCCACAAGCATTATGTCCAAAAGATTACCTGCTTTTTTGACTTTTTGGGGTGATTTGTTTGTCAGCATCTGAGGCTAGTGTACGCCCTTACGGATGATTGAGAATCATCATTACGAAGGTAGCGGTGGCTTTTAGTGCTGCTGAGAATATCAATTGAAGATCTACAACAGTTCCGGTTATACCGCCGGTTTTGAATTAAAAAAGATAACTTGATAACAATTCACGACTATCAAACCGACATTGTTTAAAAATAAAAGCAAAAAGTTTCCACAATAAATATATTACCATATCTTTCGATGGTATTTTCTTATAAAATATTTTAAAAGAACTCGAGCTATATGATTTTTCAAAAAGTAGTAAAAGGAATATCCGGTATTGGCCCTGCCGATGCGAAGGATATTATTGATAAAGGGCTAAAATCCAATTGGTATCGTATGGCAGGAACAATTTTGGAGGAGGATAAAAAAATGCATTTGACGGCTGAAAATCTGCACCTGCATTTGAACAAGTATCATCAAAAGGTTCCGGTTGGAAATCCTTTGTATTCAATACATAAGGGTAAGTTTGGAGATATATCACCCTTTATTTCGACAACAGCAGGAGTGGTTCAGAGAAATGGAGATCAGAGAAGGAATATAATTTTTCCTTCCTATATGACAGCTCTTAGGTTTGCTACATCAAATTTCAGAAAATCTGGGTTTATTTTTTATACATATGTGATAACGGTTGGGAAGAAGGCTATCAAGATGGAACAGTTTGCGGAAGACACTAGAAACCTGAATATATACAAAGAATTTCAGGAGTTCCACCATCAAGGTGAAGTAATGGCAAAAATTATAATTCCGTCGGTACAGATTGAAAAAGCTGAAATGTATGTTGGAGCTGAAGTAAAAAAGCAGATAAGAGCTGGAAAACCTATCATTCCCAAATTGGTTTTAGACAACCATGATTATCAGGCGCCTGAGGAGTTTTCTAATATTCATGATATGATTTTATGAGCAGCTACAGTGATATTTTAGGAATAAACTCGGAAGATTTATCAAGCATTGTTGAGGTATATTCAAGTTATGCAGAATCTTTTGATTCAGAACCTTCAGAGGACGAACTGCATCTTATGGCAAGTTCTTACGTAATTAGTGCGGTCTATCAGGCATTGCTAGATCCTGTAAAGTCTAGAGGGCTTTTTTTGAAAGCTGCAGGATTGTATAAAATATTAAACATGCCTTTTTGGATGGTTTGTCATATTTGTTCTCAGGTGCATAAAGATATGAGATATCGATTTTTAAAAATTGAAAAAGAAAACTTGTTTTATTATTATCTCAAAATTTTGGATGAAGGAATTTATGGATACGAACATTATATTTATGATGATTTTTATATTGATGTCGAGGGAAATCTGCCGGAAGTAGCTCCTGGTATTCAAATTCCTTATTCAATATTTGTAACAGCTATTGAAGATTCTTTCACGTGGTCAAGTTCTGAATTAGAATCTAAAGTAGATAGTTTTGTCAAGTTGATTTCAAGATTTGGGAGGATTTTGGATAAATTAAAAGAAGACGAATATAGGTGGAAAAATCTGCAAGGAAATATTCTACCATACGAACCGCTAGAAATTGCGATGGTAATCGTGCTATTAAAAAGGTGGATCCTTCATTATAGTTTTGAAGAACTTTTAAAGTATTTCCAAGGAATGAGTGAGGAAAACAAAGTTATACTGTATGTGTGCATTGATATAATTTCTTCTTCCGAGACGGACTAATTCAATTTGCATTGATGTAACAATGATAATCACAGCGTTTACAGCGATTTATTTTGCCTTGTAAATTCTAATGGAGGTTTTGTCTTTTTTTCTTAAACACAGTGATAAAGCGACTACTGTTGTTGTAGAATAAGTCATAGGCAATCTCCTTAATTCTGCAATGTTCTGATATCCGTTTAAGGTCTAGATAATAAAAATTGCTGTTTCTAGTTTGTAAAAAGAGAGTGGCCTCTTGTTTATAATTTATAAGCTATCCATATTACCAAATTGAAAATAAGCATAATACAGAAACATACGAAAATGCAATATTACGTAAAGTAAGAAAAACTGCAAAAAAAAGATGGTAAACCGCAGACACTAGTCACGAAGGACTCCGAATCTAATTTTACCAAATAATTATCTACTGTTGACTTATTTTTTTCGATAAGAGCCTTTGTAATTATTTCTTACTTTACCATCTGGAGTTAGAAAGTTAAAGTTTTCATCGCGAAATTCAACTTTTTCGGTGTCCGACAAATATAAATCATGGACTCCATTTATATAAAACTTCTCATTAAAAAGTACGCCGACTGATAAAATTGATTTTTTTTCCAAATTTAAACAACACATTTGTGGCGGACCACCAGTTTTTGGGTCAGTTTGATTTTCAATTAATTCGACAAGTGCTTTGAAATAATTGCGTGCTTTTGGATATAATTCAGAGAGATATTTACTCAGAATGTTACCATATAGTGTTTCTCCTGAGCCACCTTTGAAAACCAAACCAGTTGTAAATGGAATTTCTATTTTTTCATGATCAAAACATCCAGTATCTTTCATAAAGAAAAATTTATGACTGTAAAATTGATTATTAAATATTGTATTTAGATAAACAGTAAAATTTTGACGAATCTCGGATTCAGGATAGTCACTTAGAGAATTGTTAATTATTTCGTAAATAATAGTAATTTTCCTATATATACTTAATGCGTTTATATATTCTTGAGAAGTTCTGAGATATGAAATTATTTGAGAAATGTTACTTAGACAAAAGAGACTGTCTCCACAATATCCAAAAATATCTAGACTATTTTCAAGTTTAAATATTTTTTGAGAATAATCATATGAAGAAACAATCTGTTTAGATGTATTATCGACCCACGTAATTCTGCTGTCGCTAATCATAGTTAAAGTTTTTTTTCCAGCTTCACTAAGAGAAAAATATGATGCTATTGTAGTCATAAGTATTAATGATCTTTTATTATTTTTGTTTTATAAATTCCCCCTAAAAAAAATAAATTAAGCTGCGAAACCTCTTCCCATTTGTGCTAATTCATAAAAATGTTGGAATGCCACGTCTACTTTTTGAGAAAAAATTAGTCGATCGTAACTGGTTTCAGGTAATAAATTACCTAAGACCAATTGGATTTCTCTTTTTACTTTTTCCTGTGTAGCTTTTTCTTTATGCCATTCTTGAATTAGTATTTTGTTTTTAGCGTCGTACAATTTTTCTAATAAAGATTTTGCAGCCAATCGAACAGATTTTTCTTCTTCTTTATTCAGTTTTTCTTTTTTTAATAAATCAAACAGTTCTTGCTCTTCTTCTGTCATTTCGTTTTTCGCAGCCCTTTGTTGCTCTTCATTCGATTCTTGTGCTAGTTTTAAAAGATCTTCATAAGCCTGCTCAATTGATAAACTTCCTGAATTGTAATCATCAATTATTCTCTGGAAGTTTTCTAAAAATGAGCCTCTAGTTTTATTTTGAGCCATCATTTGTTTTAGCTTTATTTCAAGCAATTCTCTTAAATCTGCAAATTGGATATTTTTATGTTTTTTATCTGGAAATTCGCTTCTTAATAATTCGAAATTTAGTTTACTCAAATCAATTTGCTTTGATGAATCTATTTTGTATTCCAAATTAGCTGGTTCTTGCAAATCTCCTTTTCCAACGATACTAGTATCTAATAATTCTTCAATCTTTTTCTTTGCCCTTTCTACAGCTTCGTCCTGATCTATGTTTCTCTCGACAACATCTCTTAAGTATTGCAAAACATCTCTATTCTTTTTTATTGCTGGAAATTCATATACTTCGGGTTTTGCAGAATCATATAGCGCCACAATAGTGTTGACAAATAAGCCTAATTGTTTTTTATGTTCATCTTTCGTCAAAATAATATTAGCATATTCTTGAAACAATTCTATTTCTTTGAATCCTCTTTCTCCCATAGACAATATTTTGTCTACATCAGCTCCTAGTTCATAACAAAATAATTTTGCTTCTATTATTGCTTGGTCTAATAATGATAGTAATTCTTCAAATTCTTTTGCAGGATATTCGTCTTCTTCGTCTTCGTTTTTTCTGCCTTTCGTTCCTTCGGCATAGGCTGCTAAAGCTATTTTTAAATTTCTAAAAACACCAAAATAATCAATTACTAAACCATTTTTCTTTCCTTCAATAACCCTATTTGTTCTTGCAATAGTTTGCATTAAAGTGTGATTTTGTAATGGTTTATCCAAATATAATGTCGAAACAGAAGGAGCATCAAAACCAGTCATCCACATTGCGGTTACAAAAACGATGCGATAGCTATTGTTTGGGTCTTTGAAATAATCTTCGATATTTCGACCGTCTTCATCTGGACTGTCTAATAATTGTCTGTGCGGTGTAATATTTAAGCCTGCTTTACTAAATGTTTTTTCCTCTTCTTTGTCGCTTCCTTCTTGACTTATAACCACTGCCATTTTGGTTTCCGTCATAAAAGCAATTGCCTTTTCATATCTTCTTTTTAGTTCGGGATTAGTTTCCGACGCTATTTTCTTTCTTAAATCTTTAATTTCTTCTTTCAAGTGGTATTGAACTTTTTCATACATTTTGACCGCTGTAAATTTATCAATGCTAATTACCATTGCTTTCATTGGTCTTCTTCTGCCATCTTCATCTACTACATCCAAGCGATAAGGAAAATGCTTCACGATGTGTTTTGCAATTTCTTCTAATCTATCATCTCTTCTAACCACATTCAATAAAGTAGAAAACTCTTTATCTAATTTAGTTTTTTGTTCATCTGTAAGGTTTTCATTTTCTAGAATTTCCGCAGCTTCTCCAACCAAATCAGGGTTGATTTGTTCTACTCTTGGTACACTTTTTTTGTAGAAAATAGGCACTGTGGCTCCATCTTCAATACTTTGGGCAAAATTGTATTCTGAAATATAGGAACCGAACCAATCCTTGGTTAATTCGCTTTTTAATAATGGTGTTCCAGTAAAAGCGATATATTGAGCATTAGGTAATGCAATACGCATATTTTCTGCTAGACTTTTGTATTGCGTTCTGTGAGCTTCATCTACAATTACAATCCAATCTTTTCTATCTGTAAGTTGTGGATATGTTTTTCCGCTTTCTATACCGAATTTAAAAATTAATGTAAAGACATAAGAGCGATTTGATTGTAGGTATTCTCGAAGATTTACTTTGTCTTTTGGTCTGAAATAATTTTCTTTTTGGTCTTTGGTTTCTACAATAGCTTCCGTTTCCAGAAAGTTTCTGTAAATCTGACCATCTAAATCTTTACGATCTGTAATGACTAAAAAAGACCAATTACCTGTAACTTTTCGATGGATTTTTTTAGAGAAAAAAATCATTGAATAGGACTTTCCTGAACCTTGTGTATGCCAAAATATACCTAATTTCCCTTTGTTGGTTTCTTTATTCTGTAAAGCAAATATCGCATTATTTACGCCTAAAAACTGATGGTTTTTAGCAATAATTTTCACCTTGTTTTTATGGTATAATACAAAGTTTTCAAAATAATCCAACAGATTTTCTTTATTACAAAGTCCTTCGCCAAAGATTTTAAGACTTAAATGTTCTCCGGTTCTTTCGCTTTCTTCTTCGATTTCCTCTTTTGTAGGTTGGTCGTGGGTAATGGCTGTGTCTGTTAGTTTTATCCAGGAGAAAAAATGATCCCAAGGAGCATTAAAACTGCCTACTCTTGTTTGGATTCCGTTTGAAATACAAACAAATAGATTATACCAAAACAATTGTGGGATATCTCGTTTATACCTTACTAGATTGTCATCAAATCCTATTTTTACTTTTTCCTTAGCATTCTTAAGTTCAATCATTACTAAAGGCAGACCATTTACGTATATTAATAAATCAGGTCTTCTTGTAATGGTTTGTATTTCCTGATATTCTATACTTAATTGCGATACTAATAAAAAATCATTGTTTGTTTTGGAATTAAAATCTATTACTTTTATATAATCATTTTCTTCCCTCCCATTTTCATTTTTATAGTTAACTGGTACGCCATTTTTAATTAATTCATAAATTTCTTTGTTGGCAATTACAGGTAAAAGTGTGGCTCTACTTTTTGTAAGCTCGTAAATAGCATGATCAATACATTCAGATGGTAAATCTTTATTGAGGTTTTCTAAACTAGTACGTAATCGATCGACCAACACTACATCTTTTAATGTTTCTCTCCCTATTAATTTTTTCTCCCAAGCATTGATATGTTTATAACCCAATTTTTCTATAAAAAAATTGATATCGGCAACTTCAATATCTGATTCGTTTAGATATGCCATAGTTTGTTATTTAAACTTAATTTTATAACTGTCATTTTCAACAAGAAACTTTGTATTATCTAAAAAACTCTCGTTGTTTTTGTAATCAAATATATTTTTTAAATATTTGAAATTAATGTTTTCTGATAAAAGATTGGTAATTAGTAAAATATCAAATGATTTTTCTTTTGAATGTCCAATTTTAACTTCGGTTGTAGTTATGTTAAATGAATAGTTCTTTGTTACTGAACTTTTAACTTCAACAAATCGGGTTTCTTCTCCTTTTTTACATTCAAAATCATATCCTAGACCATCCTTTCCAATTGAGAAACCGGCTTTAATAGCGTACTCTGAAACCCATGTAACACTATCAAATTCTTTCTTTAATAATTCAAATGCAAATTTTTCTCCAATAAAACCAATGTCTTCATTTTTGTATTTTTTAGATATTCCATTAAAAGATTGCCCGTTTGAGGCATTTCCATTTCCTGATTTGTTGTTTTCTGGAACTTTTGTAGGGTCATAATGCTCCATTTTGAAATCATTATTTCTAAATTGTTCTTCGACAAAATCTAGTAAATCATTAACGTTATTATTTGAATAAGGCACAGAAGTATTCCCTATGTTAATTATCGATTCTGCATTGTTATAGGATAAATTATTAAATTTTTGAATTAAATCTTTTTGTATGTTTTCCAAATCATTAAAATATACTGCATTTTTGAATTGAATATCATACCTGCTATTATTAAAAACACCATCATTAAAATTGGGTAATGTTCTCAAATAAGATTCTAATTTCTTAATGTTTTTGCTATAGATTGCTTCTAAATCTAGTGTGCCAGTATTTTCAATAAGTTGGTAATCTATATCAGGAAAACTATTTAAAACAGCTTCTTTATGAATGTTTTTTACATCTAGATAAATTGAATTCTTGAATTTTAAAAACTTCAAATTAGAAAATAATTCTCTTTTTTCAACAAAACCGTTAGATTGCTTTTTATTAAACAGATAGGAAGCATATTTATCTGTGAAAGTTTTATGATAAGTATATAATTGATTTATAAAGTAACTTTCAAAATTCAAAATTTTATAGCCACATGCATTAAAATCAGCTAAATCAATTTTTAAGTATCGGAATGTTTTTTGGATGTAGATGAAATTTTTATAGTCTGAAAGATTATTGTAATCTAACTTTCTGAATATATCAAAAAACTCATCTTTATCTAATTCAGCAAATAAATTATTATGAATAAAATCGCTATTCAAATCTGTGGAAGGAGTTAATTTTACTTCCTTTAGATCCAATAATAGTTTCCAAAATCTTTGTTCTGAAGATAAGAGACCTTCAAATTTCCCAACGATTTCATTCTCAATTTTATCATAATCTTCAAATTCTCGTTTTAAAAGATGAATCCAATTGGAAGGACTTTCTCCCAGTAATAAAATAAAGTCTTTTCTATTTTCTGTAACTTTTAGAGCACCACAAATGATATCAGCAATTGTTTCTTTTAATCTAAAATCCTTTTTTAATTCTGCGTAATTTGAATCACTAGGATCTAATTTAATGTAATAAATTTTTGATATTTCATCTTGAATATATTCGTATTTATTAAGGATTAAATTGTTCTCAATTTCATTAAGAATATATTTGACTTCAAAACTATAAGCCAAAACAATTTTTAAATTTTTGATAGCAGATAATTCAGCTTCAAATTGTGATTTCTGTAATCTTTTCTGATGACGGTATGCAAATAAGTGAGGCTTCATTTGGTTTAGCTCTCCAACAAAAGCTTCATTTAGCTTATGATTGCTTTCTACATTTTGCTGAACATTAAATTTGATGTAATCTAATGGTTGTACACCAAACAAACTATAAATTCGTTGATTACCTGCACGGGTAGGTAATTTTGCAATTTTCAGTTTTTTCAATAACTCTTGACTGAAATTTGGATTGTCAACATAAGTTACTTCACTAATAGGAGAAAAACTATTCTTACCTTCAAAATAAGCATAAATCTCTCCTGCTTCAAAATATTTTTTTCTTTCGATACTATCTTCAATAACTTCTCTGTTTTTAGTTGCTTCGATAATCGCTGCATAGAAACTTTGGATATTTCTTGTTGCTTCTGAAAAATGGGTGTTGTGTTGGTTTAATAATTTGTAAAGTGATTGAATACTTAAGTCTTTCAAACTATCTTTTAACCCAATTCTTTTTAAAAAATAATTGATTTGCTCTACATCTATATCATTTTTTATGAAAGGTGCTGCCGTATAATTTATCTTCGGAGTTTTGACTAATGGGCTTAAGTTATTGCTATCCAGCAAACAGTTACTAGGTCTTGATTTTTCACCATTTTCAACAGGTATAAAAGCTGTTTTTTGAAGAATAAAAAAGATATATGATTTTATATATGACTTTGGTATGTTTCGGTAATACTGCTTTTTAGGATAAGCAAATCGAAACGTGCTTGACGCAAATTCTTGATTTGTAACTAATGAGTTATTTAACTCGATATCTTTTAAGAACCAAGTTAATAAACTTTCAAAAGATGCTCCACTAACAATTTCATCAAAATGCTCATACCACAAAACATTACATTTAAAATCCCAACAGGTTTCCATTTCTGCAATGTTTTCTATTTGTTCGTTATATCCTTGAATCGTAAAAGGATATCTTATTGATTTTATTATAAACTTAAAAAAATCATCATTTTTAAAATAATATGAGTTAATTTCTTTTTTCTCTTTTTTAGGGTATTCTGCAATACCAAGCCATTTTAAGTATATTTCTATACTATTATTTAAATCGTGTGTTTCTTTGCTTTCTTGTATTAGTCCATTTTGTTCTAATGATCCCACAAAAACATCTTCTTTAACCTCTTTAAGTAAGTCTTCCATTAAATATCCTGACTGATATTCTTTACCAAAATATAATTTGTTAGCTTCTTTTAACTCACTATTTCTTGTAACTAAATATGGGGAAGTTAATGTAGCAGGAAAGGAGTTTTTAGCATCTGTATTATCTTCTAATGAAATATAAATACTAAATAAAGCCTTGTGCATTTCTGCAATAGTATTTGCTTTGTCTTTTTTTCCTAATCTAATAATTTCATTAGTGCTTGAAATTATTTTTTGAGCTACAACAATCATATTGTATTCCGTAACATTATATAAATTGAGCTTTTCATTAAGTTGACGAGTTGGAATATTACCAAACCTAAATCTGATTCTTTTATATAAGTCCGAATTTAAATAGTGTAATTTAATACCTTTAGGAAGCGGATAATTAACTTTACTAGGAGGTAGGCTTACGGTATCAAAACTCCTTATCTTTTTATCATCGGAATTTGTAAGTAAAAAGGGTAAGGTTGGATTTTTACCGCTATAAATCTCTCTGGTCTTTTCGCAAACTAAATAAATCCAATCGACACGTTTTTTTTCAGTTAGTAAATCATTGTCAATAAAGTCATTTATTTTATTTGTAAATTCATTATCAGGATATTTTAGATCAATTTTTAAATTCTTTAGATAATGTATGATATCATTATCATCGGTAGTTTGTAATAGTGAATTAAATAAAGTATATCCTTTTTTAGGAATAGAGTTTTGAATGTCTACTTCATAAAACTTAATGTTGTCTGAAAGTTTTAAATATTTTTTATTTATTGAGGGAAAAATTGGTAACTCTTTTATATAGTTATCAATTGAATTTTTTAAATTCCATGGAGCATTATTAAGAGTACTATTATTATAAATTGATGGAATAACCAATTTTAGTGCATCGTAATTACATTTTTTATTTGCAGTTAAGTTTAAAGCACATTTTACAAGCAAGTTCGCTAACTTATCAATTAACTGTATGTTGAATCCATTTTCTATATTTAACAGCTGATTTCTATTAGAAGACAATTCAAAAGATCCATGAGCCAATACAGGATATGGAAAATCTACCTCTGTTCTGAAGTAAGAAAATAATTTTTGAGTTGAAGGGATAATTTCAGGATTAAAGGCAATTTTTATTTCATAATTTTTTAAACCTTTAGCATTGCTCATTGAGCCCTTGTCTTCCATAATATACCACAACCAATTACCATTATTATCCTCATTTAAATAGTCTATTTTGGTTATTTTTATGATATCATCATTAATTTCTTTTTTTAAAATAAAATGATGTTCATCTGTTTTTACCTCAATTTCTTCAAGTTTATTCAAAAAAATTAAAATCTCTGGGATAATATCAATTTCAATTTGATATTTGATATCTTTTTCGACATCCTTTTTTAATGTTAATTCAATAACTGTATCATATTCGGCTTCCTTTTTACAGGATGTGTCCTCTACAATACAAGGACAACGTAAAACAGAAATAGAAGATTTTTCATTAGTTTTACTTTTAATAATTTCTTCTATTTCAGGTCTTTCTTTCAATATTTCACTCAAAAAAGCATTTGCATGTTGTTTGGAAAATTTTAAATGTAAATCGTAGCTTGCAATATAAATTTCTTTTGACCAATTAAGTACAGAACGAAAGCCAAGACCTTTCTGTCCAACTTTATTCTCTTCCATTACTTTTGGACTCAAATGACTATACATTAATGATTCTACACCACCCAATGAAAACGGATTTCCATTATTAGCTATTATTAAAGTATCATTTTCTAGAAGTATTTTTACTTTCTTTGGTTTAACTGTATCACTTTCATCATTTGCATTTTGAATCATTTCAAGCAATTGACGACCTGTATATTCATCAACAACACTATTTTCAATACCAAAATGTTCAACTATTGAAAGAGGCTCATTTAAATAAGTATTTCTTCTTTGTTCTATAAGTTTAAAAATATCTTTATTGGCAACAGACCTAACATTTATAACTTTCATTTATTATCGTTATTTTGTTTTTATATTCTGCGTTTCTGCAGCCATCATTATTTCTTCCTCTTTTTCTATCAAATGATCCACACTCAACTTGCCACTTATTAATCTTGGCAATAACAAATTGCGAGTTTCTTGGAGGAGTTGGTTTTTCTTGTTTAACACTTCAATCTCATCAAAAATAGGATAGATTATTTCACTAAACATGTTTATGATATTTTTTGCAGGTTTAATAATTGGCATTCTTTTGACAATTTTAGAATTAATTGCATTACCAATAGACGAAGTATTTCCTAATTCTGCATATTGGAAGTTTTTTAAATAACAATAAATGTATTCCCTATTCATAATGCTTCCATCAATAATATTAAAATGAGCAATTGCTTCATTTGAAACCATATCTTCAGTAGCAATGGCAATTTTACCAACAGTAAGTTTAAAACTTAATATTACTGTATTTTTTTGTGCAATATTTAAATTGAATTTTGATATACCATCATAAATTATTTTTTCACTTGTATTAAAAATAAAAACACTAGAATTATTTATATCCCTTATAGAAACCCATTTTATACCTTCACTGTTTTCTGTAAACCATTTAGTTTCTTCTCTTGGCGGGGTTTTTCCAATTTTAATGTTAAAAATAGATTCTGCATTCACTTTCTCCCAACCTTCAGGCAAACCATCGATAATTTTTATATTTTCATAACTTGGAAAACGCAAACGAACAAACCATTCTTTATAGATTTCTTCAGCAATTTCTTCTAATAGCTTGATGCGTTGTTTGTTGTTTTCAATCAATTCATCGTAAGCAGAAAGGATGGAGCCAATTTTTTCTTGGATTGGAAGAGGTGGAAGAATTAAAGGCAGTCTTTTTATCATTTCCAAACTTAAAAAACCTTGCGCGGAACCACTTTTTATATTTTCTACCCATTTTTGTAAATAAGAGGATTTGAAATAATATAATAAGTAAGACGAGTTTACTTCATGATTATTAGGTCTTATGATTGCTACACTGCTTGAAAGTCCAAACTCATCAGTTGAATCATATAAATATGCACCACCTATGGAACCAATAATAGAAAAAATTAAATCACCTTTTTTTGGTTTGGTTAATGCCTTTGAATTTTCTCTAAAATGTTTTTGGTAATCTTTTTCAGAGATGTACTCAACTTGATTAAGATTAATACCTTCCTTATTGAAATTTTTTGAAGTTAAATATGCAATGCCACGTTCAACTCTTTTAATACTTGCGTGAGCACCATCGCCAATAACACAGACAGTACCAATTGAAGTTTTTTTAAAATTCATCTACTAATGTTTTTTTAGTTGATAAAATTATTTTTTCAATTTCTATTGCTCGAGCACTTAATTTTTCAAATTCATTCATCTGATTTTCAAATTTAAATTTGAAATTTTCTTCAGAAAGATTTTCGTTTTCTACTTCAATACCAACATATCTTCCAGCATTCAAAGAATAATCTTGTTCTTCAGCATATTCAGTTTTATCGGCTACTTTGCATAAACCCACTACATCAGCATATTTTGCATCTGGAAAACGGCTTTGTAACCAGTCAATATTTGTTTGATAATAGCTAACTTGGTCAATATTGTTTTTCCAGTTTTGTTGTAGTTCATCAATTTGTTTTACGCTATTTAAACCTAGAACATTCCAGTCCTTGTCATTTTTTACTTTGATTTGTTTATCGGCAAGTGCCAATACTTCTAGTAATGCATCGTTGCTAGTTTTTAGAGCAGTGTCTATTTCTTTTAGTTGGTTGGTATAAAGAAATAATTCTTTGGAATAGGCTAATTGTTGCTCGTTGGATGCTATAACTTCATTCCTCGCAATGACTGGTGCTGACAAATTAGGGATGGTCAATTCATCTATTTTTTGAAGTAAACCACTTTCTAGAATTTTTTTGAAAGCATCGGGTTTGTGTTTGGTTTTACTATCTCTAGTATAATTCTGTAATTTGATTATCGTTTGCTGGATTATTGTCCAATAGTCATTGAAAGCAGTTGCTACTTTTTCCGTAGCTTGGTTAGCCTGGGTGATGTACTGACTAATTAATTCTAAATATCGTTCATTTTCGCTACGATACAAACGTACAATTGCTGTTAGATTTTGAATGTGCTCTTCTTTCCATTCACGATGTGCTCGGTCTATTTGGTGATATGTATTTCGGGCATCTATAAAAAGAATTTGGTCTTTACGATCTGTATTTATTTTTTGTTTGTCAAAAAACCAAAGAGTAGCTGGTAAGGTTACTGTCAAAAACATATTGGAAGGCATAGAAACCATGCAGTCAACAATACCGCTATCTACAATCTTTTTTCGAATTTCATATTCCGAATTACCAGCATCAGAAGCTGAGTTAGGCATTACAAAACCCGCTCTTCCGTTAGCATTCAACGAGGTGGCAAATAAAGAAATCCAAAGGTAATTAGCATCGGTGATGCTGTCGTTGGTTTTTTTGCCTTTGTTTTTAGGTAAACCATATTTATAAAAACGTTCGTCGTTTTTTACAGTACTTTCTTTTACGGATTTTACGTTAAATGGTGGATTTGCCATCACAAAATCGAACTTTCCTAATCCTGCGTATGGGTCGTTTTCGTAAGAGTTAGTTTCGGTAATTTCGCCTCGAATGTTGTTAACCATTAAGTTCATCTTTGCCAATCGAGCCGTTTCTCCCATGTACTCCTGTCCGTAAACATAAATATCATTAAGGTCGTGATTGGCTTCTTTTACGAAAGTTGCACTTTGTACAAACATACCACCTGAACCACAGGCAGGATCGTATATTTTTCCGGCATAAGGTTCAATGACTTCAACAATAAATCGTACTACTGAAGTTGGCGTAAAGAATTCACCTCCTTTTTGTCCTTCGCTCATTGCAAATTCCCCTAAGAAGAATTCGTATATTTTTCCAAAAACATCTCCGGAGGCATCCACTGGAATATCAGAGAATGTTTTTAGTAATTGGGGTAGTATATCAGCTTTCTTTTTTTCAATATCAAAGTAGGCTTCTTTAGGTAAAACGTCTTTGAACTTATCGTCTTGAAATTCTTCAATTCCCTCCATAGCCTTTCGTAAAGCTTTAGCCAAACTTTCGTCTCCAGGAAGTTCCAATAAATAATCGTATCGGGCAAAGTCAGGTAAATAAAAACCGCATTTTGCTAATGCTATAGAGTGAATCGGTCTTTCTAATCGTGTGCCTTTTTCGGCTTCATATTCTTTAAGTATTTCCGGCTCGTGGTGGCTGTATTTATTTTCTGCAAATCGTAGAAAAATAAGTCCTAGGACTGGTACAGCATAATCAGCTGCTTTGAGTCCGCCATAAGCACGTAGTGAGTTGGCAGAATCCCATAGGTCTTTTTCTAGTTTTTTGAGTTGTTCGTTTGTCATTATTGTTTTAAATAGTATTTAAAATAAAACTATCAATTTAATTTTTTTTACATGAAATTAATTAAACACTAAAAGTTTTATAATTTGTGTAGGTATTTTATTTGCGATTTACTTAGTGGCAAATTTAGTAAGTCTTACAAACATAGTGAAAGCAATGTTTGAAATTGTGTGGAAAACCATAAAAGTTAAAAAAATAATTAAACTAAGGAATTGTCTTTGATGGGTTGGGTAAGCTAAAAAAAGGTTTGTAAAAACTAAAGATTTGTTGTAAATTTAAGTTTTAAAGTCTTCTCCAAATTTTCTTTTTCTTCTTCTGTTTAAGCTGTTTCGAAACATAGTCATTTATTTTTTCGCAATGAAGCAGAATATCTGCAAGATTTTCTTTTATGTATTCTTTTGATTCTAGATTTTGAGAATTCTGTGAATTTATTGAAACAGAGTTTTGGTGTTTTCTTTCAATTGCAAGGATGTTAATGGCACAGCTTTCTTGAATACCTTTTGCGCTGAATTCTTTCCCAAGACTGCTTCCGTTGAAAACAGATTTGGTTTTATGGTCAATGTAAGTTATTCCATAGAGATGTTCATCCATGCTTTTTCTTAATATCATGTGAATGCTTTCTCCTTCCAATATCTTGGATAATTTTTCGAGAGAAAATATGTTTTCACGAAAGAAAGCCAGTTTAATGGCATTTTTCACATATTTTTTACAAGACTCTTTCTCGGCTTCATTAGTTTTAAATTTTCCTTCCAGAAATTTTAAGGTTGGTCTGCTGTAGAATTCGCTGGCTTTTATCGGCACGCCTACCGGTTTTGAATTCTGGTCAAGTATTTTGTAAAGCAGTCCGTTGTTTTTAAAAACTCTCGATTCCTCACTTCCTCTGTCAGCATGGACGTTATAGAGGTTTAAAACCGCATTGAGTTCAGGCAGGCTTGAATACTTGTAATCAAATAAAACCTTGTTTAAAACTGAATTGATCGCCTTTTTAGACTCTGCTTTTCCGTATTGGACTCTGCCGACATCTATCGGATTTAACGAAAATTGTTCTTTCTGTTTTCTTCCTTCGGCTTTTACAAGCCCGAACATTTCTTCGATTTCTTTTCGGGCTGGTTCTGATTTTCTTATTCCCAGTAAATGCAGATCGATTCTTTTTCCGTCTCTCTGAATGTTGTTTGTCACTATATGGCAGTGCGGATGCCCTGCATCATAATGCTGATAGACCAGATAAGGCTGTCTGCCGAATCCCAGTTTTTCCATATAAGTGTCTGCAATTTCAGCCAGTTTTTCTTTCGAATGATTCTCCGAAGGATCAAAGTTAAGCGAGATATGCACAGTATTCCGCTTCACATTTGTATTGAGTTCTGCCAGTTTCAGAAAGCGGTTTAATTTTGAAGTGAAACTCAGTTTTTCCAGCTCCAGAGGATAATTCACAGCACTGATGCATTCCGCTTTTCCAATCTCAACTTTATTTTCATTGTAATTCAGAATGCCTCTTATGGACGAGCTTGTTTTTATGACTGCAACCATTTTTCTGCTATTTTCTGGGTGTGGCCTGAGACCTCTTCCATTTTATCAAAAAGCCTTTCTCTTTGGATTTCGAACAGATAAAGATGTCCTTTGAAATCGGGAACTGTTTTGAGCGTGTTTATCTTTCTGGCAATCTGATTGATATTATTGCCGATTGCCCGTAATTCGGAAGTAAGTACAGCTGTTTCTTCCATCAGTTCGTCTAAAGACTGGTTTCTGTAGGTGGTGACAATGGGTTTGTTGAATAAGTGGCTCCTGATGTGGTCGCTTAATTTTCGGCAAGTGCTAGCTCTAAATCTTTTTTCCAATTCGGCATACTCCAAGGGAGTGAATCGCAGTCCCACGATTCGTGTTCTGTTTGAATTTTCTCTTTTCATCATCTTTAATTTTCATTGTTATCAAACTCTTATCTTTTAAGTTTCTCCACCGCCGAGTTCCGAGGCAATAGGTGGCAAGATAGGCGGTTGTTAAACAACCGTTCATCTTGCTGATTGCAGGAACGTGGCAATCTTTGGAGATTTTTTAAAAGCCAGCAACTAATTTAATGAGAATCTTCGAAATCATGATAAGTAAAATTTACCTATCATGATTGCAGGCAGTTAGAATGAATAAATACTTAAAAAAAGAAAAAGGAAAAAAAGAAAGCAGTCTGTAATTGGACAATCAGACAGTTGAAGTGCTATAAGTCCCGAAGGGTGGCTTTTTGGAGGAACGAGAAAAAGTCATTATGCGCACTTCTCTGACTGTGTCCAATATTTTGCTTTGATTTTTTTCTGATTTAGATTTTTATTGTTAAAAAAATGATTAGAGATTCATTTTATTAAATGATTGGTTATCATTTCAAAACTTTAACTCAAAAAGCCTGTTTTGGAAAAATTTTGGCCTGTTTTGGATAACAAGCAGGTCAAATGGGTAGTGTAATTTTGTTTTATTAAAATAACAACTTTAGAAAATTAAAAATTAGGCATTCCATATCAGTGTTTATGTGAAATAAGTAATTAGTAAGAAAAATATTTCTTTATATGTAAAAAAAGCCCGTTTTTCAAAGATTTTGGCTTGATTTTCATAACAAGCGTTCAAATCAACAGCGGTAAATTTGTATCAACAGAAATCTTAGATACATAATCTTACCAAATTTAGATCACTTTTTTAATAGTCTATAGCATTTAATTATATAAATAATGTTTAAAATGAAATTGGTATGTTTTTGATGTTTTTTGGTTTGTTTTTGATGTTTCTTTCTCAATTAGGCTGTTGTAATTTTGACATATGTTTTTATCTGTAAATCAATGCAGGTAAAAAAATAATCAAATTTCTTGATAAAGGATTTCAATGTGTCTGCCAAGGCGGGAAATTGTAAATATTTCGAAAATCCAGATAAACAGAAAATTATTAAATCATTAACTAAAAATAAGAAATCATGAAATTTAGTGCAGCAATAAAAAGCATCATTCTTGACATGATTTGTTTATCATATGCAATTCTATTTGTATATGCTGCAGTAAGCAAATTATTGGATTATGAAAATTTTCGCGTGCAATTGGGACAATCCCCTTTATTAAGTGCTTTTGCAGGATCAATTGCATGGATGATACCGATGATTGAATTTCTTATAGCATTATTTATTGTCTTAAAAAGATGGAGGATCATTAGTCTTTTTGCATCTTTTAGCTTGATGGTCATGTTTACATCGTACATTTATATTATATTAAATTACAGTTCTTTTATTCCGTGCTCATGTGGTGGTATTTTGGAAAAAATGGGATGGAAGGAACATTTCTTTTTTAATTTAGTTTTCATAATGATGGCAACAGCGGGTATCCTGATATCGGCCGGTAGGATGTCTAAGACATCTTTTATTTCAAAACCCGCTGTTCTCGCCAGTTCTTTCGCACTTTCGATTTTTTTTAGTGTTGGTTTAGTGACTGTTTTATTTATTTCCTCTGAAAATATAATACATCATCGGAATAATTTTGTACGCCGTTTTCCTCATCATCAGGCAGTAAAAAGGAGTGAAGTTGATCTGCTTTATAATTCGTATTATTTTGCTGGAGCAGCAAATGGAAATTTATATTTAGGAAATAATACTGCGCCGTTACATCTCGTGTCGTTCGATAGTATTTTGCAAAAGAAAACATTTTTTAAAATAGAATTGGACAAGAGTGATTTTAAATTTAAAGCTGTCAAAATTAATATTTCAGCACCTTACCTTTTTGTCTCGGATGGAAATGTCCCTTGTCTGTTTAGAGGAAAAATATCAGATTGGAAAGCGTCATTATTTATGAATCAAAAAGCATTTTTTTCTTTAATTACACCAATCGATTCTCTAAATGTTGCCTTTCGAGGGCAGGCGGTAAAGAATAATGAAAATATAATTGGATCCATTTTTCTGGGAAAGAATCAAAAAGTAAAATTAAATCCTAAGCTGCTGCAAAAACAAATTGATGGAATTTTTGATACAGACGGCATGCTGCATTACAGTCCGAAGATAAAACGTATCATTTATGTTTATTTATATCGGAATGAGTTCGTCGTAGCTAATGATTCTCTTGACTTAAAATATATAGGAAAAACTATAGATACTACAAGTCAGGCAAAAATTAAAATTTCCAACATTTCAAGCAGGAATCAAAGGAAAATGTCTGCACCGCCGATTATCGTCAACAAAGCCAGTGCAGTCTATAAAAACCTTCTTTTTATTTACTCGCCAGTTCATGGATTATATGAGTCGAAAGATTTATGGAGCCAGGCAAGTACTGTTGATGTATATGATTTGAATGATGCTTCTTATGTTTCGAGCTTTTATATTTACAATATTGGGGACCAAAAAATAAGAAATATCATTGTTCATGAGAATTACCTCTATGCCCTTATTGGCAATTACATAGTTTGTTATCAACTTAGTAATTCACTCTTTCAGCATTACAAAAGTGAATTATGATTATCATATACTTAGCGCTCAGTATCAGGAATGTAATCGAACACCTGTAAAAAAAGTAGATATTTTTTTAATTTAATTTTTATTATCATGGAAACATTAAATGTGAAAAAGCTTTTGCCTGTGGCAGCGTTTGCCTTTGCAATTGCAGGTGCTTTTGCCTCAAGTCCAAATGGCAAAGCAGCTAATGTAAGTGCGCCTGAACAAGGATACATCAATAATCCGAATCCATGTTCTGAATCAATTGATTGTAACAATCAAGGGAGTGAAATCTGTACCATTGAGGACACAAATCAACAAGTTTTTGGTTTGAATGCCAGTGGTACTACTTGTAACAAAGTCTTATACAAATTAAACTAATCTTTAAAGGGCTTGACTAAAATGTTAGGTTCATTTACAATGCAGTTCTATTTTTATAAAGAACTGCATTGTTTTTATTTATAATTAATCCAAGAGGGAAGGCTTTTATTCTGCAGATGATAATCAAACCACTGCTTAATATGATTGCTGAGATCTTCCTGGTCCTTTGGATTCATTATAACATGCTTTTCCTGAGGATACACTAATAAAATATGCTCTTTTTGCAGTCTTCGCAATGCTAAGTAAAATTCTATGCTTTGATACCAATGCACTTGCCGATCCTGCTTGCCTGTCCAGGAGAGTAATGGAGTTTGAATGTTTTGTACAAATTCCAATGGCGAGTTGTGGCTGTATGCCTGTTTATCTTCAAAAAGTGATTTTCCCATACGCCATTGCTGATTTTCAAAACGCCATATTTCTGGAGTACCGGTATTCCATCCCATTGTTAAATACCAGCTTGTTAAATCTGCTACACCTGCACCAGATACCGCAGCTGCAAATAAATTGGTTTGGGTAATTATAAAATTAGTTTCATAACCTCCAAAAGAGTGGCCAATCAAACCTATCTTATCTTTTTGAATTATACCTTTGTCGATTACAGACTGAGTTGCTGAAAGAACACAATCTACCGCAGAAATGCCGGGATTCCCGATTTCATATTTAATATCAGGATACAAAACGAAATAGCCTTGAGCGGTATAATTCGTTACATTAAATCCCGTATCAGAATACAAAGTGGGATTAACATATTGATACAATTCATGAGATTTTAATTCATAGATGCTGACTATTAAGGAATATTTCTTAGCGGGATTATAATTAGCAGGATAAAAAAGTGCACCTGTTAAAGATGTTTCATTTTTGTTAGAATAATGAATTTTTTCAGCCTTACCCCAATAAAAATCTTTCTGCTGTTTGTTGCTTTGAACAATTAACTCGGCTTTGCTTTCTTTATCTTTTTTAAACCAGAGTGAAGGAGCTTTTTCATAATTCTGCTGCTGAAAAACATATTTTTCTCCTTTTGAAGATTTCATCAGAGAGCTATTTTTCATATCATTAAAAATCAGAGGCTTTTCCGCATCGGTTTTGTTCCAAATAAAATAACCGCTTTTTTCATTGTTTTTTGCCTGAAGAATTAATTTATGGTCGAGATCAATTTCTAAAGCATAGAAACCATTGTAATTTTCCGTTTTAATATTTTCATACTGCTGTTTAGCTATCCTGAATTGTATGTTTTTTTCTCTGCCGTGTGTTAATCTTTTAGCTGTTCTGCCATCGGGAGAAACTTCCCAGATGTCAAATTGATCATAAAGCAATAGTGAAGAGTCATTTTTTGTCCAGCCTAAAATCCCGTATGCGGGGACTTCACCTGCTGAGTTATAATTTTGGTCAAAGAGAGGCTGGCTGATATTGGCTGAGCAGTTAAGGTGAATCTTTTTCAATATATTATATACCCGCCACTTCTGATCTTTAAAATATGTTATGAAATTACCTGTTGGAGATATAATGGTGTGATTTTTATTTCCAGAGTGATTGGTTAATATTCTGCTTGAATCACCTGATATTAGATTTATTAAGCTGAGGTCTATATCTCCTTGCTGTTTGTATTGGGGTTCATAATGCCACGGATTGAATGTGATAGCAAACTTTTGGTTCCCAGCCAGGATTACTTTAGGAAGTTGATTGCTCGTTATTTGTTTAAATTTATTTTCATAAGGAAACCAAACACCTAGCTTGGCTACTTTATCCCATTGCCCAATTTCTTCTCGCTGCGAATATAATAGCTTATCAGAAGCATTCCATATTTGTACTAGTGTTGAATCAATTACGGAATAATTATTTTCCCGTTTTTTGATCCCAAAGAAAACACGCTGTCCATCATCAGATATTGTCAATTTAGTCGTAACTGTAGGACTAATTGCGAAATCATCTTTAAGGTTTAAAAGTTTTCCTGAATCGAACTCAAAAAGCTTATTATTTTTAAGGTTAAAGAAAAATAAATTGTTTTCACCGAGATCATCTTTTTTCTGTAAAAAGGCAACATCATTTCCATTGCTTTGCCACGTTAAATTAAAAAATGGATTTTCGGATTTTTCAATAATTATAGTCTTTTCCACTGTGTCAGTTAAAGCTATAAATCCAATGCAACGGCCATCAGTAAACATAACAGCATTTTCTTGTGGAGCTATTTTATATTCGCGAACATTATCAATTTTCATTATCGTTAATCCTGAAGATTTTTTTATTTCAAGAGAAAGATCTCCTGCTTTGCTGTATGTAATAATATATTTTTTATTTTTTGTGTATTTGTATTGGGTTATTCCGGCATAATTATTCGATTTGCCGGTTTTTAAATTAAGTATTTGCAGTCCCGCTATTGGAGTAATGCAAGCGAAGTTTTCTTCCATATTGAAACTGCCATTAAATGCATTTGGAAAAACATACTGTATGTCCAGTTTTGTATTCCTAACAAAAAGAGTGTCTTTGCCATTTGGATAAACAAGTCTGTAGCTTATCCAGTTTCCATTTTCAGAAATATTTTCAGATTGCAGTGTGTGCCACAGATGATAGTCGGATTCCTGAAGCATCTTTTTTTGTTTTACCTGCCCCAATAAAGGGCAGGCTACTAAAACAAAAATTAAAAATGTAATACGGGATAAAAATGACTCAACCTGTACTAGTCTTTTGTTATTGATTTTCATTGGATGTGTAAATGTTTTTAATATCCGTCATTTTGAGGAAGCAGATTTGGATTTACCTTCAACTCAGAATCAGGGATTGGAAAGAGTCTGTCAGTAGTATTCCATCCAGGTTTTGTTCCAGAGAGAAAATTATCCAGATTTGCTGTTCTTTTAAGATCGAAAAATCGATGTCCGATTTCAGTAAATAACTCAAGCTTTCTTTCGTTGAGAATAGCCTGCAGAAGATTTTCAGTTGTCGCTGCAGTTGTATTTTGAAGACCTGCACGATTTCTAATCTTATTTAAATCTCCTTTTGCTTCTTCCAATTCATTGAGATGTACTCTTGCTTCCGCACGAATAAAGTATTGTTCTTCTAAACGCATTACAATTGAATATTCAACGGAGGTTCCAGTTGGACTTTTCTGTTTGTATTTATTAGCATGATACCAGGTTGATGTTCCGTTGGTGACTGCTTTTATCCAATGGGTTTTTCTTAAATCATCCGAACTAAAAGCTGTAAATAGTTCGTTATTTAAAGCAACAAGTGTTGGCGTCCCACTGGCAAATACAAAAAGATTTCCTTCATCTGTATTTTTGCCAGCTGTTGAAGGCATCAGCTGCCAAATAGTTGAGGTGCTTTCTTTTAAAAATACTTTATCAATATTGCTTTCCCATAGGTAAAGATTAATGTTATTAATTAGCAGAGAAGCGGTTTGTTCAGCCAATTCCCATTTGCTATCGTACAAGTAAACTCTTGCTAGTAAAGCTTGTGCTGCTGATTTATTTGGGCGAACACGACCTGAAGAAATATAATTAGAGGGTAATAACGATATTGCTTTTTGTAAATCATTTATAACATCAGAATATATCTCAGAGACAGGTTTCTTAGAAACGACAGCATTTGTTTGGTAAGAAGTGGTTGTAATGTATGGTATATTGCCATAAATATTGGTCAGATAGAAATGAAGCAGTGCTCTGATAAAAAGAGCCTCACCTAATAATTGATTTTTATCCGATTCTGCAAGTTTTGTATTATTAGATACTCCTTCAATTATAGCATTTGCAGCATATATCTGTTTGTATGTATTATTCCACCATGCTGCGACAGTAGTATTTGATGCTATGATAGTATTATTATAGAAATCTTTAGCAGCATTACTGTCTGTTCCATAAAATGTTAATTCATCCGAGTAGTTTCCTAAAAGATTAGAAATTCCTGTTGGTTTTCCTGTTATTAATCCGTTGTCTCTTATCTGGGCGTAAACATTTACCAGAACAGCATTGGCAGTATTTTTATTTTCAAATACTGTATTTCCCGTCAATTGAGAAGTCGGAAGATCCACATCTACAAAACTGTCACAGGAATAGAGCAAAGAGCAAAATATCGGTATCCAGGCGAAATAAAATGATAATTTTATTTTATTACCAGTAAAGAAAATTAGCTGTTTCTGTTGTGTATAATTTTTCATAGTCGTTCGTGTTAGAAAATAAGCTGTAATCCCAATGCATATATTTTAAGAGGAGGTAAAAATCCAGACACTATAAACTCAGGATCGGCTCCTTTATATGAGGTGAAGGTTAGTATATTCTGGCCTTGAAGAGAAATACGGCATTTTAAATTTTTCAGGCTGTTTTCAGGTAGATTATAGGATATTGAAATGTTTTTAAGCCTAAGATATGACGCGTCAGTTATAGCTACATTACTGTTGGCGTACAGGTTGTTTGCTGTTGTTACCAGTGAATTTGTTCCTGAACTGTACATTTGATAAGGACCAGTATCTCCAGGATTCTGCCAGCGGTTTAATACTTCTTCAGTTTTATTAGACATACCCCCAGGCAGGCCTAACATGCTAATTGAATTCCAGTTTTCCTGCTTAACGTATTGAAATAGAAAATCAAGCTGCCATCTTTTTAAGTTGAACTGATTTTGCAGGCCTCCATAATATTTTGGACTGAAGTCTTTAACCGTTTGTCTATCATCAGGGGATGAAATTTTTCCGTCCTTATTGACATCTTCAAATTGATATATTCCCGTTTGGGTATTCAGGCCTATGTAATTGTAAACCTTTTGAATGTTGATGGATTTCCCAATTACATACTGGTTAGCATAGGTAGAGTTTTCCAATTGAGGGAAGGCTATTAAATTATTTTTTGGAACAGTCAAATTCAGATTTGTAGTCCATTTGAAATTTTGTTTTTCAATATTTACTGTTCGAATAGTCAGTTCTAGTCCTGTATTTTCAACTGTTGCATTTAGGTTTGCTAATATGGAATTGAATCCTGTAGTTCCGGGAAGTGGAATTCCAACTAATTGGTTGGATGAACGATTGCGGTAATAGGCAGTCGTTAAAAAAATGCGATCTTGAATAAAACCTAGGTCTAAAGCTATTTCCATTTTTTTGTTGGTTTCCCATCCAAAATTTGGATTATATAAGCGATTGGGCTGCAGGCCGACTGTTCCTTGATAATTATTGCCTGCAGAACTATAGGCATCTAAGAAGTTATAGTCTCCGATTTGGTCATTGCCAGTAGTTCCGTAACTGGCTCTTAATTTTCCAAAGCTTAAGATTTTATTTTCTAGCAATGGCTCTTTTGAAAATAACCAAGCTGCTCCAATCGCACCAAAATTGGCAAATTGATTGCCTGGACCAAATCGGCTTGAGCCATCTCTTCGTCCTGTGAAATTTACTATGTAACGATCTTTCCAATTAAAATTTACTCTGCCGAAAAATGCTTGATATTTATATTGTGTCTGCTGATTTGTAAATACATAAAGATATGTGGCTGAAGCAAGGTCATAAATTAAGCTGTTGCTTGCAAAACCATCTGCTTCTTGTACAAGCTGTGCGGTCTTTTGCTGTTGAAAAGTAGCACCAGCCAAAAGTTCTATTTTACCATTCCCAATTTTTTTATTCCAATTCAATTGGGGTTCAATAATCCACGATTCTCTACTGCTGTTATTGACAAATAATGATGAAGATTCGCTTCCTAGTCCAAGTGAGGGATTATATATCGTTGATGGGGAAGTTCTGATTTCATCATAACGGAGATCACTAAATCCTATGCTAGTTTTGATTTCCAGTTCTGGGATTATCTGGTATGATAAAATTGTATTTGCAATAAGATTAGCTGTATTGGCTTTGTATACCGCTTCGAGATTACGTAAGGGATTATTAAACGTTCCGTTCTCCCAGTTTAGATTTCCAGAAGTATCATAGAGGGCGGGAGCATTTGGAGACAGCGATCTTGCCTCTCTTGTAAAATCAGTCGCAGGTAAATTGTTATTTTGTGAAGAATATGAGGAAGACAAATTTATCTTAAACTTATTATCTGCTGATTGATGATTTAGATTAAAGTTTGCTCCGCCTCTTTTATACTTATAATCACCAGGGAAAACGGTAGTTTCATTATGATAATTGCCACTTACAAGAAATTGCGTCTGAGCAGATCCGCTATTTATTGATATCTGACCATCATTTATTTGAGCCGTGCCTCCAATAAGTTCTTTCTGCCAGTCAGTATAGCGACTTTGATCCCAAGTGCCGTTTACATCATAGGCAGCTGCTGGATATTTTACAATTCCATCATTTGCAAATGCTTCTTTTCGCATCTCCAAGTATTGATCAGTATGCATTAAATTCATGTAGCGAGTCACATTTCCTACGGCTGTATTTGTATTGATTGTGAATCGGGTTTTTCCTTCCTTGCCCTTTTTTGTATTTATTAATATAACTCCATTAGCACCCCGGGATCCGTAAATTGCAGTGGCATCTGCATCTTTTAAAACTTCAATGCTTTCGATGTCAGAGGGATTAATTGTGCTCAATGGACTAACATTAGAACTTGGAATTATAATTGACGAAATATTATTATTTGATATAGAATTGGACGCATAAGGAACTCCGTCGATTATGTACAGAGGCTGGTTTCCATCAGCACGTAAACTATTAGTTCCCCTTATCTGCACATCAAATCCACCTCCCGGTGTTCCGGTAGTTTGAGTAATTGTAACTCCTGCCATACGGCCTTGCATTGCAGAAAGTATGTTGGTAACTGGCTGTTTGTCGATGTCCTTTGCGGTGATTTTTGCTATACTGCCAGTACGTTCGCTTTCTTTCACAGAATAATAGCCAGCATTGATTTTTACTTCTTGAAGTGTTGTTGTTTCTTCTCGCATCTGCACATTAATAAACAATCGTGTGGCAACAGGAATTTCTATTGTTTTGTAGCCGATATATGTAAAAATGAGAATGTCATTTTTAGATGCTGTTATAAAAAATTTACCATCAAAGTCCGTTAAGGCAGTATTTTTTTGATTTTTTACAGATATACTAACCCCTGAAATTGGAAGAGTACCGTCAGTTACGATACCAGAGATCTGTGTTTGTTGTTGAAAAAAAAGAGAATGCAAGGTATCCCTTGCGAAGGCTGGTGTGAAAAAGAGGTAGAATCCGAAAATAAACGAATACCAAAGTGCCACCAGCCCCTTGTTCAATGAATAAGTTTTCATAATTTTGGGTTAGTTAATTTTAAACGAAAGTTTTTATTAATTCAGCTCTCTAAACTTGTTTGATCGCGGGTTAGAGGGCTTTTTTTATAGTATCAGAATAAGAAGGTGTTCTATACTATTTTAATTCTACCTTTTTTTAATTCATAAGCATGTAGGTTTATTTGTTAGACAATAAATCTAAAAGCGAGACAATAAAACAAAAGCAGTGCTAAGAATTTAGGTTAAGTAGTATGAATCTTTAAAAATATAAAAGAGGCGCGGAACTCAACATATCCGCTTCCGAGGTACTGCTAAGAACCTTTTCACACGAATAAGTGAGCCCACGCCAATTATTAGAGGCGTGAGCATTTACACTTAGTCATCTCGTGTGATTAAAAAATTAGCAGTTTTCGGAAACGAGACTCCAAGCGAATGCTTCATATGTTTTAAATGAAGAATCGCAAATATATTAATTCAGTGACAAATATAACAAAATAATCTATAATTCGGATTTAAATCCGAATTATTTTAAGCTTTAAAAAGTTACTTTGTTAATTATGAAGGATAAGAATCGTATAATCGTTGATTACATAGCAGTGGAGTGGGCTTCAAAAGCCAAATCTCAAAGCTCATTTGCTAGGGAACACAATATTGACGAAAAAACTGTACGAGAAATAAAATATAATAAAGACTACACGATAAGTTTAAATACTATAATTAGAATTTGTGAAGCGAAAGAAATGAAGTTGTGTGATTTTTTTAAATTATTAGATATTTAATTAATCATTACAAAAAACTATCATCTAATTCTTTTACCACCGTTTTTTTAATTACAAATCAACCCCTTTTTAGGTCTTTTATTCTCATTTTCTTAGTAGCATTTTATCGAAAATAAATATTTAAAAAAATATCTAAATGTTTTTATAGAGTATTTTACTTATAGTTTTATTTCATTTTTTTAATTAAATAAAGGGGTACAACTGGGGTACAACAAAAGTTGTACTTGTGGATAAATTTGTTTAATTGTTACTTTGATTTTTGTTGAAATCAAGAACAAATAAATGGATGATTTAAAAGTTTTATCAGATTTTCTACTGGCTATTGAGAAAGATTTTCGAATCAGTTCTACTCATATTGCAATATTTGCAACACTTATTCAATTTCGAAAAAATAGTGGTTCAATAAATCATATACAAGCATACAGCTTCGAAATTCAGAAAATAGCTAAAATTGCTTCATCGAAGACTTACTATAAATGTATTGGAGAATTGCATGAATACAGTTACTTAACTTATGTGCCAACTAAAAATAAGCAAAAACGTAGTACAATATATTTTCATTTCAAATAGGCGAGTAAAATGAAAAAAGTTAAAACATATGATATTATAGATAATTTTTTAAAACTCGATACGAGATTAAAAAATATAGAAAGCCTAGTAAAAAAAAATGGTTTTGAGGATATCCAGAACCAAGCTTTGTCATGTTCTAATAAATGCGGAAGCTCTTATAATAAAATCGAGCTTGCAAATCTTTTCTATATTTTAATGGATGAGGGAATTTTATATTTTGATTCAAATGATGCGAAAAAAAACCGAACCAATTTTCAGGAATTTATGAGTGAAAATTTCACTTATAATGATAATGAGGGCAACCAGAAAATAATAAGTACAATAAGCAGGCAGTTTTCCGAATGCAAAGGCTATACCTATAAGGTGAAACAGATAAAATTTTTAGATGAGTTTATTGCATTAATGCAGGAGCGCAGAAAAAGGCTGGAAAACTGGTAACATTAATTAGAGAGAAGATTAATTATATTTAAAAAACTCAAGGATGAAGAAGAAGGAAAAGTTGCTATGCTATGTGATGGAAATGAAGGAGTTGATAGATCCTGTAGTGGCAAAACTGGAAAGGATTGATTCAAAAATCAGCCATGGGAAAGTTTTGAGACCTGAATATTACCGTAATGAAGATTTAAAAAAGATATTCGGGCTGTCCAATAATACTATTATAAAATACAGGCAGACCGGAATTCTGCCCTACACCAAGCTGGGAGATATATTTTTATATGACAGCGGGAAGATCGATAAAATACTGAGAAGCTACGAATCATAACCCAGTATTTATCCAGTTCACATACTTAAAAAAGTAGCACAAAATAGAGAGGTAACCACGATGGTAACTGTTTTTTAAGCTGAGTTCAATACTATTCCAAATGGAAAAGCCTTTAAACATAAGTGTTTAAAGGCTTTTTGTTTTTAAAAGTCGCTTTTCGGACTTCATTTGGCGGAGGAAGAGGGATTCGAACCCCCGGACCTGTTACAGTCAACAGTTTTCAAGACTGCCGCATTCGACCGCTCTGCCATTCCTCCAGTAAGATGCAATAATTTTCTCATTGCGGGTGCAAAGATAAAATGTTTTTTCAATTGTAAAAACTTTTTTGATGCTATTTGCAAAGAAATATTATCTAAAGAGAAAAGTAAGGAGACTTTCAGGAATCTAAAGCTTATGACTTGAATCCATCTGTCGCTTTAAGGATACAGCTGTTATATAGTCGATGATTTTTTTTTCTTCTCCTGATGATTTCTTTTTGATTTCAAAAAATAATTGATTCTCTTTTGGCCAATTGAAATTCTTTACGGAGGAATCTTTGTGATAAATTGCTTAAACTTCAATATCGTAATATTTACAATATTTTAATAGCCTGTCCTCCTGTTCTGACAAGGAGTAACCTTTTCTCTTTTGTTCGTTCGTACTTACACGAACATATAAATAGACTGACTTCATATAATTAATTGTATTTTTTAAATTATTGAATCAATTAAAAAAGCATTCGATGTAGTTATAATAAAACGCCATCACACTTTATATTTCACAGAATAAAAATTTGAAATATCATGGGGCACAGATTGCGTTTAACACAATCTTTTAAAACAGGTATTTATACCTATATAGAATTTATATATAGTTGTATTTTTGAGATATAAAAATCTAATTTTCAGGATTATTGAGAAATAATATTTTCATGATTACGGTTTTACGTAATAAGGAAAAATCCTAATCAAATACATTTGTATAAACGCAATTATTAACTAACAATATAAAGTATGCTATTTTCAGAATATCAAAACCAAGCTAAAGATACCATCCAAGATTATGTGAAAGGAAAAGAAGTTAATAATATTGTCCCCTTTTTAGGACTTATTGGTGAAGCTGGATCTGTTATTACAGAATTGAAAAAGAATTTAAGAGATGGGAATGCCTATATAAATTACACAAATAAACTAAAAGAAGAATTGGGTGACGTTCTTTGGTATATATCTACAATAGCTACTGAAAATAATCTAAATCTAGAGGAGGTAGCTAAAGAAAATCTAAAAAAAATAAAAGATCGTTTTGATTCGGAACAACCAGAAAATTTTATAGTTTATGATGAAAATTATCCTAAATCAGAACAATTTCCGAGAGAATTTGAAATAGAGTTTAAGATTGTTAATGAAGCTGGAAAGGAAAAAGTAAGGATAATCAATAATACGACTAAAAAACAGCTAGGCGATGATATTACAGACAATTCTCATAAAAAAGACGGATATAGATTTCACGATATATTTCATCTAGGTTATGTTGCCTATCTAGGGTGGTCTCCTGTGATAAGAAAATTAATGGAAATAAAAAGAAAAAGTGATAATGCTACAGATGAAGTGGAAGATGGTGCTAGAGCGGCTATCACAGAGGAATTAGTTAGCTTATACATCTATAATTATGCAGTAGATCATCAATTGTTTAAGTATAGCAATAGTGTAGATACTGAAGTTTTAAAAACAATTAAAAAGCTAGTTAGTGGTATTGAAGTAGAAAACTGTACACAAAAACAGTGGGAAACAACAATTATAAATTCGTATAAGGTTTTTGATGAATTGAAGAACAACAAAGGAGGCCGAGTCTTAGTCAGCATTAAAAATAAAAAGTTGACTTATTTAGGTAAAAACTAATGTTCGAATTATAAAACGATAATGATAGAAAAAAATAATAATCCCAAAAGTGTCTCATTCTTAATAAAAAAAAATAAACCTAAACCAAGTATTGTGTATAATACATATTGGGAGTTCATCTCAAAGAGACAAGATATTTTTTTTAAACGAATTAATAATGTCGAATTTCCTTGGTCAAATGATGATATTCTCAATAATTACAAATTTACTAATGTATACCGTGCCACAGATAGAGTAAGTCAATTTTTAATACGAGATATTATATACAAAGGTAGTCAGGAACCTGATGAATTATTTTTCCGCATTGTGTTATTCAAAATCTTTAATAGAATTTCTACATGGGAATTTATTAAAGATGAGTTGGGAGAAATATCATTTAAAAATTATTCCTTCAAGGTTTATGATAAATTATTGCTAGAAGTACTGAAAAGTAAAGAAGCTATATATTCTCCTGCTTACATAATGGCATCAGGGAAATCTGCTTTTGGAAAAGAAAGAAAGCATCAAAATCATTTATTACTAATAGAAAAGATGATAAATGATAAACTTCCTCATGCACTTCAACAATGTAAATCTATGAAAGGCATATATGAGTTATTATTATCTTATCCTACAATAGGTGGGTTTTTAGCGTATCAATATACTATTGATCTCAATTATAGTAACCTCACTAATTTTAGTGAAATGGAATTTGTAAAAGCTGGACCAGGAGCAAAAGATGGCATTACTAAATGTTTTACAAGTTTAGGAGATTATGATTACGAAGATATTATAAAAATGATGGCAGAAAATCAACACAAAGAATTTGAAAGATTAGGGATAAATTTTCAGAATTTAGGGGGCAGAAGTTTGCAATTAATTGATTGCCAAAATGTTTTTTGCGAAGTAGACAAATATTCTAGAATGTTTCATCCTGAAATTGTGGGAGTTTCAAATCGAACACGTATAAAACAGAAATTTAAAATAGAAAAGAAAGAACAAATTAATTATTTCTTTCCTCCTAAATGGAATATTGGCAATCTAATTTAAAACATTATAGCTTATGAGTACATCAAAAAATGTTTTTATAAGTCATCATCATAAAGATGACGATGCTGTTACAAATTTTACAAAGTTGTTGGCTGGTAAAGAGTATGGTATTAGGAATAGTTCTATAAGAGCTAACCCTAAAAATCAAGAAAGGTTAGACAAAAAACAAATTCCTGAAAAGACTTTGAAACGACTTCTGACAATGAAAATGCGTTGGGCGGGAACGGTTGTGGTAGTAATTGGTTCGCAGACTCATTCTAGAGAATGGGTAAATTGGGAAATTGAGCAAGCTGCCAAACTTGGAAAAAGAATTGTTGGCGTATTCATGCATGGAGGTAAAGATTCGGATATACCTGAAAATCTGGAAAAATTTGGTGATGGTCTAGTTGGCTGGAACTCTGGAAAAATAATTGATGCTTTAGAAGGCAAAGATGTTGGATGGTGTAGTTCAAATGGATCACCTAGAACACCTGTAAATAATGTTAAAAGAATTGGTTGTCAATAATGAGTATTTATGCATACAAAATTACTCGCGATTATGGTTTTGCTCCAAACCCATTTGGAGATTATTGTACATTAGCTTGTTGTAAACCTCATATAAGAAAAAAAGCAATTGTCGGAGATTGGATTATTGGAACAGGAGCTGTTGAGAATAAATTGCTTAATCATTTAATTTTTCTAATGAAAGTAACAGAAAAATTAACTTTTCAAGAATATTGGGAAGATGATAGATTTAGTTATAAAAAGCCTGTTTTGAATGGCAGCTTAAAACAAATACATGGAGATAATATTTATCACAACGAAAATGGTGAGTGGATTCAGTTAGATTCTCACCATAGCTTATATGATGGACAAATAAACGAAGGAAATCTTAAACAAGATTTAAGCGGTGAATATGTTTTAATATCAAATAACTTTTTATATCTGGGAATAAATGCATGGAAAGTTCCTGATAAATATCTGGAAATTTGTCCTGGAATTCGTCATAGAGATTATATAACAATTAAAAATGAGCCATTGGCAGAAGATCTGATTAGAACCACAAAAAGTAAATACGATTTAGGAATAAATGGCATACCAATTCATTGGAAAGATTATGAACAAACAAAATTATTTTAATTAAATGGCATTAAACCGATATTATTACCCAACAAAGTATGACTCTAGAAATAAAGTCTTGTCTTTGGGAATAAAATGTGTATTTATATCACATCAGCAAAAAGATAAGGATGCGGCAAAGAAGGTTGCAGATTATTTGATAAAGACAGGTATCGATGTTTATTTTGACGCTTATGACGGAGATTTAAGAATTCATCATCAATCTAATAATGCTAAAGCTGTTACTGACTCAATCAGAAAAGGGATAAACAATAGTTCTCATATGCTAGTATTAGTTTCTCCCAATACATTATATTCTACTTGGGTACCTTTTGAAATAGGTTACGGTTATGATAAAACAGAATTATTTGTGTTATGCCTAAAAGGAATTCCTAAAGGAGGATTGCCTGAGTACGCAAGATCTACTACTATTGTTAGAGACATTTATGATTTAAACAATCTGATTAGTAGAATCTCAAATATTAATAAAGAAATCCTACTTGAAACAAAAACGATGAGTGATTATGGAAACTATGCAAATCCCCTTTCGGGAGTAATGGATACACTCATAAATGATCCATACAATTAATTTACGATAAAATATTATGGCAAAATGGGAAGATTATGTCATCACTAAAATATCCTTTAACGAAAAAGGAAATTCAATTGACAAGATTATAGTCCACGATGATTTTGAAGACTATATAGGTGATGCAATGATTAAGAATCGTAAGTGGCTGGTAGAACAAGTTAATAAAGGAAAAACTTTTTGCTGTGCCGAAAGAAAAATAGGTGGCTGGTATAGGATTTGCATATTTTATCGCAAAACTAATGGTGGGTTTAGTTGGAATGTAAAGCTTCCTAAAGAACTATGCAAAAGAAAGACATTTATAAGCTATTATCATTATGAAGATCAAGAATACAAGGAGAGATTTAAGAATTTATTTGTCGATTTAGTAACCCACAAATCTGTTGAAGACGGAGATATAGATTCGGACAATTCAGATGGATATATTAAACAGTTAATTCAAAAGGGTTATCTGGCAGACACAACTGTTCTGGTAGTTTTAATCGGTCAAAATACAAAACATCGGAAACATATTGATTGGGAAATATCTGGGGCATTGAATTATAAAGTTGGAGATAAGTATTCTGGGTTATTAGGCTTAATATTACCCAATCATCCTGATTTTGGTGCAGATAAAGCTACTTATAGTTTGATGCCTGCTAGATTGGCTGACAATTTCAGATCAGAATATGCAGTTATAAGGGATTGGACAGATGATAGAACAAAAATGCAAGATTATATAGAACTTGCGTTTGAAAAAAGAAATACACATTCGGATAATATAGATAATTCCTTAAAACAAATGATAAAAAACACCAATGAATAATATTAAATATCCACTAAATATATATGTAGTTTGGCATCCTAATTTTGAAGCTGGAAAAAAAATTGCGGAAGAACTGTATTCTACATTTTGTCGAGATTATCAAAATCCCTTATCAAGAGGTATTAATATTCCAGTCTATTTTCGATATGCAAAACTAGAAGATAATAAACCTTTAGAAATAGATTTATCCAATGCAGAAAAGAATGCTATCGTATTACTTATAGATGAGGAATATATTTTAGATGAAGATTTTCGCTCTTATACTGAAGGCCTTACTGAAAAAATCGATGATAATAATAGATTATTTCCCATTTCACTTTGCAACAAGGCTTATTCTATAGGCTGTGGTCTAAGTACTCTTCAATTTACTGATGGAACAAAGTTTTTTGATAAAGATTTAAATCTTCAAAATAATAAAGATTTAGAAAAGTCTATTAAAAAAATTAAAACAGAATTATTACACGATTGCTCTAGACTTATTTTAAATTTTCATCCAAAACAAAACGATAAAGAACATCATAGAATAGGTTCTCCTGTGAAGTTATTTTTAAGTCACGCTAAAAAGGATGGAGAAACTACCACGATCAAATTTAAAAAGTTCATCGAGAACAATCTTAAACTTGATGTGTTTTTCGATACCGTTGATATTGCAAATGGATATGATTTTGCAGAGCAATTTGAGCAAGAAATTAAGCATTCAGCTCTAGTAGTTTTTCATACAGACGAATATTCTAACAGAGAATGGTGCCGACGTGAAATATTAATTGCAAAGAAACATAAGTCTCCCATAGTAGTTGTACATAATATCTTAATAGGTGAAAAAAGAGCATTTCCGTATTTAGGTAATATGCCAACAACAGTTATAGGTAAGAAAGAGATAATAGGGTTTTATAAAATTGTAAATTTGACATTATATCAAGTTCTAAATAACTTATATCAGAATAGACTTTTAGAAGGATATTCAAATATAGGATCGGATGATTATAACGAAATTAAAGTTATAACTTCTCCTCCTGAGTTGTTTAACTTTTTAGATATAAAGAAGTATAAGGAAGATCTAGAGGGCAAAAAATTAATTATACTGTATCCTGATCCTCCATTAGGATTAGAAGAACTCAATATTTTAAATGAGCTAGATGAAGATGTAGAATTTACAACTCCTATTAATTTGAATTTATGAAAAAAAATAAAATAGATATTTCAGGTGTAGACTCCGATTTAATATTGCAAGAAAAAAAACAAGCTACAAAATCAAAAATATTAAACAATAAAAAAATTGCCATTTCTGTATCAGTAAATGAAGATTTAGAAAAAATAGGATTTTCTGAACAACATTTGAATGATATTTCAATTGAAATTGCAAGGTATATTATCGCTAATGATGGAATAGCTTTATACGGTGGAGACTTAAGGGAAAATGGTTTTACTCACTATTTTTCAGAACTTTCGAACCAATATAAAAAGGCAAATGATAAAGACTTTAAGTTTGTTAACTATTTTGTGTTTCCTAATACTAAACGTTTAACACGTGACGTTAGAATAGATTTTCATTCAAAACAAATTGAAATAAAAGAAATTTCAGCTCCGAAAACTATCTCTATCAATCAGCAAAAAGAATACAATCCCTTCATATCTACAGAAGATCGATATTTCTTTTGCGAATGTTTTAAAGAAATGAGGATTCAAATGGCAAAAGATTGTTCAGCCAGAATTTTAGTTGGAGGAAAAACAACAAATTATTTAGGATATGTACATGGAGTTATTGAAGAGGCTCTTTACACTTTAAAAGAAAGTAAGCCTCTCTTTTTAGTCGGAGGATTTGGTGGGGCGACTGAAAGGCTAATAAGGCTAATTAAAGGTGAGGTTGTCGAAGAGTTGACTAATGATTTTCAGTACAATACTGATTTTCTAAAAGAATTTAAAAGTTATGCCAATTCTAAATGTCACTACACAGACTTTGAAATATTAAAAGCAGAATTGTCAAAATTCGATGTAGAGAAAATTTCAGAACTCAATGGACTAAGTATTGAAGAAAATGAGGTACTATTTTCAAGCAAAAATATTCATCAAATATTATACTTATTAATGAAAGGCTTAAAAAAACTTTAGACTTAAAATTAAAACGAGAATGATAGAAATAAACCATTTTTTTTTGCGTCAGTGGGACAAATGAATAATTCAATTATGTCTACACTGTAGACACAATTGAAATTAAAGAATGATTAATTGGGAGCAGTAAAATTGCACCTTAACTTCTATTGCAAAATTGTAACAATTCTAGTATAATTATTCTTATTTGGGAATTTTATTTGTTTTTCTAATTGCGTCCGCACTGCGTCCGCAATTAAAAATGTTTAGAAAGAATAGATTTATTCAATTTGTAGATTGCTATTGTATGTAGAGGTAGTTGTTTCCGAGCTGAAACTAATATTCTTTACCTGCAAACAGAAAGTTTTTGTCTAGCTGATATCTCTCAACAGTGTTGAGAGATTTGGATAATCTTTATTATGTAAAAAAAAACTAAAAACAATATACCTTTTTTGTCCATGTCAATTGCGTCCGCACTGCGGACACAATTTGAAATGTTTTGTAGGGTTCGTTTCAGTTTACTTATAAGTCCAGTAAATAGTCTTTTGATTTTTTTAATTTGATCAAAGTTTTTAAAGAAATTTCAAATTCAAGAACCCCTTTGTATAAAAAAATATCACTTAAACTTGGATTTCAGTTTCTCCATATCTTCCATTACATTCACATCCAAAACCTTTGCATAATGCTGGGTTTGCTTGGTATTGGTATGTCCCATCATTGCCGATACATTTTCCAGTCTCACACCATTTCCTAAAGTTACAGTGGTGGCAAAAGTGTGTCTGGCAACATACCATGTAAGGTGTTTGTCTATGTTGCAGGCATCAGCTATTTCCTTAAGATAGGCATTCATTTTCTGGTTTGATATTTTCGGGATAAGACCTTTCTGCTGATTTTTATATTTAGAAATAATTTTCTCAATGGTTGGTAATACGGGCACATTGGCTCTAATAGCAGTTTTGGCTCTGCTGGTCATAATCCATAAGTTTCCATTTGAATCTTCAGATAAGTTTCTTCCGGTCAGATCCATGGCATCGATGGGCGCATATCCTGTATAGCAGCTGAAAAGAAATATGTCCTTTACCTTTTCCAGACGGGGCGTTGAAAATATTTTATTCTCGATAGTATTCAGTTCCAGCTGGGTTAGGAAAACAGCATCCTTGACACTCAGCCTTCCGTCATAAACGTTGAATGGGTTTTTTATGATCAAGTCCATTTTAATGGCGTAATTGCAGGCAGTTTTATACATTTTTATATACTTTACCACCGAATTGTTTTTGATGCCTGTCTGGTCTTTAAAACTGCTCTCGTATTTAAGGAACTGTTCCAGTTTAAATACAAACGAGCTTGATATTTCAGATGCGGGCAGATCTTCTTTTTTGTAGGCGCTGGTGATGAAATCCAAAAGTAAATCCTTTGCTCTTTTGTACTTCTGCAGTGAAGCTGCAGCGCGTTCTCCGGAATTGACTCTTTTGGTGAAGAATATATTGTATGTTTCCATAATTGAAATTATGGAAGGCCCTTGAGGCTGGCCGATTTTGGCTTTTCCTGTAAGTTCAGCTTTTAGCAGTTCCAGATCAACCTCAGGATCAATTCGGAAGAGTTCTGTAAACTTCTTTTCGGCATTAAGCTGCATGAGATCAAGAGAGCTTTTGATTACCTTTTCTTTTTCCGCCTTCAGTGTATTTTTCAGATGGTTTGTCTGGATCCATTTTTCTTTCGAGATATATTTTCCCGAGGCGATTGTAATTGTTTTGTTTTTATAAGAAAGCCTTAGAATAATAGAGCTTTCTCCATCTCGATTAACTCTGCCAGATTTTAGCAGAAAAATTGTTTTTAACATGTTATCTAATTTTAAAATTAATAATCAAATTGAATTAATAATTTTAAGAGAGCCCATTAACAGCAGGGAATTCCCGGGGAATTCTTTTGTTTTAGTGGTCCAATTTTGAGAAAAAAGATCTCAAAAAAAGTGGGACACTGATTGTGCCACCATTCTTTGATAAAACATGTGCTTTTTGAAAAGTGTGTAAAATCGAAAAAGCCTTTAAACACTAGTGTTTAAAGGCTTTTGATTTTTAAAGTTTCTTTTGAAACTTCTACTGGCGGAGAAAGAGGGATTCGAACCCCCGGACCTGTTACAGTCAACAGTTTTCAAGACTGCCGCATTCGACCGCTCTGCCATTTCTCCAGTATGTCGCGATCATTA